>ERZ761602.5851-NODE-5851-length-14217-cov-5.310196_pt1 | contig 14217 bp, 11 predicted proteins | sample MGYA00512165_ERZ761602 | MGnify/ENA primary metagenome ERZ761602 (study PRJEB28899, sample SAMN02445085) | bioreactor sludge metagenome | biome: EBPR sludge; isolation source: Thorneside wastewater treatment plant | place: Australia: Brisbane, Thorneside...
ATCGAGCACGCCGCGACACAGCAGCGGGCCGAGCGCCTGCGCGCGAAACAGCGCCACCTGCTCGGCGACGTCTTTGGGTTTCAGCTCATCGGTCATCGAAGCTCCTTTCGAGAGAGAAGCGACGACGGTCGAGGAGTGGATGACGCGTGGCGACGACCTCGGATGGTGGGATGGTTTTCGCCCGTGAATCACGAGTGATGGACATCGGCGACGTGCGCGCCGACCAGGGCCAAGTCCCGCAGGGAGCCGTATCCGACGGCATCGGCTCGGGACGAGGGTCGGCGTTCGATGCTCGTTGCGGGTACAGCGCGCGGTCGAGCTCGTCTTCCGAAAGGCCCTCGACCTCGGGCCAGGTCGTCAGCCCGGCCTCCTTCGCTCGCGCCAATACGGCGCCGACCGCCCCGGCGCTCGTGCTGACACTTCGGGCTATCTCGCGGTGCGAGCGTCCCAGCTCCCACTTCTGGCGAAGAATCTCTCTCGTCTTCCGCATGGACAGTCGCTCCGTGGCCACGGGCTCTCCTGCGAGCCCGGGGTGAAGAGACGTCCAACGTCGAGTGCGCCGACCTCGCGGCCCCCAGCGTGAAGGGCGCGCGAGGTGATCACGATGCGCCGATCCCGGTGATCACGATGCGCCGATCTTGGCGATCACGATGCGCCGATCTTGGCGATCACGAGGGCGATCCGGGTGATCACGATGCGCCGATCTGGGTGATCACGATGCGCCGATCTGGGTGATCACGATGGGGCGGCGTACGCAGCAGGTTCGGCGCCGCTTCGACGGGCCGTGCTGTTCATCATCGGGGCGAAGGCTCGCGAGTAGCGACGAACGGTGCGTGCCGATGCACGTCGCGAACCGAGCGCGCGAGGTTCGAGCGTCAGCGTGATCGCGGGCGTCGGTGGGCCTGTTGATCGCCGGGGCGCTTTCGATGCACGGCTTCCCGCCCTTCGAGCTCGAGCATCATCTGGTCGAGCATCGCGTTTTGCGGGTCAACTCGTCCCCTCGACGTACCCGATCGGGATGACGCCTGGCAGGGTCTCGGTCCGGTTCACGCGGACGCCCGAGTCTTCGACGGCGCGCCGTAGCGACTTGGTGGTGAAGCGCCGGTGCCCCGGGAAGCCAGTCACAGCCAGCGCCCGCGAGACGACCCACGAGAGCGCCGTCTCGTCGTGACAGAAGGTCGGAACGATGATGCGGCCGCCCGGCTTGAGCACGCGCCGAAGCGCCGCCAGCGCCCCCGGCAGGTCCGGCACAAGGTGAAGGACGTTCGCTGCGACGACCGCGTCGAACGTCCCTTCGTCGAACCGGAGTGCGTAGAGGTCGGCCTGCTCGCACCGTACGTTCGTCACGCCGGCATCTCGCACGCGCCGCTCAAGCGCGGCCACCATCGCCGCCGAGTAGTCGGTGGCGATGACCTCTGCTGCGCCCGAGGCGAGCGCGGGTGTAACGAGCCCGGTGCCGGCCGCAACCTCGAGCACGCGCCCGAGGCCGCGTGTCGCTTCCCCGGCCAGCTCGACCATTCTGGGGATCGGCCGTCCGAGGAGCGCCATCGAGCGATCGTAGTTCTTCGCGTGCTTGTCCCAGTAGCTGCGGTTGCCGTCGCTCATGCCGTTCCCTCGCGAAGTCATGCCGGCGCTCCTGCGCTCGGCGCACGCAGCAGCCTGAGCCCGCTGCCGATGACGATAAACTCGCTGATCTCATGAACGAGGACCGCCACCGGAAGGCTGAACACGCCCGCCACCGCGCCGACTGCGAGCGTGCCGATCACAATGATGGAGAGCACGAGGTTCTGCCGAACGACCTGCTGGGTGCGCTGAGCAAGCGCGAGCGCGAAGGCGAGGCGACGGAGGTCATCCCCCATCAACGCGACATCTGCCGTCTCGAGGGCTACGTCCGTGCCAGCTGCGCCCATGGCTACTCCGACGGTCGCCTGCGCGAGCGCAGGAGCGTCGTTCACTCCATCGCCGACCATCGCGATCGGTCCCTTGGCAGCGAGGGCGCGGATCTCCGCGAGCTTGTCTTCCGGCTTCATCGCGCCGTGGAAGCGCTTGATGCCGAGCGTCGACGCCACACGTTCGACAGCGAGTCTCTGGTCGCCCGAGAGTACGATGAGGTCCACCCCACGCGCGTACAGCAGACGAACGGCTTCGGAGGCGTCGTCGCGCACGGCATCCTGCACGGCGACCACACACCAGATGCGCGAGGACGTCCCAGCGACGATGACCGTCTTGCCGGCCTCCTCGAGGCGCCGAACCTCTGCCGTCGCCTCATCGGCGTTCGCAGCGGTGCCTTTGAATAGGCCGAGTTGACCGACCAGGACTTCCACTCCATCGAGGGTCGCGAGGACGCCCGCGCCTGGCAACGCACGCACGTCGGCGGCCTCAGCGATGGCCACGCCGAGGGCACGAGCGTGCGCCACGATGGCTCGTGCGACGGGATGCTCACTGCGCGACTCGATGCTCGCGAGGCGAGACAGCATTTCGCTCTCGGCGTGAGGACTCGCGTCCAGCCGAACGATGTCGGTCACGACAGGCTCGCCGCGCGTCAGAGTGCCGGTCTTGTCGAGCGCGATGATCCGGATCGTGGCGAGGCGCTCAAGGATGACACCGCCCTTGATGAGGACGCCGTTGCGAGCACCTGTCCCGAGCGCCGCGACGAGCGTGATCGGCACCGAGATGACGAGCGCACACGGCGCAGCCGCCACGATGAAGACGACCGCGCGATGCATCGCAAGAGACCACGACAAGCCGAACGCGAACACCAGCACCGCCGCGATGAGCACGCCACCGGCGAGGACGGCCGGGCTGTAGCGCGCGCCGAAGCGTTCGATGAAGCGCTGCTGCTCACCCTTCTTCTCCTGCGCTTCCTCCACGAGGTGGATGATCTTCGCGACAGTGTTCTCCTGGTACGTCTTCGTGGCGCGCACCTGGATCACGCCGTCGGCGTTGATCGTTCCCGCGAACACCTCGTCGCCCGCGGCCTTCTTCACGGGGACGCTCTCGCCCGTGACCGGTGCCTGGTTGATCGACGTCTCTCCTCGCACCACCGCGCCGTCGGTGGCGACGGACTCGCCGGGACGCACGATGAAGACCTCTCCCACGGCGAGGCTCTCCACGGGGACCTCGACGTCGACACCATCGCGACGCACGAGCGCCACCTTCGGAACGAGCTTCATCAACGCGCGCACCGCGGCCCGCGTCTTCTGCTCCGTGAATCCCTCCGCGGCCTCGCTGATCGAGTACAGGAAGACCAACATCGCCGCCTCGAGCGGCTCGCCGAGCGCAGCCGCGCCGAGGGCCGCCGTGGACATCAGCACCTCGATCCCGACGACCCGCTTTCTCCACAGCTTCTCGAGTCCCTCGCGCGCAAAGAAGTACCCGCCGACGAGGATCGCGAGCCCCAATGCCACAAGGCTGGGCCAGCCGACAGTCAGGGTCCGAGAGAGACCCCAGCCGATCGCGAGGAGCACGCCTGACGCGGCGGATGCGAGAACCTTCGGGCTCCACAGGCGCGGCGCTTCGCGCTCGGCCTCACGGGCCACGGGGAACCCGAGCGAGGTCAGCGCCCCCTCAAGCGCCTCGCGTGAGGTCTTCGCGGGCTCGAACATCAAGGCCACCTTGCCGGCCTTCGGGAACGTCCGAACCTCGACGACGCCTTCGTGACCCCGGAGGCCCGCCTCGATCTTCGCCGCCTCGTTCTCGCAGTCGAGGTGCTGCACACGCACCTCGAGTTTTGTCGTTCCACCGCTCATGACTGACCTTCCTGTGGCGTATCCACCGCCTCGACGGAGCCCCGTATGTGTCCAGTCCGAGGGTGCTTTCGGCCTCCGAACCAGCTGTAGACCGCCGGCAGCACGAAGAGCGTGAGCAGCGTGGACGACAGGATGCCGCCGATGACGACCGTCGCGAGCGGGCGTTGAACCTCAGCGCCCGAGCCATGGGAGAGCGCCATCGGCACGAACCCCAGCGCTGCGACGAGCGCCGTCATGAGGACCGGACGCAGTCGCTCTACGGCGGCGCGCTTCACGGCCTCGGTAGCGGTCGCGCCCTCCTCCTCGTGTTGGCGCGCGGTGGACACCAACACAAGGCCGTTCAGCACGGCGACGCCGAAGAGCGCGATGAAGCCGACGCCCGCCGAGATAGAGAGGGGCATGCCTCGGAGCACCAGCGCTGCGATGCCGCCGGTCACGGCGAACGGCACGTTCAAGAAGATGATGGCTGCGGGCCTGGCGGCGCCGAAGCTCGTGTACAGCAGCACGAAGATGAGCAACAGGGCGAGCGGGATCACCAGCGTCAGGCGCTCCGTCGCGGCCTGGAGGTGCTCGAACTGCCCGCCCCATTCGAGGCGGTACCGAGGCGGGAGTGGAACCGCCCGATCGACCCTGCGCTGTGCATCTGCGACGAACGACGCGATGTCGCGGCCGCGCACGTTCACCTGAACAGTGACGCGTCGTTCGAGGTCCTCGCGACCGACCTGTGCCGGCCCTGTCTCCTCCTCGAGGTCGGCGACCTGCGAGAGCGGCACGGTCTGTCCGGCGCTCGCCGCGACGGGGAGCGACTCGAGCAATGAGAGGTCGCGGCGCGTCGCCGGATCGAAGCGGACCTCCACTGCATACCGGAGGCTTCCCTCGTAGACCTGCGTGACCTGAATCCCGCCGAGCGCGGCGACCGCGTCGAGGACGTCTTGTACGCGCACCCCATAGCGAGCCGCGGCCTGTCGGTCGACGTGAACACGAAGCATCGGGAGGCCACTGATCTGCTCGGCTCGGACGTCTTGTGCACCGGGCACTTCTCGAAGGACGCGCACCAGTGCCTCCGAGCGCTCACGAAGTACCTCGAGATCCTCACCGTAGAGCTTCAGCGCGATGTCGGCGCGCGAGCCCGCGATGAGCTCGTTCATCCGCATCTTGATGGGCTGGGAGAAGCCGAAGACGATGCCTGGAACGTGCTCGCGAAGCGACTCCTCCATCGCCTCGACGAGCTCATCTCTCGTGCCGTATCGCCAGGTGTCACGCGGCTTGAGCGCTACGAGGACGTCGGTCATCTCGACGCCCATCGGGTCCATGGCGATCTCGGAGCGCCCGGTCTTGCAGACCACGGTCTCAACCTCCGGAAACTCGCGCAGGGCTCGCTCGAGCGCCGTCGTTTGCCGTGTGGCTTCGGTGAGGCTCGTGCTCGGGAGTCGATAGACCTCAAGCGCGATGGCACCCTCGTCGAGCTCGGGAATGAACTCGGCGCCGCGCGTCGCCGCGACGCCAATCGCGCCGGCGAGCAGCCCGACCGCGACGCTGACGGTCGCGACGCGGTGACGCAGGACCACGTCGAGCGCGCGAGCCAACCGATTGCGAAGCGCCGTGATCACTCGCCCCTCCGACTCCTTCGGATGGAGCGGCAGCATCAGCGAGGCGAGGACCGGCGCCAGCGTGATGGACAGGACGAACGCGGCGGCAAGCGCGAAGACGACTGTGAGCGCCATCGGCCGGAACATCTTCCCCTCGATGCCCTCAAGCGTGAGGATCGGGAGGTAGACGATCGCGATGATGAGCTCTCCGAAGGCCGTGGCGGTTCGCACCTCGAGCGAAGAACTCAAGACCAGCTCGTCGCGCTCCGCGGGCGTCAGCGCGCGACCCAAGGCATGGGAGCGCTCACTCATGCGCCGCACGGCGTTCTCGACGATGATGACGGCGCCGTCCACGAGCAGACCGAAGTCGATGGCCCCGAGGGACATCAGATTCCCGGACAGCCCCGCTGCGCGCATCCCGAGAAAGGCGACCAGCATCGAGAGCGGAATCAGACTCGCCACCACCAGGCCCGCTCTCAGGTTCCGCAAGAACAGAAAGAGGACGACGATCACGAGGAGGCCGCCCTCGGCGAGATTCCTGGCGACGGTGGTGATCGTGCTCCGAATCAGCTCGGTACGGTCGTAGAAGGGGGCGATGGTGACGCCTTCGGGCAGCGTCGGCTGGATCTGCGCGACGCGCGTCCGCACGCGATCGACGACCGCGCGCGAGTTCTCTCCGAGCATCATCATCACGACGCCCGCGACGATCTCGCCGTTGCCGTCTCGCGTGACTGCGCCGTGGCGAACCGCCGGTGCGAACGCGACGCGGCCGAGGTGTCGAGCCAGAATGGGGGTCCCGTCGTCGCCGTTGGCGATCACCGTGTCGCCCAGGTCGTCGAGCGTCCCGATCAGGCCGTCGCCCCGCACCAGGAGTTGCTCGCGATGGCGCTCGATGTACGCGCCTCCGGCGCTCCCGTTCGAGCGTTGGAGCGCCTCGATCACGTCGCGGAGAGACAAGCGGTGCGACTGGAGCAGGGCCGGATCGAGTTCGAGCTGGTAGGTCCGAAGCTCGCCGCCGAACGTGTTGATCTCGACGACCCCAGGCACGCTCTTGAGCTGCGGTGAGATGTACCCTTCCAGGATCGACCGCAGCTCCATCGGCGAACGGCCCGGGCCCCGTACCTCGAACTGGTAAACCTCGCCGAGGCCGGTGGAGAGTGGCGCGATCTCCGGAGTGCCGTACCCCTCCGGGATCGCGTCGCGTGCCTCCTGGAGTCGCTCCGCGACGAGTTGACGTGCGCGGAAGATGTCGGCGTCGTCCTCGAAGACCACCGTGACCTGCGACAGTCCGAACTTCGACACGGAACGAAGGTCGGTGACCTGAGGCAGACCGCTCATCGAGCGCTCTACGGGGACGGTCACGAAACGCTCGACCTCGAGCGGTCCAAGCGCGGGCGCGTTCGTCAGGATCTGCACCTGGACGTTCGTGATGTCCGGGACTGCATCGATCGGAAGGGTGCGTGCGGCGTTAACCCCGAGCGCCGCGACGACGGCCGTCAGCACTAGGACAAGAAATCGGTTGCGGAGAGACCACTGGACGATGTGTTGCAACATCTCAGTCGTCCTCGTCTGCGAAGGATGAGCGTTCGAGCTCGGCCTTGAGAGTCAGGCTGCCATCGGCGACGACCTCTTCTCCTTCTCGAAGGCCGCTCTGAATCTCGACGGTCGCGGCCGTGCGCGCGCCGACGCGCACGCGTCGAACCGCGAAGGTCCGATCGGCGCCCCGGACGAAGACGACCTCCTCGCCAGCGACCCGCTGGAGCGCGGCCGCCGGAATCGTCAGCGCGGGCCGATCGTCCTCGGCCGGCTGGGTAGCCTCGTCCCCGAGCAGCCGCGCCCGACAGAACATGCCGGGGCGAAGCGTGTGATCCTCGTTCGACACTACGACGCGCACTCGCGCGCTTCGCGTTCGGTCGTCGAGGAGCTCCCCGACGTGCGTAACCCGCCCGCGAAGGTCGCGCCCCGGAAGCGCGCCCAGCGTGATGGAGACCTCCTGCCCGACCGCCACTCGTCCGAGATCCCGCTCATAGGCGGTGAGCACAGCCCAGAGCTCGCCGAGGTCTGCGACGGTGAAGAGGGTGGCCGCCGCGTCGACGTTCTGGCCGACGATCGCCTGCCGCGCGACGACGATGCCCGCGATTGGACTTCTCAGCGTGACCGTCGAGCCCGCGGAGTCCGTCGCTCCTGGGGCGCCGAGGCCGAGCGCCACGAGCGCACCGCGGGCGGCTTCCAGGTCGGCGCGAGTGGCGGCGAGGTTCGCGCGCGCCGCCTCGAAGTCGGCCGCAGAGGAGATGCGATCCTGGCGAAGAAGCTCCTGCCGTTGGTAGGTCGCCTGGGCTTGCTCGACTCGCGCGGCAGCAGTGATGTACGCGCCACGCGCGCGACCATATTCGCTGCTGTCCACGCTCGCGAGCGCAGCGCCGCGCTCGACGCGGTCGCCTACGTTGACGTTCACGCGCGAGACGCGCGCGGCCGTACGGGGGCCGACCATGGCCATCCGATCGGGCGGCACGACAAGCTCTCCGACCAACGCGATGTCGCGGGAGAGACGACCGCGCGCGACCCGCGCGACCTCGAGGTGCGCTGCCTCCAGCGCCTCCTCGCTCAGTCGGACTGTCTTCGCAGCGCCTTCTTCCTCTTCACGGTGCTCGCCTGCCTCTTCACGGTGCTCGCCTGCTTCTGCGTGACCTTCCGTCGACGCTCCTGAAGGATGGCGCATGCGGGCGAACACGAGCCCGGCGACGCCCACGGCGAGCGCCGTGAGCGAGACGGCGATGATCTTCTTGCTGCGAGTCATCGGAGCACCCCCAGCGCGCGCTGCAGCGAAATGCCGGCATCGGCGAGCTCAACGAGCGCATCGAACTGCTCGCGACGCGTGTCCGCGAGCTCACGCTGCACGACCAGCACCCGCGTGAGGTCGCTCTGACCGAGCTCGAATGCGCGTTGCGTGAGGCGAAGCCCATCTTCGATCGCGGGGATGGCGTCCGTTTCGAGAATGTGAAGTCCGTCGAGGGCCGCTTGATAGCGTCGTCGTGCCACTCGCACCTCGGCGTCGATGCGAATGGCGAGAGCCTCGCGCTCAGCTTCGAGGCGCTGCGTCCGAGCCTGCGCGATCGCGATCGGTCCCTGGTTTCTTTGAAAGATCGGAAGCGGCAGACCGATGCCGAGGAGAAAGACGTTGTTTCCTTCCTCGCGCTGATACGTCGTCCGCAGGACCGGGACCGGCCACGCCGCACGCTGCTCAGCGTCGACGTCGAGGCGGGAAGCCCTCAACGCGGCGTCCGCGGCGACGATCTCGGGCCGATCCGTCGGCGCCGTGCGCAAGAGAGCGTCGGTGAACTCGGAGCTCACCGATCCGAGCTCGCCCGTGACCTCCACTGAACGATCTCCTGGGATCCCAAGGATGCCCTTCAGCGCGGTGACGCTCATCTCGCGGTTGGCCTCGGTCGTCGTCACGGCCCGCCGCGCACGCGCTGCGGAAACCCGCAACAGCGCGACATCTGGATCGCCGATCTCCCCAGCGTCGCGGCGACGCTCGGCGGTACGCAGAAGTGCGGTCGTGAGATCGAGCTGCTGGCGCGCCCAGCGGTCCTCGGCGGTCGCGCGCAGCGCTCGGTAGTACGCGGCGAGCGCCTCTGCGAGAGCTTGCTGCTGCGACGTGCCGACGAGCGCCTCGTCGCGCGCGATCGCGCCGCGTGCAGCGTCGATCTCGGCGCCGCGACGCCCATAGATCTCGAGCGGCATCCCGAGCGTCACCTCGGCATCGGGGATCGTGTCGTTCGGCCGGAACCGCGGCCCGGCCGCCACGTCAAGCCAGGGCGATTGACGGAGCAACACCTCGGCGCCCACCAGTTGACCTCGGCTCTCGCCGACGCGTCGCGTCGCGACGATCACGTCCGGGCTCCGACTTCGAGCCAACTCAGCGACCTCTGCGCGACCGAGTCGCAGGGGCGCCTCCTGCGCGTGAGCGCGGAGCGACACGAGCGCGAACGACAGGACGAGCCCGCCGATAAACCATCGAAAGACAATTGCCGTAGACAAGACACATCACTCCTCCGCGTCGCCTGCGCGACGCCAACAAGCCTCTGGAACACGCACGGTTGGTTCGGGCGGGTTCAGGCTCGCGGAGGGTGAAAGACCTCGTTGGCGCTATCGCGCGAATGGCAGGTGTCCACGGGGGGCGCGGCCGGCGCTCCGGCGAGCGCGGGAGGCGCCGTGATCTGCACCATCGCAAGCGGCGCCGGCACGGACGGAGCGACCTTGGCGCACAGCCCGTGGGAGCAGTTCGGCGGGCAGTGCTTCTGCCCATCCGAGCCATCGCAATCAACCGCACACGCGACGGGCTCGCCGGTGACGATCTCCACGACCAACTCGGGGAGCCCGCTCGCGACGAGCGCGACGAAGGCCGCGACGATGATCGCGAACCACGAACGCGACACGGGTTGCCGTCGTGTCCGCCGCGTCATCGTGGGCGCTCCTTGTGCCTCGCGAAGGCCTCGCGGACGGCGCGCTCGAGCGTCGGGTTCTCAAGGCGGTAGTACGCGAGCTTGCCCTGCATCCGGCACTTCACGGCGCCTTCCCGTCGCAGCCGCTGGAGCTGCTGCGACGTCGCGGGCATCGACCGGCCGAGAACGCGAGAGAGATCGCAGACGCAGAGCTCGTGGAACGAGAGCGCGTAGAGGATGCGCAAGCGCGTGGGGTCAGCGAGCAGGCTGAACTCGGCCGCGGTGCGATCGAGGGTGTCTTCGTCCGGCATCGCGGCCAGCACGTGGGCGACGTTCTCCTCGTTCACGAATTCGACGCCGCACGTACCTGCTTGGTCCGACGTGTCGGTCGGCGGACGAACGCGGTCGGCGGCCTTCGTTTCCACGAGTTCGAAAACTAGCAACCTTGGAAGCGACCGTCAACGGTGCCGCAGTGGGTCCTACTTCCGGGCCGCAATGGCCGCTTTGTGAGGGAAGCGGCTATTCGCGGTCGCGCTCCGGCACCGAGCCGGGACGGGACGGGGCCGCCCGGGGGCGCTGCTCACGTTCAAAGACCGGCGCGAGAGCCCTTGACTCTGTAGTTAGGTACAGGGTGCATGCTTCTGTGCATGAAGCCCATGACCATCGGCGAGGTCGCGAAGGCGGCTGAGATCGGCGTCGAGACCGTCCGCTTCTACGAGCGCGAGGGGCTGATCGCCGAGCCGCCTCGGCGGCGCTCGGGCTACCGGCAGTACCCGCCCGACACCGTGCGGAGGGTCCGGTTCATCCGCCGTGCGAAGGAGCTCGGCTTCACGCTCACGGAGATCGGAGAGCTGCTCGAGCTCCGCGTCGACCCGACGAAGAGCTGCGCCGACGTGCGCACCCTGGCGCGCGCGAAGATGGCGGACATCGAGGCGAAGATGCTCGACCTCGCGCGCATCCAGGCAGCGCTCACGGAGCTCGTGCGCACGTGCCGCGGCAAGGGCACGACGAGCGACTGCCCGATCCTCGACGCGCTCGACGAACAGGAGGTGAAGCGTGGCGACCGTTGACCTGGTGTGTTCCCCCGACTGCCCGAACGTGCCGCTGGCGCGCGCCAACCTGTTGCTAGCCTTCGCGCGCGCCGGTGTGAAGCCTCGCTGGTCCGAGCACCGCATCGGCGATCCGGACGCGCCGGAGCGCACGCGCGGCTACGGCTCGCCGACGATCCTCATCGACGGACGCGACGTCGCGGGCGAGTCGCCGTCCTCCGAGGTGACGTGCCGCCTCTATTCGGGCGGAGCGCGCACGCCCACCGCAGAGCAGATCGCGCAGGCGCTGCAGCGGCTCAGCCAGCCGTCCAGCAAGAGCGGGGCGAGGTGGCGCTCGAGCCTCGGTGTCCTTCCGGGCGTCGGCTTCGCGCTCTTGCCGAAGATCGCGTGCCCGGCGTGCTGGCCGGCGTACGCCGGCGTGCTCACGTCGCTGGGGCTCGGGTTCCTGATGGATGTCCGGTGGCTCTTGCCCCTGACGGCGGTCTTCCTGCTGATCGCGGTAGCGGCGCTCGGCTTCCGCGCAGGGCAGCGGCGCGGATACGGACCGCTCTTCGCGGGGCTCGGCGCGTCGGCGATCGTCCTCGTGGGGAAGTTCGGCTTCGAGAGCGACGCCGCGATGTACGCCGGGCTCGGGCTGCTGGTCGCGGCGTCGATCTGGAACACCTGGCCGAGGCGCGCGACGTCGTCGTGTCCGGCCTGCAAGACCACCTGAAACCAAGAAGAGGAGAAGAAGAGATGGCAAAGCGAAACGTGGAGGTCTTCAGCGCGGGCTGCGGCGCGTGCCAGGAGACGATCGATCTCATCAACAACGTCGCGTGCCCGTCGTGCGAGATCACGGTGCACGACATGCACGACGCGGCGGTCGCCGCGCGCGCGAAGTCGCTCGGCATCCGGTCCGTTCCGGCGGTCCTCGTCGACGGCAAGCTCGCCGATTGCTGCGCCGGGCGGGGCCCGACGGAGGCAGCCCTGCGACACGCGGGGGTCGGCGAGCCGACCGCCTGACTGCCTCGCGCCGAGCCTCAGGCCAGGAGCTTCTTGAGGCGCGCCATCCCCCGCTCGGCCTCGGCATGGGTTGGAGTCCACAAGCGAGGCTCACCCCGAGTACCTACGAGGGCCAAAGCATGTTCGGCGCGGGTGTGGACATCGACGGGGATCGGGCGGTGGTGAGGGACTCACTCGGGGGACCCGCCTACGTCTTCGTGCGCACCGGAGCGACGTGGAGCGAACAACAGCGCGTCGTGCCGCCCCGAGGCACGATGTTCGACCGGTCGGTGGTGATTCGAGGCGACGACCTACTGGTTGGCGTCACGAGGCTGTCGGTCGGCGCTCTGACCCGTGCGGGCGTCGTATTCGAGTACCGGTTCGAATCGGGCGCGTGGTCGTTTCATCGTGAGATTTCGGCCAGCGATGCTTCTGCGAACGCCGGGTTCGGCAACAGCCTCGACGTCGATGGAGATCGCCTCGTCGTGGGCGCGTACGCAGACACAGGTCGTCGCGGCGCCGCGTACGTTTTCGAACGCGTCGATGGTGAATGGATCGAGCGAGCCAAGCTGCGGCCCTCCGACGGCGCCGACAATCAGTACTTCGGTCACGACGTTGCGATTCACGGCACGACCATCGTCGTCGGAACCTACCCGATGGTGGTCCCCAGTCCTCCCGACGGTTACTACGTGTTCGAGTTCTCGGGAGGGTCGTGGCTTCAACGCACGCGACTGGACGCCGCCGGGAGATCGACCCCGGTGGCTCTCGATGGCGACACGATCCTCGGGGGCGAAGGGCCCAACCAAGCGTACGTGTTCGATCGAGTCGGCTCGAGTTGGAACGAGACGCCGACGGTCCTACGCGCGGGGATGGGGTATCGGAGCCCCCGCTTCGGCATGAGCGTGGCGCTCGAAGGCGACACGGCAGTCGTCGGCGCCCAGCGTGACCTCGTGTACGTGTTCCGCCGCATCGGCGCCCGTTGGGAAACCGAAGCGTCTTTCACTGGCGAAGGCAACTTCGGATGGGCCGTCGCCCTCCGAGGCGACCACCTTTTCGTAGGGGCGCCATACGGTCGCGATGGAGGTGACTCGATCGGGAGCGTGGTGGTCTTCCGTCGCGCCGGGACGACTTGGTCCGAGGTGACTCGACTCCGCGCACCCGTACCGCGAGACAGCGATGCATTCGGCAGTGTCATCGCGGTGGAGGGCACGGCCCTTCTCGTTGCCGCCCCCGGGTCTGACGAGGACCGTGGCGCGGTGCACGTGTTCGAGGCGGAAGGAACCGGATGGGTGCACCGCCAGCAGATCAGCGCGCCTTCTGAAGCCGACCGCGATCGCTTCGGATACGACCTGGCGCTGTCGGAGGATTTCCTCGCGGTCGCCTCAGACTACTCGGACGTCCTGTACGTGTACCGGCGCGACGGGACCTGGGTCGAAGAGGACTCGATCTCCGTGCCGACCTGGGACTACGCGAGCGGCAGCGTTGCCTTCTCGGGGGCCACGTTGCTCATCGGGGCGCCGGACGTCGAAGACGGGCGAGGCGTCGTCTACGCGTACGAGCGCGATGGGTCGACCTGGACGCAGCGTGCACAAGTGATGGCGCCGAACCCCATGGGGTACTTCGGGACCGACATTGCGATCCAGGGAGACCACATGCTGGTGGGCGCCGACGAGATCTGGGATCCGTTCGAGGACATTGCCGGGCCGGGATCCGTCTACGTGTTTCGAGGCGCGGGGTCCGCGTGGACCGAAGAGCTTCGCGTCACCGCGAGCGATGGCCAGCGCTACGATCGGTTCGGCGCGAGCGTGGCGACGGACGGGGACTGGGTGCTGGTCGGCGCACCCGGTCGTGCCCGGCCGCCCTACGAGCACCCCGAGCACGGGGGCGCGTACATCGGTCGCCTGTCCGACACTCCTGGCCCGACGCCAGTGGACGCCGGCGTTGGCGCGGACGGCAGCGTCACGCTTCCCGACGGTGGGCCTGCGACCGGCGATCCCGACGGAGGTGGCTCGGAGAGTGGCGGCAGTGGCGGATGTTCCTGCGCGACGACGTCGAGCAACGGCGCTCCTTCTTCGGTTGTTTTCCTCTTCGGAGTCACGCTGCTCGCGCTGCGTCCATCGAGGAACCGTCGTCGCGCGTCGGGCCGCGGATGAGCGTTCCGCTTCCTGGAATGCAACGCTACGCAACGCTCGGCGACGCCAGAACCGCAACGGGTCCCTGTCCGATCCCTGTTTGAACGCGACGACCCGCCACACCTGCTTCCTTCGTGCGACGCCTCGAGACGGTTTCTCTCGGCGGAAGCGGTGTGACGGGTTGTCCGGCGTTCTTCTGCGTTTCAGTCAGAGCGGATTCCCAAGCTGAATGTCGCCGGTTCGAATCCGGTTGCCCGCTCCGAGGATTCGCT
>ERZ761602.5853-NODE-5853-length-14214-cov-5.171410_pt1 | contig 14214 bp, 10 predicted proteins | sample MGYA00512165_ERZ761602 | MGnify/ENA primary metagenome ERZ761602 (study PRJEB28899, sample SAMN02445085) | bioreactor sludge metagenome | biome: EBPR sludge; isolation source: Thorneside wastewater treatment plant | place: Australia: Brisbane, Thorneside...
ATCCCAGCACATAGCGCGCGCCAACGGCATAGGCAAGCGCGCGTGCCTCGCGCAATTCCTGAAACACGATTCCCGCCATGCCGCCCGCGAAGTAATTATTGAACATGATCGACGCGGGGACCTTTTCTTCCGAGTACATTTCGCCGGGAAAATCGATCTGCACCTGCGCCTGCGCCGTTTCCTTGTCAAAGAAATAGATCTCGTTCTGCGCGGCACTGCGGAGCTGCTTTGAACGATAGGGAGGCGGATCGAGCAGCGGCGCGGTAACGGGATGGTGCTTACGAACGAGCGCAATCACTTCCTCCTGCGGCAGCGAACCCACGTACATGATCGCATGCTTGTGCTTCAGCAGGCCGCTGGTTACGCCATGCAACTCTTCCACCGTCAAGGCGCGAACCCCCGCCTCCGGCATCATCCGCAGGAACGAAGACTCCGGCCCAAACCGATTGAACTGGACCAACGCGGCAAAGATGGTGCCAGGGTCCTTGCGTCCGTCCTCGCGGCGCGCAATGACGTTTGCGACCAACTGATCCAGCGTAGTCTTGTCTGCCGCGGGATTGTTTATCACATCCATCATCAACGCAAGCGACGGTTCCAGATTTTCGTCGAGACCCGCAATCGAGAAACTCGATTCCGTATCGCCTACACCGAAATTGAAACTTGTGCCGAGTTTGTACCATTCCTTTTGCAGCGCGTCCGCGGCGAGCGATTTGGTACCGGATTTGTCGAGCAACTGTTGCGCAACCATCAGGCGATTGTCGTGATCTGTGCCAACGTCCGTTGCAAACGTCAGCGCGAAAAGATCGTTGATTGGATTCTTTACGTAATAGAAGCGAATGCCATTCGGGTCATCCGTGATCGCGTAATCTTTGGCCGGATCGAGAAACACCGGTTCCAGCGGAGCAACCGGCATCGCCATGACACTCTTGGCAAACTCCGATTGACGCCGCGGATCGATCTGGAGCTGGTCGATGGCAGGCTTTTCGATCTTCGGCACATCGTGCTGACCATCCTCGCGATACCCCGCCACAAAGTCGTCGCGGAAGTATTTTTTGGCTACGCGCACAATGTCTTTTTTCGTAAGCTTTTCCAGGCGGTCCAATTGGCCAACGGAATGGTCCCAGTCCTGAAACGAGATAAAGGACTCGCGCATATACGACACACGGGACTCATCCGACTCGAGCCCGCCCTTGCGCATCTTCTTAAAGTCGGTGACGATCGCAGGGATCACCCAATCCTCAATTTCACCGCGCTTTATTTTCTCGATCTGTTCCAACAACAGCTTTTCAACGTCAGCGAGGGACTGCCCGTCATTCGGAACGCCGTAGAGATACTGCGCGCCGTAATCGTTGTTCAGGATCGGGTATGACCCCGCGCCGCGGACCTTCTGCGCCTGCACGAGATCGAGGTCGATCAATCCGGCGACGGAATTCGACAAGGTCATATCGAGCAACAACAGCGCCTCGGCGTCCTTATGGTTCTGCGACGCCGTGCGAAAAGCGAGCAGGACAAATTCTTCGCCGGGATATTTCACGGAAACGCGTTCGACGCCGTTCAACGGCTTCTCGCGCCACTTCTTCGCCTTAGGCAACTTCGCGGGCTGCCACACCGAGAAATGCTTGTCGATCAGCGCAATCGTTTCGTCCTTCTTGATGTCGCCGGAAATGCAGATCGCAAGGTTGTTCGGCACGTAGTAGGTTCTGAAATAGTTCTCGATGTTGACGAGCGACGGTTTCTTCAGGTCATCCACCGAGCCCAGCGTGGTCTGTTGTCCGTAAGGATGGTTCTTGAACAAGAGCGACGACACAGCCTCGTTGATGATCCGGTCCCGGTTGTCCATCGAACGGTTCTTTTCTTCGTACACAATTTCCAACTCAGGCTGGAAAAGGCGAAACACGGGGTTGATGAACCGTTCGGTCTCGACGATGGCCCATTGCTCAAGCCGGTTAGACGGCAGCTCGACTTTGTAAACCGTCTCTTCATTGGACGTGTGCGCATTCACATCGGAAGCGCCCATGGACTTGTACATCCGGTCAAACTCATTGGGAATCGCGAACTCAGCGGCTTTCTTCGATTCCTCGTTGATCTGCGCGTAGATCGCTTTGCGTTTTTCCGGGTCTTCCTCTCGAAAATGCTCCTCATACAATGCCGTGATGCGATCAATATGCTGCTTTTCCTTGGCGTAATCGAGTGTGCCGAGTTTCTGCGTGCCTTTGAACAGCAAGTGTTCAAGATAATGCGCGAGCCCCGTGGTTTCCGCGGGGTCGTGCTTGCTTCCCGCGCGCACCACAATCTCCGCATAGAACCGTGGCTGTTGGTGGTTTTCGGTCAGGTAGACCGTCAGGCCGTTGTCCAACTGGTAAATCGTCACAGCCATCGGATCATTGTCGGCGGGCTCGTGAATGACCTTGTAACCTGCCCAAGACGGAAGAGCCGCGAAGAAAGCCAACGCCGTTGCCACGAATCGAAGTTTCCACACCGCAGACATCAGGACACCTCCAAACTTAAAGTTCACTCTTGGTAGCGGACGACGCGCGCTAATTCCGGTCGCGATCCGGATCGCGCTGGAAAATGAAGAAATGTTGTGACGGCAGGAACTCCTGCAAGTCGATCAACTCGAAGCCGGCCTTGTTCCATTCCACCAGCACCTGTTGGACGGACATGCGATGCTCTTCCTTGATGTGCTTCGCCGTGTCGCCCAGCAGCCGATACTCGATAAGCGCGATCTTGCCGTCCGGTTTCAGGGCTTCGCGCATCCGCGCCAGCATCGGTTCCGGTTGTTGGAATTCGTGATAGACGTCCACGAGAATCATCCAATCTATCGCGCCCTTGGGAAGCTTTGGATCAATTTCATCGCCAAGGATTGGCTCGAAATTCGTGATGCCTTCCTTCGCGCACTTCTCCTTCATGATCTCGATGAATTCCGGCTGGATCTCGACGCCGTACACTTTCCCTTCGGGGGCGACGGCTTTCGCCATGCGCCGCACGAAATAACCGGTGCCGCACCCGATGTCGGCGACGACATCGCCAGGCTTGAGGCCCATGGCCTTGATGACTTCGTCCGGCCGTTCTTCCTGCTCACGCTCGGGGCGTTCCAGCCAGTCCGCGCCATGATAGCTCATGACCGGCGCCGGCACGCGCGGCGCCGGTTCATCCGCCCGTGCAAATCCGGCAACGAGCGCCACAAGAAGCGTTAGACGTAATAGGGTACGCAGGGCGGAAAAACTACAATCCATAATGGACGACCTCTTACATTGCACCAAGGGTTATGACTATAGGGCAACACCGCAGGAAACACCACTCCCGGCGAGAAGGTGCAGTGGAATGGGGTGCTTGGTAAACTGCTGCCCGGCTGCCAATCTCAACCGATACAGGAAACGTCATACATGGGCGCGAGCGAACTTCAGTTTAATGGAACCGAACGCTACTACCTCGATCCCGAGCTGAAAGCCATCGTGAATATGGCATTGGCAATGGAAAAGCCCCTGTTATTGACGGGCGAGGCGGGGACCGGTAAGACGCAGCTCGCGATGGAAGTCGCGCGTGCGCTTGCGCTGCCGACCGAAGTGCTGCGCGCGAAATCGACAATCAAGGGCGAGGAAGCTTGCTATGTGCAGGACACCGTGCTGCGCCTCAATGACGCCCGGTTCGGCAGCGGCGAAACAGGCCGTGCCGTGGACAACTTTTTCGATTACGTAATTTGGGGACCGATCGGGCGCGCATTCCGCGCGGACTCCAAAGTGATGCTGCTATTGGACGAGATCGACAAGACCGAATCGGACGTGCAAGACAATCTCCTCGATATTCTCGAAGACTGCGAATTCACCATTCGCGAAGTAAACACGACGATAAAGGCAACGATTCGCCCCGCGATATTTCTTACGTCAAACGCGAAGCGCGAGCTATCGGACCCCTTTCTGCGGCGGTGCTTTTGTCACCACATCGCGTTTCCATCGCCGGAGCAGATGCACGAGATTCTAAAGCTGCATTTCCCGAAGACCAGCGCCAAATTGATGGAGACGGCCATCGCCATCTTTTACGAACTGCGCGAACGCGGGTTCGAAAAGCCTCCGGCTACCAGCGAACTGATCAACTGGATCGGCGCGCTCGAACGCAGCGGGCAACTGCCGGACGCCAAGAATCCACCGCTAATCGGCGTACTGCTCAAGCGGGCGGGAGACATCGCCACCTACCGCGACAGCGGAAAAGGAAGGCGGTTCCTGTAAACGCATGCTTTAGCGCCGGTATCGAACCTGAACGGCGGATTCCGCCGTTGGCCAGCGCCAGGGAGGTTACGCGATGAGTGTTGAGTCTGTACCCCGCAAACGGAGCCTGCTTCGGTGGCCGCTCGTGCTGATCTGGCGCGCGACCACCGCCGTGTCCAATCGCATCGGCATACTCGCTTCCATAGGCGTTGGCGCAATCGCAATGCTGATTGGCTTCTTTCTGATCGGTACCCTCGTAGGAGCAGTGATAGGAATTCCCATGTTTCTTTTGGGATTGCTGCTGTTTCTGCGTGGGCTGATCTAGCGCGGATTTGTTGCCTTCAAACCGAATATAACGCGTCCGGTTAACAGTAACGCGACTGTCAGTCCGGCCCAAGCCAGCATGCCGACACCCCAGATCAGCCACGAGATTCCTGCGCTGGACGCATAGTCCGCCGAACTGAAGTACGCGAGGATCGGAGAGGCCAGATTGAGCCACGCATCCGGCGAACTCGCGGGACCGCCCACCCACAAAACGAAGGGCGACTGCCGCAACGGCGCCGTACCGACAACACCGGCAACGTGGGCTACGAGGTAGCCGCTGAGCGCAAGGCCGATCGCCCCGTACACATTGCGCACAAGCACGGCGCTCACGCACGCGATGGCCGCGGCAAGGCAACAGCACACGCCAAGCGTCACAATACCCATACCTACAATTGCCAACTGACGCCACAACAACGTCCATTCGTAGGAGCGCTGCGGCCAGTCGAGCGGCACGAGCACCGGAAGCGAAGCAAGTGCCGCAAGCAGCAAGAGGCTTGCGCATCGTCGTGAGAGATAGCTCACTTTTCCGAAGAAAATCTCGCTGTCGGTCAAGGCCGAAGCGCGCAGCAAGTCCAGCGCATGGCCGCGGTAGTCCTTCGCGAACAGGTGCACAGACCAAGGAATGAGCACGACAGGCAGCAAGAGTTGTTGAAGCGAAAAAAAAGCGACGATGCCCTCAATGAAACTCGCATTTCTCCCTGATTGCAGAAAACTGGCCAGAACGGCCAACCAGACTACGAAGAGCGCCACCCCCAGCGCGCCCAGTATTCCCAACCATGCGCGGCGGTGTTGCGCGGCCCCAACGATGGATTCAAGCGCCAGAACCGGATTGCGCATGTCGGAGAACTCACGATGGGGCGAAACTTTCGCGGCGCCTGGAGCGCGCTCTTTACTTCGAGATCTGGCGAGTGCCGACGATGCGAAGCCGAGGCATAGCGCTGACACCACGCAACAGGTCAAACAACACGAGAACATCGCAACCCATGAGCCAGGGGCGTGTGATGCAAGCGCAAGTGATGACAATAGGGGAAACAGGTAAGGCGAAGGGGTCATCAATGTGCCAACGTCTCCGGGGATGAGATTAAGTGCTTCGCCTATGACGACGAACAGGAAGAAGCACCAGCCGCCCTGGACGAATACAGCAGCCATGGCCAATAGCGCGCCTGCGTATGGATTGCGTACGATGGCAGCAGAAGCGATGCCAATGCTCGCCGCTGTGAACACGGACACCAGCAAAAGCGCGGTGTAACCGAGCAAAGTGGCGACATCCACCCCGACCATGAAGAATACCGTAGCGCCGATGGGAACCACTGCCACGCCTGCGAAGACAGAGAACGCGCATGCGGCGATCGCTTTTCCTATCACCAACTGCAACGACGAGATACCGGCCATGCTCAAACAATCCAGAGTCTCCTCATCCCGCTCGACAAAGTAAGACGCGCATGCGAGCAGCGCCGTGCCCAGTTGCCCGAATGCCATTAACAACGAGAAGAGCAGCGCGAGAATTACCGATGTCGACGTTGGCAAATTCGCCATCAGTTGCCGGTCGCCCGCGGGCCAGCCCGCCAGTGCGAACGAGCATCCGAGCAGCACGATAAGACAGAGCCCGAGCGCGAGGACATTCTGCCGGGACGCGGTCAAGAGTTCGCGGCGCACAAGGGCGACTACAGGGGAAAATGCACGCGTCATGGAGAGGGAGCTGCCCGATCGAAGAAATAGCATCTAATGGAGCAAAAATGCACCGCGCGCCTTTCGGCCCGAGACGACTTTGGTGATCGGGCCATGCTCTCAAGGTTTCGACCATGTTTGCATGCGCCCCGGCGAGTTGCAAGCGCGCGCGCTGGGCCGTATCCTCACGATTCAGTAAACCCAGTGAAGCAAAGGTGCATTATGCTGAAATTGGTGTCTTGGAACGTGAACGGTGTGCGGGCTGCGGGGCGCAACGGTTTTTTGGAGTGGCTCGAGGCCGAGAAGCCGGACGTCGTGTGTCTTCAGGAAACGAAAGCCAACGTAAGTGACGTCGATCCGGCGTTGCGAGAGCCGAAGGGCTATGGTAGCGTTTGGCAGTCCGCGAAGAAGAAGGGTTACAGTGGCGTAGCGACATATTTTCGAACCAAGTGCGAGCCGCTTGATGTCAGCCTGATGGGCATCGATGAGTTCGACGACGAAGGCCGTGTTCAGGCCGTCACGTTCAAGGATTTTGTCCTTGTAAATGCATATTATCCGAATGCCCAGGCCGAGCGCGCGCGTCTGCCGTACAAACTGCGGTTTTGCGATGCCATGCTGAAGTTCTGCAATGCGCTTCGCAAGAAAGGGAAAAATGTTGTCGTCTGCGGTGATTACAACATCGCGCACAAGGACATCGATCTGGCGCGCCCCAAAGACAACCGCGACAGCCCCGGATTTTATCCCGAGGAATGCGCGAGCATGGACGCGTTCGTGACTTCCGGATACATCGATACGTTTCGGCACTTCACGCCCGACCCGCACCATTACACTTGGTGGTCCTATCGGAGCAATGCGCGCGAGAAGAACATCGGTTGGCGCATTGATTATCACTGTGTGAATGAAGAATTCATCGATCGAGTAAAGAACGCGGCAATCCATTGTGACGTACGCGGGAGCGATCACTGCCCCGTATCAATTACGGTGAAATAGTGCGACGCCGCTCGCAAGTCACCAGCAAGCGCGGCGACAAGGGAGAGACGACAACCCTTGGCGGCGACGATGTATCCAAGTCGCATCCAGTGATTGAATGCTGTGGTTGCGTGGACGAGCTGCGCGCGGCTGTGGCGCTCGTGCGGCAGGAAATGATCATCCAGCGTCCCGAAGACGCCGAGTCGCAATCCTTCCTTTGGTGGCTGTTGCACTGCTGTTTCGCCATTGGAAGCCAATGCAGCGATCCGCGAAACGCGCATCCGGAATACAGAAAGGTCGATATTGGCAAGGCACATATCAACGCGCTGGAAGCTTTTCAGCATCGCCTAGAAGAAGCCGTGCAACTTCCCAAGAGCTTCATCGTATCCGCGTCGAATCCGATCGCGGCACGGGTGGATGTGTTGACTACCCAGGCGCGGCGACTGGAGCGTGCGCTGGTGCGGGTGAAGGAATCCGTTCCCGAGTTCGAATCTACAAACCTGCTCGTGTTTGTGAATCGATTGAGCGACACGCTGTACATGCTGGCAAGGAAGTTAGAGGACGGGAAGTTTCAGCCGGTGGATTACACGACCATCGAGAAGAACCAACTATAAGCCCGAGGCCTAACGTCCAAAGCGGACTTTTTGCGCGCGCTCCGCGAGCCAGCCCACCTGAACTGCCAAACGCTCCATCCACTCAGCGGCGGAATGGCCCGCGACCACTGAGCCCTGCTGTTGAATCTGGAATGACACAGTGGCGATATGTTTTACGCCCACTGCGTAATACAGCGCGGCCTCTTCATAGTAGGAAAGCGTACGATAACGCTGGTAGTGGTCCAGCAGTTCATCCACGCGCTTCGCAAGCCGTTCCGGCCGCATCGTCGTGCGCACGCACAGATTGGAAATTGCGTACGAAAGATCTTCGAGGTAGCAACCGTCCCCTGCAAACTCAAGGTCGACCACGGCACTCAACCGATCGCCCTTGAAGATAAGATTGCCGCTGTGCCAATCCCCGTGAATCAGGCCCGTCTCGAAGCGCCCGCGCTTTTCGAGGCTCAGTGCTTCCGCGGCGTCGCGCAGAAACAGGGCCAGGCGATTGCAGTGATCGTTGACCTGATCAACGTTCCCTTCTTCCTTCGCGAGGTTGTACAGCGTCGCAAACGCCTGACGCGGCACTTCGCTGAACCGCCACATCGTGGTGTCGCGCTCGGGTCTTGGAAAGTCACGGCACACCTGGTGAAAGCGGCCGAGCGTTTCCGCGGAAACTGCAAGCGTTTCCTTGGATACGGTCATTGGCGCGCCTTCGACAAACTCTTGCAGCTCCAGTGCCCAGGTGTTCAGTTCGACGATACGCGTGCCCTTGCTCGTGCGTTGAATCTTCGCCACAGGCACGCCGTTGTTTGCGAGATGATCCGAAAGGCGATGCTGAAAACGCAGCGCGTCGAGCACGAATGGGTCACGCTTGTACGTCTTTGCAAGGAACTGCCCGACGGCGGTATTCACCACCAATTTTCGATGCCGGCGCTGGTGCGCCGCTTCCATGACGGCAGGCCGATCCACGCGTCCAAGATCGTAATGTTCCCGGATCACCGCAGCCAGCATGTCCAACGAGTCCATTGCGGTGGTCACTGAATCTCCAGCGTCAATTCCGATGCCAGATTCGCCATCAATTCTTCTTTCTTCCACCAGGTTGGCTTCATCTGCAGCTTCGAGTACAGCTTCTCGCCCTGATCCATATAGTGCTTTGATTCCGGGTCGCCACTTTGTCCCCACGGCGTCACGGAATATGATTCAACGCCTTCCGGCGAGAAAAACATGACCATCGTTGCCATCGATCCGTTGTCCGCAATGTACTTACCGGGGTTCTCTTTATCTTCCGAGCACCGCACGTCAAATAGCGTCTCCGACATGTTGAGTCCGTCCGTGGAACCGCCGAAGTCCGCGCCGCCTACCGGGAAGTACTTGCCGCCGCGCCCAACGCGATAGATGTCGCCCCACGGCACATCCACGGAGCCATACGTAGCTGCAAACTCCGTGATGGATTCCGCAAGCTTGTCGAGCAGCGCGGTTTTCTCTTCCGGCGTCAGCGTTGTACGATCGACGATGGCCTTGATATTCACGCCGTCGTTGCACTTCATGCGCCACACCTTATAGATAGGCGTTGCGACGCTGTCGGGCAGGAACTCGCCGTTCCACGCGAGAATATTGTTCACCACCTTCGCGAACGTTTCATCCTTCATTCGCTCTGCGCCCGCCGTCTCAATGGCGCCGCTTAGGGCCTCCTGCCAGGGTTTCGCGAGAATGTCGTAGACGTTCATCGTAATCGCGATGGCCTCTTCTTTCGTGATCGAGTCGTCCGCGTCGAGCATTTCCACGGCGCGCTTGCTGCGCGGATTGTTGCGGTCCCATTTGACGTTGTAGATATATGGGATGTACTTGTCAGGCGTCATGGGCGAGTTCTTCATCATATTCTGCGGGCTGATGTTGCAGTTCTGCATGTAGCCCGATTCGGGATTCTTGATTTGCACCAGGTCGGCGATAGGATGGATTTCTTTCCATACCGACGCCGCCGTCGCGGGCACCGGCGCCGCCCAATCATACTCGAGACTGCGCTTGGGCACGCGGCCGTTGCGCACGTACTGGATGTTGCCGGAGGTGTCCGCGAACATGATGTTCTGCTCCATCAGGGCGCAGATGGCGACCGCATCGTAGAAATCGTCGGCATCTTCCGCGAGCAGCATGCGATAGGTTTGCTCGAACAGACTCGCATCCGTGAAATAGGGCGACGCGCCGATATAGGCGACTTTCTTTTCCAAATCGACATCGAAAATCGGCCCCAGCGGCGTTTCCATCCGCGGTTGAATCTTCTTCTCGCCGCCTTTGACGTTGACCGTCATTTGCGTCTGCGTGATGTCATGCCACTGGCCGTCCATTTCGAACTTGGGCTTCATCAGGTTCGACATGTCAATCTTCACTTCAAACACATCGGACGTGTCCGGTCCGCCCGTCGTCGGTGCCCAGCCGATGTGATTGGAATGGCCAAATCCCATCAGCGGCGATCCCACCAGAAAGAATCCATTCATGTGCAGCTTGTCGCCGTGCACGCGCGCTTCGTAGAAGTTCGCCATACCTTCCCAGGAAAGATGCGGATCGGTAAGCAGAATTGCGCCGCCCGTCGCCGACCGCGAGGGCGCAACGGCCCACTGGTTCGAGGCGCCCGCGCCAGGCCGTTCTCTCCGGTTTCGCAGATCGTCGGCAACCGTGCCCAATGGCCACCGCATGATCATCGCGCGGCCAATTGCGGAACAATGCCACGGCTGAAAGTCCATCGCCCATTCCGGCTTCTTGCTGGGGTTTTTCTCGATGTATGCGTTCATCCCGGCGACAAAACTGTCCGATAACTCGCGCAAATAATCCGGTGCTTCTGCGTAACTTTTCTGTGCCACGTCCGCGTTGCGCACGAGCTGCAAGCCGAAGTCATTGCGAATGTGCTCGGGGCCGAACGCCTCCGATGCGGTGCCCGTTGCAATGCGCGCATTGCCGTAGATATCGCCCAGGCGATCTTCGGCTTGTGCGTAACCAAGACCGTAGGCGGCAGCGGCATCGGTGTCCGCGTAAATGTGAGGCACGCCCCATGAATCGCGATAGATAGTCACTTGATTGCCCGCGGGCGCGGTATCTTCCGCCGCGGGTGCCGGCGTTGCAGGCTCAGCCGGTGCCGCGGGTTCGGCCGCGGGTGTCGGGCTGGCAGGGGCCGCAGGCTGCTGCGGGCTGCATCCGAAAGTGAGCGCAAGCGCCGAAAGCGCAAGCAGAAAAGAAACGCGAAACCGAATCATGTAACACTCCCAATTCGTTAACAGCGCACTACAATCGCAGGAACAACTTATGCTTTTCGAGGTGGCGCAAGAAGAGCCACGTCAACCAAAAGTACAATAGAAAACTTATAATCGCCATATACAGCGGCGCATCATTCGGGATGAGCGGCTTGATCGCCGACCCCGTCATATCGTGAATGATATATCCTGCGAGGGCGTTCACGCCGAGCGTGCGAAACACGCCGATCTGAATGCCGCGCAGATCGCTGAACCAAATGAAGAACATCAGCACCAGAAGAGACAATCCCGCGCTGAACACCAGATACGAAACAGTGCCTGCGTGCTGGTTCATGGTCCACATGTCCACCGGCAACGTTGGCGGAACAAACGGTAGCTCCACGAACCACCGGCTTGTTGTATTGCCCAACATGCGGTTGTGCACGATGTTCAGGCAGGAGAGGCCATAGCCCAACAGCATGAGCACCGCGGACCACACCGCGAATGGCTTCAGCGACGCGCGCGATCCGCGCGCGCTCATCGCATCGAACGCCAACGAACCCAGCAACAGCGGAATGGACCACGTCATGAAGCCCAGCGGGCCGCCGTCGATGGTTCCTCCGGTAGATTCGACCCACTGGAAGTACCAGAAATACGAGATCAACATGTGCGCCACGCCGGCGGCCACCATAAACGCAATGCGCGCCGCGGGTCTTAATCCTATAACCGGCAAGACGAACAGCGACGTCAAGGCGATATGCACAAGCGTCTGCATATACGCCCACGACAATTTCTGCGTGATGTAACCCCACAACCCAAGTTGAGACACCGTCTCCCATCGGTCAGGCATGTCGCGCGCAATCCCATATACGGCAAGCCCGACCAGGAGTAAACCGATGTTGCGGGTGATCGCGTGCCACGCCGCGGCGCTGTGTCCGTCCTTCTCCAATCGACGCAGGTACGTGAGCCGATACGACACGCCCACCGCAAAGAAAAAGTGCGGCATAATCGTGTCGGCATAGCTGCAGTAAGTGTTGTGATGACTCAGGATCGGGTGGACGCTATCGTAGCTTGCAATGTAATTGACCAAAAACATCCCGGCGACGGTGTAGCCCCGAAACTGATCGAGGGAAGCAAGCCGGGACGGCTGTGCTGGTGCAGTTGACATGGTTACCCCACTCAAATGGCAGACGCGAAAAAACGGCGTGGCCGGTCAAGAGTGTATAGACGACAGCCCGGATGTGCAACCGGCGCTTGCTGTCGCTATTCGCGCTCATATGGCTCATTCAACATTTTGTATCCTACAAGAATGAGCCGCTTGAGAGGTGCTATGTAACGCGAAAACGACAGGCATCCTTTGCGTTTTGGGTGGGGTTGCCGTACACTTTCGAGAGGTTTGAAGGCTAGGGGGCGGCGGTGTGAACCGGCGGACTGTGAAAACTGAGATGATTGTGATGCTTGTACTTGAGGACGGTATAGTGGGCAGGTCCCGGATGTGGCTGCCGCGTATCGACCCGAGAGCAAGTCATTATATGGCTTGGGTTTACGGGTGAGCGCGGAACCCCAATCCGATGAAGAGCTAATGGCTCTCCTCAGCCAGGGCGACCAAGCGGCCCTGGCCGAGCTCGTGCGCCGGTACCAGAACGACATTTTTAGGTTCAGCCTCCACTACGTCCGTGACATCGAACGAGCCAAGGAGATGTCTCAGGAGACGTTCATCCGGGTGTATGTGGCGCGTGCGCGGTTCGACGCGACTCGAAAGTTTCGTCCGTGGCTGCTTTGCATTGCGCGGAACTTGTGTTTGAACGAGATCAAGCGCAAGAAGGCCGTGACGATGGAGTCGCTCGAGGAATATGCGAGCAGCGCCCGTGGCGAATCCGGAGACGTTTTGCAGTCGCCCGCGGATGGCGCCGACCAGCAGATGATGGCGGCTGAACGTCAGATTATGGTTACGAAGGCGTTGGAAAAGCTGGATGCGGAGTCTCGCGAGATTGTCCGGTTGCGGTTTTTCGAACGTATGCAGGCCCGGGACATCGCGGAAGTCGTGGGCAGTACGGAAGGAGCCGTTCGCACACGCCTCCACCGGATTTTGAAATCGATGCGGTCACTTTACGTGGCCGAGAAAGATGAGTTGTGAACACTGAGGACATGGATAAGCTCCACGATGAGCTGATCGCGTACCTCGAGGGCGAGCTGAGCCCCGAGGCGCGTCTCCGTGTCGATCAGAAATTGATTGCGGACAACACGTACCGCGCTGAAATGGACTGGTTGCGCACCGCCTATGCCGAAATGGACGTTGCGGCGCGCCCTGCCTCCGCGGATTTGCCTGCGCCGGAAATCGACATTGTCGACTCGGTGATGCGCGCGGTGGACAAGGTGAACGGCACGGCAAAGACCGTTTCCCTGAACGAAGCGCGGCAGCAGCGGCAATCTCGCCGATACTGGATTCCTGCGGCGGCCATCGCTGCCGCGGTACTCGCGTGCGTAGGCTACGTCGTTTGGGACGGCCAGCGGCCCACGAAAGACGATTCGGGCAATACGATCGCCGTGGTTACGCCGCAGCCCAAACCAGATTCATCGGACCTTGAATCGCCCGCGCCAAACAAGCTTCCCGGAATGCTTGCAGAGCGCAAGGAAAAACTCGACCAGCTTCGCGGCGACGTCCAAAAACGGACCGGCATCGGGCCTGACATGATGGTTGCAACCGCCGGTCCGCAGTTGGTCCTTCCTGGAAATAGCGCCGAAGTGGTTGCTGCGCGCCGGGAAATTTCCGGCGGGGCGACGATGGATAAATTGCTCCAATGGGCTAGCCTGAGCAAGGGCAAAGCCATGGAAGTCGCATTGTCGCCCGATGCGTCGCCCCAGGCGATGGTTGGCGCGGCGAGCGACCTTGGCGGGGAAGAAGCCCGTCGCATCCTGTTGACGGCCGTGGGCAAGTTGCCGGAAGACCCCTCGAGCCGGGTCCAGCTTGCCCGCCTATATGAAGAAGAACCGGCAGACGATCCCGCCGTCGCGGCGCAGAACGATGCGTTGGCGGTCGCGCAGTTGTCGGATGTCAAGAATATAGACCCTGGAAACGCGCTGCCCTACTACTACGAAGCCAAGATTCGATTGGACGAAAACAACCCCGAGTTGGCGCTGCAATCGTTGGAGGCGGCCAAGGGTCTGGGCAAAGTAAGCGCCTATTCATTGGAGGCAGCACTGGCCACTGCGCCGCCCGCCAGCTTTGCTCCGGCG
>ERZ761602.5855-NODE-5855-length-14208-cov-6.689183_pt1 | contig 14208 bp, 11 predicted proteins | sample MGYA00512165_ERZ761602 | MGnify/ENA primary metagenome ERZ761602 (study PRJEB28899, sample SAMN02445085) | bioreactor sludge metagenome | biome: EBPR sludge; isolation source: Thorneside wastewater treatment plant | place: Australia: Brisbane, Thorneside...
AGATCGCCACGCTGATCTGGGACGTGGTGGCGCGCATCCGCGGCGACGGCATCGCGACGCTGATCGTCGACCGCAACTACCGCCAGGTGGCCGAGCACGCCGACCGGCTGCTGGTGCTGCAGAAGGGCCAGGTCGTGCTTGCCGGCACGGCGGCCGAGCTGCGCCACGGCCCCGAGCTGGCACGCCACCTGGGCCTGTGAGCCCCCTCCTGCCGAGCCCGCCATGCACACCGCCAGCCCCGACCTCGCCAGCCCCGATGTGCCGCCGCCGCCGGCGCGCTTCAACTTCGCCGCCCACCTGATCGAGCGCAACGCCGCGCGCGGCGCCAAGGCCGCCTTCGTCGACGACCACGGCACGCTGAGCTACGCCGCGCTGGCCGACCGGCTGCGCCGCGCGGCCACGGGCCTGCGTGCCCTGGGCATCCGCCGCGAGGAGCGCGTGCTGCTGCTGATGCACGACAACAACGACTGGCCGGTGGCCTTCCTGGGCGCCCTGTATGCCGGGCTGGTGCCGGTGGCGGTGAATACGCTGCTCACCGCCGACGACTATGCCTACATGCTGGAGCATTCGCGAGCACAGGCCGCGCTGGTGTCGGGCGCGCTGCTGCCGGTGCTCAATGCCGCCATGGTCAAGTGCGACCACGAGCTGCGCAAGGTCATCGTGTCGCACCCGCAGGCGCCGCTGCACCCTTCCGAGCAGCCCTTCGACGCCTTCGTCGCCGCGCACCCGCCGCAACCGAGTCCGGCCGCCACCGGGGCCGACGACCCCGGCTTCTGGCTGTATTCCAGCGGGTCCACCGGCCGGCCCAAGGGCACCGTCCACTCGCATGCCAACCCCTACTGGACGGCCGAGCTCTACGGCCGCAACGTGCTGGGCCTGCGCGAAAGCGACGTCGGCTTCTCGGCGGCCAAGCTCTTCTTCGCCTACGGGCTGGGCAATGCGCTGAGCTTTCCGCTGAGCGTCGGGTCGACCACGCTGCTGATGGCCGAACGGCCCACGCCCGAGGCCGTCTTCCGGCGCTGGACGGGCGGCATCGCCGGGGCCCCGGGGCTCAGGCCCACGGTCTTCTACGGCGCACCCACCGGCTATGCCGGCATGCTGGCGCACCCGCAGCTGCCCGGCCGCGACGACGTGGCGCTGCGGCTGGCCTCGTCGGCCGGCGAGGCGCTGCCGGCCGAGATCGGCGAGCGTTTCGAGCGTGCCTACGGCATCGTCATCGTCGACGGCATCGGCAGCACCGAGATGCTGCACATCTTCCTGTCCAACCGGCCCGACCGCGTGCGCTACGGCACCACCGGCTGGCCGGTGCCGGGCTACCGCATCGCGCTGCACGCCGAGGGCGGCGCCGAGCCCGCGCCCGGCGAGCCCGGCGACCTGTACATCCAGGGCCCGTCGGCGGCGCTGATGTACTGGGGCAACCGCGAACGCACGCGCGAGACCTTCCAGGGCGAATGGACCAAGAGCGGCGACAAATACCTGCGCAACGACGACGGCAGCTACACCTGCTGCGGGCGCAGCGACGACATGCTCAAGGTCAGCGGCATCTATGTCAGCCCCTTCGAGGTCGAGGCCACGCTGGTGCAGCACCCGGCGGTGCTGGAGGCGGCGGTGATCGGCCTCGCCGACGCCGACGGCCTGACCAAGACCAAGGCCTTCGTCGTGCTCAAGCCCGCCGAGCAGGCCGACGAGGCCACGCTCAAGGCCTTCGTCAAGGACCGCCTGGCCGCCTACAAATACCCGCGCTCGATCGAATTCGTGTCCGAGCTGCCCAAGACCGCCACCGGAAAGATCCAGCGCTTCCGGCTGCGCGAACGCGAAGCCGCCGGCCGCTGAAGCGCCCGGCCACCGACCCACCCGTCCAGCCACCGAGGAGACACACCCATGAACCGATCGCTGTTGCTCACCACCCTGGCCGCCGCCGCGCTGGCCGCCGCGCTGCCCGCCGCGGCGCAGAGCGGCACCAAGCTGCGCGTGGGGCTGATGCTGCCCTTCACCGGCACCTTCACGGCGCTGGGCAATGCCATCGAGAACGGCTTCAGGCTCCACGTGGACGAACAGGGCGGCAAGCTCGGCGGCCGCGAGATCGAGTTCTTCAAGGTCGACGACGAATCCGACCCCGCCAAGGCGGTGGACAACATCAACAAGCTGATCAAGCGCGACAACGTCGACGTGGTGGTGGGCACGGTGCATTCGGGGGTGGCCATGGCCATGGCCAAGGTGGCCCGGGAGACCGGCACGCTGCTGATCGTGCCCAATGCCGGCGCCGACGCCGTGACCGGCGCGATGTGCGCGCCCAACATCTTCCGCAGCAGCTTCAGCAACTGGCAGACGGGCTACGCCATGGGCCAGGTGATGGCCGCCAAGGGCCACAAGAACGCCGTTTCCATCACCTGGAAATATGCCGCCGGCGACGAGATGGTGCGCGGCTTCCGCGAGGCCTTCGAGAAGGGCGGCGGCAAGGTCGCCAAGGAGCTCAACCTGCCCTTCCCCAACGTGGAGTTCCAGGCCCTGCTGACCGAGATTGCCGCCGCCAGGCCCGACGCGGTGTTCTCGTTCTTCGCCGGCGGCGGCGCGGTCAAGTTCGTCAAGGACTATGCCGGCTCCGGCCTGAAGAGGAACATCCCGCTCTACGGCACCGGCTTCCTGACCGACGGCACGCTCGAGGCGCAGGGCGCCGACGCCGACGGCGTGATGACCTCGCTGCACTATGCCGACTCGCTGAACACGCCGCGCGACAACGCCTTCCGGCTGGCCTATGCCAAGGCCTACAAGCTGCAGCCCGACGTCTACGCGGTGCAGGGCTACGACGCGGCACAGATGCTGGGCATCGGCCTGGCCGCGGTGGGCGGCGACGTCAAGCGCAAGGTCGAGTTCGCGGCGGCGCTGCGCAAGGCCCGCATCGACAGCCCGCGCGGGACCTTCACGCTGTCGCCCAGCCACAACCCGGTGCAGGACCTGTACCTGCGCCAGGTCAGCGGCAAGGAGAACAAGGTCGTGGGCATCGCCTCCAAGGCGCTGGCCGACCCCGGCCGCGGCTGCCGGATGTAGGGCCGCGCGCCGGCAGCCGAGCCGCCCATGGACCTGACCACCTTCCTGATCCAGCTGCTGAACGCGCTGCAGTACGGGCTGCTGCTGTTCCTGGTGGCCTCGGGGCTGACGCTGATCTTCGGCATCATGGGCGTCATCAACCTGGCGCACGGCAGCTTCTACATGATCGGCGCCTACATGGCGTTCGCGCTGGCGCCCATCGTCGCGGCCACGTTCGGGGGCGGCTTCTTCGCCACGCTGCTGGTCGGCCTGGTGCTGGCCGTGGTGCTGGGCTATGGGCTGGAGTGGGCGTTCTTCAGCTACCTGTACCAGCGCGAGCACCTGCAGCAGGTGCTGATGACCTACGGGCTGATCCTGGTCTTCGAGGAACTGCGCAGCATCCTGGTCGGCGACGACGTGCACGGCGTGCAGCCGCCCGACTGGCTGTCCGGCACGGTGCCCCTGGGCGACATGATGACCTACCCGGTCTACCGCCTGTTCATCTCGGCCGTGTGCGTGCTGCTGGCGCTGGGGATGTGGTTCGTCTTCACCCGCACGCGGCTGGGCATGATGATCCGTGCCGGCGCCGGCAACCGCGAAATGGTGCAGTCGCTGGGCATCGACATCCAGTTCCTGTACCGCGTGGTCTTCGCCGCCGGCGTGGCCATCGCGGTGCTGGCGGGCATGGTGGCGGCGCCGGTGTCCTCGGTCTACCCCGGCATGGGCAACCAGGTGCTCATCGTCTGCTTCGTGGTGGTGGTGATCGGCGGCATCGGGTCGGTGCGCGGCGCGCTGCTGGCGGCGCTGCTGATCGGCGCCGTCGACACGTTCGGCAAGGTGCTGCTGCCGCATGCCGCCGGGGTGCTGGTGTACGTGCTGATGGCGCTGATCCTGCTGTGGAAGCCGGACGGCCTGTTCCGGGCGGGATGAGACGACGATGACATCGCGCACCGGGTTCGTGGTGGTGGTCTTCGCGGCGCTGGCGCTGTATCCGCTGCTGGCGGGCTCTTACGGGCTGGACCTCGTCACCAAGACCATGATCTACGCCATCCTGGCGCTCAGCCTCGAGCTGCTGGTCGGCAGCACCGGGCTGGTGTGCTTCGGGCAGGCGGCCTTCTTCGGCATCGGTGCCTACGTGGCGGTGCTGCTCGGCGGCCGGGTCGAATCGCCTTCGGCCCTGTGGCTGGCACCGGCCTGCGTGGGCGCGGCGGCGCTGTATGCGCTGGCCGTGGGCGCGCTGAGCCTGCGCACGCGCGGCGTCTACTTCATCATGGTGACCCTGGCCTTCGCGCAGATGGCCTACTACGTGGTGCACGACACGCCGCTGGGCGGCGGCACCGACGGCATCTACCTGAACCAGCCGCCGCTGCTGCTGGGCCTGGACCTGGGCCGGCCGCTGGCGATCTACGGCACCACGCTGGCCCTGCTGGCCGCGGTCTTCGCCTTCCTGGCGCTGCTGCTGCGCTCGCGCTTCGGCCGCGCGCTGGCGGGCATCCGCATCAACGAGCAGCGCATGCGCGCCACCGGCTTCTCCACCTACCCGTACAAGCTGGCGGCCTTCACGCTGTCGGGCGGCATTGCCGGGCTGGGCGGCTTCCTGTTCGCGGTGAAGGACGGCTTCGTCAACCCCGAGCTGCTGAGCTGGCACCTGTCGGGCGCGCTGCTGGTGATGATCATCCTCGGCGGACTGGGGCACCCGCGCGGCGCCCTCGTCGGCGCCTTCGCCTTCGCGCTGCTGCAGGAGCTGTTCAAGTCCGAGGCCGTGTGGGGCCCGCTGGCCCGGCACTGGAACCTCGGGCTGGGGCTGACCATCATCGCCACCGTGGCGCTGCTGCCGCGCGGCCTGGTCGGCCTGCCTCGCCAGTGGCGCGAGGCCCTGGTCGGACGCGCGGCGCGCGGTGCCGCGGGGGCCGCTTCATGACGGGCCACCCGGCACCCGAGGTGCTGCTGCGCTGCAGCGGCCTGACGCGGCGCTGGGGCGGCCTGGTGGCGGTGGCCGACGTGTCGATCGAGCTGCAGCGCGGCACGGTGCACGCGGTGATCGGCACCAACGGCGCCGGCAAGTCCACGCTCATCAACATGCTGTCGGGCGAATTGCCGCCCTCGGCCGGCCGCATCGAGCTGCTGGGGCGGGACGTGACCGGCTGGCCGCAGCCGCGGCGCGCGCGTGCCGGCCTCGGCCGCAGCTACCAGCGCAACACCATCTACCCGGAATTCACCGTGCTCGAGAACTGCCGGCTGGCGGCCCAGTCGCGCTGGCAGCGGCCCTGGGCCTGGTGGCAGGCCGCGGACCGCTGCGCCGACAGCAACGCCAGCGCGCACGAGGCCGCGTCCTCGGTCGGGCTGGCCGAACAGCTGGACGTGGTGGCGGGTGCCTTGTCGCATGGCCGCAAGCGCCAGCTCGAGATCGCCATGTGCCTGGCTACCGCGCCCGAGGTGCTGCTGCTCGACGAACCCCTGGCCGGCATGGGCGCCGAGGAGACCGACCGCATGCTGGACCTGCTGGACAACCTGCGCCGCGGGCACGCCATCCTGCTCGTCGAGCACGACATGGACGCCGTCTTCCGCATCGCCGACCGCATCACGGTGATGGTCAACGGCAGCGTGCTGGCCAGCGACACGCCCGAAGCCGTGCGACGCCATGAACAGGTCCAGGAAGCCTACCTCGGCGGACATTGAGTCGACGTTCCCTCCCAACCCTGCCCGGACACCCGCCATGCCCTGCTACCAGATCGAAGGCCTGATTCCCGTCGTCGACCCCGGCGCCTTCGTGCACCCCGATGCGGTGCTGATCGGCGACGTCATCGTCGGAGCCGGCTGCTATGTCGGCCCCTGTGCCAGCCTGCGCGGCGACTTCGGCCGCATCGTGCTGCACGCCGGCAGCAACGTGCAGGACGGCTGTGTGCTGCACAGCTTTCCCAACCACGAGATGGTGGTCGAGGAGAACGGCCACATCGGCCATGGCGCGGTGCTGCACGGCTGCACCGTGCGCCGCGATGCACTGGTGGGCATGAAGGCGGTGGTCATGGACGAGGCCGAGGTGGGCGCGCAGGCCATGGTGGCGGCCTGCGCCTTCGTGCCGGCGGGCACCCGGTTGCCGCCGCGCACGCTGAGCGTGGGCACGCCGGCCCGCGTGCTGCGCGCGCTGAGCGACGACGAGGTGCAGCGCAAGCAGGAGGCCACGGCCTACTACCAGGCGCTGGCGCGGCGCTGCCTGGCCTCGCTGCGCGAGGTGCAGCCGCTGCCGGCGCCCGAGACCGGCCGCAGCCGCCTGGTGCTGCCCCCGGTGCGGGCCCTGACCGGAGCGCCGCAGCGCGCTACTTGAGCCCCAGCCTGCGCGCCAGCTTGTGCAGGTTGCTGGGGTCGATGCCCAGCAGGCGGGCCGCCTGCGCCCAGTTGCCGCCCGCGGCCTCCAGCGCCGCACGAATGCTGTGCCGCTGCGCCTGCTGCGCCGCCAGGCGCGGCGCCACGGGCGCTGTCACGCCGTCGAGCCCGAGCTCGGGCGCCTCCGGCGCCGCGGCGGCCGGGGCCGCGTCCACCGGCGCCAGGCCCAGCAGTTCCAGGCCGATCGACACGATGCGGTGCCGGTCCTCCGACAGCCCGGCCGCGCGCAGCGCGGCGCGGCCGACGACATGTTCCAGCTCGCGCACGTTGCCCGGCCAGGCATAGTCCAGCAGCGCGCGTTCGGCACCACGGCCCAGCCGCAGGCCGCGCAGGCCCAGGCGAGAGCGGTTGATCTCGAGAAAGCGCCCGGCCAGGGGCAGGATGTCGTCCCGCCGCTCGCGCAGCGGCGGGATCGGCAGGGGATAGACCGACAGGCGGTGGTAGAGGTCGGCGCGGAACTGTCCGTTGCGCACGGCCGCCTTCAGGTCGCGGTTGGTGGCCGCCACGAAGCGCACGTCGACCCTGCGCACGCGGTCCGACCCCAGGCGCTGGATCTCGCCGTTCTGCAGCGTGCGCAGCAGCTTGGCCTGCAGGGCCACCGGCAGTTCGCCGACCTCGTCGAGGAACAGCGTGCCGCCCTGGGCCGCCTCCACGCGGCCGGCGCGCTCGGCCGTGGCGCCCGAGAAGGCGCCGCGGGCGTGGCCGAACAGCTCGCTTTCGGCCAGGCTCTCGGGCAGGGCCGCGCAATTGACCAGCACCAGGGGCTTGTCGTGGCGCGCCGACAGGCGGTGCAGGCGGCGCGCGAACAGCTCCTTGCCGACCCCCGTCTCGCCCAGCAGCAGCACCGGCAGCTCGCTGTGCGCCACCACCTTGCTCTCGGCCAGCAGCTGGCGCATCACCGCGGAGCTGGCGACGATCTCCAGGTCGTCGATGCCGGCCCCGGCCAGCGCCGACTCTTCCTCGCGGGCACGTGTGGCGCGGGCCTGGATCTGGCGCAGGTCCTGCACCTCGCGCTCGAGCCGGCTGACACGCACCGAGGCCTCGACCAGGGCCGACAGCCGCGCCAGGCGCTCGCGGTCGGCGGCCTGCAGGCGGCCGGGCGTCAGGCCGTCCAGCGTCAGCACGCCCCAGGGCCGGCCCTCCTGCTGCAGGCGCAGGCCCATGCAGTCGTGCACCGGCAAGGGCTGGCCGTGGTGCCCCTCGACGAGGCCGTCGTAGGGGTCGGGCAGGCGGCTGTCGGCCTCGAAGGCGACGACCTCGCGCGAGGCCAGGACGGCCGCCAGCCGGGGCTGCTCGGCGAGCGGGAAGCGGCGCCCCATCGCATCACCCGTCAGGCCCACCGCTGCCACCGGCCGCAGGGTCTCGGCAGACCCGGGCTCCAGGGCCAGCACGGCCACGGCATCGCAGCCGAACGAGGCGCGCAGCGTGGCCGCCAGCCGCTGCAGGCGCATGCCCGCCGGCAGCAGCACCGTCAGGTCGTTCAGCAGGGTCTGCTCCATGGTTCATTTTACCCTGTCGGGTACACACGACCACAAATGATCATGGTCATCATGACCCGGCCCGTGGCAAGTCCTTGATTCTACGGGCCGGTGCGCCTGGCCCGACCCTTGCCTTGGCGACCCGCATCCCTCCCCTGCACAGGAACCGAACCATGACCATGACCACCACCACCACCACCGCCATGCTCGACCGCTCGCTCGGCGACCTCGCCCGCAGCATTCCGGGCGCCACCGCCGTCTTCCACCGCCACCAGCTCGACTTCTGCTGCGGCGGCAAGCAGTCGCTGCGCGATGCCGTCGCGCCGCTGGCGCTGGACGGCGAAGCCGTGGCGGGCGAGCTGGCCGCGCTGCAGGACCATCCGCAGGCGCAGGATCGCGACTGGCGCACGGCCAGCGTGCGCGAGCTGATCGCGCACATCCTCACCCGCTTCCACGAGCGGCACCGCCAGCAGCTGCCCGAGCTGGTGCGCCTGGCGCGCCGCGTCGAGACGGTGCACGCCGAGCGGGCCGAATGCCCGCATGGTCTGGCCGACCACCTCGAGGGCATGCTGCAGGAGCTGGAAAGCCACATGCAGAAGGAGGAGCAGATCCTGTTCCCGATGCTCCAGCACGGGGTGCCGCCGGTGGGCCTGCCGCCGGTGCAGATGATGCGCTTCGAGCACGACCACCACGGGGTGGCCCTGGCGCGCATGGTCGAGCTGGCCCATGGCCTGGCCATGCCGCGCGCCGCCTGCAACACCTGGCGCGCCCTGCTGGCCGGCCTGCACACGCTGCGCGATGACCTGATGCAGCACATCCACCTCGAGAACAACATCCTGTTCGAGGGCCTGAACGCGCCCGAGGCCGACTGCGGCGGCGCCTGCAGCTGCGCCGGCGCCGGCACCGCGCACTGAACCGGCGCCGCCGCGGGCGGCGCAGCGCAGGCCGGGCCGCAGCCACGGCACCGCGGCCCTGCACTAAAGTCGCTGCATGCCGCACACCGCCACCCGCTGGACCCTGGGCGCCAAGCTGGCCGTCGTCGGCCTGCCCTTCGTCCTGCTGGGCCTCGTCACCACGGCCCTCACCCTGTGGGTGTCGTGGCAGCTCGATGGCGGCGCGGCGGCCGTCAACGAGGCCGGCCGCATGCGCATGCAGGCCTACCGCATGGCCTGGCAGAACACGCTGCCGGCGCAGCCGGCCCAGCAGGCCGAGCGGGTGGCCGAGTTCGAGCGCAGCCTGAACCTGCTGCAGCACGGCGACCCCGACCGCCCGCTGGTCACGCCGTGGGACGACAACGTGCGCAGCCGCTACGAAGCGGTGCTGGCGTCCTGGGCCGGCCTGCGCGCGCTGCATGCTTCGGCCACCCGGCCGGTCAGCCCGGCCGCACTCGACCGCGCCACCGGCGAACTCGTCGAGCGGCTCGACCGCTTCGTGCAGGGCATCGAGGTCCACCTGGCCCGCTACACCAACATCCTGCACCTGCTGCAGGTCGGGCTGCTGGTGCTGGGCACGATCGCCGCCGCGCTGCTGGTCGTCATCGGCTACCACTTCGTGCTCGAGCCGGTGATGGGGCTGCAGCGTGCCGTGCTGCAGCTGCGCTCGGGCGACCTGGCCGCGCGGGTCGAGCCCAGCACCAGCGACGAACTCGGCGAGCTGGCCGTCGGCTTCAACGACATGGCGCGCCAGCTGCAGGCCTCGTACACCGACCTGGAGCACCGCGTGCGCGAGAAGACGGCCGAGCTGCAGCACCAGCGTCAGCGCCTGCAGTCGCTCTACGATGTGAGCCTGCTGGTGGCGCGCAGCAGCTCGCTGGACGAGCTGTCACGGGGCTTCGTGGCGCGTGTGCGCGCCGTCACGCGTGCCGACGCCGTGGCCCTGCGCTGGTCCGACGCCGGCCGCCAGCAGTTCGTGCTGCTGGCCAGCGAAGGCCTGCCCGAGGCGATGTCGCGCGAGGAGCATTGCATCCAGGCCGGAGACTGCCACTGCGGCCAGACGCGCGCCGAGGGCGGCACCCGCGTGATCGCCATCCATGCCCTGCCCCCGGTGCGCCGCATGCACTGCGAACGTGCCGGCTGGGCCACCATCGTGGCCATCCCCATCCACGCCCAGGACCGCCTGATCGGCGAGCTGAACCTCTTCCACCACGCCGAGTTCACGCTCTCGGAGGCCGAGAATGCCCTGCTCGAGACCCTGACCTCGCACCTGGCCAGCGGCATGGAGAACCTGCGCCTGCAGGCCCTGGAGCGCGAGGCGGCCGTGGCCGAGGAGCGCGCCTTCCTGGCGCGCGAGCTGCACGACTCGATCGCGCAGTCGCTGGCCTTCCTGAACATCCAGGCGCAGCTGATGCGCAAGGCCATGGCCGGCGGCGACCGCGACCGCATGTCGGCCGCGCTGGCCGAGATCGAACTGGGCCTGAAGGAAAGCCACGGCGACGTGCGCGAGCTGCTGGTCCACTTCCGCACGCGCACCAACGTGCAGGACATGGAGCATGCGCTGCAGGCCACGCTGCGCAAGTTCGAGCACCAGAGCGGCCTGGAATCCACCTTCACCGTGCACGACGAGGGGCTGCCGCTGGCGCCCGACGTGCAGGTGCAGGCGCTGCACATCGTGCAGGAGGCGCTGTCCAACGTGCGCAAGCATGCCCAGGCCACGCAGGTGTGGGTCGATGTCTGGAAGCGGCCGGCCTGGCGCATCGAGGTGCGCGACGACGGCCGCGGCTTCGACGCCGGCACGACGCCGCCGGATGCCGAGGGCCACGTGGGGCTGCGCATCATGAACGAGCGCGCCCAGCGCCTGGGCGCCCGCCTCGAGGTCTCGTCGGCGCCCGGACGCGGCACCACCGTGCTGCTGGCCCTGCAGCCGGCGCCGCCGGCGCCCGCGGTGCCGCCCGCGGCCCTGGCGGCCGCCGAGGCCGAAACCCTGCTGCGCCCCGCATGATCGACGCCGACGACAAGATCCGCCTGCTGGTGGTGGACGACCACACGCTGTTCAGGCGCGGCCTGATGGCCCTGCTGGCCGCCGACGACGGGCTGCTGGTGGTCGGCGAGGCGGGCGATGCCGGCGAGGCGCAGCGCAGGGCCGAGGGCTTGCGGCCGGACGTGGTGCTGCTCGACAACCACCTGCCCGGCGTGACCGGCGTGGCGGCCCTGCCGGCGCTGAAGGCGGCGTGCCCCGAGGCCCGCATCCTGATGCTGACCGTCAGCGAGGACGAGGACGATCTGGCCGCGGCGCTGAAGGCCGGCGCCAGCGGCTACCTGCTCAAGACCATCGACGGTGCCGAACTGTCGGTCGCCATCCGGCGCGCCATCGCCGGCGACAGCGTGATCGCCCCGGAAATGACGAGCAAGCTGGTCGCCGCCTTCCGGCAGAGCCAGGCGGCCGCGCCGGCGCCCCAGGCCATGGCCGAAGCGGCCGCCGGCGAGCTCTCGCCGCGCGAGACCGAGATCCTGCGCGAGATCGGCAGCGGCGGCAGCAACAAGGAGATCGCGCGCCGGCTGGGCATTGCCGAATCCACGGTCAAGGTGCATGTGCAGCACCTGCTGCGCAAGCTCGACGTGAGCTCACGCGTGCACCTGGCCGTTATCGCCAAGGACCGCGGCCTGGTTTGACCTGGCGCAAGCGCCGCCCCCAAGCGGGCCGGCGTAGTTCTTCAGGCCGATGGCCGCGCGCCGCCGGCTAGCTCCAACGGAAGCCCCCGCCTGACCCACCGGCGGATGCCGCCGCGGGCGGCGTCTTCCTAGCATCACCTGCAACAGGTCGCAGGGGATCGGGTCATGAGCAAGCAGGGTCAGGCGTTGTCGGTGCTGGTGGTCAGCACCCTGGCCTTCACCGTGTGCTTCATGGTGTGGATGATGTTCGGCGTCATCGGCATCCCGCTGAAGAAGCAGCTCGGCCTGAACGCCACCGAATTCGGCCTGCTCACGGCCACGCCGGTGCTCACCGGCTCGCTGATCCGGGTGCCGCTGGGCATCTGGACCGACCGCTACGGCGGCCGCATCGTGATGACGGTGCTGCTGGCGGTGACGGTGCCGCCGATCTGGCTGATGGCCTATGCCACGCAGTTCTGGCACTTCCTGGTCATCGGCCTGTTCGTCGGCATGGCCGGCGGCGCCTTCTCGGTCGGCACGCCGTACGTGGCGCGCTGGTTCCCGAAGAATCGTCAGGGCTTCGCGATGGGCGTCTACGGCGCCGGCAACTCCGGCGCGGCGGTCAACAAGTTCATCGCCCCGGGCCTGGTGGTGGCCTTCGGCTGGGCCATGGTGCCCCAGGTCTATGCAGCGGTGATGCTGGGCACGCTGATCCTGTTCTGGTTCCTCAGCCACGACGACCCGGCACACCGCGTGCCCAGCCACGTGCGCCTGTCCGACCAGCTGCAGCTGCTGAAGAACCCGCGCGTGCTGAAGTACTGCCAGTACTACAGCATCGTCTTCGGCGGCTACGTGGCGCTGAGCCTGTGGATGGTGCAGTACTACGTGGGCGAGTACGGGCTCGACATCCGCACCGCCGCGCTGCTGGCGGCCTGCTTCTCGCTGCCGGGCGGCGTGCTGCGCGCCATCGGCGGCTGGCTGTCCGACAAGTACGGCGCGCACGGGGTCACCTGGTGGGTGATGTGGGCGAGCTGGATCTGCCTGTTCCTGCTGAGCTACCCGCAGACGCAGTTCACCGTCGTCACGGTCAACGGCCCTCGCACCTTCGAGATCGGCCTCAACGTCTACGCCTTCACGGCGCTGATGTTCGCGCTGGGCATCGCCTGGGCCTTCGGCAAGGCCAGCGTCTTCAAGTACCTGAGCGACGAGTTCCCGCAGGACATCGGCACCGTCAGCGGCATCGTGGGCCTGGCCGGCGGCATGGGCGGCTTCGTGCTGCCCATCCTGTTCGGCGTGCTGATGGACCTGACCGGCGTGCGCTCGAGCGCCTTCATGCTGCTCTACGGCGTGGTGTGGGTGTCGCTGATCTGGATGTACTGGACCGAGGTGCGCCGCACCGAGGTGATGGGCCGCCATGCGCCCGAGGCCCCGTTCTCGCGCACCTTCGCGCGCTGAGGCCCGAGGAGAGACCGACACCATGAATGCCAAGTCTGTGGCCGATGGCCGTCCCGCAGCGGCCGCGGGCGGCCGCGCCGACATCGAAGACTGGCGCCCCGAGGACGAGGTCTTCTGGGCCGCCACCGGCAAGCGCATCGCCTACCGCAACCTCTGGCTGTCGATCCCGGCCCTGCTGTGCGGCTTCGCCGTCTGGGGCATGTGGGGTGTCATCAGCGTGCAGATGCTCAACCTGGGCTTTCCCTTCACCCAGGCCGAGCTGTTCACGCTGACGGCCATTGCCGGCATCTCGGGCGCCACGATGCGCATCCCGGCGTCGTTCCTGGTCAAGCTCGCCGGCGGGCGCAACACCATCACGCTGACCACGGCCATGCTGCTGGCACCGGCCATCGGCACCGGCATCGCGCTGCAGCACCCCGACTGGCCGCTGTGGGTGTTCCAGCTGATGGCGCTGTGGTCGGGCGTGGGCGGCGGCAATTTCGCCAGCTCGATGTCCAACATCAGCACCTTCTTCCCCAAGCGGCTGCAGGGCACGGCGCTGGGCCTCAACGGCGGCCTGGGCAACTTCGGCGTCACGACGATGCAGATCGTGATCCCGCTGGTGATGTCGGTGGGCCTGTTCGGGGCACTGGGCGGCGACCCCATGATCCTGAAGGTCGACAGCGGCTGGATCTTCGGCAAGATCGCCGCCGGCACGCCCAACTGGATCCAGAACGCGGGCTTCGCCTGGGTGCTGTCGCTGGTGCCGCTGGCCTTCGCCTGCTGGTGGGGCATGAACAACCTGAAGACGGTGTCGCCCACCGCCGGCCACCCGCTGGCCGCCTTCGCCAAGATCACCTACCTGTACACGCTGGCCTTCATCCCGTCGATCGCCATTCTGTACATCTACCTGCCGGCCCCCACCGGGCTGGGTCTGATCAGCATGTGGGTGGCGGTGCCGCTGGACATCGCCTGCGCGCTGCTGATCATGAAGCTGGCGGCCTTCGGCCCGATGAAGGAGAACATCGCCGCGCAGTTCGCGATCTTCAGGAACCGGCACACCTGGGCCCTGACGGCGCTGTACATCGTCACCTTCGGCTCCTTCATCGGCTTCTCGATGGTGCTGCCGCTGGCCATGAAGGTGATCTTCGGCGTCAGCCACCTGCCCGACGCCAACGGGGTGATGCAGCACACGCAACCCAACCCCAATGCGCCGCCGGTGCTGGCCTTCGCCTGGATCGGGCCCTTCATCGGCGCCGCCGTGCGGCCGCTGGGCGGCTGGATCGCCGACAAGGTGG
>ERZ761602.5856-NODE-5856-length-14207-cov-10.921637_pt1 | contig 14207 bp, 15 predicted proteins | sample MGYA00512165_ERZ761602 | MGnify/ENA primary metagenome ERZ761602 (study PRJEB28899, sample SAMN02445085) | bioreactor sludge metagenome | biome: EBPR sludge; isolation source: Thorneside wastewater treatment plant | place: Australia: Brisbane, Thorneside...
TCGGGTCAAAAGGCGCGGAAATGATTCAACGAATTAATGGCAAACCACACTAGTCTGGACGCGACTCGACCGTGAAGCTGTAGCGGACGGGCCCGCTGACAATGCTGTAATCGCCGCTCGCCACCGGCGGCGGCAGGGCGATTCGCAGATAGCCCTGGTCGCGGGTGCCGCTCAGCAGCAACGGCCGACCGTTCGGCGGCGTGACTTCGACCTGGTCAATGGACGGTTCCGCCGGCACTTCGACAATCAGCAGAGAGCGTTCGCCCAGGCGCTGGGTACGCGGCAGGACCTGGGGTTCGGCACTACGAACCACGCCCAGCGTCAGGTACTCGACATCGCCGAACACTTCCGGATTGGCGTCCGGACCCTTCAGCACGCTGATCCCGACGATGCCGATCAGGATGCCCGCGGCCAGCGCCAGCCAGGGTGAACGCAGCAGCTTGGCTGCCGTCTTTCCTGCCTTCGGGACTTGCTCGGGTTGCTGCAATGCATCACGCAGGACCATGGCCAACTGCACATCGGAGGCTAGTTCAGTGTCCTCGAGCAATTCAGCTTCGAAGGCGGCTTCGTCGACTGCCGACAGGCGCCCGGCGCAGTAGCGCACGATCCGCTGCTCGCGTTCCAGCCACTCGCGCTCCACGTCTTCTCTCAGTCCCATGATTCGCTCATTTCAGTATGCGCTCACCGAGCCTTCCGGCATCGGTGCGAGTGCATCGCCACCTTGTTCGCTACATTTGTTTTGCTTGAGTCACGTCGTCCCGGCAACAAGGCTGCAGTCCACTTGCACAGCCTGTTAGTCTCGTTCAAACGTTACATCTCGCATCAACCCGGGGGATCGATGGCGCACTGGACAGGTCTTGTTCAGGGAATCGTCAATGGGGACAAGGCAGCAGAGAGTGCTCTGATCGCCCGAATGCTCCCGGCGATACGCGTCATGATCCGTCGTCGCGGCGTTCAATCCTGGGCTGATGTCGATGACCTGGCGCAGGACGCCGTGGCCGACTTGCTGGTGGCGCTACGCGATGGCCGTCTGCGCGAGCAGGAGAAGGTGGCGGCATTCGTGGCCGGCCTGGTGCGCAACATCTGTTCTGATCAGTATCAGCGGCAGCAGCGACTGCTGCCACTGGAAACCGAGCCGGCGTCCGCGGAACCGATGGATGCGCCGCCGGTGTTCGCCGAGCAGCAGCAGAAATGGTCGCAGCTGTTGCACGCGATCCATGCGCTGACGGTGCCCCGCGACCGCGACATTCTGCTTGCCTTCTATCTTCGAGGCGAAGACAAGGGCGACATCTGCGCGTTTTACCATCTGCAGCCGGCGCAGTTCGATCGCGTGATTCACCGGGCGCGCATGCGCGTGCGCCAACTGGTCATGGCGGAATTCGGCGCTTGAAGCGCGCTTGCCCCCTCGGCGGAGAGGGAAGAATTCATCCCGAAAGTCAATGTCCTATGGGACGTTCGATGAGGGCGAATGCACCGGCGACTCACCTGGCGTGCCAATCTGACCTGGCGATCTCGAAGATCACATTCGGCATGCTCGCCTCGCCGTGATAGGCGACAGGCGCTTCGCCAATGCGACGGGCTCCCAGGCGCGTCATCGCCACCTGCGAGCGCACATTGCACAGACCGACCTCGAACAACACCCGGTCCACGCACTGGAAAGCGTGCTCGAGCATCAGCGCCTTGCACGCCGTGTTGTAGCCACGCCCCCAACTGGCGCAAGTGATGAAGGTGTAGCCGATCTTCACCGAACGCTCGGCGAGGTCGAGCTGGTAGTAGCGCGTGCAGCCGATCAGGGCGTCGTCGTGAGTCCGCTGGATCAACAGCGCTCCCTTCGACGCCAGCGCGCCGGCGAAGTAGTTCTCGAACACCGCGCGCTGGTAACGTGTGGGCGTTGGGTGCTGAACCCAGATCTGCGGGTCGGACGCGATCGCGTACAGGTCCTCGAAATCAGATTCCTGCACCGGGCGCAGCGTGACCAATGCGTTACTCAAGTGAGGTTGCAGGTTCATCGCGGTTCGCCGCCTGGGCACGCGGGCAGTATGGAACGAGGCGCGGCATCGCGCGTCGCGAGCGACGGAATTGCGGCAGCCGAGTCCACTCAGCGGATCCCGACCACGTAGGCGAGCCACAGGTCGAGATTCTCGATGGCGTCCACAGCGCCGAGGAAAACCTTGGTGCCGTCGGTTTTCGCGGTAGCCGTATGGCGCCAGATCTGGACGTCACCAAAGCCCGCCGCCAACAGGCATTCGCGGATCTCCGGCAGGGTCCAGAGTCGCCAGTCGTAGCGGAAGGCGTCGTCGATGCGACGGCTTCCGCCGGGGACGTCGGGATCGTCCACGACGAAGTGAATGCGGCAATCGAGGCGCGCCTGGCCGGCCTCGAAACTGCGTTGTTCCCACTCGTAGTCGAACGCCGCCGGTGCCGACGAACCCGCTTCTGGTCGCGGCACGATGCGGTGCCGATCCAGGTTCGGGCGCATTGCGGCAGGGCCGCCGAAAACATTCAGTACGAACACGCCGGTTTCGTCCAGGCACGCGAATGCGCGTTCGAAATAGCGTTGCAGGTCTGCGCGCAGGTGGAAATAGAAGCAGCTGAAATTGAGTACGCAGAGCAACTGCGCACGCTCCATCGCTGGCGTGGCGAGCGCGAGTACATCGCTGCAGTGGAACTGGATCCGGCGACGGTCATCCCCGAGCAGGCGTTGGGCGCGCGCCGCGGCGTAAGCCAGGGTTGGCGCATGGATGTCAACAGCGATGGCGCGCCGGCTGCTGTCGCCGCCGACCCAGGCAACCGAATCCGCGGCGTTGCCGGCGAAATCCTCGCGCAGCACCTGCGCGGGTACGCCGCGAATGCGCCGGTAGATCTGATCCAGGACTGCCGCCTGAGTCTGCGGATCCTGCGTCGCCCAGCGATACAGATCGAGCACATCGACCGTCGCATCAAGAGCGCTTGAGCTCACAAAACCTCCGGACGGTTTGTCAGGGTGCCAGGCGTTCCCTGATCCAGGTGCCAGCCTCCCGGCGGTAGCGCAGGCGATCATGCAGCCGACTCTTGCGTCCTTGCCAGAACTCCCAGCGGTCCGGCAGCAAGCGGTAACCGCCCCAGTGCGGTGGCCGCGGAGGGTGCAAGGCGTAACGCGCAGCAGCTTTTGCCACGCCGGCCAACAGCACGGCGCGCGAGTGGATGACCTGGCTCTGCGGCGACGCCCACGCGCCGAGACGTGAATCGAGCGGACGCGAGGCGTAATAGGCGTCGGATTCGGCCTCGCTGGTCTTGCTCACGCAACCTTCGATGCGCACCACGCGCTGCAATTCCACCCAGTGGAACTGCAACGCCGCAAATGGCTGGTGCTCCAGTTCCTGACCCTTGCGGCTCTGGTAGTTGCTGTACCAGACGATGCCGTCGGTGTCGTAACCCTTGATCAAGACCACTCTGGTGGATGGGCGACCGTCGGCCCCCACGGTGGCCAACGTCATGGCGTTGGGCTCGGCCAGTTCAGCGTGCAGAGCCTGCTCCAGCCAATGCCCAAACTGAGTCATGGGGTCGTCGGCCGACGCCGATTCGTCGAGTTCGTCGCGCTCGTAGCTTTTGCGCAGATCGGCGATGTTCATGCGTGGTTCGGTGCTTGTTCTTGACCAGGGTTGAAGATATCCGCAGTGCGGGATCTTTGGCACGGCATCGCTCGGCGTTTACAGCAAGAGCGCCACGATGGCGCCAGTAAACGCCACGCCGACGAGGCGCAGCGCGAAGCGCCAGCCGCGGTCGCTGCGCCACGGCCACTGGCGAGCGCGCCACGCGAGATGCATCAGCAGAGCGGCGCAGCCCAGCGCGGCCAGCCACCACAGCACGAAAGGTACCCGGGCGAAGTCGCCGATCCGCTCGACCAGTAACAGCAGCAATCCCATCGACAGGCCCGCGCCGATCGCGTCGCAGCGATCGACTGCCCTCGCATTGCCGCGGGAGTGCTCTCGCGCTTGCAGCGTGAATCCGAGCAGCGGCGCGACCAGCATGCCGCCGAGCGTCAAGATCACGGCCAGCCAGCCGCGCCCTCCCGCCTGCGGAGGGGGGCGGCCAGGATCGAGGATGCTGCGCGCCAGCGCATCGGCATCGCCCTTGCCATTGCTCAGCACGACCAGCGCGATGCGCTCGTCGGGCACGATTGCCAGATGGGTGCGAAAGCCGCCGGTGCCGCCGTTGTGCCACCAGACTTCGCGCGTGCCGAGCCGCTGCACCGCCCAACCAAGCGCCGCGCCGCGTCCGCTTTTGGCATCCAATGGTTGGCGCAGGCGCTGCGCTTCGCGCACCCAGTCCGCTGGTGCGACCAACTGGGTCGCGGCGAAGTCCAGCAACTGGCGAGCGCTGGCCTGCAGCCCGCCGGCGGGCGCATAGGCGTCGAGGTTCCAGGACGCCGCTGGACGGAAGTTCTCGGTGTGCCCCTGCACGAATGTCGGGGCATCGTGCGCCAGTGGCGCCAGCGGTAGCGCTGGCAGGCCAAGGGGTCTGAATACGCGCTGCTCCAGCGCCACCGCAAAGTGGTCACCCAGTTTGCGTGCCAGCAGTTGACCGAGCAGGGCGACGCCGAGATTGGAGTAGTTGTATTGCCCCCGCTCGCCCAGTCGTGTGGCGGCGGTTTGCGCCACAGCGCGAAAGATCTCGTCCGGCGTGCTACCGGCATAAGGGTCGTCGGAGAACAGCCCACGCCACAGGGTGCCTGGATTCAGCGCCAGTCGTGGCAATCCGCTGGTGTGGGTGGCGAGTTGTTCGAGCGTGATCGACGCCAGGTTCTCGCTCAGGACGATGTCTTCGGGGAACAGGGTAACGATGCGCTGGTCGTACTCCACCTCGCCCGCGGCGACCATCTGCGCCAGCAGCAGGGCCGTGGTTAGCTTGGTGATCGAGCCGATCTCGAACACACTGTCCGGCCCCAGTGGCGTTCCCCTGGGATGTCCGCTGTCGCCATGCGCGACGAAGCGCGTCTGATCGGCCTCGAGCACGCCGATCACCAGACCCGGCGCAAGTCGCGCCGCGTCGACGTATGCGCGGGCTTGCTGCAACAACATGGCGTCATCCGGCAGGGTTTGCGCGCCGGCTGCAGTGGGCAGCAGCAGGGCGACACCCATGACGATGTGAACGAGTCGTGTCAGCACTGTCGGCCTTTGTTGTGCGGCTTCGAATCCCGCGTCATGCGTCGTGATGTTCGATTCTCGGGAAGCCTCTGAACAAGACCGGCAGCCCGCCAGCGCGAGCGCAGCGAGCAAACCAGGTGTTCGACTCAACAGGCAATTCAGTGCTGCCGCGTTGTTTCACAGCGCGCGAGGACGACCGGTGCAGGGTTGCTCAGCGCTGGAAGTACGCCGCCGAGCCGGGATAGTCGATCACGACGCGAAAGTACTTCAGCGCCGAGCCGCCCAGCGCCCCCCAGGTTGGCCGATCCATCATCCCGGCCATGTAGGACTGGAAGGCACCCTTGGGTTGCTCGGAGAACCAAACCGGGCCTACCGAATGACCAGCGATGGTGATCCGCGGCACCTCGATCATGCGCCGCTTCTGCGTCCCCTTGAGGTCGGCTGCCTCGATCACGCGCCAGTCGGGATGGGCTTTGGCCCAGCGCTCGAAAACCGCATGTTCGATGAAGCTGGTGCCAACGTTGGTTCCGGGCTCGACGCCGAAGACGGGCGCCGAACTTTCGGTGGTTGTCGCCGTGGCGCCGCTGTCATAGAGCATCGGCAGGGCTTCTCCATCGACCTCGACCTCGATGCTCGGGAAATGCATGGTTCGGTGGCCGGCTTCGTTGGTCTGGAATCCGAGCGCGACGCGATGGAACTGCTCACCAGGGTCGGTGAAGCCGGCAAGGCGATACAAGCGGCGATTCGGGTAGTCGAACTCCCACACGCCGTCGGCAAACCAGCGTCCACCGAGGAAACCGTCGGCACCGGACAACTGCTGCTGCGGCGCCAGCGCCAGCCGGCCGCCCATGAAGTGCGGCGGCGCGGCGGGGATGCTGGCGTCTTCGTCGAAGGCTGGCCAGGCCACCAGTTCGCCGCCTTCGCTGGGCTCGCGGACCAGCGCGAGTCGCTGCACCAGCGCGTCGGAGATCGCGTTCCAACCGCCGCCGGTGTCGGTGAAAAGGCGCAGTCGCTCGCCGCCCAGCGTTGGCGTCACCCACACCTGGTCGTGGATGAACTCGGCCGGGACTTGCGCTCGGTCGCCCGCGGCGACCGTCCCGGCCAGCGCGACCATCGAACAGGCGAGAATTCGAAGCAGGTGCATCGCAGTTAGCCTCCCTGACAGCGACTGGACATTGTTGGAACGCGCGCCGAGCGCCTCCAGGCTGGAGAGCGTAGCGACAAGGTCCGGCATCGGCATGGGCCAGAGGTTGGCTCGACGCATTGCGCAATGGCGTTTGCTGAGGCAGGTCGGCGCGCCTGCGACAGCGTGGCAGAATCGTTTGCCGACCGACAGGCATGTATCGTTTGCCGCGCAGGTTTGCTACGGTGCCCGGCCACGAATCTTGGGAGCGAAATCATGGGTCTTTTGCAGGCGGTGGCGGGTTCGATCGGCGGTACGCTCGCCGACCAGTGGAAGGACTTCTACACGGTTCCGGATGGCTTGCCGGCGACGGCGGCGCTGTTCGCCGCGGTGCCGCGCGGCAGCAACGCTGGGCGCGGATCGAATATCCGCGGTTCCTCGAACATCATCACCAACGGGTCGAAGATCGTCGTGCCCGAAGGCTACGGGCTGCTGCTGTTCCAGGATGGCGCGATTACCGCCTTCGTTGCTGAGCCCGGCGCATACGAATGGCGATCGGATGATCTCAATTCGAAGTCGATCTTCTCCGGCGACGACATCGTCGACTCGCTGATCAAGCAGAGCTGGGAACGCTTCAAGTTCGGCGGCCAGCCCGGTTCGCAGCAGGCGGCATTTTTTGTCTCGCTGAAGGAACTGCCGGACAACCGCTTCGGCACGCAGTCGGAAATCTACTGGGACGACGGCTTCCTGAATACGCAGGTCGGCGCGGTGACGCGCGGCTCCTACACGCTGAAGATCGTCGATCCGATCCTGTTCGTGAAGCAGTTCGTGCCGGCCACCTACTTGCAGCCGGGTCAGGTCTTCGACTTCACCGACATGGACAATGCCGCGGCCGGCCAGTTGTTCAACGAAGTGGTCGGTTCCCTGGCGCCGGCTTTCAGTCTTTACACCAACGACCCGAGCAAGGGCAATCGGATCACCAAGCTGCAGCAGGATTCGATTGGTTTTGCCCGCAGCCTGTCCGCCGCGGTGGAGAACGCCTATCAGTGGAAGTCCGATCGCGGCCTGGTCATCGTCAAGGTCGCCATCGTTTCCATCGAGTACGACGCCAACACCAGGGAACTGCTGAAGACCGTGCAACGCGCGGATGCGCTGTCCGGCGCGCGCGGCAACTCCAACCTGCAGGCCAGCGTCGCCGCGGGTATCCAGTCGGCCGGAGAGACCGGCGGTGCAGCGGGCGTCATGGGGCTCGGCATGGCGACCGGCATGCTCGGTGGCATCGGCAGTCTGCAGCAGCCGGTGGCGCCCGCCGCGGCGCCAGCGGAGGACCCGATCGCCAAGTTGAAAAAGGCCAAGGAGATGCTCGACATGGGTTTGATCACCCAGGGCGACTACGACGCGGTCAAAGCCAAGGCATTGGGTTTGTAAGAGTCCTGGTCGCCCCTTGCGTCGCGCTTGTTCGCGCAACGAACCTGTGGGAGCGGGTTTATCCCGCGAAAGCTCTCGCGGAGTAAATCCGCTCCCACATTGAAATCAATGACGTACGGAATGTCCGGTTAGAACCAGCATGTCGAACAGCATTCCACCGCCGCCGCCCCCTTCCGGTCCGGGTTCGCCGCAGGACGTGCCGCCGGCACCGGGCAGCTTTCCGATCGACACGGCGACGCTGCCGAAGATCATCCGCGACGAGCTGGAGGCGCCCGATCCGGTCGCCATCGACACGTCCGCCGCCGAGCTCAAGGATGGTCTCAACCACTGCCCGAAATGCGGCGCCACCGATATCCGCCACAAGCCCGGCAGCGATTTGCTGATCTGCTTGTACTGCCGCAATCAATGGCATGGCCAGCGGGTCGAGGAGGCATTCGGCTTCGGCGAGGGCATCGACCAGTTGAGCGGCGATGTCATCGCCTCCGGCGCGCGCGACATCGCGGCCGACGCATCCAGTCTGATGAGCTTCAAGTGCACCGGCTGCGGCGCCGAAGTGACGGTCAATACACAAAGCGCGATGACCGCACGCTGCCATTGGTGTCGCCACGTCTTCGGCGTCAACGAGCAGATCGCGAATGGCGCGGTACCCGACGCGGTATTGCCGTTCCACATCAAGAAGGAAGACGCCGTCGCGCGAATTCGCCAGTTCGTGGACAAGCGAAAATTGTTCGCGCTGAAGGCGTTCAAACAGGAATTCACGCCGGAGAATGTGGTCGGCGTGTATCTGCCCTACATGATCGTCGACGGCAAGGTGAGTGCGACCGTAGCGGGACAGGGCGAGATCCAGACGCGTCGCTACACCACGGGCAGCGGCAACAACAAGAAGACCTATTACGATGCCGATGTGTACCAGGTGGATCGGCACGTGGACTTCACCGTCGACGACCTGACGCTGGAGTCCTCCAGCGAACGCGGCAACCTGGACACTCGCGCCAACACCAACAACATCATCAACACCATCCTGCCGTTCGACACCAAGAACGCGGTGAAGTGGAACGCCTCCTACCTCGCCGGATACACCTCGGAAAAGCGCGACCGCGACGTCGAACACCTGCGCCCGCGGCTGGAAGACCAGTTGCTGTCGATTGCCCGTGCCCAGGTCGTGGAATCGGTGGCGCGATACGATCGCGGCGTGCGCTGGGAGCAGGAGGGCATCACCGTCCACGGCACGCGCTGGGTCTCGATGTACCTGCCGGTCTGGTTGTATTCGTACCACCAGCCGGGCAAGAACGGCGGCCTGCTGCATTACATTGCGGTGAACGGCCGCACCGGCGAAACCATGGGCAGCGTGCCGGTGCAGCAGTGGAAACTGCTGACCGCCGCGCTCACCGTCGGTACCTTCGTCGAAGGCATCGCACTCTGGATCCTGGCGACCCAATCATGAGCGACGACAGTGGCCTGTTTCTGCTGATACTCGGCCCCGCGGCTGCCACCGGCCTCTACTGGAGCCTTTACCGGCATTACCGCAACACCGACAAGTCGCACGCCTTCGAACGCGAAACCACGGTCGATGCCAAACCCGTCGTTGGCTCGGACCAGAAGGTCGGCGAGGTCAAGGGAACGCGCGAGTCCGGCATACCGGGCGACAACAAGCATGCGTACCGCAAGCGCGTGCAGCGGATCAAGATCGATACCTGACCGCCAGGCGACGCCGTCGACCGTCAGCGACGCGGAATAGCTGCCGCGCTTGACGGTGGCTTGCCGTGGCGTTTCGATCTGCGCACAGCACTTCGATTCGAAATCATTGCCCCTGGGCATCAAGAGGCGTGCGCTGCGCATGTCGTTTCCGGCACCGGTTGCCGTACTCCTGGGTATCGACGGCGCCATCCCTTCCGGGGGCGGGTCGATTTCCCACTTGAGCCAGGAGACCCCCAATGAACGTTTCACCCCCGCGCACCCGCTTGCCGAGAAAACTGCTGCAGATCGCCTTCGTTGTCGCTGCGGCCGACGTATCGATCGCTGCCGCCGCACCGCCGCAGCCGGTGTTGCTCGTCATCGCCAACCAGGATTTTCATTACGCCGAATACGCAGCGACGCGCGCTGCGCTCGAAGCCCGTGGTCTTGCGGTGATCGTGGCGGCCGGCGAGGCCAGGCTGGCGCAGCCGCAAGGCGGCGGTGTTGGCCCCGCCGTGCGGCCGGACATGACATTGGCGAGGGCATCGGCTAGCCAGTATTCCGCGATCGTATTCGTCGGAGGCTGGGGTGCGTCGTCCTATCAGTACGCATTCTCCGGGACCTACCACAACGTGGCCTATCAACCGCAACCGGCGATCGCCCGGGAGGTGAACCGTCTCGTCGAGCAGTTCACCGTCGAGGGCAAGCCGGTCGCTGGCGTCTGCCACGGCGTGACCGTGCTGGCCTGGGCGCGCGTCGACGGTGTCAGCCCGCTCGATGGGCGGGTTGTCGTCGGCCCGGCCGGTGGAACACCCGGCTTTCGCTTCCGCGGGATCGATTACCCGGACGCCGAACAACCGGCGCGCTGGCAGGTCGAGATGAATGGCGCCACCATGCTGACATCCGCCGCCGTCGGCAATCCGATGAGCGCCGCCGATGATGTGTGGGTCGACTGCAAGATCATCACCGCGCAGAACTTCGAATCCGTCGGCCGTTTCGCCGAGTTGATGGCACAGTCGGTTGCGGCGAACCGGCGTTGAGAACCGGCGCGACTGCGCGTGCGAGGCAGGGCAGTGGCGTCTTCCGACGCCGCTGCCTCAGCGAGCTGTGCGTTGCCGCAGCTGCCGACTACAACCACCCTTTCTGATGCGCCAGTCGATAGGCTTCGATTCGGTTGCTGGCGCCGAGCTTGCCAATCGCCTCGGACAGATAGTTGCGCACGGTGCCGGCGGACAAATGCAGGCGTTCGCCGATCTCCGCCGAGTCCAGGCCCTCGCCGGCGAGGCGCAGCACGGCGCGTTCACGTTCGGTGAGTTGATCGCGTTCTTCGCGCCAGACTTCTCCGGCGAGTTCCGCGGCGATCGAGCGGCCGCCGCGGTGCACTTCGCGCAGCGCTTCAGCGAGCTTGCTCGACGGCGCGTCCTTCAGCAGGTAACCGCGCACGCCGGCATCCAGCGCGCGCCTGAGATAGCCAGCGCGAGCGAAGGTAGTGACGATGACGACGCGCGTGGGGCAGTTGCGCTCGCGCAGGCGTGCGGCGAGGTCGAGGCCGCTCAACCGCGGCATTTCGATATCGGTGACCAGGAGGTCGGGCTGAAGTCGTTCGACCATCTCCAGCGCGATCATGCCATCGGCGGCTTCGCCGACCACCTCGAAATCGCCTTCGAGTTGCAGCAGCGCCGCCAGCGCGCCGCGTACCATGGCCTGGTCTTCGGCAAGCACCAGACGGATCATGCCGCGGCGCCTTCCGGTAGCGGCAACCAGATGCGCAGGCGCGTACCGATGCCGGGCGCGCTATCGACCCGCAGGCGACCGCCGAGGTGTTCGATGCGTTCGCGCATCCCGGTCAGTCCGTTGCCGGGTTTGATCGTCGTTCCGCGGCCGTCGTCGCTGATCGACAGCGCCAACGAGCGCGCGTCGGCCTGCAGTTCGACTTCGACGCGGTCGGCGGCGGCATGCCGCACGATGTTGGTGACCGCTTCGCGCAGGCTCAGTGCCAAGGCGGATTCGATGTCGTTGGCCAGTTGCGGCAACGACGGGATGCGCGCGTCCAACGACACGCCGGCGCTCAGCAGACTCAAGCGCGCAGTCGCCAGTTCGGCGCTGAAGCCGGATGCACGGATGCCGCTGACGGCTTCGCGGACTTCGCCGAGCGCCTTGCGGGCGATCGCTTCGATTTCGCCGATTTGCGTGCCCGCGGCACGGACGTCGCGGTCGATCAGCTTGCCGGCCAGTTCGCTCTTGATGGCGATCAGCGACAACGTGTGTCCGAGCAGATCGTGCAGATCGCGGCCGATGCGCTCGCGCTCGTTCATCCGCGCCAGCCGTCGCACCTCGTCCTGGGTCAATCGCAGTTCGGCATTGCGCCGGCTCTGGATGCGCCCGAACACTGCGCCGATCATCACCACGCCACCGATCATGGCGACCGGCAGCAGCAACCAGAGCGGCAGCCCGCACAAACTCAGCACGCCACCGTAGGCGAGGCATGCGGCGAGGTAGAACAACGCCGAGCCGCGCCACGGCAGGCCATAACCGACTGTGGCCAGCGCGTAGATCACGAAGGTGTTGCCGCCGAAGCTGACCGGCGTCAGCGCACTGCCGATCAACATCATGGCGATTGCAATCGGCAACACCGCGGCCGGTCGTGCCTCGTAGCTGCGCCAGTAGATCGGCAGGAACACCGCGATCGCCGCCAGCGTGGCCAGCCAGGCGTTGGCATCGTTGCGCAGCGATCGGTCCAGCAGCAGCGGCAGGAACGCGAATACCAAGTAGATCAGGTTGATCCGGCGCCACAGCGCAAGCTCGCGCGACTCGTGCTGGTCCGCCGGCTCGGCCGGTTTGTGCGAGAGTTCAGGCGTTGGCGCGTTGGTCGGCGGAATGCTCATGGGTGATTATGGTACTGCACGGGTGCGAAGGACTGTCGTGGCGCGACACCGGCGCGCGGTGCTGGATCGACTCACGGACTCCATCGGCGCGTCTGGGCAAACAGCGCGAGCCCGGTGAACACTACGGTGAATCCGATCATCGCCGCGAGTGCGCTGGCGGGATTGCCCACAGTGATACCGGCGGCGTCCAGCGCCAGCACGCCGAAATGGTAGGCGGGCAGCAGCGGCGCCAGATCCTGCATGAAGGCCGGGAACATCTTGACCGGAATCCACAGCCCGGATAGCGCCGACATCGGCAGGTAGATCAGGTTGACGATGGCGACGGCTGCGTGCGCCTTGGCCAGCGAACCGATAAGCAGGCCGAGCGCGCAGAATGGAATCGCGCCAAGTACCAGCACGCCGGTCAGGTGCAGCCATTGCCAGAAACTCACGTGGACCTTGCCGAAGATCACGGCGACGCTGCCCAGAAGGATGGTCGTGCCCAGTGCAAACAGCATGGCCATGGCCACCTTTGCCGCGAAATAGGCGCCAATCGGCATCGGACTGGCGCGTTTGAGCGCCAGCCAGCCCATTTGTTGCTCCATCGCCAGGCCCGCGCCGAAGCCGAACAGCGCCGGGCCTATCGCAGCGAACGCGCCATAGGTGGCCAGCAGATAGTGCGCTGGCGCCGCATTGCCGGTCTTGCTCGGCAAGATAAGCCCGAACAGGACGTAGAAGGCCAAAGGGAAAAACAGCGTCGGCAGTGCGAACGCGGGTTCGCGCAATACCTGGATGAACGCAAACCAGGATTCACGGGCATAGATGCGCGGAATCGACGGACCCATCGTCAGCGTGTTCATGCGGCCTCCTTGATCAGGTCGACTACGGCGTTTTCCAGCGACTGCGCGCTGATCGTCAGATCGCGCAAACCGGGGTCGGCGGCCAGCAGCAATGGCAGCAGGCGTTCCACTTCGGTCGCGCGCAGCTCGTGGTGGATGCCATCGCGGCACAGGCTGAGCACACCCGGCAACTGCAGCAGCAGGTCGTCACCGAGATTGCTGCGGAAGCGCAGGCATTGCCCGCCCACACGCGACTTGATCGCCAACGGGCTGTCCAATGCCACCAACGTCCCGTGCTGGATCAACGCGACGCGGTCGGCGAGCGCATCGGCCTCTTCGAGGTAATGGGTAGTGAGCACCACCGCCGTGCCTTGCGCGACCAGTCCTCGCAACACCTGCCAGAAACCACGACGGGCTTCGACGTCGAGGCCGGTGGTCGGCTCGTCGACCAACAGCAGTTGCGGACGGCCGCAGATCGCCAACGCAAACTGCACGCGGCGCTTCTGGCCGCCGCTCAGCGCGCCGTAGCGGCGATTTGCCAGATCGGTCAGTTGCGCCAGTTCCAGCGTTTCGCTCAATGACCGCGGCTGCGGGTAGTAGCCGGAAAACAGGCGCACGTGTTCGGCTACGGTCAGCGTATCGGGAGGGTCGCCGGACTGCAGCATCACACCGAGGTTGCGGCGGGCTGCCGGCGCCGTCGGGTCCATCCCGAACAGTTCAGTGCAACCGCTGCTGGCACGGATCAATCCGATCAGCAGGCTGAGTGCGGTGCTCTTGCCAGCGCCATTCGGTCCGAGCACGGCGAGAACCTCGCCGGCGTGGATCTCCAGGCTCAGCCGGTCGAGCGCCAGCACGGCGCCGTAACGCTTGCTGACATCGTTCCAGCGGGCGATGACCGGTTTGTTCATGTTCGCTGCCTCCATTGCCGTGATCGGCATGGAGCCAGTGTCGACTCTGGAGCGCGGTGGCTGCAGTGCGGGCTGTCAGCTGTGCGGGATGACGAGTGTCAGGTACGCCGGTTGGACATTTGGCGCGCCGACTCCCGGGAGCGGGCGGGTCACGCGCCGCAAGGTGACTCTCACAGAGCATCCTCTAAACGTTTGATTTTAGAGCATTTATTTGTAGGTCACGTTGCCTGCGCAGCGGGCTACGT
>ERZ761602.5858-NODE-5858-length-14206-cov-4.752385_pt1 | contig 14206 bp, 12 predicted proteins | sample MGYA00512165_ERZ761602 | MGnify/ENA primary metagenome ERZ761602 (study PRJEB28899, sample SAMN02445085) | bioreactor sludge metagenome | biome: EBPR sludge; isolation source: Thorneside wastewater treatment plant | place: Australia: Brisbane, Thorneside...
GTGCGGGCCTTCACCCCGTAGCACATGGAGCAAGGTTACGATGCCCTTGCTTTGCACCATGGCGCCCTGCCATCGGTTCCTGCTGATCATCCGGCCGGACGAGTCGGTTTCCACGTTCGTCTGCGCCGCTCGTGACCGGCTGCATGCGCGCATCGGAAGCTTCAGTGGCAGGAGGGTGGTGCCGCACCTCACCTTGTTCTTCGCTGATCTGGAAGAGGGCCTGGGGCCGCGGCTGCAGCAGGCGGTTGAAGCGACCGCTGTGGCCCTGGCGCCGTTCGGACTGACCTACTCCGGCATCACCCATTTCCCGGATGGGCGGACCATCTACATCGATCCGGTGGAGAAGGAGCGCATCGGAGCAATGCGCGCACCGCTGGCTGCTGCCGCGCTGGCTGATCCGCGTATCGGTCAGGCCATCCGCGAGACCACGCACCCGCACCTGACGATTGCCGCAGGGCTCCGCCCCGATCAGTTCAAGGAGGCTTGGGCCATGCTGGCGCCCCACCGCTTCGCCGCAGCCGAGGAGGTGCGGCATGTGCAGTTGCTGCGGCGGCCCTTGGTGCCAGGGGCGGAGTATGCCCTGATGGCGGCGATTCCGTTGGGTTGACGGCGCTTACCGGTGCCGGGTTGGTCGTCTCGGGGCGCTGATTGGTCGCGAAGGGGACTGCATTAAACCATCATTAATCGTGCGTGTCCATCCCTTTAACACATTTGTCTGCATGCGACCTGGCATCAGGGCGCATGCCCCCACCCAAACCCCATGTGCATGTTCCCTGACCGCCTGCTGAGCAAGGCCATTGCAGCCGCTTGGGCCCTGGCCGCCATCGAGGCCGCCGCCCAGTTCGATGGCTTCGCCCTCTACAACCTCACCAACCAGACCACGGCGCGGCTCATCAACGCCAACCAGCAGATCGCCTACACGTGGAACTGCCCGACGTCCTTCAGCTACGCCATGGCCTTGAAGCCCAATGGCAATCTGGTGCGATCCGCGGTGAACGTAGGCAACCAGATCAACACCGCCGCAGGCAGCGGCAAGGTGCAGGAACTGAATCCGCAGGGCCAGGTGGTGTGGGAGTTCGTTTACTCCAGCGCTGATTACATCACCCATCACGACTTCTGCCTCATGCCCAACGGGAACGTGCTGCTCCTGGCGTATGCCCGGAAGACCCTTGCGGAGCTGCAGGCGGCCGGCTACACAGGCGGATCGGCCAAGTACCCAGGGCGCATCATCGAGATACAGCCCAACGGCAGCACGGCGCAGATCGTCTGGCAGTGGGATATGTGGGACCGCTTCATCCAGTACGCTGACCCGGCCAAGCCCAACTACATGCCCATCGCGGAGCACCCGGAGCGCATGAACATCAATGTGGCGATCAGCGGCGGCGGCGGTCCGGGCGGCGGAATAGACTGGTTCCATGAGAACGGCATCGACTACAACGAGGAGCTGGACCAGATCGCCTTCAGTGCGCGCCACCTGAGCGAGATCTTCATCATCGACCACAGCACCACCACCGCCGAGGCCGCAGGGCACACCGGCGGCAACGCGGGCCGTGGCGGCGATTTCCTCTTCCGCTGGGGCAAGCCCGCCAACTACGCGGTGGCCGGCCCGCAGCGCATCCCGGCGGCGGTCCATGATGTGAAATGGGTGAAGGGTGGCTCCATGGACGGCTGGATCTCCTTCTTCAACAACAACGGAGGCGGCAGCAGCACCAGCACCGTCGATGCCATCAACCCCGACCGGAATGGCTACACCTACCCGTGGACGCCCGGCACTGTGTGGGGGCCGGCGAACTACGGCTGGAGACACACCTGCCTGGCCTATGCCAGCGGGCAGAGCTCGGCCGACATCATGCCCAACGGCAACGTGTTCTGCGCGCCCAGCGGCCAGTACCTGTACGAGGTGAACAGCGGCAATCAGGTCATCTGGCAATACAATGCCAACCCTCAGCGTGCCTTCCGGTACACCTGCGACCACCCTGGCATCATCAACCTGCTCAATGACCCTTGCGGCATCACCACCGATGTGCCCACCGATGAGGAGCTGGCCGCCTTCGGCATGTTCCCGAATCCGGCGCGCGAGCAAGTGAACCTTATGGGGGTTGACGTGCAGACCCTTCGCGCCTTCGTGGTGCACGATGCCAGCGGCCGCGAGGTGAAGCGCGAGCTTCCCGGGTGGACCATCGACGTGAGCGACCTGCCCGATGGCGTGTACACCGTGGTGCTTGAGCATGGCACCGGTGAGCGACAATCCCGCAGGCTGGTGGTGGCGCATTGATGCGGTCGCGTATCCTGCTCTCGGTCCTGTTCACGGCCGCAGCGATCCAGGCGCGGCCGCAAGCCTCCTTGTTCGACCTCAGCGCGGTGCATGAGATCCGCATCAGCTTCGCCGTGCCGGATTGGCGCGCGCGGCTCGAGGACCTCTACACGGAGGGGCAGAACGGCCGCCTCGTCGGGCAGGTGAGCATCAACGGGACGGTGCTGAGCGGCTGCGGAGTACGCTTCAAGGGCTACAGCTCGTACAGCGCCGGCCGGATCAAGAACCCGTTCAACATCGACCTCAATCACACGGTGAGCGGCCAGAGCTACCAGGGCCAGAAGAAGCTCAAGCTCAGCAACGTGTTCCAGGACCCCAGCTTCCTGCGCGAGACGCTCACCTACGCGATCGCCCGCGAGTACATGCCCGCCTCGCGGACCGGCTATGCCAACGTGTGGGTGAACGACACGCTGCAGGGCCTCTATGTCATCACCGAGGATGTCGGCAACGATTTCCTCGCCGCGCATTTCGGCGACAACGACGGCTCCTTCGTGAAAGGCAATCCGCCCACGGTCGACCTGACCGGCGACAACTGCAACCTGAGCGATGCGCCCGGCACCGACAGCACGGCCTACTTCGACCTGTACGAGCTTCAGAGCGCGCACGGCTGGGGCCACCTGCTCGACCTGATCGACGCGCTGAACCTACATCCCGACCGGATCGACAGCGTGCTCAATGTGGACCGTGCCCTCTGGATGCATGCGCTCAACTATGCCCTCATCAACTTCGACAGCTATGTGGGCTACGCGCAGAACTACTACCTGTACCGCGACCGCGATGGCCTGTGGAACACGATCCCATGGGACATGAACATGAGCTTCGGAGCCTTCCGGCTAACCGATGCCAGCACTTATTGGAACGGGTTCAGCATCGCGCAGGCCATGAACATCGATCCCCTGAGCCACTACAACGGCGTCAGCGTGTCGGAACGGCCGCTCATGCGCAGCCTCTTCCAGGACCCGATGCGGCGGCGCATGTACCTGGCGCACATCCGCGCGATCCTCGATGAGCATTTCACCAACGGCGATATCTACCAGCTCGCAGCGCAGCTGCGCACGCTGATCGATGCGCATGTTCAGGCCGACCCGAACAAGTTCTACAGTTACCAGGGCTTCCTCGACAACCTGGCCGACCCGGTGAGCTTCACCATCACCTATCCCGGCATCGCGCAGCTCATGACCGGGCGCGCCGCCTACCTGCAATCCTATCCGGGCTTCACCGGGCAGCCCTCGATCGGCTGGCCGCAGACCGCGCCGGTCGACATCGTGGTCGGGGAGCCCTTGACCATCACCAGCGCCATCAGCGGCAGCGACACGGCCTTCCTTGCCTACCGGTTCGGTATGAATGGTCGGTTCGCGAAGACCGCCCTGCTCGACGATGGCCTGCACGGCGACGGCGCGGCGGACGATGGCGTCTACGGCGCCGTGATCACCGCCGAATCGAACCTGATCGAGTATTACATCTACGCGGAGAATGCCCTAGCGGGCGAATTCAACCCCCGTGGCGCCGCATACAAGACACACCGCGCGTTCACGCGCATCGAGCCGGGCATGCTGGTGATCAACGAGTTCATGGCCGACAACCGCACCCAAGCGGATGCCTCTGGCGCCACCGGTGATTGGATCGAGCTGTACAACGCGAGCGGCAGCACCATCAGCACGGCGGGCTTGTACATGAGCGACGATCCCGATGATCCGCAGAAGTGGTTCATGCCCGGTTTCATCCTGGCGCCCGGCGAGTACCTCATCATCTGGGCCGACGACCGCGAGTGGGTGGATGACTACCATGCCGGCTTCAAGCTCGATGCGGAAGGGGGGACCCTTCTGCTCGCCTACGATGCGGAGAACGTCATCGATCAGGTCGCTTTCGGCCAACAGTACCCGATCTACTCCTGGGCGCGGTCACCCAACGGAACGGGCGCGTTCAAGCGGATGGCACCGACCTTCAAGACCTACAACCACATCGTAGTAGGCTTCGATACCGACGCGGCTTTCCAGCTCTGGCCCAATCCGGCCACCACGCAGGTCCTCGCCTTCGTCGACCGGGATGGCGAATTCGAGGTGGAGGTCTTCCGCGCCGATGGCCGAAGGATGGCCGGCCCGATCAAACGCAGCAGCCGTCAACTCGTCGAAGTGGATGCCTACGGCCTTCCTGCCGGGCATTACACCTTGCGCGCCACCTTCGGCGACGCCACCCTGAGCAAACCCTTCATCATCATCCCATGAAACAGTTCCTTGCCCTGCTTGCCTTCGCCGGGCTGCTCTCCGCCGAAGCCCAGACCTTCACCACGTGGCGCATGGCCGAGGGGCTGCCCACGGATGACCTGCGCGATGTGGCGGTGGCGCCGAATGGCACCATCTGGCTCGCGACCGGCGCCGGCGTGGTGAGCTTCAACGGAAGCACCTTCACCACCTACACGGCGGCCACCAGTCCTGGCCTGGTGAATGATGATGTGTACGCCATCGCCGTGATGAGCAACGGCGATGTCTGGGCCGGCACCGACTTCGGGGCGAGCCGCTACGATGGATCGTCGTGGACCGCCTTCACCACCGCCGATGGCCTTGGCGACAACGAGGTCAAGAACATCAAGCAGGCGCCCAACGGCGACATCTGGTTCGCCACCATCAACGGCGCCACCAGGCGCACCGGCGCCGGCGACTTCACGGCCTTCGGCTCACCGGATATCCCCTTCGGCGGCGCCACGCACGTGGCCTTCGCCAGCAATGGCGATGTGCTCCTGAGCGGCGGCCTGGGCGGCGTGATCGTGTACGATGGCAGCGCGTTCACCGCCATCACCATGGCAAGCGGGCTCTTGAGCAACCGCATCCGCAGCATCGCCGTGGATGCCCAGCAGAGCAAATGGGTGGGCACCGCCGAGGGCGTCTCCGTGCTGGATGCCTCCAACGTGCACAGCGCCGATCATGAGCATGTCTTCATCCTGCCGCCGCCCGATGAGCTGAATCCCATCACCGACATGCTGGTGGACAATGCGGGCCGCATCTGGGCCGGTGTATATGTGGATTACCTGGTGACGGTGGGCGGGGTGAGCGTTTACGCCAACGGCGCCTGGAGCCAGTACGAGGAGCCCGATGGCCTCGCAGGGCCGAATGTGCGCAGGCTGGCCAAGGATGCGAGCAACAGCATCTGGGTGGCCACCAGCACGGGCCTCACGCGCATCAGCAACATCACCATCGGCATCGCGGAGCGCGCGGCGGATCGCTTCCGGCTCGTCCCCAACCCGGCGAGCACGATGGTCGAGGTGATGCTGGATGCGCCTGTGGCGAATGCGCCAACCGAGGTGCTCGATGCCAGTGGGCGTGCGGTGCTCACGGAGCGGGTGTCCGGTCAGCGGCTGCGATTCGATGTCTCCGTGCTGAAAGCTGGGCTCTACGTGATGCGCATCGGCGATGAGGCCGTTCGCTTCGCGGTGGAGCGGTAGCGGTGCACGACCCTATGCCGGAAGCCCTGCCGTATGCAGGGCTTCCTTGCTTCCGGCGCAGGTGATGCCGAAGTGCGAGGCATGGTGGACGCAGCGACCATGGCGGATCACCAGCACCTGCGGCGATTCGTGCTGCACCCCGTAGCGGTCGGCGATGGCATTCGAGATGCCGCGATGGCGGATGAGGTCGAGCAGGTAGATGGCGCCCAAGTCTTCGTCAGCTGCGCCCCATGCGCTCTCTAGGCGGTTCAGCGCGGCGCTGCTGATGCTGCATCGCGTGCTGTGCTTGAAGATGAGCACCGGTCGCTCGGCGGATTGCTGGTCGATGGCGTCGAGCTGCGCCTCGTCGGTAAGGGCGGTCCAATTCATGCGGCGCGAAGGTCGTGCAAGGAGGTGCGACGGATGGTGAGCGCGATTACATTGCAGCCGTGCCGGGTGACGGGGTTTCCGTCAGTGACGACCGGAGCCGTTCCGTACAGCCATGAAGCATGCACGCACCGCATGAAGAGAGCGCTTCCGTACTTCGCCACGTGAAGCCCCAGGACGAAGCGCACATCGAGACCGAGATGGCCGCTTTGGCCGCGCGCTTCGTCAACAGCACCAACCGCCACGTCTTCCTCACTGGAAAGGCGGGCACCGGAAAGACCACCTTCCTGCACAAGCTGGCCGCCAGCACCCACAAGCGCTACGTGATCCTGGCGCCCACGGGCATTGCGGCGCTCAATGCGAAAGGGGTCACCATCCACAGCCAGTTCCTGCTGCCCTTCGGGGCCTTCCTGCCCGAGAAGCAACGGCCGTTGGACATCCCCGAAGGCGCCTACCACGACCAGGATACGCTCACGCGCCGGCACCCCCTCAACGCGCTGCGGCGGAACGTGCTGCGCGAGGTGGACCTGCTCATCATCGACGAGGTGAGCATGCTCCGGGCCGATGTGCTCGACGCCATCGACTTCCGCATGCGCGCCGTGCGCCAGAACCGCCGCGAGAGCTTCGGCGGCGCGCAGGTGCTGCTCATCGGCGACCTGTACCAGCTGCCGCCCGTGGTGAAGGACGACGAGTGGCGGGTGATGCAGCGGTACTACGCGAGCATGCATTTCTTCGAGAGCCTGGTGCTGAAGCAGCATGGCTACGCGCACATCGAGCTCGACCGCATCTTCCGCCAGCAGGACGACCGCTTCATCCGCATCCTCAACAACCTGCGCGACAACCGGGTGCAGCCCGAGGATGTGGCTGAGCTGAACGCGCACTACCGCCCCGCCATCAGCCAGGCCGACAGCGCGGGCGTCATCACCCTCACCACGCACAACTACAAGGCCGACGAGATCAACCAGCAGGCGCTGGCCCAGCTGACGGGCAAGGCCCACGCCTACGAGGCCAGCATCGAAGGCGATTTCCCGCAGAGCATGTTCCCCGTCCTGGAGCGCATCGAGCTCAGGGCCGGCGCGCAGATCATGTTCGTGAAGAACGATCCGGACAAGATGTACTTCAACGGCAAGCTGGCGCGCGTGGAGGAACTGGATGACGATGGCATCACCGTGCGCATGTACGAAGGGGTCGGGGATGCGCTCTCTCCCACGACCTACAAGCTCAAGCGGGAGACCTGGGAGAACAAGCGCTACGTGGTGAACGCCGCAACCAAGGAGCAGGAGGAGGAGGTGCTGGGCACCTTCGAGCAATACCCCATCAAGCTCGCCTGGGCCATCACGGTTCACAAGAGCCAGGGCCTCACCTTCAGCAAGGCCATCATCGACGTGGGCCAGGCCTTCGCGCCGGGACAGGTGTACGTGGCGCTATCGCGCCTGCGATCCCTCGACGGGCTGATACTGCGCACGCGCATCGACCCCTCGGTGGTGAGCAGCGACAAGGATGTGGTGGCCTTCACCCAGCGGGGCGAGCAGCAGGAGCCTTTGCCGGACCAGCTGAAGGCGAAGCAGCGCGAGTACCTGCAGCAGCTGCTCACAAGCACCTTCGACCTCAGCGAGCTGCTGCGCAAGGTGGAGTGGACCCAGAAGGACCACCCGGAGACCGCCCAGTTCGAGGAGGAAAGCATGAAGACCGCGCTGCAGGTGCTGCGCGACACCCTGCGGGGCGAGGAGGAGAACACGCGCAAGTTCCAGGGCCAGCTCATGCGGTTGCTCTTCGAGGACAAGCGCGATGAGCTGCTGGTGCGCATCGAGAAGGGCGGCGCCTACTACGGCGACCTGCTGCAGGCGCAGATGAAGGCCCTTTTCCGGCACATGGCGCAGGCTGAGCTGCTGAGCCGAACGAAGGAGTACACCAATGCGCTGAAGGAGATCGACGGCATGCTGATGAAGCGCATCGCCACCATCGCCAAGGTGGGCTACATCACGCGCTGCATCCTCAGCGGCGAGGAGATTCAGCGGCAGAAGGCGATCGAGCAGGGCCTGGCCGCGAAGCGCGCCGCCATGGTGGGCGAGGCGCGTGCCTGGGCTGAGGAGCACCGGCCCAAGGGCAAGACGGGAAAGCGGCGCAAGCGCAAGACGGATGACGCTGCTCCTGGTGAGGATACGGGCATCGAATCACAGGGTCGACCCGCTAAGGGTGCCACCTACGCCACCACCTACGTCTTGGTGAAGGAGGGCCTCACGCTGGAGCAGATCGCGCAGAAGAGGCAGATGGCGAAGAGCACCATCGAGGGGCATATCGCACGCGGCATCGCTGAAGGTGAAATCGGGATCGAGGGCCTGATGCCCGATTCGGAGCGCGACCTCATCGCCGATTGGATGCGCGAGAATCCTTCCAAGGGACTGAATGAGGCGGCGGGCTACTTTGAGGGGCGCTTCGGCTACGGGCAGCTGAGGATGGTGCAGGCGTGGGTGAAGCGGGAGGCTGCTGAAGGCTGAGGGATTCCCAGCCCGTCTCCATCAACAAGAACCGGTTGACGGAATATCCGTCGGTTGGATTCTGGGAAAACGGCCATATACTTGTGCCGTGGAAACGGTCATGCCGCTGACGGATACCCTGGCAATGGAGCCGCGGGCCGGCTATGGTCTTGCTCCACCGGCCGACGAGGCCATCACGGGCCGCATCCATGATATCCGTGGCCGCAAAGTGATGCTGGACCGGGACTTGGCCGAGCTCTACGGCGTGGAGACCAAGCAGCTCAAGCGGCAGGTGCGGCGCAACCTGTCCCGTTTCCCAGAGGATTTCATGTTCGAACTCTCCAAAGAGGAGAACGAGATCTTGAGGAGCCGATCTGGCACCTCAAGCTGGGGCGGGGTGCGCTATGCTCCCTTGGTTTTCACCGAGCAGGGCGTGGCCATGCTGTCCAGCGTACTTGGCAGTGAACAGGCCATTCAAGTCAGTATCCATGTCATCCGAGTCTTCGCACGCATGCGGGAGGTCCTCCTTGCCCAGCAGGATCTCTTGCGGAGGCTGGAGGCATTGGAAGAGCGCGTGAGCGGCCACGACGAGGAGATCCAAGCCCTCTTCAACCACCTGACCGCCATGGTTTCCGGCACGGAGCAATCGCGCAGGGCCATTGGCTTCAAGCCCGGCGAATCCTAGCCAACCTTCAACCTGCCACTGAACAACGCTCAACCGCCCCAACCTCCAACCTTCAACCCCGTCACTCCAATGGCAAACGCAGTCTTCGGAAGCAACATCAAGCTCCTGCGCACCCGTCGCGGCCGCTCGCAGGAGGAAGTGGCCATCGCCCTCGACGTGAAGCGGTCGAGCTACAGCGGCTATGAGAACGGCAGCGCCGAGCCCAGCTTCGACCTGCTGGTGCGGCTCAGCGAGTACTACAAGGTGAGCATCGACAAGCTGCTGCGCGACGACCTCACCCAGCTCAGCGAGAGCCAGCTCGGAATCCTGGAGCGCGGCGGCGACATCGATCTGAGCGGCCGGCGCCTGCGCGTGCTGGCGACCACGGTGGACAAGCAGGACCAGGAGAATGTGGAGCTGGTGCCCGAGAAGGCCAAGGCCGGCTACGCGCTGGGCTACGCTGACCCGGAGTACATCAGCATCCTGCCCACCTTCCAGATGCCCTTCCTCGCGAAGGACCGCAAGTACCGCACCTTCCAGATCAGCGGCGATAGCATGCCGCCCGTGGCCGATGGTTCGTGGGTGACCGGCGAGTACGTGCAGAACTGGCAGACGATCCGCGACGGCCAGCCCTACGTCGTGGTCACCAAGGACGATGGAATCGTCTTCAAGGTGGTGTACAACCAGCTGAAGGAGAAGGGCAGCCTGCTGCTCTGCAGCACCAACCCGCTCTATGCGCCCTATGAAGTGCCCGTGACCAATGTGCTCGAGATCTGGAAGTTCGTGCACTTCATCAGCGCCGAGCTGCCCGAGCCCAACATGAGCCGCGACGAACTGGCCCGCAGCGTGGTGGAGCTGCGCAAGGAGGTGGGGCAGCTGCGCCTGGCCATGGAGCAGCAGGGGAGATTGGCGTTCTGAGGAGAGGCGCCGCGCGAGCGGCCGTTCATGGCCCGCATGCCCGCTGGGTTCGGGGGTGGGAGCGGTGGCACGGGCTTCCTCTAGCGGTGAGGTGGTGGGCGCCGGATGACCGACCGGCAGGGCCCGTGGACGAACACCGACCGGTTCGCTCAATGTAAAGCCCATGTTAAACATGGGTGAACATTAGGCTACCTTTGGGCGTACCAAGGGAACCTGAACCCGGAGAAATGCGCCACTTTCTTCTTCTGTCCGCGCTGCTGATTGCCAGCCTGTGCCTTGCCCAGTCGCCTGAGCTGCTCGGCCAGGAGCGCTGGCCCGATGGCACGTTGAAGGCGACCCGCTACCAAGAGGGTGACCGCATCCATTTCATCACCTATCATGAGAACGGCCGGGTGAAAGAGATGGGCTGCTTCCGCAAGGGGCGCCGTGATGGGGTGTGGAAGCAGTTCAGCGATACCGGTGCGCTGCTGGCCCGGGCCGGCTTCAGCAATGGGCAGCGTCAGGGTGTATGGGAGTTCCGCGGCCACGACAATAACGTCCTTGGTCGCTTGACCTGCGCAGATGGCGTCATCCTGCGCGGCGAGCAATACGATGAGCAGGGTGCCCTGGTGGCCATGCGCTCCTATTGAATCAGCGGTTCGGCCGGAGCCGGACTTCCCCAAGGCGTCTTGTTCTAGCGATCGAGCTGGAAGTTCGGGTCGTTGCCCTTGGCCAGCTTGAGCGCCAGCACCATCGCTGTCTGCAGCATACCTCCGAGGAGGAGCTGTGCATTGGCCCCGGGCCAGTGCAGGGTCTTGAACAGGCCGCCGCAGGTGAGGGTGGCGGTTCCGACGAGCAGCAGGGCAAGGATGTTCCGGGCCGGCTGCTTAAGTCACTGGCTCAATGCCGCGGTACATTCCAGGTGGCGCGAGAAGCCGTGTCTGCGGGCTTTTCAGGATTGCCCGGGCTTCCTCGGCCATCATTGGTCGCTCAGCGCTTCGATTTCCGGCTTCAGGTTTCGCCCCGGGCCTGAGCCTGGGTCGCTCCTTGACTGACCGGAGGATTGCGCCGGACGCTTCGCAGAACGCGATGAGGCGGTTCCGGGGCAGCGGCGATGGAGCTCCATCATGCCGTGCTGGCGGAGTGATCCAGGGCGGGGATGCCCCAGGCGGAAGCAGGCAGGGTGGTGCCCTCAGGGATGATCCCGTTGGCGAATGGGCGGTGACGGAGCCTGATGGCGGGGCCATAGCCTGGCCGTGCGGTACCCTGCAGGAAGAGGGCGATGGCCCTGCGCGCATTCACGCCTTCCTGAACAGGTCGTCTTCGTCGTCGAACGCCTTGAACTCGATCGCATGCCCATCGGGGTCCTCGATGAACATGCTCACCTGCTCGCCCACTTGCCCCTTCATCACCGTTCGCGGTTCGATGTGGAAGGGATGGCCCAGCTTCTTGAGCTTGTCGCGCAGCTTCTTCCAATCCGCCATGGAGAGCACGACGCCCCAGTGGTCGCTGGGCACGTTCGATTCGGGGTTGTATATGCGCGCGGTGCGGTAGGTCACCGGTACCTCCTGGATGGTGAGTTGGTGGCCGAAGAAGTCGTAATCGACCCAGGTCTTGGCGCTGCGCCCTTCCTTCAAGCCGAGGAACTTGCCGTAGAAGGCCTTCATGCGCTTCAGGTCCGTGGTGGCGAAGGCGAGGTGGAAGGTGCCTTTCATGGGTTGAGGATTCGGCGAAAAGTAAGAAGGCCCCGGAGCGTCCCGCTCCAAGGCCTTCCCTCAGCGCCACAAGGGGTGGCGGTCAATCCTCGTCGTCGTCGCCGGCATCGCCCTCGTCACCGGCATCTTCGTCGCCGTCCTCTTCCTCGTCGTCCTCCTCCTCCATGTCATCGCTCTCCTCGTCGCCCTCGTCCCCGGCGTCCTCGGCGCCCTCCAGGCCGGCATCCTCCTCGATGTCATCGGCAGGCACGCTGGCATCGCTTTCCTGGTCAAGGAACTCCTCGATCTCGGCGCGGCTCTCCGCGTTGATCTTGATGAGGTACATGGCCTCGGGCGTGCGCAGCTCGATCACGCGCAGGATGTCGCCCTTGGCGGTGGGGATGGTCTTGATGTGCGAGGCATCGATCCCGTCGGGATACTGTTCCTGCAGGGTCTCCTTGAGCTCGTCGGTCAAGGTGTTGAAGGAGCGGATGAGTCGCTGCATGGCTTGCTGGGCTCACATGTCCAGGACGTAGGCGAAGATGAGGGGCGCCACAATAGTAGCATCACTTTCGATGATGTACTTCGGCGTGTCGATGTCCAGCTTGCCCCAGGTGATCTTCTCGTTGGGCACGGCGCCGCTGTAGCTGCCATAGCTGGTGGTGCTGTCGCTGATCTGGCAGAAGTAGCTCCAGAAAGGGATGCTGTCGCGCTGGAGGTCCTGATGGAGCATGGGGACGACGCAGATGGGGAAGTCGCCCGCGATGCCGCCGCCGATCTGGAAGAAGCCGATGCCATCCTTCCCGCAGTTGGCGGTATACCACTCGGCCAGGAACATCATGTACTCGATGCCGCTCTTCATCATGGAGGGCTTGCAGTCGCCCGTGATGCAATGGCCGGCGAAGATGTTGCCCAGGGTGCTGTCCTCCCAGCCCGGGCAGATGATCGGCAGGTTCCGCTCGGCGGCCGCAACCATCCAGCTGTCCTTCGGGTCGATCTGGTAGTACTGCTGGAGCACGCCGCTGCGGATCATCTCATAGAAGTACTCGTGGGGGAACCGGCGGTTGCCGCTCTTGTCGTCGGCGGTCCAGAGGTCGAGAACGTGCTTCTCCAGGCGCCGGAAGGCCTCATGCTCGGGGATGCAGGTGTCGGTGACCCGGTTCATGCCGCGGTCCAGCAGGGCGCGCTCCTGCTCCGGGGTCAGGTCGCGGTAATGGGGGATGCGCTCGTAATGGTCGTGCGCCACCAGGTTCATCACGTCCTCCTCCAGGTTGGCGCCGGTGCAGCTGATGATGTCCCCCTTTCCCTGGCGTATCATCTCTGCCAGGATCTTGCCCAGCTCGCCGGTGCTCATGGCGCCGGCCAGGGTGATCATCATCTTGCGGCCCTTGCCGAGGTGCTCCTTGTAGCCCTTGGCCGCATCCACCAAGGCCGCGGCGTTGAAGTGCAGGAAGTGCTTCTCGATGAAGGCGGAGACGGGGCGTGGCTGGCTCATGGTGCGGTTCGGGGCGAAATATAGAGGCGGGCCGATATATGCCCGATGCCGGCGCGGCGATGCCGGGCCTATGGCGCAAAAGCCCGAAGGGGCCTACTTGCGGACCGGTTCCTCCAGGGGCAGGTAGCCCAGCAGCTGCAGCATGCGCTCGGCGCTCTGTGTGTCGGCGAAGACGGTGTCGACCAGTGTGCCGTCGGGCCGGCGGTCGATGAGCACGTGCTTGGGCTTGGGGATGAGGCAGTGCTGGATGCCGCCGAAGCCGCCCAGGGTGTCCTGGTAGGCGCCGGTGTTGAAGTAGCCGATGTACTGCCGCTTGTCCTCGCTGTACTTGGGGAGGTAGATGGCGTTGATGTGCTGCTCGCTGTTGTAGTAATCGTCGCTGTCGCAGGTCATGCCGCCGAGGAACACGCGCTCGTACTCGTCGTGCCAGTTGTTGATGGGCAGCATGATGAAGCGCTTGCTGATGGCCCAGGTGTCGGGGAGCGTGGTCATGAAGCTCCCATCGATCATGTTCCAGCGCTCCTTCTCGTTCTGCTTCTTCTGGTACACGATGCTGAAGAAGGTGGCGCCGCTGTCGCTCACGGTGAAGCTGCCGAACTCGCTGAAGATGTTGGGCTCCTGCACCTTGTTCTCCTCGCACACGTCCTTGATGCGCCCCACGATCTCGCCGATCATGTAGTCGGTGTCGAAGCTGAAGTTGAGGCTGTTCTTGATGGGCAGGCCGCCGCCGATGTCAAGGGTGTCCAGCGTGCGGCAGAGCTTCCACAGGTCGCAATAGACGTTCACGCACTTGCTGAGCTCATTCCAGTAGTAGGCGGTGTCGGTGATGCCGGTGTTGATGAAGAAGTGCATCAGCTTCA
>ERZ761602.5860-NODE-5860-length-14198-cov-4.245139_pt1 | contig 14198 bp, 13 predicted proteins | sample MGYA00512165_ERZ761602 | MGnify/ENA primary metagenome ERZ761602 (study PRJEB28899, sample SAMN02445085) | bioreactor sludge metagenome | biome: EBPR sludge; isolation source: Thorneside wastewater treatment plant | place: Australia: Brisbane, Thorneside...
AAGAGCTCGCGCTGCTGCCCTATGTCCGCAAGCTCACGGCCGAGCCGCGGGCGATGGCGCGCGCCGACATCGACGCGCTGCGCGCGGCCGGCGCCGACGACGGCGAGATCCTCGAGGCGAACCAGGTCTGCGCCTACTTCAACTACTCGAACCGCCTGCTCAACGGCCTCGGCGTGACGACGGAGGGCGACACGCTCGGCCTCTCGCCGCCGGAAAGCTCCGATCTCTCCGTCTCCGGATACCGCTGATGTCCTACGCAACCGCGCGCGCCGTCGATTTCCGGGAGATTCCGGTGATCGATCTCGCTCCCGCCCGAAGCGGCGGAGCCGGCCTGGAGAGCGCTGCGCGGCAGATCCGGCGCGCCGCGATCGACGTCGGATTCTTCTACGTGTCGGGGCACGGCATCCCGGCCGCGACCGTCGACGCGGCGTTCGCCGCCGCGCGCCGCTTCTTCGCCCTGCCGCTCGAGCGGAAGCTCGCGGTCGCGGTGGATCGCCGGCATCGTGGCTACATCCGGATGGGCGGCGCCAAGATGTACGACGGCGCGCGGCCCGATCTCAAGGAAAGCTTCGTCTACGGCGTCGATCTCGGCGAGGACGATCCCGACGTGCGCGCGGGCAAGCCGCTGATGGGCCCCAACCGCTGGCCCGCCGAGCTGCCCGAGCTGAAACAGGCGTTCGACCGCTACTACGCCGAGATCGACCGGGTGGGGCAGACGGTGCTGCGTGGCGTGGCGCTGTCGCTCGGCCTGCCCGACGGGTTCTTCGCCGACCGCTACCGGAAGCCGCTCGCGCGCGGCTCGCTCGTGCACTATCCGCCGCAGCCGCCCGATCTCGGCACCGAGCAGTTCGGCGTCGGCACGCACACCGATTACGGCTGCGTCACGTTCGTCTGCCAGGACGACAGCGGCGGGCTGCAGGCGCGCAACCGCGCCGGCGAGTGGATCGAGGCGCCCCCGATTCCGGGCACGCTCGTCGTCAACATCGGCGACCTGCTCGCGCGGTGGACGAACGACGTGTTTCGCTCCACCCCGCACCGCGTCGTGAACCGCTCCGGCCGCGACCGCTATTCGCTGGCCGTGTTCTACGATCCCGATATCGACGCCGACGTCTCGGCGATCCCGTCGTGCCTCGCGCCCGGCGAGGTGCCGCGCTACGCGCCGACCACCTGCGGCGCACACGTGCTGGCGATGTTCGAAGCCGCGTTCGCCTATCGCAAGGAAAAGGCCGCGCCCGCCGAGGCGTAGCCACACGCACAATTTTGGAGGAGGGAGTCTCATGCGTTTCGCGAAACTGCTGTTCCTCGCCGTTGCGGCGGTCGCCCTGGCGGCGCCGGCCCAGGCGCAGGAGAAGTCGCGGCTGTTGCAGATCGTCGAGCGGGGCACGCTCAGGGTCGGCACGACCGGCGACTTCAACCCGATGTCGATCCGCGACCCGGCCACGAAGAGCTTCAAGGGCTACGAGATCGACGCGGCCGAGGATCTGGCCAAGGCGCTCGGCGTGAAGCTCGAGCTGGTGCCGACCGACTGGCCGACGCTCGTCGCCGGCATCGCGGCCGGCCGCTACGACATCTTCATGGGCGGCTCCTCGATGCACAGCGGGCGCGCCAAGACCGTGGCCTACTCGGTGCCCTACATCGAGACCGGAACCGTGCCGGTGTTCCAGAAGAGCGCGGCCGGCAAGTTCAAGAGCTGGGACGACATCAACCAGGCCGGCGTCACCGTCGCCGTCGTGCTCGGCACCGTGTTCGATCAGCAGGCGCGGCAGCATTTCCCGAAGGCCACGATCAAGGCCGTGCAGCCGCCGGCCAGCGGCTTCCAGGAGGTTCTCGCCGGCCGCGCCGACGTGGCGATCACGTCCTCGATCGACGCGCAGGGCATCGTCGCGCGCCACGCCGCGCTCGGCCACCTGCCGCTGGAGGCCGCGCGCAACAAGCGGCCGTTCGGCTACATCGTCGCCCAGGGCGATCCGACCTGGCTCAACTATGTCGACACGTGGATTCATCTCAAGAAGTCGGAAGGCTTCTTCGCGGCGCTCGAGAAGAAGTGGTTCGGCGGTGACGGAAAGTAGGCCGGAGCCGCGGCGCGGCGCATGATGCCGCGCCGCGCCGCGGCTGCCGCTGCCGTCCTCGCGCTCGCCGCTCTCGGACTCGCCGCCTGTGCCGGCGAGGGCGGCAAGGCGTACAGCTGGGGCTGGTACGTCATTTCGCCCTTCACGCCGCAAGGGCGCACGCATCTCGGTTTCCTCGTCGCCGGCCTCGGCGCCACGATCGCGGTGTCTGCCGTGGCGATCCTGTGCTCGGTCGTGCTCGGCGCCGCGGTCGCGCTGGCCGGCTTCGCGCGGTATCGCAGCCTGCGCGGCTTCAACCGCACCTATGTCGAGGTCGTGCGCGCGGTGCCGATGCTCGTGATGGTGCTGTGGGTCTACTACAGCCTGCCGGTCCTGCTCGGCATCCAGTTCGGCATCTTCGTCTCCGGCGTGATCGCGCTCGCGTTGAGCGACAGCGCGTTCGAGGCCGAGATCTTCCGCGCCGGCATCCAGTCGGTCGAGAAGGGGCAGATCGAGGCGGCGAAGAGCGTCGGTCTCACCGGATGGCAGACGATGCGGTTCATCGTCCTGCCGCAGGCGATCCGCCGCGTGTTGCCGGCGCTCGGCAACCAGTTCGTCTACATGCTCAAGATGTCCTCGATCTTGTCGTTCATAGGCTTCGAGGAACTGACGCGGCGCGCGAACGAGCTGACGGTGACGGAACATCGCCCGCTGGAGATCTACACCTTTCTCGCGGTCGAATACCTGCTCCTCGTCCTGTTCGCATCTTGGCTCGTGCGCCGGCTCGAGCGCCGGCTCGGACAGGTGCACCGATGATGGTTCTCTACGCCACCGACGTGTCCCTCTACAGCGCGAAGGTCGCCATCGCGCTGGAGCACAAGGGCGCCGCCCACGAGCGCCGCGCGCCGCCCGGCGGCACCTACCGCTCGGCCGAATACCGCGCGATCGTGCCGGCGGGCACGCTGCCCGCGATCGACGACGGCGGCTTCGTGCTGAGCGAGAGCGACGCGATCATCGAGTATGTCGAGGAGACGCGGCGCGGGCCGCCGCTGCTGCCGGCCGATCCGCGCGCCCGCGCCCGCGCGCGCTACGCCTCGCGCATCCACGATCTCCGCGTCGAGCCGCGGGTGCGCGCGCTGTTTCCGTTCGTCGGCGCGCCGCAGGGCGCGCCTGCCGAGGCCGCGCTCGGCGCGCTGCGCGGGGCGATCGCCGCGCTGCCCGCGCTGATCGCGCCTTCGCCCTTCGCGGCGGGAGCGGCGTTCGGCCTCGGCGATTGCGGCTGGGCGCCGACGTTCTTCCTGGCCGACCGGCTCATTGCGGCGCTCGGCGCGCCGGCGATCCGCTACGATCCCGTCATTCGCCGCTGGCGCGACGCGCTCGATGCGGTGCCGGCGGTCCGGACCGTCATGGCCGCCTATCCCGGCGCGGTCGAGGCGTGGATCCGCAGCAAGATCGGCTGAACGGCGCTACGCCGCGGCCAGGAACGCGCGGTAATCGGCGGCGACGCCTTGCGCGGCGGCTTCGAGCAGGGCCGCGCCGTCGGCCGTGGTCGCGCGCGCGGGGTCGGAGCGCACCCGGCCATCGGGGTAGCGGCGCCGGTGATCGGCCGCGTCGAAATAGGGATCGCCGCCGTGCTGGATCAGCGCGCTCTCGGGCGGCGCCGGCGGCGCGGGGCCGAACGCGGCCGGCCGCACGCGGTCGGGATGGAGCGCGGCCGTGATCGCCACCTCGCTCGGCGTCGCGTGGAAGCCCTCGGCCGCGGCGTAGAGCTTCTTGCGCAGCGCGTCGGCGGCCGGCACGTCCCACCAGTTCACGAGGCGCAGAAACAGCGGGCGGTCGCGCTCGCCGGGATGGAGGCTGCGCGCGGCGTAGACCTCCTGGAACGCGCTGCGGATCGGCGCGGCGTTGCCGCCGTGTCCGTTGACGAAATAGATGCGCTCGAAGCCGCCGCGCGCCAGCGACGAGACGTAGTCGACGACGAGCGCGATCAGCGTCGTCGGCCGCAGCGTGAGCGTGCCGGGAAAGCCGAGATTGAACTGCGCCATGCCGAGCGCGATCGGCGGGCCCATCAGCGCGCCGGCAGCTTCCGCCGCGCGGCGCGCGACCGCCTCGGCGCAGAGCAGGTCGGTGCCGAGCAGGCCGGCGACCCCGTGCTGCTCCACCGAGCCTGCCGGAACGATGATGCCCTTCGAAGCCGCGAGATAGGTTTCGATCTCAGGCCAGGTGCGGAGAGCGAGGTCGGGCGGCGCTGGCTTGCTCATGCGGCGAGATTGGCGCAGTGCGCGCGCCGCACGCAATGGCCTTGCGCGCCGCGCCTCAGCCGGCGGTGCGCACTTCGATGCGCCCGCCGCCCGCGGCCTTGGCGGCGGCAAGCGCGTCTTCGGCCTGTTTCACGAACTCCGCGCTCGTGGTCGGACGTGCGGCCGGGTCGCAGGCGACGGCGCCGATCGAGCAGCCGACGAGCGCGCGCTCCATGTCGATGGCGAACGGCCGGCCGAGCGCCGATTGCGCGCGCTCGCCGATCTCGCGCGCGAGCCGCGTGCCGCTGCCGGGAATGAGGATGCCGAAATCGTCGCCGCCCATGCGCGCGACGAGATCGGACGGCCTGAGGATGCCGAGCAGGCGCTGCACCGCGTAGCGCAGCACGTCGTCGCCGGCGGCCTGGCCGAGCTTGTCGTTCACCGCGTCGAAATCGTCGAGGTCGACGAGCAGCAGGATCAGCGGCTTGCGCGAGGCCAGCGCCGAATCGATCGCGGTGAAGAAGGACTTGCGGTTCAGCGCTCCGGTGAGCGTATCGTGGCCGGCCTCGAACGAAAGCCGCCACTCCGCGCGCCGGCGGCGGCGGTCGATGCGGTCGATCTCCGAGAGCGCGTAGATCAACAGGCCGACGCTCACGGCGATCCCGGTGCCGAGATAGAGCGAGAGGCTGGTCTCGTAGGGCAGCACGCCCCAGCGCTGCGCGGCGAGGAAGATCCAGTCGAGCAGGAACGGAATCGCGATCGCCGCCGGCAGCACGACGCGCGCCAGCATGCCCGCGGTGCGGCGGTTGACGATCACGCCGACGATGCCGAGGCGCGGATCGCGGCCGAGCAGTGCCGCGGCGAGTGCCACCACGGCCAGCGCCGCCTGCGCCGGCATCGCGCCGGTCAGCGCCGAGCGGCCGTAGACGAGACCGATCATGGCGATCAGCGGCGGAACCAGCACGAGTAGCGCCGCGATCTGCGCCGGCTGCACGAGGCCGCGCATGCGCAGCGCCTGCGCGCCGGCGAGCGCGATCAGGCAGAGTGCCGTCGAGGCACCGAAGACGTTGCGCTTGCCCTCGGCGAGATCGGCGGCCACGGTGGCCGGAAAGAAGAAGCTCGACGCGTTGATCGCGCCGCCGAACGCGTGATCGGCCAGCACCAGCAGCGAGACGAGAACGAGGAACACGGAGGCGCCGAGCTGCCAGAGCTGCGCGGTGCGCGTCTCGAGCGGCAGGGCGGCGAGGGCCGCGAGCAGCAGCGCCGCCGCGGCGAGCGGGTTCACCGCGGCCCCGAACGGCCCCATGCGGCGCAGGGCCTCGATGTCGAATGCGTAGCCGAACAGCGCCGCGGCGGCGAGCAGGAGCGCGACGGTCGCGGCCGCCGCCGGAAACAGCGGCAACCGCCGGTTCGGCGCGGGCGGCGGCGCCGTGCGAACGGCCGCGGCGTGCGAGGGCATCCTGTCGCCTTCTTTTCGTTGCGCGGCGAGGCGGCCACCCCGGAGGCCCGGCCGCTTTCGCCAGCGGCCAATTCACGCGCGAAGCCGTTAAGAACGGGTTAGGGCGCGGCCGGCGCGAACACCGGTATGCTTCTGTCATGGCGCGCGAGCTGCACCGCGGCGCCGAGGCGCGGCGGCGGATCGAACGGCTCGATGCGCCCGATCACGCGGCGCGCGCCTTCGCCGCGGTCGGGCGCGAGATCGACGATGGCGACGGCATAGAGCGGCTCGTCCGCGAACGCCGCCGGCGCCTTGCGGATCACCGTGAAGCTCACGAGCGTGCCGCGCGCGCCCGGCCGGAGGGATGGGTCAGGCATCGGCGCGCTTCAGGATCGAGACGGTGCAGACCACGCCGGCGCCGCCGAGATTGTGGGTCATGCCGATCGCGGCGTCGTTGACGGGATTGGGATGCTCGCCGCGCAACTGGCGCACCGCCTCGTAGAGCTGGCCGACGCCGGTGGCGCCGACCGGATGGCCCTTCGCGAGCAGGCCGCCCGAAACGTTGATCGGCATGTCGCCGTCCGGCCGCGTGCGGCCCTCGCGCGTCCACGCGCCGGCCATGCCGCGCGGCACGACGCCGAGATCCTCGGCGTCGAGGATCTCGGTCAGCGAGAAGCAGTCGTGCAGCTCGACGAAATCGATGTCGGAAGGCGACAGGCCGGACACGCGATAGGCCTGCCGCGCCGCCTCCACCGTCGCCTCGAAGCTCAGGAGGTTCCGGATGCTCGCCACGTCGGGCGCGCCGCGCGTCTGCACCGTGGCGGCGATGCGGATCGGCGCCTTCGCGCCCGCGCGCGAGAGCCGTTCCTTCACCGCCTCGTCGGCGGCGATGACGATCGCGGCCGCGCCGTCGCTGATCGGGCAGCAATCGTAGAGCCGCAGCGGATCGGCGACGAGCGGCGAGTGCTCGACCGTCTCGGCGCTCACGTCTTCGCCCATCTGCGCGAGCGGATTCTTGAGGCCGTTCGCCTTGTTCTTGCGCGTGACGGCGGTGAGGTGCGAACGCCATTCGGCGTGCGCTTCGCCGTAGACCCGTGCAGCCATGCCGAAATAGCCCGGAAACGAAAGCCCGGTCGGCCCGTCGCGCTGCTGGTCCATCGCGCAGTTGAGCGCCTCGGTCACGCGCGCGGTGCCGGCATGCGACATCTTCTCGACGCCGGCCGCGATCGCGAAATCGCACAGGCCCGCGGCCACGCTCATCCACGCCTGGCGGAACGCGATGCCGCCCGAGGCGCAAGCGCCCTCCACCTTCGAGCACGGCGCCGAGAGCGGCAGGCCGAGCTGGTGCCCGACCAGGCCTGCCAGCACCTCTTGCCCGGAAAGCACGCCGCCGATGAAATTGCCGAGATAGAGCGCGCCGATCTCGGGCGCGCCGATGCCCGCGTCCGCGAGCGCGTCGCGGCAGGCCGAAGCCGCGAGCGCGTCGAGCGGTGTTTCCTTGTGGCGGCCGAAGCGGGTCGAACCGATGCCGACGATCGAAACGGGGCGCATTTCGCTGTTTCCTATCCTTGCGGTTTTGCTTCAGATGCGCGCATGGCGAGGTTGACGATCAAGACGCGGCGCGGCGGGCTCGTTGTGATCCTCGCGATCGTGCTGGGCGGCCTCGCGATGGCCGTCGGCGTGCCGATCTACTACCGCTTTTCGGGCGCGCCGTCGCCCGCGGCGCAGGTCGAGCGCCTCCAGCGCGAAATCCTGCCGCTGTTCGCGAGCGTGGCGCTGCCCCCTGGCGCCGAGCCGCGCGGCGATCTCCAGGAAGGGTTCACGCACCGACGCGGGGTCACCGTGTGGGTCGAGCGCGAATACACGGTGCCCGGCAGCTTCGCCGAGGCGCTCGCCTGGCACGAGCCGCGGCTCGCGGCGCAAGGCTGGAAGCCCTACGAGCGCGCGAACTGGCGCGCTTTCGTCGCCCGCTTCTGCCGCGCGCCGTGGGTGCTGGAGCTCGCCGATCGCGGCGACTTCTCGCGCTCGCGCCCGCCGCATCATCGCCTGAAGCTCCGTCTCGACTGGTACGGCGGCGTGACCGAACGCGACTGTGCGTCGTCCTGACGTGACACCTTCGCCGTGGAGCGATTCTCTCGGCCGCGGAGGAAAGCGAACCACGGAGGCACGGAGACACGGAGGATTCTTCATGCGCGCCAACGGCGCGCGTCCGATTCTTCTCCGTGTCTCCGTGCCTCCGTGGTTCAAATTTTCGGTCACGCCGGTTCCTTCTTGGCCCATTCGCGCAGCTCGGTCTTGAGCACCTTGCCGTAATTGTTCTTCGGCAGCGCGTCGACGAAGCGATAGCCCTTGGGGCGCTTGAAGCGGGCGATGTTGTCGAGGCAGAGGCGGTCGAGCGACTTTTCATCCAGCTTCGTGCCGGGCCGCGCGACGACGTAGGCCAGCACTTCCTCGCCCCAGTCCGGATGCGGGCGGCCGATCACCGAGCATTCGAGCACGGCGGGGTGCTTCAGCAGCACTTCCTCGATCTCGCGCGGATAGATGTTGGAGCCGCCCGAGATGATCATATCCTTGGAGCGGTCCTTGAGCGTCAGGAATCCGTCCTCGTCGAAGCTGCCCATGTCGCCGGTGTGCAGCCAGCCGCCCTTGAGCGCCTTCGCCGTGGCTTCGGGGTTCTGCCAGTAGCCCTTCATCACCACGTCGCCGCGGCACACGATCTCGCCGATCTCGCCGGGCGGCAGTTCGCGGTCCTCGGCGTCGAACACCTTCACTTCCACGTCGGTGCGGGCGACGCCGGCCGAGCCGAGCCGCTCGAGATAGCGCGGGTGGTCCTTCTCCAGGTGCTGCTCGCGCGAGAGGCCGGTGATCGTCATCGGCGATTCGCCCTGGCCGTAGATCTGCACGAATTTCGGCCCGAGCCGCTCGAGGCCCTTCACGAGGTCTTCGACGTACATCGGCCCGCCGCCGTAGACGATCGTCTTGAGGTTCGCGAGGTTCAGCGACGCGAGCGCCGGGCTTTGCAGCAGCCGCACGACCATGGTCGGCGCGAAGAAGAAGGTTGCGCCGGGCAGGCGATTGACGAGATCGACCGTCTCGGCCGGGTCGAAATGCCCGCTGTCGGGCGTCACCTGGCAGGCGCCGCGCGCCACGTGCGGAATGCGGTAGATGCCCGAGCCGTGCGACATCGGCGCCGAATGGATGATGCAGTCCGCCGGCGCGATCGAGTCCACGTCGGCGAAATAGTTCATCGTCATCGACACGAGATTGCGGTGCGTGAGCGTGGCGCCCTTGGGCCGCCCGGTCGTGCCGCTGGTGTAGAAGAGCCACGCCGGATCGTCGGGCGCCGCCTCGGCCATCGGCAGCGGCTCGCCCCGGAGCAGCCCCGGCCATTCCGCCGACGACACCGAAATCACGTGCTTCAAATCCGGCACTTCGCGCTCGATGCCGGCCAGGACGCCTTCCATCGCGGCGTCGACGAACAGGGCCTTCGCGCCGGAATTCTCGAGGATGAACTGGAACTCCTTCCTGTGCAGCTTGGCGTTGGCCGGCACCGCGCAGAGCCCGGCCTGCCACAGCGCGTATTTCGCGATCATGTATTCGGGGCAGTTCGTCATCACGATTGCGGCGCGGTCGCCCGGCGCGAGGCCAAGGCGCTCGCGCAGATGGCGCGCGAGGATCGCCGCCCGGCGCGCGAAATCGCGGTAGGTCGCGACCGTCCGCGCGCCGCGCGCGAGGGCAGGGCGCTCCGGCCAGAGCAAGGCGCTGCGATGCAGGAAGGCGGCGACGTTCAAGGTGTCTCCTCCGGTTCTTTTCTTGGACGACCGAGTTTAGGCGGGCCGGCGCGCCGCGCGCAAAGCGACGCCCCACCCCCCTTTCGCGTTAACAAACGTAAACAAACGTAAACAGGCGTAAACATCCGCCGGCCATGCTCGCCCGTGGCCGAGGGCATTCGGCGAAAGAGCTGATTGCTGGTCTTTCTTCATCATCCCCTGGCATCTCTCATCATTTTTCGTCGCCCCGCATTGTCATTTCTCATCACGCGCATCGGCATCTCTCATCATTTTCGTCGCCTCGCACCGTTATTTCTCATCATTGCCTCCGGCATGGCGTCTCCCCGTGCGAGGCGGCGCGCGAGTGGTCAAACGGGCGAGATATAGTTCTTGATATGTTCTTTTCAAGAAGCGCGGCGAAGGTTTGCGAGCGGTGGCCGGCGGGGCGTTTCGTGCCACGCGGCGCCGCGTCGCGACACGGGGGAAACCCTGAAAACTGTGATCCGACCTCGTAGCGGCGGCGGCGTGCCGCCGCGCCGTGCCGAGGATCGCATGCGGTGGCTGGCCTTTCTGATCGTGCTGTTTCTGTCCGTTGCGCCGTGCGCGGCGCAAACCGGCGAGCGAATCTATCGCCTCGCGCATGTCGCGCCGTCGAAGGTCTCGATGGAGGAAACGCGCCGGGCGACGTTCCCGGAACTGGCCAAATTGGGGTTCGTCGAGGGCCGCAATCTCGTCATCAGCGAATGGTGGGGCGATGCCGCCGCGTTGCCACGCCTGATGGGCGACATGCTGCGGACGAAGCCCGATGCGATCATCGCGATCGGCCCCGATGCGGTCCGCGCGGCGGCGGCCGCCACGAAGACGATCCCGGTCATTGCGTTCGGGCCGGATATCGTCGCGCTGGGAATGGCCGCGAGCCAGACGCGGCCGGGCGGCAACGTCACCGGCGTCGTGATCCTGGCCCCGCAGCTCGACGCCAAGCGGCTCGACCTGCTCAAGCAGGCCCTGCCCGCGACGCGGCGTTTCTCCGTCCTGTTGCCGACGACGCCGCAGCGCGATGCCAGCGAGCGCGCGTTGCGCACTGTCGCGGCCGAGGCCGGGCTCGCGCTGCACGTTTTCGACGCGGGCCAGCCTGCGGACTATGCGCCCGCCTTCGACAGGATGCGCGGCGCCGGCGCCGAGGCGGTCGTGATCGGCGCCAACGCCACGTTCTACCGCGACGGCCGGCGGCTTGCGGCGCTGGCTCTCGAAGCGAAGCTGCCCAGCATCTGCGAATGGGCGGACATGGCGGAGATGGGGTGCATGATCGGCTATGGCCCGAACCGCGCGGAGATGCGCCGGCGGCTGGCCTACTACGCCGCCCGCATCTTCGCCGGCACGGCGGCGGGCGAATTGCCGGTGGAGCTGCCGACGCATTTCGAGCTTACGCTCAACCTCAAGGTGGCGCGCCTGCTCGGCGTCACGATCGCCGCCGACGTGCAGGCGCGCGCCGACAGCGTGATCGAGTAGCCGCTACTTCGCGTCGTGGAAGATGAGGCCGAGCGTGAAGCGCTCGCCGCCGCGCAGGCGGCTCACGCCGTGGCGCAGCTTCACGCGATAAGTGCCGCGCTTGCCCTGCATCGGGCGCTCGTTCACGGCGAAGATCACCGCCTCGCCCTGCCTGAGCGACACCACTTCGAGGCGCGATTGCATGCGCGGGCGTTGCTCGACGAGGACGAACTCGCCGCCGTCGAAATCCTCGCCGGGCGCCGAAAGCAGGATCGTGGCCTGGAGCGGAAACGCGAGCGCGCCGTAGAGGTCCTGGTGCAGGCAGTTGTAGTCGCCGGGGCCGTAGCGCAGCAGCAGCGGCGTCGGCCGTGTCTGCCCGGCGGCATGGCAGCGCGCGAGGTAGCCGTCGAGCGTATCGGGGAGATCGGCCGCGTGCCCCATCGCCGCGTACCAGCGCCGCGCCAGCGGCGCCAGCCGCGCATAGAGCGCCGCGCGCAGCCCGGCCACCAGCGGCGGCAGCGGATAGGAGAAGTACCTATACTCGCCCTGCCCGAAGCCGTGCCGCGCCATCACCACCCGGCTGCGGAAGCCCGACTCGCGGGCGTAGAGCGCGGCCAGCGCGCGGCATTCGGAGGGCGAGAGCAGCGGGCCGGCCACGGCATGGCCGCGCGCCTCGAGCGCGGCCTCGAGCGCCGGCCAGTCGAGGCTGGCGACGCGGTCGGCGGGGGCAGGGCGGCGTCCGGACATGCGGAAACCATGCGCCGGCCCGCGCCGGCGCGCCATCCGATCCTTGCCGATGCGCGCATGGCCGGGGCCGTCCGCTCGGCGCACGAGGCCCCGCCGCGCCCGGCCGAAGGCGCGGCCGGAGCGCCATGCGGCATTTAGCCTTGCCAAATGGCGCGTGAGGCCCAGAATCACTCCCGTGAATGCCGGCCTGCCGGCGGCCCGCGCGACCGGGCCGGCGGGGGCCCTTTGCCATGGTGGGAGCGCAGCGGCGATGGCGGAACGGTCTTTTGCCAAGGAAGTGCAGGCCCTCAAGCTCGGCGAGGGCGAGATTTTCGAGGGCGAGGGCATCCTCGCCGTCACCAAGGGGGCGCTCCAGGCGGGCGTCTCCTATGTCGGCGGCTATCAGGGCTCGCCGGTCTCGCATCTGGTCGACGTGCTCTCCGAATCGAAGGAGATCATGGACCAGTACGGGGTCCATCTCGAAATCTGCGGCAACGAAGCCGGCGCCGCGGCCATGCTCGCGGCTTCGATCCACTATCCGATCCGCGGCCTCGTCACCTGGAAATCGACGGTCGGCACCAACGTGGCGTCCGACGCGCTTTCGAACATCGCCTCTTGCGGCGTCACCGGCGGCGCCGTGATCGTGATCGGCGAGGATTACGGCGAAGGCGCCTCGATCATCCAGGAGCGCAGCCACGCCTTCGCGATGAAGTCGTCGATCTGGCTCATGGATCCGCGGCCGAACCTCACCTCGATGGTCGATTGCGTCGAGAAGGCGTTCGAGCTGTCGGAGGCCTCCAACGAGCCGGTGTTCGTCCAGCTCCGCATCCTGGCCTGCCACGTGCAGGGGCGCTTCGTCGCCAAGAACAACCGGATGCCGAAATTCTCGGGCAACAAGAAGCTCGAAACGCCGCTGTTCGACTACATGAAGGTGGCCAACGCGCCGTCCACGTTCATGCAAGAGCGCATCAAGCTCGACAAGCGCCTGCCGGCGGCGATCAAGTACATCAAGGACAACAAGCTCAACGAGTTCTTCCCCGGCGATCTCTCCGAGATCGGCATCATCACCCAGGGCGGCCTCTACAACTCGGTCATCCGCGCGCTGCAGCATTACGGCCTCGCCGACAACGACGGCAATTCGCGCATCCCGATCTATTCGCTGACCGTCACCTATCCGCTGGTCGACAGCGAGATCGTCGAGTTCGCGATCGGCAAGAAGAATCTCCTCGTCGTCGAGGAAGGCCATCCCGACTACATCGAGCAGGCGATCCACACCGCGCTGCGCAAGGCCGACGTGCAGACGAAGGTGCACGGCAAGGGCCCGCTGCCGATGGGCGGCCAGTACAACGCCGACGTCGTCCAGAACGGCATCGCGAAGTGGCTGGCCGAGGTGAAGCCGGCCGGCGTCAATCTCGATCGGGCGCAAGCCCGCCCGAACGTGATCGGCAGCATCAAGGGCAAGGCGATCGGCTATCTGGGCGGGCCGGTGCCGATGCGGCCGCCCTCGTTCTGCACCGGCTGCCCCGAGCGCCCGGTGTTCAGCGCGATCAAGCTCGTCGAGCGCGAGCTCGGCCGGCATCACATGAGCTGCGATATCGGCTGCCACACCTTCTCGACGCTGCCGCCGTTCAACCTCGGCCAGACGGTCGTGGGCTACGGCCTTGGTCTCGCGTCGTCGACGGGCATCGGGCCGAACTTCGGCAAGCGCGTCATCTCGATCATGGGCGACGGCGGCTTCTGGCACAACGGCCTCGCCACCGGCGTCGCCAGCGCGGTGTACAATCAGAACGACTCCGTGCTGATCATCATGAAGAACGGCTACACCTCGGCGACCGGGTGGCAGTTCCTGCCGTCCTCGCCGAAGAAGGGCGACTTCTCCGGCTCGCGCATGTCGATCGAGAACACGCTGCGCGGCGTCGGCGTGCGCTGGCTGCGCAAGGTGCGCACCTACGGCGTCTCGAAGATGGTCGACACGCTCAAGGAGGCGCTGACAACGGCCGAGAAGGGCCTGAAGGTCATCGTCGCGGAAAGCGAGTGCATGCTGGCCAAGCAGCGCCGCGTGCGCTCCGAGCGCGCGAAGCTGCTGGCGGAGGGCAAGCGCGCGACGCGCGAGCGCTTCGGCATCGACGAAGACGTGTGCACGGGCGACCATTCGTGCATCCGCCTCTCGGGCTGCCCGTCGCTGACGATCAAGGAGAACCCGGATCCGCTGCGGAAAGATCCGATCGCGCACGTGAACACGGGCTGCGTCGGCTGCGGCCTGTGCGGCGAGGTCGCGCACGCGGCGATCCTGTGCCCGTCGTTCTTCCGCGCCGAGATCGTCTACAACCCGACCAAGTTCGAGCGGTTCATGGCCAACCTCCGCCAGAAGATGATCCGCCCGTTCATGACCAAGGAGGCCATCCGCCTCGCGCCGCCCCTGGCGCAGCAGGTGATGGAACCCGAAGAAGCCGCCAAGGCGGCGTGAAGGAAGATTGCAGGGAGGCGG
>ERZ761602.5861-NODE-5861-length-14193-cov-3.999788_pt1 | contig 14193 bp, 17 predicted proteins | sample MGYA00512165_ERZ761602 | MGnify/ENA primary metagenome ERZ761602 (study PRJEB28899, sample SAMN02445085) | bioreactor sludge metagenome | biome: EBPR sludge; isolation source: Thorneside wastewater treatment plant | place: Australia: Brisbane, Thorneside...
CACGTAGTCGCGCACCGACTCGCAGTGAGCGATCGCGTCCTTCAGGTGGACCTGCGAGGCCTGCTCGATCTTCAGATCGCAGCGCAGGGTCTCCACCGCGTCCTCGCCGATGTACAGCTTGCCCAGATCCTGCAGGTTCGGCAGGCCGTCCAGCGTCAGGATGCGCTCGATCAAGCGGTCGGCATGCTTCATCTCTTCGATGGACTCGTCATATTCGTGCTTGGCCATGCGCAGCAGGCCCCAGTTCTTCAGCATGCGCGCATGCAGAAAGTACTGGTTGATGGCGGTGAGTTCGAGCTTGAGCTGGGCGTTCAAGTAAGCCAGCACCTGGGCGTCGCCTTGCATGGCAGTTCCTTGGGGTGGGGGAGGGTGGCCGGCATTCTGCGCCGGCCCATCCTCCAAGAGACGGAAGCCCCGGCAGCGCAATAGAACTTGTCAATGCGAATGATTCGCATTAGAGTTCAGCCCATCATGATCGTTTGCCTCTGCCACCGAGTGTCCGACCGCGATATCGCCGCTGCGGTGGCTTCGGGCTGTGTCGGGCTGGATGCCCTGCAAGATGAAACCCGGCTGGGTACGGGCTGCGGCGCCTGCATGGATTGCGCGCAGGAAATCCTGGCCAACCGGCTCGCCGCCCAGGTGCTGGGGCGCCGCGTGATTGCGCTGGAGCCGGCATGAACACGCCGCCGCCGCCGCCGCCGCCGCCCCGGCGCCTGCCCAGCCAGCAGCTGTTCGGTTCGCACCGGGAGCTGGAGATCCTGCATCAGGGGCAGATCTACCGGCTGCGCCTCACCAGCCAAGGCAAGCTGATCCTGACCAAGTAAGTCCCCTTCCTTTTCGTTCGCGCACGCCAGCCATCGCCAGCCAGCGCCTGCTCCCCCGGAGTTCCTGTGCTGAAGACGATGAGCGCGCTGGCCGCTGCGCTGGCCTGCGCCTGCATGGCGCAAGCCGAAACGGCCGCCGCCGAGCTGCCCGAGCTGACCAATACCGCCACGCGTACTGAACGGCGCGTGGCCGACACCCCTGCCAGCGTGAGCGTGCTGCGCCCGGCGGGCGATGCGCGCGACCTGAAAGACCTGTTGCGCCACGAACTGGATCTGAGCGTCCGGGCGGCCAACCCGCGCTTCGGGCTGGCCCTGGGTGCCACCGGCCGGGCCGGCAACGAGGGCCTGAACATCCGGGGCCTGGAAGGCAACCAGGTGCTGCTGATGGTGGATGGCATCCGCATGCCGCAAAGCTTCAGCTTCGGCCCCTTCGTCACCGGGCGGGCCGGCTTGCTGAACCTGGAGGGAGCCGCCAGTGCCGACGTGCTGCGCGGTCCGGCCTCGACGTCCTTTGGCAGCGACGGCCTGGCCGGCGCGCTGGCTTTGCGTACCTTGGACGTCACGGATCTGCTGCGACCCGGACAGGCCACGGCCCTGCGCGCCCAGCTCAGCACCCACAGCGTGGACGATGGCCACGGCCTGAACCTGGCCGGCGCCTGGCGCGGCCAGGGTCTTGACGCCTTGCTGCAGGCCAGCCATCGACGCTCGCATGAAGTGGCGACCCAGGGCGAGAACCGGGCCGAGAACGCCAGCCGGACGGCACCAGAGCCCCTGCAGCGCGAGCGCTACACGGCGCTGGGCAAGTTGGGGCTGGCGCTGGATGCCACGCAGCGTTTGCAGTTCACGCTGGAAGGCGTGGAGCAGCAGGACCGCTGGGATGTGCTCTCGGCCCGCTCGGCCACGGTGCTGCGGCTGGACGCCGACGACCGCAGCCGCCGCCAGCGGGCCGCGTTGGCCTGGAGCCTGGACGACGTGAACGCGGCAGCCGTCCAGCAGGCCGGGGTCACGGTCTATCAGCAGCGCGCCGAGGTTCGCCAGGCGGCCATCGAAACCCGTCCAAGCCTGGCCCCCCGCACGCGCGACAACCGCTACGAGGAGTCGCTCAAAGGCCTGACCGCCCAACTGCAAAGCAGCCAAGGGGCGCAGCGCTACAGCGCCGGGCTCGATGCCAGTGCCAACCGCATCCGTGCGCTGCGCGACGGCTTGGTGCCACCCGCTGGTGAGAGCCTGCCGGCCAAGCCCTTTCCTGACACGGAGTACCGGCTGATTGGCGCGTTTGCGCAGGCCGAGCTGGAGATGGGGCGCGGCCTGCAGATGGTGCCGGCCTTGCGGTACGAGCGCTTTGCCTTGGATCCGTCGGCGCACGGCTTCGGCGCCCCGGTGGTTGCGCTGCAAGACGCCGCATGGAGCCCGCGCCTGGGCCTGCTGTGGCGGCACAGCCCCGGGTTCGCTCCCTTTCTGCAATGGGCGCGCGGCTTCAAGGCCCCCCAGCCTAGCCAAGTCAACAGCGGCTTTGCCAACCCGGTCCACCACTACCGGTCCATCGGCAATCCGAATTTGCGGGCTGAACGGGCTGAAAGCCGTGAGCTGGGCCTGCGTGGCGCGCAGCCAGGCCTGGGCTGGCAACTCGCGCTTTACGACAACGAGTACGAAGACTTCATCAGCCAGGAACGGGTTGCCGGCACTGGCGCGCCTGGCAACCCGCTGGTGTTCCAGTCCATCAACCTGGCCGGCGCGCGCATTCGCGGGCTGGAAGCGCGCCTGGACTGGCGGCCGGATGCCGCCTGGCGGCTCGGCCTGAGCCTGGCCCGCTCGCGCGGCGAGGTGCAGCGCGCGGCGCAGCGCAGCCCGCTGGACTCCGTGGAGCCCGGCAAGCTCGCCCTGCATGTGCGCCAGCAGCTCGGCCTCTGGCACTGGGAGCTGGATCTGCTGCACACCCAGCGCAAGGCGGCCAGCCAAGTGGCGGCGCAAACGCCCTTTCTGCCGCCCGGCTACACGGTGGCGGACCTGCGCCTGGGTTGGCAATTCAGTTCCGGCTGGAGCCTGCTGGCGCGGGTGGACAACCTGACGGATCGCAAGTACTGGCAATGGGCCGATGTGCGCGGACTCACTGCCGGCAGCACGGTGCTGGACGCCTTCGGTGCGCCGGGCCGTCAGTTCGGCCTGTTGCTGCAGACCCAGCTCTGACCTCCTACTCAACCCCGAGATCTGCCATGGACCTGTGTTCTTCCTACCGCGCCGCACGGGCTGCGGGCGCCACCCGCCACCGCGACATCGCCAGCCAGCTCGGCGTCAGCGAGGGGCAGCTGATTGACGCCCATGTGGGCGCCGGACCGCAAGGTCTGCAGGCACAGCGCCTGCGCGGGCCCTTCCCGGCCCTGCTGGCGGAGCTGCAGGGCTGTGGGGAGCTGATGGCGCTGACCCGCAACCCGCACTGCGTGCATGAGCGCACCGGGGTGTATCAGCAGCTCTCGGTCCAGGGTGAGGCGGGTCAGCAAGTCGGCCTGGCGCTGGGTGAAGAGATCGACCTGCGCCTGTTCTACCGCCATTGGCAGGCCGGCTATGCGGTGCGCGAGGGGGCATCTCAAAGCCTGCAGTTCTTCGATGCCAGCGGTACCGCAGTGCACAAGATTTTCAGCCGCCCGGGCACCGAGCCGGCAGCTTGGCAGGCGCTGCGCGTGCGCTGGAGCGATCTGGACGCGCCGGCGCCGCCTTGGTCCACGCCGCTGCCGCCGCCGGTCTGCGAGCCCGCGCCAATGCCAGACCCCGCAACCCTGCAGAAGGGCTGGGCGGCGCTGCGCGATACGCATGAGTTTCATGGCCTGCTCAAGCGCCTGGGCCTGCGCCGCCTGCAAGCCCTGCACCTGGCCGAGCCGGCCTACGCGCAGCGCCTGGACACCACCGCCGCCCGTGCGCTGCTGCAGGCGGTGGCGGGCAACGGCACACCCATCATGGTGTTCGTGGGCAACCCGGGTTGCATCCAGATCCATAGCGGGACGGTGCAGCGCATTGTGGTGATGGGGCCATGGCTGAACGTGCTCGACGCGCGCTTCAATCTGCACCTGCGCGAGGACGCCATTGCCGAAGCCTGGGCGGTGCGCAAGCCCACGGTGGACGGCCTGGTCAGCTCACTGGAGCTCTTCGATGCCGAGGGCGAACTGATCGCGCAGTTCTTCGGTCAGCGCAAGCCGGGTCAAGCTGAGCGCTGCGCCTGGCGTCAGCTGCTGGACAGCTTGGTTCACGAGCCAGCCTGGGGCCTGGAAACGGCAGGTTGCGCAGCATGAGGCGCCGCCACGCCCTGAGTCTGGCCGCGCTGCCGCTGGCTGCGCAGGCCCAGGGCCGTCCGCGCCTGGTGAGTGTGGGCGGCGCCGTCACCGAAACCGTCTACGCCCTGGGCGCCCAAGCCCAGTTGGTGGGCGTGGACACGAGCTCCCTGTACCCGTTGGAGGCCACGCGCCTGCCCAATGTGGGCTATGCCCGTGCGCTCTCGGCCGAAGGCCTGCTGGCGCTGGCGCCGCAGCTGCTGCTGGCCGGCGGCGAAGCCGGCCCACCCCTGGTGCTGCAGCAGCTGCGCCAGGCCGGCGTGCGGGTGGAGGTGCTGGAAGAAGGACACCACTTCGACGCGGTGCTGACGCGCTCCCGGCGCGTGGCCGAGCTGCTGGAGCGCGACCCGCAGCCCCTGCTGCAGGGGCTGCGGCAGGACTGGAAAGCCGTGCAGGCCCTGCAAGTTCAAGAGGCGCACCAGCGCCCGCGCGTGCTCTTCGTGCTGGCCCATGCGGCCAACAGCCTGCGCGTGGCCGGCACCGGCACGGCCGCAGACGCCATGCTGCGCCTGGCCGGTGCGCGAAACGCCTGCGCGGGCCTGCAGGGCTACCGGCCCCTGACGCCTGAGGCCGCGCTGCAGGCCGCGCCCGATCTCATTCTTTGCACCACCCAAGGCCTGCACGCCCTGGGTGGCGTGGACGGCTTGCTGAAGGCACCCGGCCTGACCCTGACACCGGCCGGCCGCGCCCGCCGTGTGCGGGCCATGGACGCCCTGTTGCTGCTGGGCTTCGGGCCGCGCCTGCCGCAGGCGGTGCAAGAACTGGGCGCCTTGATTCATGGCTGAGCCCCTGCCCTTGCGCCAGCCCTTGTTGCAGCTGCCGAGCTGGCGCTGGCAGGGCCTGCTGTTGCCGCTGATGGGCGTGGCGGTGCTGCTGGCCTGCAGCCAAGGCGCGCTGCAGGTGGGTCTGCAGGATTGGTGGGCGCTGCTGCGGGGGGAACCCACGCCCGGCGCCCAGGTGCTGTGGCAGCTGCGCCTGCCACGGGTGGCTTTTGCGCTTTGCGTTGGCGCTGCCCTGGGCCTGGCGGGGGCCTTGTCCCAGGGCCTTTTTCGCAATGGTCTGGCCGAACCGATGCTGCTCGGCATCCCCAGTGGTGCGGTCTGTGCGGTGGCGCTGACGCTGACCGCCTTCGCGCAGGGGCTCGGCGGCCTGCCCGCCGCCTGGCGCCCCTGGGTGCTGCCGCTGGCGGCGCTGGGGGGTGCCTGGGCCTTGTGCGCGCTGCTGCAGGCGGTGGCACGCCTGCTGGCGCCAGGGGCGGTGCTGGGCCTGTTGCTGGCCGGCCTGGCGCTGAACGCCTTGGCCATGGCCGTGGTGGGCGTGTGCACCACCTTGGCCAGCGACGAACAGTTGCGCACTCTCAGCTTCTGGCAGCTGGGCTCCTTGGCCGGTGCCACCTGGCCCGTGGTGGCCCTGCTGGCGAGCGCGCTGGGGCTGATGCTCTGGGGGGCGGGCCGCATGGCCCAAGGCCTGAATGCCCTGGCGCTGGGCGAAGCGGTGGCGGCGCAGATTGGGATGGATGTGCGCAGGCTGCGCCGCCGCCTGGTGCTGGCGGTGGCCCTGCTCAGCGGCCTGGCGGTGGCGTGGTGCGGCTTGATCGGCTTCATCGGGCTGCTGGCTCCCCATGCGGCCCGAGCGCTGGTGGGCGCGGATCAGCGGCGCCTGCAGCCGCTGGCGGCCGCCCTGGGTGCCTTGCTGCTGCTGCTGGCGGACACCGCAGCGCGCGTGCTTTTCATTCCGGCTGAGCTGCCGGTCGGCATCGTCACCGCCCTGCTGGGTGCGCCCCTGCTGCTGGTGCTGCTGCGCCGCGCCCAGCGCGAGCTGGGGGGAGCCTGGTGATGACGCTGCTGCAGCTGGACCAACTGGGCCTGCGCCGCAACGGGCAGTGCTTCGGGCCTTTCAGCTTCGCCCTGCGCGCGGGCGAGCGCCTGGCCCTGCTGGGCCCCAGCGGGGCCGGCAAGTCCACCCTGCTGAAGCTGATGAGCGGGGAACTGGCCGGCGAACGGGGCCGGTTGCTGATGCAGGGGCAGCCGCTGGCGCAGCTCTCACTGCCTGAGCGTGCGCGCCGCCGGGCGGTGCTGCCGCAGTCACACCAACTCGCCTTCGGCTTGCCGGTGGAACTGGTGGTGAGCTTGGGACGTTGGGGCCGCGAGAGCCCGTCCGATGCCCTGCATCTGGCATCGGCCCTGGCCTGGGCGCAGGCCACCCATCTGCGGGGGCGGCGCTACGACCAGCTCAGTGGCGGCGAACAGGCGCGCGTGCAGCTGGCCCGTGTGCTGGTGCAGCTGATCGACACCGAGGCCGGCCTGCTGCTGGTGGACGAGCCCCTGGCCGCGCTGGACCCCGGCCTGCAGCTGGAGCTGCTGGACACCCTGACCTGCTTCGCCGCCGAGCGCGGCCACGCACTGGTGGCCGTGCTGCACGATCTGCAGCAGGCCCTGGGTGGTTTCGAGCGCCTGCTGCTGCTGCGTCAGGGCCAATTGGTGGCCGACCTGCCGGCCGGCAAGGCGGCGCTGCCGGCCCTGGGTGAGTTGTTCGGCCTGCGCTTGCAGGCGCTGAGCCTGCCTGAGGGCGGCTGGGCGGTGGCTGCGCAGCGGGCGGCGGGCTGTGTGGTGGGGTGTGCGAAGGGGTATGCGGCATGAAGCCCTTGCGCTCCACGCGTCTGCTGCCCGCGCTGGCGGTGGTGGGCTTGCATGTGGGCCTGCTCGTGCTGGGCCTGCGGGCTTTGCCCCGGCCAACCGGGCCGGTGGAAGGGGCGAGCGTGCCCGTGCTGCTGCTGCGTGCCGCGCCCGCCCCGCAGGCCGTGCCGAGCCCAGCCCTTGCCGCAGCGCCCCCTCGCCCAGCCTCGCTTTCAACCTCCCCCTTGCCCTGCTGGACAAGCTGGTGCCGGGCGACGGGGTGGAGCCGGAACCGCAGGCTGCCGCCCAAGGGCCGCAGGAGCTGGCGGTGGCCAGCCCCGTGCCGCTGCCTGTGGAACCCTTGGAGCCCGCGCGACGGGCCGCCTGTGCGCCCGTCCCGCACCCGCCGCTGTTGCGCGAACGGGGCATCGAGGGCGTGGTGCGCCTGCGCGTCTGGGTGGATGAATTGGGCCGTGCCGGCGAAGTGCTGCTGACGGCCAGTAGCGGCTTTCGTCTGTTCGACGAGGCGGCCATGGCCCAGGTACGGCACTGCCCCTTCCAACCGGCGCGACGTGGCCAGACCGTGCAGGCCAGCTGGGTCGAGTTCGCGGTGCGATTTGCTTTGAAGCAGGGAGAACCTAGCGATGGTTAAGGGATTGGAAGACCGCTGCTGCGCACCCTTGGTGTTGCAGCCTGCCGAGGCCGGCTCGCGCCGACGCCGACTGTGGGAGCTGGGCACGCATGCCCACTGCCCGGTCATCGGCGTCTGCCTGAGCCTGGACAGCATGCGCCGGCTGGCCCGGCGCTGCCTGGTGCTGAGCGGCGACGAGGACGACTACACCCTGCACTGCGCTCTGGTGACAGCGGCGGAGCGACGCAACCCGGTCAGTGAGGCGCTGCAGCGCGAAATGGAACAGCGCTTTGCGCTCGACCTGCGCCAGGCCGCCCAGGCCAAGAGCACCGACGCGCTGATGAACTGGTGGCGCAGCCGCGCCGCCCAGGGCGAGATTGCCGGCCCGCTCTGGGCCACGCTCACCCATGCGCGCTGCGACCAATGGCTGGAGATGCGCGTGCTGGGGCAGGTCCACATGCTGCAGCATCAGGTGGGTGCGGCCCAACGCGTCGATCTGCAGCGCCATCGCGAGCTGATTGCCGAGCACCAGGCCTTGAGTGCCGAGTACGGCGCCGCGCAACGCCGCATGAGTGATTGGGTGCAGGAGCGCGGGCGCGAGCAAGCTGCCTGGGAGCGCGAGCGCATGCAACTGCGCGCGGAAGGCCTGGCCCTGCGCACCCGTCTGGCCCAGGCTGAGGAAGAGGCCGAGCGTTGGCAGCGCCTGAGCCCCGACTTGCCTGAACGGCTGGCCCTGCAACAGCGCCTGCGCGAACAGACCGAGCGCGCGCAAGGTCTGCAGCGCGAACTCAACCGCCTGCAGCAGGCGGCGGCAGCCCCTGGCCCCGAGCCTGGCGGGCCTGGCATGCCGCCCTTGCCGGTGCCCAGCGCGGTGGCCCCCGTGCCGTCGCAGCTCGAGCACCGTGTGGTGCTCTGCGTGGGAGGGCGCTCCAGCACCGTGCCGCAGTACCGCCGCGCCGTGGAAGACTGCGGCGCCCAGTTCCTGCACCACGACGGCGGCACCGAGCACCGCCCCCAGCAGCTGGAACCGCAACTGGCCGCCGCCGATCTGGTGATCTGCCAGACCGGCTGCATCAGCCACGACGCCTACTGGCGCGTCAAGGACCACTGCAAGCGCCATGGCAAGCGTTGCGTGTTCATCGAAACCCCGAGCCGCAGCGCGTTCGAGCGCGCGCTGCAGCAGGCCGCCACGGAAGGCTCGACCGAATGAACACCCATCCACAGATGCCTCCCGCCGTCGAGCGTTGGCAGCGCATCGGCCTGGGCATCCGCCTCGCCTACAACCCCAACAAGCCCGGTGTCATCGCCTGCTATCTCGGGTTGGGTCGGCACTTGACCCAGCAGGGCCTGCTGGACGCCGTCGGGACCCAGCGCCGCATGCTGCGGGTGCTGATGCAGTGCGCGCTCGATGAAGCCCTGCCGTGGCGCTGGCGGCACGCCTGCCTGGAATTCGCCGTCCACCCGCTGGCCCGCCTGCGCCGCGAAGCCGATGCCGCACAGCTGGACGCCGCCTGGCAGGCTGCGCAGCAGGCGTTGCCGGACGCCAGCACCCGCATCTGACCCCGGCGGCCCCGAGCAGTCCCATGCGCCCGAAAGCCCACCATGCATCCCCCTTGCCCACAACAGACCCTGCTGCAGGCCTTTGCCTTGATGACGGCCTGGACCCACTCCGCCTGTGCCAGCCTGGAAGGTGCCGGCGCGGCCCTGTGTCCGTGTCCGCATTGCGGTAGTGCGCCCGGCGAGCAGCGCCTGCGCATGGCCTGCCGCATCGTCGAGCTACTGGCCTGCCTGAGCGAACACCCGCAGATTGGCGACGAGATGCGCGAGAGCTTCGCCCAGCTGCACCACAACTGGGGGCGGCTGCTGCCGCGCCTGCAAGCGGGTCTGGGGCTCGAAGCCCTGCTGCCGCATTGAGTCGCCCCATGCGCAAGCGCATCGGCTGGCCCCGCTGGGAATGGGTGCTGTTCTGGGTGGTGGTGCTGGCGGTGTGGGTGTTTGTGCCGGTGCAGGGGCAGTGATGCAGCCGGGCGGCGCCCCAGGCGCGCAACTGCATGCCTCGGTCCTCAAGGCGACGCGCTGCGTTTGCGCTGCGGCAGGTGCAGCGGTACCACCAGCGTGACCGCCTGCGCCGCGCCGTTGATGCGGTGGGGCTCGAAGTGCATGCCCCGCAGGGCGTGCAGCGCCGCCTCGTCGTGCTCCGGGCTACCGCAGCTTTGCAGCAGTTGCACACGTCGCACCTGGCCGTCGCGGTCAACCAGCGCACGCAGTACGGCGGGGCGCAGCAGCTCGCCGGTCTCGCGCAGCCGAGGGACGGAAATCACCATGCGGTTCAAGGCCCGCAGGTCTTCGTAGCGAACGATGGGCTCGGGCCATTCCTCAGGATGGGCGGCCACAGGGGGTGTCGTTGCAGTCAGCAGCAGCGCAAGCGTGATGGGTTTCATGGGCGATGGGTTGGGCCGTTCAGCGCGGCTGGCAGTCCGGCCCCTGGCAGCGGCCAAACAGCGAGAGCGTGTGCTCCACCAGTTCAAAGCCGCGCTCGGCGGCGATGTCGCGCTGGCGCTGCTCGATCAGCTCGTCGCAGAACTCCACCACCTTGCCGCAGCGCACGCACACGATGTGGTCGTGGTGCGGGTGGTCGTTGAGTTCGTAGACGGCGCGTTCGCCTTCGAAGCGGCTGCGGCGCAGCAGGCCGGCCTGCTCCAGCTGGGCCAGGACGCGGTAGACGGTGGCCAGCCCGATCTCAAAGCCCTGCAGCAGCAGGGCACGGTGGACCTCGTCAGCGTGCAGATGGCGTGGGTCTCCAGGCGCTGGCTGCTGAAAGAGCTTCAGCACCTGCATGCGCGGCCAGGTGGCCTTCAGGCCCATCTGGCGCAGGGCGATAGGGTTGTCGGTGGTGGCGTCGGGGCGGCGATGGGGCATGGACAAGCGCTGGTTAGCCCGGCTGCGGGCAGGGCTTGTGGCTCAGCATTCCGCCCAGCGCCGCAGCAGGTTGTTGTAGCTGGCGGTCAGGCGGATCAGCTCGGGGTGGGCCTCGCCGAGCTGCTGGCGCAGGGCCATCAGGGCCAGGTCCATCTCGTACAGGTGGCGGCGGCAGGCGCTGTCCTTGACGACCGATTGCATGAACAGATAGCAGGCCAGGCGTTCACCCCGCGTCACGGGACGTACCTCATGCACCGAGCCCGAGGGGTAGAGCACCAGGCTGCCGGCGGCCAGCTTGATCTGCTGCTGGCCATGGGTGTCTTCGATGCACAGCTCGCCGCCCTCGTAGTCCTCGGGTGCCGAAAGGAACAGGGTGGCGGACACATCGGTGCGCAGGCAGCTGCCGTCGGGCAGGTAGCGCAGCGTGCTGTCGCTGTGCCAGCCATAGGCCGGGGCTTCGGGCGTGTAGCGATTGAAGTTGGGCGGCAGGATCTTGTTGGGCAGGGCGGCTGACAGCAGCAGCGGGCTGCGGTTGAGCGCGCGCATCACCAGGCCGCGCAGCTCGCGCAGCTGCGGCGCCTCCTCGGGCAGTTGCAGATTGCGTTTGGCCAGCAGGGCCTGCGGGCCGGCGCTGAGGCCGCCGGCCCAGGGGGCCTGGGTCAGCAGCGCACGAACCTGCTGGAGTGCGGCGGCGTCCAGCACGCCGTCCAGGCAGACCACCATGATCAGAAGTCGTGCCGCAGCGTGGCTACCCAATGGCGCGCCTTGCCGGGAATGGCCTGACCCCCGCCTTCCGCCACCTGGGCCAGGTAGCGCTCGTTGCCGAGGTTGTAGGCATTCAGGCGCAGCTGGGTGTGGCGGTTGAACTTGTAGGTGGCGTACAGATCCCAGACCGTGTAGCCGGGTACCCGCACCTTGAGGGTGCCGGCGGCCGTGGCCTGTACGGCGCTGAACTGCTCGCTCACATGCTGGACGCCGCCGCCCAGGCTGAGTTGGCTGTTCAGCTCGTAGGTGCTGAACAGATTGAAGGAATGGCGTGGCGTGCCACCCAGGGGCTGGCCGACGGCAAAGGGCCGGCTGGGGGCGGACAGCACTTTGGCGTTCAGCCAGGTGTAGCCCGAGTACAGGCGCCAAGCACTGCTGACGCGGCCGGCCGCCAGCAGTTCCAGGCCCTGCACGCGCAGCTTGGCGTCCAGGATGGAGTTGTCGCCCCCGGCCTGGCCGGGAAAGCGCGCGCGGTCCTTCTGGGTGCGGAAGGCGGCCGCATTCAGATCCAGGTCGCTGCCCAGCTTCCACTTGGCGCCCAGTTCAATGGCCTCGGTCTTCTCCGGGGCGATCTGGAAGGTGGCCGCATCGGCCACACGGGCGGTGGCGCCCCCGGCCAGTTGAACCTGGTTGCGGTCGAAATTGCCGGACACCTCGAAGGCGCTGCCGATGGAGGCGTAGAGCGAAGTGCGGGGGCTGAGCTTGTGCACCAGGCCCAGGCTGTGGCTCCAGACCGAATCGGTGCGGGTCAGGCGGCGGTTGTCGCCCGGGGTCGGCAGCTTGTCGCGGCCGGCCTCGCTGGCGGTAGCCTCCACGCGGTCCCAGCGCAGGCCCAGGTTCAGTTCCCAGTTGCGCGCCAGACTCAGGGTGTCGAGTGCGTACAGCGCCTGCTCGCGGGTTTCGAAGCGGTACACCGTGCCGTCGTAAGGGGTGGCCGGGCGGCGCCGCTCGGCCGGGGCGTAGAGATCGGTCAGCGGGCCGCTGACGTCGGGGCGGCGGCGGTTCTCGTACTCGAAGCGACCGAGTTCCAGGCCAAACACGGCGTCGTGGGCCAGGCCGGCGGTGTCAAAGCTGGCCTGCAGCGCGGTCTGGTTGGACAGGCCTCGGTCGGCCTGGTCGCGTGGCTTGGTGTCGCCGCGCACGCGGGCGCCCTGGAAGGCGCCGGAGGCGGCCGGAATGTCGCGGATGCGCGGTGAGGAGGTGATGGAGTCGTTGTCCACCCGGCTCAGCCGCGTCTGGTTGCGCAGGCTCAGGCTGCCGTTGAAGCGGTGCTTCAGGCTCAGGCCGAACTGGGTGGCGTCCAGGCGCTTGCGGTCGTCCACATGGCCGTAGAAGTTGTCGAAGTCCAGCCCGGTTGGCACGGCGCCGGTGCCGCGCGAATGCGCGCCGCGCGGGTCGCGATCCAGCGGCAAGCCAGCGTCGGGCCGGTCGTCCTGGCGCAGATGCAGCAGATCCACATCCAGGCGGGTGTCGCCCTTCAGGCCCCAGGCGTAGGCGGCGTACAGGCCCTGGCGTTCCTCGTGCACCAGGTCGCGGCCCGGCATGTCGGCGTCATGCGCCATCAGGTTCAGGCGCAGCGCGCTGTGGTCGTCCAGTGGGCGGTTCAGGTCCAGGGTCAGGCGGCGCTGGGCGTCGCTGCCCAGGCTGGCCTCGACGCGACCGAAAGGCTCGGCCGTGGGTGCCTTGGTGACGAAATTGATCGTGCCGCCGGCCGAGCCGCGCCCACTGAAGGCCGAGTTCGGACCCTTCACCACCTCCAGCTGATCGATATAGAAGGGGTCGCGGAAATAGTTGCCCAGGTCGCGGCTGCCGTTGACGTTGATGTCATCGCGCGCATTGAAGCCGCGGATCTTCAACTGGTCGCCGCCCGGCGGGTTGCCTTCGCCCGCCTGCAGGCTGATGCCGGGGATGTTGCGCAGCGCGTCCTTCAGGGTCGTGGCGCCCTGCTCTTCCAGCAGGGCGGCTGGCAACACGCTGACGATGCGGGGCGTGTCCTGTAGCGGCCGGGTGTACTTGACGCCGGCCGCTTGCACGCCACGAAAACCGGAGACCTCGACGGCGGGGAGGGCGGTGCTGGCCGTCGCAGGGGGCGCTGCGGCCTGGTCGTCTGGCTTGTTGTCCGCTGCGTGGCTGAGCGAGCCGGCGGCCAAGGCGGCCATCCAGAAGGGGTGCTTGTTCATGGGATCTGTGCTGAGGGCGCGACGGGCTGCACCATCAATCAAATGCGAATGCGAAGGATTCGCAATCATACCGGTGAGCCCAGCTTGCGCTCGATCAAGGTCTGCGCAGATGCCTGGCCTCCGGCCCGTCGTGACCGATCCTGTGAATGGCTCTTCAGACTTATGTAGTAATAATGATAGGCATTCGCATTCAAGATGTAAGCTACCCGTGACTTTGGACCGCCTGCCGCTGCGCCGACCTGCCACCGTGAACCGCCTGCTTGGCGGCGCACCGGACTGGCCGCGCCAACTCCAGGACCTAGGCTTCGTGCCCGGTGAAACCGTGCAAGTGCTGCACCAGGCCTGGCGGGGTGACCCGCTGGTGGTGCAGGTGGGCGCCAGCCGCTTTGCACTGCGCCGAGCCGAGGCGGCCTGCGTCGAACTGCGCTGCGCAACGGACCTGCGCTGATGCAACAGGCCGTCGTCCATGTCCACCCGGCCGGCCGCCTGCTGGCCCTGCTGGGCAACCCGAACTGCGGCAAGACCGCGCTGTTCAACCGCCTGACCGGCAGCCGCCAGAAGGTGGCCAATTACGCCGGCGTGACGGTGGAGCGCAAGGAAGGCCGTCTGCGCACGGCCGCCGGCCAGACGCTGCGCTTGCTGGACCTGCCCGGCACCTACAGCCTGCACCCGCGCAGCCCGGACGAAAAGGTGACGCGCGACGTGCTGGCCGGCACGGCGGCCGGCGAGAAGCGCCCCGACCTGCTGCTCTGCGTGGTGGATGCCAGCAATCTGCGCCGCCATCTGCGCCTGGTGCTGGCCGCGCAGCGCCAGGGCCTGCCCTGCGTGCTGATGCTGAACATGGCCGACGTGGCCGAGCGGCGCGGCCTGCAGATCGACGCCGAAGCCCTGGGCCGCGAACTGGGCCTGCCGGTGCTGCGCACGGTGGCGGTGGAC
>ERZ761602.5862-NODE-5862-length-14190-cov-3.901733_pt1 | contig 14190 bp, 15 predicted proteins | sample MGYA00512165_ERZ761602 | MGnify/ENA primary metagenome ERZ761602 (study PRJEB28899, sample SAMN02445085) | bioreactor sludge metagenome | biome: EBPR sludge; isolation source: Thorneside wastewater treatment plant | place: Australia: Brisbane, Thorneside...
CCCGGCGCGATGCGCAGCTGGCCGCCGAGGCGCTGGGTCAGGTCCCAGACCTGCCAGCCTTCGACTGTCTGCGGCCGGTTCAGTTTTGCGGGGCAGTCGGGGCACGGCCCCGCGCAGGCCGCGCAGTAGCTGTCGCCCCCGCCGAAGGACCAGTCGGCGAGGGCGCGGAGGCGTTTTTTTCCGCGTCCAGCATCAGGCCCCGGGCGACGTATTGCGCCTGGAAGGCCTCGAAGACCGGCCAGATTTCGAGGAGGGCGTCGATCCCGGCCGGGCTGACGGGCACGAGGTTACCAGCCTCATCGCCAACGCCTTCCCATTCCAGCACGGCGCGGCGCGCGACGGCTTTGGCCATCACGAGGGCCATGTCCTCCTGGCTTGACGCCTCCGACAGGTTGTCGATGGCCGGATCGGCGCGGGCGGAGACCATCAGCGCGGTGGTGAGGGGCGCCACCAGGACGCGCAGGCCCGGCAGCAGGTCCAGCCATTCGGGCCGGTTCGAAAGGTTCAGTCGGATCATGATCAGTATCCCGTGACGGTGTTGACGAGGACGGCGGTGCACATGCGGGCGGGGCTGGTGGCCTTGGCGGCCTGCCAGTCGAAACTGGCCTGGATGCCCTGGGGCCCGGGGATCTCGATCCGCGGGACGGGCAGGTAGACGGCATGGGCGGTGAAGGTGAAACTGGCATTCGCGCCGAGGCTGTAGGCGAACTCGAGCTCGCAAGGCGTGCCGTCGATGGCTTGGGTTACGAGGGCGCTATCGGCGAAGCGCACCTCGATCCGGCCGGTCAGTGCGGCCATGCCGGGATCGGCACCCTCGATCTTGCCGTCGTTGCGGATGGTCTCGATCCGGTCGAGGCCGTTGGCATAGGTGATCTCGGCCGAGACGACATTGCCCACCGCCGTGCCGTTGCGCTTCACCACCCCGTTGAAATGGCCGAAGCGTTGCAGGCCCAGCGCGGTCGGCGTGCCCGCAGCCGTGGTGGCAGCGATGGCCTCGCCCTGCGCGATCAACCGTGCCGTGGCCGTCAGCAAGCCGGATCGGCTCATCTGCCAGCTGAGCTGGTCCATCACGCAGCCCGCATACATCGCGAAGCGTGGCACCTCGGGCATGGCCACTTCGATGGCCATGGAGGGCAGGGTCCAGTTCCCCGACTGGAAGGTGTGGGTTTTGGGCGTGGTGCCGGTCGTGGTCGGGGATCCGAAAGCCGCCTTCAGCCAGAAGCCAAAGGCCTCCACATCGATTGGCACCACCACCTCGCCATCGGCGGTGACCGCGTCCTTGATGGGGGCCAGGGGATCGCGGCCGTAGCCCAGCAGTTCCGAATTCAGCAGGGGCTGTTCCGCGCCGAGCGACGTGCTGGCGAACGGCACTCGCGTGTAGCCGCTGGCGGGCGGGGTGCCGTAAACCGTCTCGAACGCAAGCGCCATTTGCGCCCGCGCGCCGTGTGCGCGTGCCATGGGGGTCTCCTATGTGGGGGATGTCAGGCCAGGGGGCCGGTGGTGGTATAGTGCAGGACGACGGTGATCACCGCCGCCTTCAGGGCCGCGGCGCCCTCGACCGGCAGATCGACCGAGGCCGGGGCCTCGGTTTCGACCCAGTCACAGAGGCCGCCCAGCGTCCGGTCGGCTTCCAGCGCCGCGCCGATGGCGGCGATCAGGTCGTCGAAGGCACTGGCACGGCCGCTGCCCGCCTGGACGACAACCTCCAGCTCGACCCGGTGCTGGTAGTGATAGCGCAGCGGTGACAGCGTCACCTCTGGTTCACCCGGCTGACCGTCGCGCAAGATGAGCAGCCCAGTTGCCGGGATCCGCTCGGGCAGCACCTCGTCACGCAGGGTGAGGGCGGCAAGCGACTGCAGGCGCGCATGTAGCGCGGCGAGGACGGTTTCGCGGGTGGTGGGCACAACATTCGTTCTATAGATCCGCGTGAAGGAAATCCACGGAATCTTCTCAGATTTGGGTTCTTCTTTTAGGAAAGCAGTAAATGACGGCAAAGAAACGACGACGACCAATTCGCTATTCTAATCATGGGCGATCTGACACTCCTCGGTCATCTTGATCAAACCCGAAAACTTCACTGGCCATATCCTTCGCCAAGCGCTGTATTTCTTCATGATCATCTTTCGATAGTTTTTCCCTGACTCGCCGAAAGAATGAAATATAACGATCAAGATTTCCATCCTTGAGAACAAAGTTGAGGTTGCTGTCTGCAAGCTTAACCAACTTGAATACAGCATCTGAAAGTTCTTTGCTTACTGCATCCCTCGGAGCCACCACATTCTGCTGCTCCAGGGAAGCATAGAACCCCTTTTGTTTTTCAATATCTAAAGCCTCAAACGATTCCTCACCGAGCAACGACATCAAAATGTTTCCCGAATCCTGAAGGTTCTTCATGCCAATAGCACAGGCAAGTCGGAACCTCTCTTCGCTCTTGTATCGCGGATCGTGTTGGCTTAGGGCATGAAGCAACAATGGCAGGAGCTCCAAGCTCTGTAGTTTGTCCTTGTGGCTCCGCGACACCTTTCTTTGCATTTTAGACTTTTCATCACCCTGCGTGGACAACAATAATCCATCCAATGCAATTAGCTTTCCCATTTCTTCCAGTGCAAGCACGGAGAGTGAAAGCGCAGGGGCGTGTCTCCCATTCTCTTTTAGCAATTCCGCAGACGCGACTAGATCTCGGATATTGTGCCAGCACGCGACAAATCCTGCTTCCAATATGTCAATTGATGACGTGTAGCTCTGCTTCTTGCCCATTCTCACTTCCTCGTGTTCCAAGCGCGTTGTTACACTGAGCGATAGACTGACGTCGAGATTCATCTGGGTGATCGCGTTTAGATCTCAGTGATCAACCCACCCCGCCACGATCCTCTCCGGCACGCCATCTATGGCCCGCTCGGCATCCCGCGCCAGATCCAGCCTCTTGCGCAGCTTGACCTGCGGCACGAGGAGGAAGATCGGTACCGTCGTCAGCCCGCGGCCGGTCTTCGCGCGGGAGGCCACCGCGCGTCCCTTGCTGTTCAGCCGTCCTTCCGCGACCAGCAGGCTCGGCCCCCTGCGCCGATAGATGAAGCGCAGGCGCAGCCCCGTGCGACGTTCCCATTCGCCGGGGGTGATCCGCCCGCCGCGGGTGGATTTGCCTGCGGCCGGGGTGGGGATTGCCAGCCAGAAGCCGTTGCGCGACCGGATCAGCGGCCCGGTGTCATGCGCGCCGACGATCACCGGGGCGTTCGACCAGACCAGTGCGGCGGCGTTCAGGCTTTCGCTGCCCTTGGGATAGGTGGCCAGCCGGATCGAATTGCCGAGCCGGGTGCCCAGCCCCGCGCCGGTGATTTGGCCGCGCCAGGCGGATTTGAGGCCCGCACCCGCCTCGCGCATGGCGGTGGTGACGGCTTTTTCGCCTGCGGCGATTTCCGCCTGCATCAGGGCTGCGAGGTCGGGGCTGATTTCCAGCTTCAGTTTCATGCAGGCCTCAGGTCCAGCGTCCAGATCAGCCGTTCGCGGTCGCGCAGCGGTTCCCCCTGGATGACATGGCTGTCCGCGCCGATGACGATCACGTCGCCAGGGCGCGGGGCGGGGAGGTCGGCCACGCGGACATCCACCACCGTCGTGTCGCTGACGAAGCGTCCCGCGCCGAAGTCGGTGACGCGATCCGGGGCGCGGCGGACGATGCGGATCGGGCGTTCCTCGGAGGTGGTGGCCGAGATCCAGAGGGCCGGGGCCGCCATGGACGCATGGGTGAAGATGCGGTCCATGGCGGCGGCAAAGACGGACATGAGGAACCCGTCAGTTCGACGTGTGCAGGCGGATCGCCAGCCGCGGCCGCTTGTTCACCGGCAGGATTGAGGCCTCGGTCATCACGTCGATCCAGCGCCCTTTCTCGTCGAGATGCTGGCGGGCATAGGCGTGGTGCGCCTCGTCGTTGGTCACCACGATGTCCTTGTGCGCTGCCAGCTTGCCCAGAACGCGGCGGGTAAAGGCCTCGTCGGACTCTGCGCCCTTCTTCACGACTGACCGCTTCGGCTCGGCCGCGGGCATCAGCGTGTGCCAATTCTCGATCCGCACCTCAGCCTGGTTCAGCTTCTGGCGCATTGCCTCGGACGGGCACAGGTTGAACTCGTCGTAATAGCTGCCCTCGCTGGGCATCAGCACCTGCAGCCGTTCCTTGAGGGTCAACATGGATGCGCAGATCGCGGCTGCGGCCAAGGTCGCGCGGGTCCAGATGCGGATTGCGGCCCCGCCGCGCCAAGAGACGGGTTCTGGTCAGCCCCCCCCGCAAGACCCGGCTTCCTGGCGCCCTCCATTGATCCGGATATGGTCATGGCAAAGACCATATGACCCTGTTGATGGCGCCATAGGACCGGGGACACACCGCCCGCGAACGCTGTCGGCGCAGCGCCTTCATGCGCCAGTGCCGAAGTCGCCCTCGGCCCATTTCGGCTTGCGCTTTTCGACGAATGCGGCAAGCCCCTCGCGTGCATCCGCGGTCATGGCAGTCAGCATGATCTGGCTTTCGGCAAAGGCGATGGCCTCGTGGAACCCCATGGTTTCCATCGCGGCCATGGCGAACTTTCCCCGCCGGATCGCGACCGGCGAGGCACCGGCCAGACGCTCAAGCAGGTGTTGCACCTTCAGGTCCAGTTCGGCCTCGGGCACGACGTAATTGACGAGGCCGATCTCTCTCGCGCGCGCGGCGTCGATCAGATCCCCGGTCAGGCACAATTCCATCACATGCCGTGGCAGGATCAGGTTGCGGAAATACACCTGCACCTGCATCGGAAACACGCCGACCCGGGCCTCGGGCAGACCGAACCGTGCATGATCCGCAGCGACCACGATATCGCACAGCGCGATCAGCCCCATGCCCCCGGCCACGCAGGCGCCGTTGACGCGCGCCACGACAGGCTTTGGAAAAGCGCGGGCCAGCCGTGCAAGGCGGCCGAAGTTGGTCGTCGGCTCTTCGATGCGGTCACCAAAGACCGAGGTGCCCTGTTGCAGGTCGCCCCCGGCGCAGAAGGCCTTGCGGCCCGCCCCTGTCAGGACGATGGCGCGCAGGGATTCATCCGTTGCCGCAGCGGACAAGGCGCCGCCGATCCCGTCGACCACGGCGTCGTTGATGGCGTTGCGCCGGTCCTGCCGGTCGATGACCACCCAAAGCACATTCCCGCGCCTTTCGGTGCGCACGACTGGAGTTTCATCGGTCATTGGCCCCTCCTGGTCTGCATGGTATGGCTCAGGCCCGGATCAGCCCGGTGTCTGCCCAGTTGCGCGGCACCCTGACCGGCATCTCCAGCGCCATCTGACCAAAGGCCTTGCCCTGCGGATCGATGCGCAGCGAGGCCATGCCACCGCCGCCCAGTGCCCGCTCGATCAGGAAATTCATCGCCGACAGCCCCGGAACATCAAAGCGCCGAACCGGACCTTCGACTAGCCCGTCGAAATGGGCAAGCAGGCGTTCGGAGGTGACCTCGCGGCGCAACAGCGGCAGAAAGGCGGGGTCGCGGGCGATGATGGCGATGTTGGAACTGTCGCCCTTGTCGCCCGACCGCGCATAGGCCAGGCGCAAAAGCGGCACCTCGACGGTGTCGCGGTCGGGCGCGGGGGGCATGGACGCAGGTGTGGGCGCAGGTGCGGGCAGGGGTCGGCGCGGGGCGCCGGTCGGCACCGGAACCGGAACACCGGCCTCTGCCCCGATGCTGAGTGTCGGGGACGGCATTGCTGCCTTGTCGACAAGGAAGGTGAACAGCCGGATCAGCGGTGCAGCCTTTGGGCGACCGCCCAAAAGGCCGGTCGTGCCAGGGGCAAAGCCCAATCCGACCGAGCCCAGCTCACGCGCGAAAAGGTCGATCGCCCGGCGGTCGTGATGCGCGACGACCAGACGCAACAAGACCTCGCGGCTGCCCGTCCGCCGGAGAGCGGCGGGATAGGACGCCTCGGCACCCAAAGCCTCGATACGGGTCTGGGTAAATGGCGCAAACCCGTTCCGGTCGAACAGCATCTGCGCGCGCAGCAGAAGCTCGGCGCCCGACCTTTCGGCCTTGGCCGCCGCATCGGGTCCGACGATCGAAACCACCGCGACCGCGCGATAGCCGTCCTGCCATGTCGCCGAAACCTTGTATTGCCCGGTTGGCGGCAGACCCCGTGCCCCGCGCACCTCGACGCGGTCCGGGCCGACCTGCGTGGCCGTGACTCCGGTGAAATCGGCCACCACATCGGGAAGGATATAGGCCGCGGGATCCCCCACCTCGTAAAGAATCTGCTCCGAAATCACCGCGGGCGTGACAAGGCCGCCGGTCCCGGCGGGTTTGGTCACGACAAAGGACCCATCCGCCCGGCATTCCGCAATCGGATAGCCGATGTTGTGCCAGTCCGGCACGCTGTGCCAGTCGGTGTGAATGCCGCCGGTCGCCTGCGGCCCGCATTCCAGCACATGCCCGGCAAGGCTGCCCGCCGCCAAAAGGTCATGGTCATCGGGGGACCAGCCGAATTCATGCATCAGGATACCCAGCGCCAGCGCGGAATCGGCGCAGCGACCGGTAATGACGATCTGCGCGCCCTGGTCCAGCGCGGCGCGGATCGGCAGCGCGCCCAGATAGGCGTTCGCCGTCAGCATTCGTTCGGGGATCGGCGCCCCGGTCGCCGCCTCGCTTATGCCGGCGCCGCGCAGCGCGGCGATCTGCGGCATCAGATCGTCGCCCTCGATCACCGCGATTCGTGGGGCCAGCCCCAGTTCCGCGCAAGCCGCCTCCAGCGCGGCGCGGCAGCCGGCGGGATTGACCCCGCCGCCATTCGTGACCACGGGAATGCCCCGTTGCAGCAGCTCGGCCAGATGGGGCCTGAGGTAGTGGATGACATCGGCCGGATAACCGGCCGAGGGATCCTTCAGCCGGGCCCGGGCCAGCAGCGACATGGTCACTTCGGCCAGGTAATCCATCATCAGGTAATCGACATCGGCCGTAAGCAACTGGCCGATGGCCATGGGACTGTCGCCCCAGGACCCCGAAGCCCCTCCGATCTTGACGATCCTGTCCATCAGTAGGACTTGGGCAGGCCAAGCACGCGCTCGGCGAGATAGCACAGGATCAACTCGCGCGACACCGGCGCCAGCCGCATGCCCACCGCCTCGCGGAAGTACCGCTCGACGTTGAATTCCGCGGCATAGCCCATGCCGCCATGCGTGCGCACCGCGCGGTCACAGGCGTTGAAATTTGCGTCCGCCGCCAGATACTTGGCGGCATTTGCCTCGGCGCCGCAAGGCTTGCCGCTGTCATAAAGCTCTGCCGCGCGCAGGGTCAGCAATTCTGCCGCCATCAGTTCGGACCAGCTTTCCGCCAGAGGATGCTGGATCGACTGGTTCTTGCCGATGGGGCGGTTGAAAACAACACGGTCCTTGGCGTATTGAACCGCCTTCGACAGCGCCCGGCGTCCGATGCCGACACATTCGGCGGCGTTCAGGATGCGCTCGGGGTTGAGGCTGTCCAGCAGGTAATAGAAGCCCCGGCCCTCCTCGCCAATGCGATCCTCGACCGGGATTTCCAGCCCGTCGATGAACAGCGCGTTGGAATCGACAGCGGCGCGCCCCATCTTGTGGACCTCGCGGGCCTCGACCTTGGAGCGGTCCAGATCGGTGTAGAAGATCGTCAGCCCGTCGGTGGGCCGCTTGCATTCCTCGATCGGCGTGGTCCGGGTCAGGAGCATGATCTTGTCGGCGATCTGCGCTGTGGAGGTCCACATCTTGCGGCCGTGGACGACATAGCGGTCGCCCTTGCGCACGGCGCGGGTGGTGATCTTGGTCGTGTCCAGCCCGGCATCCGGTTCGGTCACGCCGAAACAGGCGCGCGTCTGCCCGGCGATCAGTGGACGCAGCATGCGCTCCTTTTGCTCGGGCGTGCCGTGGACCACGATGGCATGCGGTCCGAAGATGTTGATATGCAGCGCAGAACAGGCGGCAAACGAACCGGCGGAATTGCCCACCACCTGCATCATGATTGCCGCCTCGGTCACGCCAAGACCGGCGCCACCATATTCCTCGGGCATGGCGATCCCCAGCCATCCGCCCTCGGCAATGGCGCGGGTGAACTCGTACGGAAAGGTCGCGGTGCGGTCTCGCTCCTGCCAGTAGCGGTCATCAAATCGGTCGCAGATCGCCTTGACGGTGTCCCTGATCTCCACGCGTTCGGGGGTATTGGCCAACGCCTCGGTGTCCATTGATCCTGCTCCTTTCCGGGCCTTCCATCCTCATGGCATTTGCTTTCGAGGACAGTGTGATTTACCGTAGATTCCGAGTTCTCGAAATTTCTTGCGCTACACCGAAATCACTACGGGCGGAGGATTGGCCTGTCAAGACCGGGCCAGGCCGAAAAACCCCGGTTCCTCTTGCCTGTCGATACCCGGATGCGTAGGGAGCAAGGGGCACCAACAGCCGTCCTGCCCAAACAGCGCCGCCATCGTCGGGAGCAAAATGTCCAAGATCGTCAAACGGACCCTGGATTTCTTCGAACTCTTCGCGGAACAGAAGCGGCCTCTCTCGCTGTCGGAAATCTCGCGCCTGCTGTCGATGCCACCGTCAAGCTGCTACGATGTCCTGCAGGCGCTCGAACAGAGCGGCTATATCTACGAGATCGGGCACCGCGCGGGCTATTACCCGACGATGCGCCTGCAATTGGTCGCGCAGCGGATCACCGACAATGATCCGGTCCTGCTGCGCGCCGAGATGCGGCTGCGCCAGTTGCGCGACCAACTGGACGAATCCGTCTCGCTCGCACGGATCAACGGCGCTCAGGCAACCTATCTTCTGGTGTTCGAGCCCTCACATCCGCTGCGTTTCATGGTCAAGGTCGGCGAGAATGTGCGCAGCCTCTACGCCACATCGGCCGGTAAGGCGGTGCTGGGCAACCTGGACCCCGAGGCGCGCAACGCCCGGATCGCCGAAGCGGCCATGACCCCGCTGACCGACCGGACGATCACGGACCGTGACATCCTGCGGCGGGATATCGAAGCCTCGATCCGTCGCGGCTGGTTCCTCAACCGAGAGGAAAGCGTGCCCGGTGGCACCACGATTTCCGCGACGTTCCAATGGAATCGCTCGCTTTTCGTGGTCACCGTCGCGGGGCCGACCGGCCGCATGGAGGCCAGTCTGGACGATGTGGTCGCGCGCCTTCTGGATGCCTGCCGGGATCTGGAGAACCCTGGCTCGGCTCAGCCCGAGGCCTGACGCGCGGCCGGATCGCGCATGCTTGACAGGAGTTTGCCCGACGTTTAGCGCTATTCGCTATGGCGAACGATAATGCGCTCCATCGGAAACTTCACAAGGCGAACCCAGCATGAGCGAGCAAAGCACCCAGAAAGCGCCCTTTCATGGCCCGCTTCACGGTGTCCGGGTGATTGATCTCACCTCGGTGGTCATGGGACCTTCGGCCACCCAGATCCTGGGCGATCTGGGCGCGGACGTGATCAAGGTCGAACACCCCGAGGGGGATTCGGTGCGGGGTATCGGTGTGAACCGCCATGCCGGAATGGGTCCGCTGTATCTGCAGAACAACCGCAACAAGCGAAGCGTCGTTCTGGACCTGAAGACCGATGCAGGCCGCGATGCCTTGCTGGAACTGGTGCGCAAGGCCGATGTCTTTGTCTACAACATCCGGCCCCAGGCCATTGAACGGCTGCGCCTTGGGTATCACGACCTCGCCACGGTCAACCCCGGCCTGATCTATGCCGCCGCCGTCGCCTATGGCCGTGGCGGCCCGGATGCGGGAAAGCCGGTCTATGACGACATCATGCAGGCCGCCGCGGGCGTGTCGAACCTGTTCCACCGGGTTGACGGCGCGCCGCGCAACGCGCCGGTGAATCTGTGCGACCGGGTGACCGGCCTTTATCTGACCATTTCGATCCTGAGCGCCCTTTTTCATCGCGCCCTGACCGGCAAGGGGCAGGAAATCGAAGTCCCGATGCTGGAGACGATGGTGCAATTCGTCCTTGCCGACCACATCGCGGGCCACGCCTTTCAGCCGCCGCTGGGCGAGATGGGCTATATGCGCCTGCTTTCGCGCTTTCGCGGGCCGTATCCCACCAAGGACGGCCATATCTGCCTTGTCGTCTACACGGATCGTCACTGGCGCGCCTTTACCAGGCTGATCGGCGATCCGGACCTGCTGGACCGGGATCCGCGTTTCCTGACCCAGCAGATCCGCACCACCAATGCCGAACTCTGCGGCCAGTATCTGGCCCAGTACACCCCCAGCCGGACCACAGCGGAATGGCTGGAATTCTGCCGCGAGATCGACATTCCCGCATCCCCGGTCAATGCGATCGAGGATCTGTTCGAACTGCCGCATCTCAAGGCCGTCGGTATGTTCAGTGACATGGAACACCATACCGAGGGCACCCTGCGCGTCGCGCGCTTCCCCGTCACCTTTTCCGAAACCCCCGCAACCATCCGCCGACTGGCACCCAACCTGGGCGAGCATACCGAAGAAGTCCTGCGCGAAGTCGGGGAATGGACGCCCGGAAAGGACGCGCTCGGGGCAGGGCGATGACGGCGTCGGCGTCTCTTTCGGAACGGCTGGGCGGCATTGTCGCGACATGGCGGGCCGAGGACATGCCCGACTCCGCCATCCGGGCCGCCACGCGCTGCATGACGCACAATCTGCTGATGGGTTTGGCCGCGGGCGCCGGGCGGCAGCCCCCTTCGCGTTCGGTGCAACGGGCAGACGGCGCCACGCTGCTGAACGGTGGCGCGCGGGTCGCGGTCGAGGATGCCGCCTTTGCCAATGCCGCGCTGATGAACATGCGGTCGCAGGACGACACCCACGAGGCCTCGGTCTCGCATCCGGGTGTGCCGGTGCTGGCCGCATCGCTGGCCCTGGCCGAATCCGAGGGGGCCTCGGGGCAAGATCTGATCACTGCGGTCATCCTGGGGTATGAGGTCCTGTGCCGGGTCGGCAGTGTCTGCGGGCAGGCGATGAGCGCCCGGGGGTTTCGCGCCGGTTCCGTGCTGTCGGTGCTGGGCGCGGCGGCGGCAAGCGCGCGGCTGATGCGGCTGGATGCGACCAGAACCGCGCATGCGCTGGGTCTGGCCTCGCAGATGGCGGCGGGGCATGGCCAGGTCTGGCGCGAGGGCGGCAGCGAATTCACCACCCAGCTTGGCATGGGCGCGCGCAACGGCGTGCTGGCCGCACGGCTGGCACGCGACGGGCATACCGCGGTGCGGCATTCGCTTGAAGGCCCCTCGGGATTTCTGCGCGCCTTTGGCGGGACCGAGGTGGAGACCGCCGACCTGACCACCACGCTGGGGCGGGAATGGCAGGTCGAGGCCGTCACCCTCAAGCTGTTCCCGGTCTGCGCCGTGCTTCAGGGTCCGTTGGTGCTGCTGGCCGAACTGCGGGCGCAACACGGCTTGACGCTGGACACCACGCGCCAGGTGCGGCTGACCCTGTCGCCGTTCGAAGCCACCTATCCGGGGATCGACAACCCCGGGGCCATCACCTCGGCCTCGGCCGCGAAGATGAGCGCGCAGTTCTGCATCGCCCTGATGCTGCGCGACGGCACCGTCACCTTCGAGGCCCTGTCCGATTTCACCGCCGCCGGGATCCGCGCCGCGCAGGGCGCCGTCCTGGTGCGGATCGACCCCACCCTGACCCCGCGCCAGTGCCGGTTGCAGATCACCCGCGCGCAGGGCGACACGCTGTCGGCGGGGCTTGACCAGCCGGTCGGAAGGCCCGCCGATGTCGATATCGACGCCTTTGCCGCCCTGATTGCCCGCGAAAGCGGGCATTCGCCAGGCGCCATCGCGGACCTTGATGCCGCAGTCGCGGGCCTTTGGTCGGGCGGAACCGTCGCGGGACTGCTCGCCGCCTGGGCCAATGCCGCACATCCGGCAATCGGAGGGGCCGAAGGGCAGCGCCGCTGAGGGCGCAACGGGAGGAAGCGATGCGGATAGCGGTTTACGGCGCCGGGGCAAGCGGCGGTCATCTGGCGGTCAGGCTGGTTGGCGCCGGGCACGAGGTTTCGGTTCTGGCACGGGGGGCGCATCTCGACGCCATCCGCAGGACTGGCCTGCGGCTGATCTCGGGCGAGGGGGACACGACCGTCACCGTCACCTCCAGCGATGATCCGCGGAGGCTGGGCCAGCAGGATCTGGTGCTGGTGACCGTCAAGGCCACCGCCCTGCCGGCCGTGGCCGAGGGGATCGGACCGCTGATCGGCCCCGATACCCGGGTGATCTTTTGCCAGAACGGCCTGCAATGGTGGTATCCCATGGGCGGGCAACAGCCGTCGCTGCCCGATCTTCCGGTGTTTCGTCTGGCCGAAAGGTTTCTGGCCTGCATGGCGCCCGAGCAGGTTCTTGGCGGATTCCTCTATACCGCCAACGCGGTGCAGGCGCCCGGCGTGGTGTTCAACACGTCGCCCGGCAACAACCGCATCCGCTTCGCGCCCGCCTTGCCCGGACTGGCCGACGACACCGCACCCTTGCGCGCGGTTTTCGAGGCGGTCGGCATCGCCTCGGAGCCGGTCGATGATGTCCGCCGCCAACTCTGGCGGAAACTCCTGTTCAACATGAGCGGCTCGCTGCTGGCGCTCGCCACACTCAACAAGTCGAACATCTCGCGTCAGGATCCGGAATTGTCCGAAACCTTCTGCCGTCTTGCCGACGAGGGGCTGGCCATCGCCGCGGCCTTTGGCCATCCGCTTCACGACGAGCTTGTCCCGCAAAGGATGCAGGCGATGCTCAATGACCACAAACCCTCGCTCTTGCAGGATTACGAACAGGGGCGGCGCATGGAACTGGCCGAAATCGCGCTTGCACCGCTGCAAATGGCCCGCGCGGCGGGGGTTGCGACACCCACGTTGCAGACGGTCACCGCCATGGTCTGCCAATTGGCCCGCGACCGCGGGCTGCTGTGACGGGCGGCGGTGGAAAAATGACAAGGGACGGCCAGAACGGTTGACTTGGCTCGCACAACCAACCTAGCATCGAATTGTGCGGAAAAATTTTCGCTCGTGCGAAACTGAGATTCGGGGAGGAGACCCATGAGACCGATCATCAAGGCTGCCAGACTGGGTGCTGTCGCTCTTGCGCTGAGCATCGGCGCCGCCCAAGCACAGGACTATCCCAACAGGCCGATCACCCTGGTCGTCCCTTTCCCGCCTGGCGCGGTGACCGACGCCTCGGCGCGTCTGTTGCAGCCGCTTCTGTCCGAGCGCCTCGGCCAGCAGGTCATCGTCGAGAACCGGCCCGGCGCGGGCGGGGTTGTCGGCATGGGGCAACTGGCACGGACCGAGCCTGATGGCTATACGATTGCCCTGACGGTCAACGCGCCGCTGGTCATGGCGCCGCATCTGCAGGCCTCGTTGCCCTATGATCCGGCGACGGATTTTCGCACGGTGGGTCTTTTCGCCGAAACCTATCTGATGCTGTCGGTGCGGGCGGATTCCCCCTGGCAGACGCTGGACGACATCATCGCCGCCGCCCGCGAACGGCCGGGCGAGTTGACCTTCGGTTCGGCCGGGATCGGTTCGGCCCATCAGATCGCGGGCCTTGTCCTGAACGAACTGGCCGACATCGATATCGAGCATATTCCCTTCCAGGGCGGCGGACCGGCGATCCAGGACCTGCTGGGCGGCCATATCTCGATGAGCTATGGCACCATTTCGGCCGTCCTGCCCCATGTCCAAAGCGGCGCCCTGCGCATGATCGGCGCGGTCGAGGCCGGGCGGGTTCCGGGTTACCCCGAAGTGCCGGCCCTGAACGAAACCGTGCCGGGGCTGGAAACCTCGACCTGGGTCGGCATCTTCGCCCCCGCAGGCACGCCTGACGACGTGATGGAACGGCTGAATGCCGCGCTGATGGCCACCGTTCAGGATCCCGCGGTCATACAGGCGCTGGCAGGGATCGGCATGAGCCCGCTCACGAACACCGTCGCCGAGGGCGAGGCCATTCTGGTGCGCGACATCGCCGCCTGGGGTGAGCGGATCGACCTGGCAGGCATCGCGCCGCAGTAACGACACCACGAGGCGGGGGCACCCAGTTGCCCCCGCGACGCCCCAGGACCCTGGCAGCCGGTTCCGGCGCCGCCGCTCCCCTGCCCAACAGCTTTGAACCCTGCCGAAGAAAGGCCGACGAATGGACAGACGCGACCAACGCGATATCGTCGGCGGGTTGATTCTGGTCGCGTTCGGTCTGGGCATGGC
>ERZ761602.5866-NODE-5866-length-14186-cov-4.645814_pt1 | contig 14186 bp, 14 predicted proteins | sample MGYA00512165_ERZ761602 | MGnify/ENA primary metagenome ERZ761602 (study PRJEB28899, sample SAMN02445085) | bioreactor sludge metagenome | biome: EBPR sludge; isolation source: Thorneside wastewater treatment plant | place: Australia: Brisbane, Thorneside...
ATGCCACACCGCCTTCAGCGCATCGATGCCGAGCGCCACGACGCGCCGCGACGGCTTGCCGTCGGTCGCCGCGATGAGCCCGACGCCGCAGGCATCGGATTCCAAATCCGGGCGGTACATGCCCTCGCGGGCGATGCGTTCACGTTCGGCCGAGTTGATCATTTCGCTTCATCCAGCATTTCGCGCTGCGCGCGGGCAAATCCGTTCGAGACCGCGGCCATTCCCGCGGTCATTCCGGCGCGTTCGCCGATGGCCTTCATGCTTGCCTGCGTCTGTTTCTCGGCGGCGATGAATTTCTGTCCGGCCGGGCTTTTCAGGAAGGCGATCGCGGCATCGAGTTCGGCCGGCGAGAGTGCGCCCCGATAGGCCGCCGTGAAATCGGCGAGCATCGCCGGATACGCCTTGCGCAGTTCGGCGAGGAATTCCTCGGCCAGAATCTTCTGCAGCCGCTCCCGACCGCCACGCCCGTTCTCGATGAGATCGCGAACGGTGTTGCTGGTGCTCTTGTCGCTTTCGAGCTGCGCAACGACCTGCGTGCCGAACATCGGCACGAGCGTGCTGAAGACCTCGTCGAGCTTGGCCTCTACACCCATGAGGGCGACGAGCTGCGACGCGCGGTCAGGTTCCGCAGCAAGGGCAGGGGGCGCGGCGAGCAGAAGCGCTGCGGCGAGCGTGAGAAGACGGGCTTTCATGCGGCGACTTTCTTGGCTGACGCGCCCGCGCGGGCGGCGAGATACGTGTGCATCGTCTTCGCGACGTCGCGGCCGTCGCGGATTGCCCAGACGACGAGGCTTGCGCCGCGCACGATGTCGCCGGCGGCGAACACGCCGTCCACGCTCGTCATCATCGTCTTGTGGTCTGTACGCAGCGTTCCCCAGCGCGTGACGGTGAGGTCTGGCGCGCCGAACAGCTGCGGCAGGTCTTCGGGATCGAAGCCGAGCGCCTTGATGACGAGATCGGCCTCGACGCGGAAATCACCGCCCTCGACGACTTCCGGCGCGCGGCGGCCCGAGCCATCCGGCGCGCCGAGGCGCATCTGCTGCGCGCGCACGCCCGCGACCTTGCCGCCCTTGTCGTCGAACGCCTGCGGCGCGGAAAGCCAGACGAATTCGACGCCTTCTTCTTCGGCATTCGCCACTTCGCGCTGCGAGCCCGGCATGTTGGCGCGGTCGCGGCGATAGAGGCACTTCACCGAAGCCGCACCCTGGCGCACGGCGGTGCGTACGCAGTCCATCGCCGTGTCGCCGCCGCCGATGACGACGACGTGCTTGCCTTCCGCATTCAGCGATCCGTCCTCGAACGCGGGGACGCTGTCGCCGAAGCTCTTGCGGTTGGAGGCGATCAGGTAATCGAGCGCGGGGATGACGCCGCTTGCGCCGACGCCCGGCGCCTTGATGTCGCGCGCCTTGTAGACGCCGGTGGCGACGAGCAGCGCATCGTGCTTCGCGCGGAGCGCGACGAGCGTCATGTCGCGGCCGACCTCGAAATTGTAATGGAAGACGATGCCGCCTTCCTCGAGCCGCGCGAGGCGGCGCATCACGACCTCTTTCTCCAGCTTGAAGCCGGGGATGCCGTAGGTGAGGAGGCCGCCGCCGCGATCGTGACGATCGTAGACGTGCACTTCATAGCCGCGGCGGCGCAGATACTCGGCGGCGGTGACGCCCGCGGGACCGGCGCCGATGATGCCGACGGACTGGCCGGAACGATCGCTGAGCGGACGCAGCGGGCGGACCCAGCCTTCCTTCCACGCAGTGTCAGTGATGAATTTCTCGACCGAGCCGATGGTGACGGCGCCGTGGCCCGACTGCTCGATCACGCAATTGCCTTCGCACAGCCGGTCCTGCGGGCAGATGCGGCCGCAGACCTCCGGCATGGTGGAGGTGGCTTCGGAAAGCTCGTACGCCTCCTGAAGCCGGCCTTCGGCGGTGAGGCGCAGCCAATCCGGGATGTTGTTGTGAAGCGGGCAGTGCACCTGGCAGAACGGCACGCCGCACTGAGAGCAGCGCGAGGCCTGCTCCTCGGCCTTCGCAAGGATGTAGGTGCGGTTGATCTCGAGGAAGTCGTCGTCGCGTTCGGCGGCCGGGCGTTTTTCCGGAAACGCCTGCGCGAGCCCAACGAACTTCAGCATATCCTTTTCGGCCACCCGATTTCCCCTTGCGGTTCCGGCGCGGCTTTTACGGTCGCAAACGGCGCTTGTCACGCAATTTTCGGCAGATAGGTAAGTTATTATTACCTAATATGAGCTGAAAATGGCCTTATCAAGAATCGTTCTCAGGTTTGAGGGGTAAATAAATGGCCATTTCGGTCCTAACTCCTGGGAGGACGGCGCGAATCGGGTGTGCTATTTCCGCGCGACCTTGTCGCCGGAGGGCTCATGTCGTTTCTGCAATTGCTCATTATCGCCATCGTTCAGGGCGTCACCGAATTCCTGCCCATCTCATCCTCCGGGCATCTGATTCTGATCCCCAAGCTCACCGATTTCCCCGATCAGGGCCCGATGATCGACGTTGCCGTGCACGTCGGCACGCTCGCGGCGATCATCGTCTACTTCTGGCGCGATGCGCTGGGGCTCGTGCGCGGCGGACTCTCCAATGTCGGCATCGTGAAGGCGCCGGCCGAGCGGAAACTCTTCTGGTGGATCGTGATCGGTACAATTCCGGCGGTGGCGTTCGGCTTCTTCCTGAAGAGCGGCGGCTATCTCGAAGGCTTTCGTTCCACGCATCTCGTGGCGATCAACCTCATCGTCTACGGCCTGCTGCTGTGGGCGGCGGACCGCTGGGGCAAGCAGGTGAAGGCCTATGAAGACCTGACGCTGAAGGACGCGGCACTCGTCGGCCTCGCGCAGGCGCTCGCGCTCATCCCCGGCACCAGCCGCTCCGGCGTGACCATGACGATGGCGCGCCTCCTTGGCTATGCGCGGCCCGAAGCGGCGCGCTTCTCGTTTCTGCTCTCCATGCCCGCCGTGCTCGGCGCGGGGCTGCTCGCCGCGTTCGACCTCGCCGATGCGTCGGCCGGGATGCAGCGCGACGCCGTGATCGCGGGCGTGCTCACCTTCTTCGCGGCCGTGGCGACGATGGCGTTCCTGATGCGCTTCCTGCGCCGCGGATCGATGCTGGTGTTCGTCGTCTACCGCGTGGCGCTGGGCGTCGTGCTGCTCGCGTTTTTCTAGGCGACGCTGAAGCGCCCGTGCGGGCGGAAGCGCACGAGCCAGCCGGGCGCGACCGCCGCCATCGGCGTCGCGTCCACCCCGAGCGCGGAAAGGCCGGGCGTGCCTTCGGGCACGACGTTGTCGCTCTGCAGCATCTTCCACTGGTCGCTGGTGAGCGGTGCGCCAGGCAGCCAGCCGGTGAAGCGCGCCAGCAGGCCCGCGGCGGCATCCGGCACATCGACGAACGTGGGTGTACGCCCCGTGGTTTCGGCGAGCCATTCGAACAGCGCGCGCATCGTCAGTACGTCGGGGCCGCCGAGCGACACCGTCTTGCCCGCGTGGAGCGCGGGTTCGGAGGCCGCGGCCGCGATGGCGCGCGCCACGTCCACCACATAGACCGGCTGGAACTTCGTACCCGGCGCCACCACGGGCACCACCGGCAGGCGAAGCATACCGGCGAAGCGGTTCAGGAAGCCGTCCTCGGGGCCAAAGATCACCGACGGGCGCAGGATCGTCGCCTTCGGGAAGGCTGCGCGCACGGCGGCCTCGCCAAACGCCTTGCTGCGGCCGTAGCCCGACTCGCTCTCGGCGTCCGCGCCGAGCGCCGAGACGTGCACCAGCGAGGTCGCGCCCGACGCTGCAGCCGCCTTCGCGATCGCCCCGGCACCCTTCACGTGAACGGCCTCGAAGCCGCCGTGCGAATCGGAAAGCGTGCCGATGAGGTTGACGACGGCGTCTGCCCCCTCGACCGCGCGGGCGAGCGAGGCGTTGCTGCCGAGGTCCGTGCGGACGAAATCAAGCTGGCCGAGCGCCGCGAGCGGGCGCACATGCAGCGCAAGGTGCGGATCGCGCGTCGCCACCCGCAGCCGCGCGCCCGTCTTCGCCAGCGCCTGCACCACATAGCGCCCCACGAAGCCCGAACCGCCGAAGATCGTAATCAGCTTCGCCACAACCCAAATCCTTCCGGCCAGTCCAAATCGTTCCCGCGCCGCATATTCCATACGCACGCCCATTGACAAGCACGGGGACGGACCGTAACCCGCATCGCCTCGCAGGGCGAGAGCATCCGACCCCGTGCCCAGGTGGCGGAATTGGTAGACGCGCTAGCTTCAGGTGCTAGTGCCGGTAACGGCGTGAAGGTTCGAGTCCTTTCCTGGGCACCAAAACCGTCCGTGGACGTCCATTTTCGTCCACCAAGCGACTGGTTTTTCTGAACTATTTTTTATGGTGTCCGCAGGCAATCGGGAAATTCACCCGATGCCACGACGATGCCATGGTATTTTTCGGGTTATCGAGTTGCCCTCTGGAAGGAGGTGCCATGCGACTCTCGGCGCTGGCGATCCGCGACGCGAAAACCCGCGAGAAAGCGTACAAGCTTGGTGACGGGCACGGTCTTTATCTGCTTGTAAAGCCGCGCGGGATCCGCCTCTGTTTGGTGTCCATACACGTCCGTTTGCGTCCTTCATGGCACGCAGACATATTTTTCTCTTACTGAAGATAGGCTGCGGTTGTCGCATTCGCGATATCTTCTGCCGTTATGCCGGGCGCTAACTCGGTCAGCCTGAACAGGCTTGCGCGGTCGGAACGCTCGAAGACGGCCATATCGGTGATGATCATGTTGACCACGTTTCTGCCCGTGAGCGGCAGCGTGCATTCAGGGACAAACTTTGGATCCCCCGCCTTGCTCAGATGTTCCATCACCACGATCACCTTCCTCACTCCGGCGACGAGGTCCATTGCACCGCCCATGCCCTTGATCATCTTGCCGGGGATCATCCAGTTCGCGATGTCGCCCTTCTGGCTGACCTCCATCGCGCCCAGAACCGTGAGGTCGATATGTCCGCCCCGAATCATCGCGAAGCTCTGGGCGCTGTCGAAATATGCCGATTGCGGGAGTTCGCTGATCGTTTGCTTGCCGGCATTGATAAGATCGGCGTCTTCTTCACCTGCATAGGGGAACGGGCCAATGCCGAGCATCCCGTTCTCGGACTGCAACGTCACGGTGATGCTTTCGGGTACATGGTTTGCCACTAGCGTGGGAATGCCGATGCCGAGATTCACGTAGAAGCCGTCTTCCAGTTCCTTCGCGGCGCGCGCTGCCATCTGGTCTCGAGTCCAGGCCATCATGCCGTCTCCCTGGGGCGCACTGTGCGGAATTCGATCTTCTTGTCGTAGGGAGCTCCCACAAGTACGCGCTGGACGTAGACACCCGGAAGATGAATGCAATCGGGATCGAGGCTGCCGGTCGGCACCAACTCCTCGACCTCCACCACGCAGACTTTGCCGCAGGTTGCCGCCGGCACGTTGAAATTGCGTGCGGTCTTGCGGAACATGAGATTGCCGGTCTCGTCCGATCTCCAGGCCTTGACCAGCGCCACATCGGCGCAGATGCCGTGCTCCAGCAGATATTCCTCTCCGTCGAAGAATTTCGTTTCCTTGCCTTCGGCTACCTGCGTGCCCACCCCGGTCCGTGTGTAGAAACCCGGAATGCCGGCACCACCGGCGCGCATGCGTTCGGCAAGTGTGCCCTGCGGACAGAATTCCACTTCAACTTCGCCAGCCAGATATTGCCGCTCGAACTCCTTGTTCTCGCCGACATAACTGCTGATGATCTTCGCTATTTGCCGGGTGCGAAGGAGCTTCCCCAAACCCTCATTGTCGATTCCGGCATTATTCGATACCACCGTGAGATTCTTCACGCCGCTTCCGACAACGGCGTCAATCAGGCGCTCGGGAATGCCGCATAGGCCGAAGCCACCCACGCAGATCGTCATCCCGTCGCGCAGAAGATCCGCCAGCGCGTTGATTGCGTCGGGGTAAATCCGCTGAGCGGATGTTCCTGCGCCGATCACGCCTTCACTGCCTCGAGGATCGTGACCGCCGCGTTCACCGCGCCGCCGCCCATGTTGAGGCAAAGGCCGAGCCGGGGCGTTTCGATCTGCATCGCATCGGCTTCGCCGAGCAGCTGGCGAGCGACCATCACATGCATAGACACGCCCGTGGCGCCGACCGGATGCCCCTTAGCCTTCAGCCCGCCCGAAAGGTTGACGGGCAGGCGCCCGTCACGTTCGGTCTGGCCTTCGCGCAGCACGGCGCTGCCATGACCCCGGCAGCAAAGGCCGAGCGCTTCCGTGGCAAGCAGCTCGGCGATGGTGAAACAGTCGTGCACCTCGGCGAGGTCGATGTCTTCCACGCCCACACCTGCCGCTGCGTAGGCCTGCGCGATGGCACGCGTCGGTGCCTCGAAATGCGCGAGCTGCTTGGCGGACAGGGGAAGATAGTCGCTGACCATTTCCGCGGCGCGGAAGGCGACGGCACGGTCGAAGCGACCCAGCAGGGACGGATGCGCGATGACGATGGCGGCGGCGCCGTCGGAGATCAGCGAGCAATCACTGAGCCTCAGCGGATCGGCGATCAACGGGTTCCTGTCGGACGTCGTCAGGCAGAAATCGAGATCGAGCGGGCGGTGCATCTGCGCAAGCGGATTGCGCATCGCGTTCGCGTGGTTCTTCACCGCGATGCGCGCCATGGCTTCGGCCGGATCCTCGTAGGCGTCTTGATAGGCGCGCGCGAAGCGGGCGAAAATCTCGGGGAAGGAAACGCCGCTTTCCTCGGCCTGATAGCTCGCGCCGCCAAGCGCGCGGGTCACGCCTTCAGTGCCGAGGCCCGTCATCTTTTCCGCGCCGACGACCAGCGCGAGCTTGCACCGCCCGCTGTTCACCGCATCGAGCGCGGCGAAGATCGCTGCGCTTCCCGATGCGCAGGCGTTCTCGCAGCGGATCGCGGGCTTGAAGCGCAGGTCGGGATGCGCGTGCAGGATCATCGACGCGGCAAAGGCATCGGGAACCAGACCCGAATTGAAATGCCCTAGCCAGACCGCGTCAATCTCCGCCGCGTCGACGCCCGCGTTCGCCAATGCCTCCGACACGGCGAGCGTGATGAGGTCTTCCAATCCGAGCGCGTCGAGTTTCCCGAACGGCGTATGGCCGTAGCCGACGATACACGCGCTCATGCCGCCTCAGAACCGGACGCCGAGTTCGACACCATAGGTCCGCGGCGGATCGTAGGTGCCGATGACCGGGAAGCCGGCGAGGGCGGAAGCGACCAGTGCATTGCCGATGGTGCGGCGGTTGGTGAGATTGCGCCCGTAGAGGCTGGCGGTCCAAGGTCCCTTCTCGATGGTGAGGAACGCGTTGAGCTTGGTGTTGGGCGCGCGCGACACACGATCGAGATTGAACGGCGTGAAGAAGACGCGGGACTGATAGGTCAGCTCGCCGCGCGGCGTGAGCGTCACATCGCCGATTTCCATCTCGTACTGCACGCCCGCGCTGAGCGACCGCTTCGGCGCCTGCGTGAGCTGGTTGCCATCGAGAACGACGGTGCCGGTGGGATTCTCGGGCGTGATCAGCTCGGGACGCGCGGGATCTGGCGTCGAGAAGTCCTTGTATTCGCTGTGCAGCAGCGCGCCGGAGATATCGAACTGCAGGCCATCGACGGGCATGACGTTGAGGTCGGCCTCGATGCCGTAGATCTCGGACCCGGCGGCGTTCACGATGGTGACGGAGGTGCCGATCACCTTCGAGACCTGAAGATTGGAATAGTCGTAGTAGAAGCCCGCCGCGTTGAAGCGAACCCGGCCGTCGGCGAACGTCGATTTCAGGCCGGCCTCGTAGGCCCAGATGGTTTCAGGTTCGAAGGGCGGCAGATTGTCGCCGAGATTGAAGCCGCCGCTCTTGAAGCCTTTCGAAACGGTCGCATAGACCATCACATCGTCGACTGGTCGCCATTCCAGACCCAGCTTCGGGGTGATGGAATTGTCACTGGTGGAAGCCTGACGGCTGACGATAGGCAGCGGGGGATTGTCGGGCGCGTAGAGCCGCGACAGATCGAATTGACCATAGTCGTCGACCGATTTCTTTTCCCAGCTGTAGCGCAGGCCAACCACCGCGGTGAGCGTGTCGGTTACGTGAATATCGACCTGACCGAATGCGGCGGCCGCCTTGGTGTGCGTATCGCCAAAGGCTTCGTAAGCCTCGAGCAGGGGCTCGGACATGCCGAACACGAGGCCGCTGAACGGAATTTCCGATCCACCGAAAATCTTCTCGTCGAAATAATAGACACCGGCGACGAAGCTGCCCCAGCCGTAGTCGCCGGAGAGCTGCACTTCCTGACTGAACTGTTTCGCGCGCTCCGTGAAATCGAACAGGGTGAGCGGGAGGCTGGTGACGTCCAGCTCCGTGCGCAGGTACATGTCGCTGTCGCGGTAGGCGCTGATCGCGCGCAGCGTCAGGTCGCCGAGTTCGGCTTCGAAATTCGCGGCGACGCCCCAGAATTCGCGGCGGTTGCGCGGCTCATAGACATCGTCGATGTCCCGGGCCTTGTCCGGAACGGTTCCGCCAAGGGCAAGGCCGACGGGCGGGATGAAATCATTGCCCGCGCCGAGGAAGTGGTTGCCGTAGTTGCGGTCGTTCTCGCGGTAATAATCTGCCGTCAGGTCAAGCGTTGCCGTTGGGCCGAGATCGAAGGACAGCGTGCCGCGTACGCCCCAGCGCCGGGAATCGTCGATATCGTGGCCGGTGTGCAGGTTCGTGCCATAGCCATCGCGATCTTCGGCCTGGACCGCGACGCGTGCGCGCACGCCTTCGGCGAGCGGGCCGCCCAATGCGCCTTCGAACGTCATGCGATCGTAGTTGCCGTAGCCGACGCGCGCGTAGCCTTCGAGATGATCCTTCGGCTTGCGGCTGATGACGTTGATCGAGCCGCCGGTGGCGTTGCGGCCATAGAGCGTGCCCTGCGGACCGCGCAGAACCTCCACGCGCTCCACATCGAAGAACGTGCCGATCTGCGCGGCCGGACGGCCGATGTAGACGCCGTCGAGGTGGTAGGCGATGCGCCCCTCGGCGCCCGGATTGATCGTGTCGAAGCCGATGCCGCGGACGGCGATGCGCGCCGAGCCGCCAAAGGTTCCGAAATCGACGTTGGGGATCGCCTTGGAGAGGGCCTCCACCGAGGTGATCTGCCGGTTGAGCAGCGTGTCGCCGCTCAGCGCCGTGATCGACAGCGCGGCATCCTGCACGCTTTCCTCACGGCGCTGCGCCGTGATGACGATGGCGCCCAGACTGTCCGTGGTCGAGTCGCGGCTCGCCTCTGCCTGGCTCTGCGCCTGCGCGATGCCGGCGGACATGGCGATGACGCCGGATGACAATAACGCAGTCCAATAGACACGCTTGCTCATGATCCATCTCCCCAATGGTCTGGCGGGCTTCATGGCGCCGCCAGTCTTTTCGTTGTTTTTGGCCCCCGGCTTCAGCCGTTTGGGGCGCATTTGTGCGGCGGCGTGCGCGGCGCGCTACGGCGCGGGCACGGCGTTGATGAGGACGACCGCGAGAATGCAGGGCTCGTCGCCCTTGACGCTCCAGCTGTGGACGGTTCCGCGCTGCACCAGCGCATCGCCCTGACGAAGGCGGACCGAGCCGGTGTCGAGCACGGCATCGATCTCACCCTGCAGGATGATGATGTAGTCGATGGTGTTGGTCTTGTGGCGCAGCGGATCGTCCGACGCGCTGTCGTGCACGTCGCCCGCGCCGATGGATTCGAAAGCGATGGCGGGATCGACCTTGCCCATCCAGACCGTGTCCGGCGGGAATTCCACGATGCGGAAGATCGAGCCGCCGGGCAAAGGCTCCAGCCGTACCGGCCTGCCCGCGGCATCATCCGCGCCGGCATTCGACGCGGGCGTAGACGTCGTTTCCCAGATGTCGGTGAGGGCGAGACCCGGCATCGAGTCCATTTCCTTCATGCGCCCGTTCTGGTCGTCGAACAGAAACGTGGAGCGCCCCTGATCGTCATGCCCCGTAACGACGCGCCGTACTTTCCAGACCATGTTCTTCTCCCCTTGGTGGCCTAGGGATAGAAAAGCGCATTGAACGAGTCAATCATTAATTTGAACAAGTGATCAATCATGTTGATCGACTGTTTTTGGTGTGGTAAGTCCGTTCCGGTAGGCGCCTGAACAGATACGGCCGTGCAGACGTGAAACGCGCACGTGCCGGAAGCACCATGGAATGAAGGGGAGGAGCCGTTGAGTTTCCTTTACAACAGCTGGTATTGCGCGGGCTGGTCGGGCGACCTGAAAACCGATCCGATCGGGATCAAGCTGCTCGATCAGGAGCTCGTCCTGTATCGCAAGCAGGACGGCGCGGTGGTCTGCCTCACCGGCATCTGCCCGCACCGCTTCGCGCCGCTTTGGCGGGGAGCGGTTGTCGGGGACGCCATCCGCTGTGGGTATCACGGGCTGGAATTCGGTGCGGAGGGGCGGTGCATCCGCAATCCTCACGGCAGCGGCGCCATCGCGCCCGGCGCGCACATCCGGGCCTACCCGGTGGTCGAGAAAAGCGGCGCCATCTGGGTATGGATGGGCGATCCTGAAAGTCTCGATGAAAGCCAGATCGTTGCGTTCGACTTCGTCGAGGACCGCACACGCTGGTCGGGCACGACCGGTTATCTGCGGATCAATGCCAACTACCAGCTGGTGATCGACAACCTGCTGGACCTGACCCACTCAGCCTATATCCACGTCAACACGGTGGGTGTGAGCGCCGACGACTGGATCGGCGAAACGAAAATGGAATACAACTTCCACACCGACGGCCGCGTGATCAATTCGGACTACATCTTCCGAAACAGCCCGCCGACACCGCTTTTCGCGCTGTTCGCGGGCAAGGATGTCGGCGATGTGCACGTGCCGATGGCGCTGCATCCGGCCTCCAGCCTTATCCTGGACCTGACGATGACGGACCTGGGGCAGCCCAAGAACGAAGGCGTGCACATGCCCAGCGCGCACCTGCTCGCCCCCGAGACCGAATCCACCTGTCATTACTTCTACGCGATCTCGCGCAGCGAAAAGCTTGGCGACGACAAAATCACGGCGGCGATGGGCGAGATCGTGCGCCGCGCGTTTGTGGATGAGGACGCTCCCATGATTCAGGACGTTCAGGGCGTGATGGGCGACCGCGACTTCTTCAGGATGCAGCCGCTGATCCTGGAGACCGACAAGGCCGCGGTGTACGCGCGGCGGACGCTGGCCAAGTTGATACGTCAGGAGCGATCGCCTACGGATGAGGGACCAGCCACCGCCGAGAAGGAACGGGTCGAGGCAAATGTCTGAACCGCCGGTTCGTTCGGCCGCAATCGGGATTGTGAGCAGCATGAAGACAACCGGCCGGCGCCGTGCGGAGCATGACGAGGAGGGCACGCAGTCGCGCATCCTGCACGCGGCTGAAGAGCTGTTCGCCAATTCGGGGATCGACGGGACCTCGGTTCGGCAGATCGCCGAGAAAGCCGATGTGCCCGTCGGGCTGATCAACTACTACTTCGGCAGCAAGGAAGGGCTCTACCGCGCGATCTTCCAGGCGCGGGCGCCCGTCGTGGTGGAGGAACGGCGCGTCGGTTTGGCGATGGCGGCCATGGAGGACGACCCGCGCCGCCGGCTGGAAATGATCGTGAAGGCGATCCTCGTTCCAATGCTGAACCTGCGGTCGCGGGAAGGCATCAACCATTTCAGCCTTCTGCTTGCCCGCGAAACCGGAGATCCGCGTTCGACGGAACGGGGCATCCTGCAGGAGATGTTCGACCCGATCGCCCGCGAGATCATCGGTCAGCTGAAGCTCATCTGGCCCGAGCGAAGCGACGCCGAAGTGCACTGGGCGTACCAGATGATCATCGGCGTGATGATCTTCATCATGGCCGACGGGGGCCGTATCACCCGGCTGAGCGAAGGCCGCGCCGACCCCGAGAATGTCGATGACACACTTCGGATCGTGGTGCCGCTGCTGCTGAACGGTCTCGCGTCCGGATAGAAATGAGCGCCGCCCCTTGCCGCACTCCGGCAACGCGGGGCGGCTGACAGGAGAAGAGAAGCATGAAGCTCGTCACTTACGATGCCGGCTCGGGGCCGCGCATCGGTGGGATCACTGCGTCCGGAATCGTCGACCTCGTGTCGGCGGCGCGCGGGCAGGGGATGGAGATCCCCGGCACCATGCAGGACCTGATCGAAGGCGGTGCGCCGGCGCTGGCGACAGCGCGGACCATCCTGCAGGATCATGCCGGGGATTGCCTGGCGCCGGAGCGCGTGCGCTTGCATTCGCCCATCCCCCGGCCGGTGCGGTTTCGCGATGCGTGCCTGTTCCTCGAACATCTCGAAAAGGCTTACGGGATGATCGGGCGAGAATTCGATCCGCAGTTCAAGAAGCAGATCATCTACTACAACGCGGACAATGTGCATGTCTTCGGGTCCGGCGATACGATCTTCTGGCCGCGGGATTCGCAGGAAGCCGATTACGAGCTGGAATGGGCGGTGGTGATCGGGAAGGGCGGCGCGAACATCGCGCGGGAAAACGCGGCCGAGCACATCTTCGGCTACACGATCCTGAACGACTGGTCGGCGCGCGACCTGCAGATGCCGTTCATGGTCTGCGGCCTGGGGCCGGGTGCAGGGAAGGATTTCGCCAACAGCTTCGGGCCGTGCATTGCCACCGCCGATTCCATCCCGGACCCTTATGCGCTGGCGATGACCGCCCGTGTGAACGGCGAGGTCTGGTCGCAGGGCACGACCGGCACGATGCACTGGAGCTTCGAGGACGCGATCGCGAAGCTCAGCCAGGATCGCTCCCTAGTTCCGGGCGAAATCATCGGATCGGGCACCGTGCTTAACGGCTGCGGCTTGGAGATCGACAAGCGGCTGGCGGACGGCGATGTCGTCGAACTCGAAGTCGAGGGGATCGGCACGCTGCGAAACACCGTGCGTTTCGCCGCCGCGTAGCCGGTTTCGACCTCCCTTGTCTCTCAACTCGAGGAGCAATGCCCGTGTTCCATTATCCAGCGGAGATCGGGAGCCGCCTCGAACAGATCATCGCTGTTTACGAGAAGCCCGCGCTCAGCCTCACGCAGCTCCTGCTGGAACGTCACGCGGCGGACAAGACGGCGTTTCTCTGATCGGCGACAACACCACGACGCTGACCTATGGCCAGCTTCTCGATCGATCGGGGCGCTTCGCCGCCGGGCTCGCAGAGCGCGGCATCTAGTATCGGTCGTGGCATCCAATATTTACATCAATGTAAGTTTATGGATTTTCTACGCCTCTCGGAAGGGCTCTCGAGTCCTTTGCGGCTGTGTCCATTGACGTCCACAACAATCCAAAGCCGTTCGCGGAAAGTTAGTTCGGACTAAGGCAGACAGGACATGAAGCGTCGACACGTGCGAATTAGCGTTTGTTGAGTGTTGAAAGCGGACGATTGCTATGCCAGCAATTCTGCATGGAAGGGTTGTTTCCCCATAAGCTGTTACCCCCACATCTTAGGTCCGATCTTATTGGGCGGTCCAAGCTGTTAGCAGTCTTCGATGGGGAACCGGTTCGTCTGAGCGTCCTCAACGCTGGCGGCGGTTATGGGAAGACGACGCTTCTGGCGCAGGTGCGTGAAAGGCTGCTCGCGAAGGGGCAGACGGTCATATGGCTCTGTCTGGACAAGTACGACCTTCATCCCATCTCCGTATTGCTTCACCTCCGTTACGCCCTGTCGAATGCCGTCGAGGGCCAGGGAAAGTCTGCCGGCACTGAGCTTCGAGGTACTGTTTCAGACGCGCTTGCGGGCCTTGTTCGGGATATGGGCCCGCTCGGGCCCATCGTTTTCATCCTGGATGACTTCCATCTGGTAGGCCGCGAAGTTCACCAGATGTTTGCGAGACTTTTCACGGCGGCGCCCAAGAACGTGCGCTTCCTGGTTGCGACACGGCAGCGAGGCTTGATCCCGTTGACGGCGTTGAAGGCAGCAGGCGCCGTGATGGAGGTCGATCAGGATGAGCTCCGGCTTACGGTCGGCGAGATCGAGAGCCTTGTCGGCTCGCTTGTCTCGAAAGACGCCGTAGCGGCACTCCACGAGCGTACCGAAGGCTGGCCCGTGGCCGTTCAGCTCGCCCGCATGTGGATCGAAGGGAGGCCGGATGCCGATAGCCGCATCCTTGAATTCTCCGGGGCGGCGGG
>ERZ761602.5867-NODE-5867-length-14185-cov-7.185987_pt1 | contig 14185 bp, 6 predicted proteins | sample MGYA00512165_ERZ761602 | MGnify/ENA primary metagenome ERZ761602 (study PRJEB28899, sample SAMN02445085) | bioreactor sludge metagenome | biome: EBPR sludge; isolation source: Thorneside wastewater treatment plant | place: Australia: Brisbane, Thorneside...
ACCACAGGCCGTGCAGGCGGCCGCGCCCTCGACCGCGCGCTGAGCCGCGACCGCGGCCGCCTGCACGGCCTGTGGTCGCGCTGGCAGGGCCGGCCGGCCGATGCCGCCGCTCGGGCGGCCTTCGAGCAGGCGCTGGAAGCCTCCGTCGCCGCGCGCGAACGTCGCCGCTCCGCCGTACCGGCGGTGACCCTGGACGAAGCCCTGCCCATCGCCCGCGAGGGCGAGCGCATCGTCGAACTGATCCGCCGGCACCCGGTGGTCGTCATCGCCGGCGAGACCGGTTCCGGCAAGACCACCCAGTTGCCCAAGCTGTGCCTGGCCGCCGGCCGCGGCGTGGCCGGCATGGTCGGCTGCACCCAGCCGCGCCGCATCGCCGCGCGCGCGGTGGCGCGGCGGGTGGCCGAGGAGCTGAAGACCGAGGTCGGCCGCGGCGTGGGCTTCCAGGTGCGCTTCAACGACCAGGTGGGCGAGGACACCCACATCAAATTCATGACCGACGGCATCCTGCTGGCGGAGATCGCCAGCGATCGCTGGCTGTCGGCCTACGACACGATCATCGTCGACGAGGCGCACGAGCGCAGCCTCAACATCGATTTCCTGCTCGGCTACCTGAAGCAGTTGCTGCGCAAGCGCCGCGACCTGAAGGTCATCGTCACCTCGGCCACCATCGACACGGAACGCTTCGCCAGGCACTTCGACGACGCGCCGGTGATCAGCGTGGAGGGGCGGACGTATCCGGTGGAGGTGAGGTATCGGCCGCTGGAGGAGCAGAGGCCGGAGGCCGGAGACCAGGGGCCGGGGGGAAGCGATGATGCCGCGAGGCCACGGGCTTCCGCCGGTCCCCGGCCCCTGGCCTCCGGCCCCGGCTTCACGATCACTGACGCCATCGTCGCAGCCATCGACGACATCACCCGCCAGGACCCGCGCGGCGACGTGCTGGTGTTCCTGCCCGGCGAGCGCGAAATCCGCGATGCGCACCAGGCGCTGGAGCGGCGCAAGTACCGCGAGACCGAAGTGTTGCCGCTGTACGCGCGGCTGTCGGCGCGCGACCAGGACCGGGTGTTCAATCCCGGGCCGAAGCGGCGGCTGGTGCTGGCCACCAACGTGGCCGAGACCTCGCTGACCGTGCCGCGCATCCGCTACGTGGTCGATCCGGGCCACGCGCGGGTGAAGCGCTACAGCCCGCGGCAGAAGCTGGACCGGTTGCACATCGAGCCGATCAGCCAGGCCAGCGCCAACCAGCGCAAGGGCCGCTGCGGGCGCGTCGCCGAGGGCGTGTGCTACCGGCTGTATTCCGAGGCGGACTTCCTGTCGCGGCCGGAATTCACCGATCCCGAGATCCGCCGTTCCAGCCTGGCCGGGGTGATCCTGCGCATGCTGCAACTGGGGCTGGGGCGGATCGAGGGCCGTGTTCCGTCTCCGGCGGAACGCGCATCCGGGACGAGCACGCAGGACTCGTCCCGGATCATCGAAAACTTCCCGTTCCTGGAGCCGCCGGACGAGCGCGCCATCGCCGACGGCTGGCAGCAGCTCGCCGAACTGGGCGCCATCGACAAGGACAGGAAGCTGACCGCCATCGGCCGGCAGATGGCGCGGTTGCCGGTGGACGTGAAGCTGGCGCGCATGCTGGTGGCCGCGCAGCAACACCGCTGCCTGCGCGAAATGCTGGCGATCGCCGCCCTCCTCGGCATCCAGGACCCGCGCGAGCGCCCGCCGGAGGCGCGCGAGGCGGCCGACAACGCGCACGCGAAGTTCGCCGACGCGCGCTCGGAATTCGTCGGCATCCTCAGGCTGTGGGAAGCCTACCGGCAGGCCCACGAGGACCTCACCCAGTCCAGGCTGCGCGACTGGTGCGAGCGGCATTTCCTCGGCTTCCTGCGCATGCGCGAGTGGCGCGAACTGCACCGCCAACTGGTGGTGCTGTGCGAGGACATGGGCTGGCCGCTCGGCGAGGACAGCCCGCTGCTGGCCGAGGGCGCGACGGAAAAGGCGCGCCAGGCCGCCTACGTGGCCCTGCACCGCGCGCTGGTCGCCGGCCTGCCCACGCAGGTAGGGCACCGCACCGAGAAGGGCGACTACCTGGCGCCGCGGCAGCGCCGCTTCCACCTGTTCCCCGGCTCCGCGCTGGCGAAGAAGCCGCCGCCGTGGGTGCTCAGCGCCGCGCTGCTGGACACCCAGCGCGTGTGGGGCCTGACCAATGCGGCGGTCGAGCCGGACTGGGTGATCCAGGAAGTGCCGCACCTGCTGCTGCGCAGGCACTTCGATCCGCACTGGTCGCGCGCGCAGGGGCACGTGCTGGCCTCCGAGCAGATCAGCCTGTTCGGGCTGGTGCTGGCGCCGAAGAAGCCCGTGCACTACGGCCGCATCGCGCCGCAGGAGGCGCACGACCTCTTCGTGCGGCAGGCGCTGGTGACCGGCGAGATCGATACGCGCGCGGGCTTCGTCGCCGACAATCTGAAGACACTGGAGCGCGCACGCGAAGAGGAAGCCAAGCTGCGCCGCGCCGGCCTGGTCGCCGACGAGGACTGGCAGGCCCGCTGGTACCTGGACCGGGTGCCGCCGGAGATCCATTCCGCCGCCGGCCTGGATGCCTGGTGGAAGGGCGTGCCGGCGGACAAGCGCCGCGCACTGCACTGGTCGCTGGACGACCTGCTGCCGGGCGAGGGCAGCGAGGAAGACCGCTATCCGAAATACCTGGCCCTGGGCGATGCGCGCCTGCCGTTGCACTACCGCTTCGAGCCCGGCGCGACCGACGACGGCGTGACCCTGGACGTGCCGCTGCACCTGCTCAACGCGCTGGACCCGGCGCGGTTGTCGTGGCTGGCGCCCGGCTTCGTCGCCGACAAGGCCGCCGGGCTGATCCGCAGCCTGCCCAAGGCGATGCGGCGCAACTACGTGCCGGCGCCGGATTTCGGCCGCGCCTTCTTCGAGGCGTTCCCCAAGCCCACCGCCGACGACATCCGCGGCGAGCTGGCGCGCTTCCTCACCCGCACCACCGGCGTGGCGGTGGCGGCGCTGGATTTCGACGAGGCCGCGCTGGAGCCGCACCTGCGCATGAACCTGCGCCTGCGCGAAGACCCCGCCGGCGAGGGCCGGCGCAAGGATGGCGACGCGCGCGTGCTGACCGAATCGCGTGACCTGGACGCACTGCGCGCGCGCTTCGGCGCGCGCGCGGGGCAGGCGTTCGCCGCGCGCGCCGGGCGCGCGATGGCGGCGACCGGGCTGCGCGAATTCCCCGCCAACCCCATCCCGCGCGAAGTGCCGGGCGAAGCCGGCGTGCCCGCCTATCCGGCGCTGCGCGACGACGGCGAGAGCGTGGCCTTGCAGGTGTTCGCCGACCGCGCCGAAGCCGACGCCGCGCATCCACGCGGCGTGCGTCGGCTGCTGGAGATCGCCCTGGCCGACAAGGCCAAGCAGGCGCGCAAGCAGTTGCCGGTGTCGCCGAAGACCGGCCTGCTGTACGCCGCCATCCACGAGTTCGATGCCGGCGCGCCGGCCAACGCCTCCGCGCGCCAGGACCGTCTGCGCGGCGACATCGTCGAGGCGGCCACCAACGCGGTGCTGGCCGACGGCCTGGGCGAGATCCGCGATCGCGCCGCCTTCGAACGGCGCCGCGACGAAGCCGGCAGGCGCTTGTTCGGCGAAGCGATGGAGCGGCTGGCGTTGGCCGAAGCGATCCTGTCGGCGGTGGCGGAACTGAAGCCGGCGCTGGAAGCGCCGCTGATGGGCTGGGCGCGCGGCAACCTGGACGACCTGCGCGCGCAACTGGCGGCGCTGGTGCCGCCGGGCTTCCTGCGCGCCACGCCGGCCGACGCGCTGGCGCAACTGCCGCGCTACCTGAAGGCGATGACGCTGCGCGCCGAGCGCGCCAAGCGCGACCCGGCCCGGGACCAGGCACGCATGCTGGAGATCAAGCCGTTCGCCGACGCGCTGCGGCGGGCCGCGGACGACGGCCTGGCCGGCCGGCCGGAATGGCAGGCGCTGCGCTGGGACCTGGAGGAACTGCGCGTGTCGATGTTCGCGCAGGAACTGGGCGCGCGCGGCGGGGTTTCGCCGAAGAAGCTCGCGCAGCGGCTGCAGGCGCTGCGCGGCTGAGCCGCGCGGCGCGGGTCAGTCGACGCGCTGCACCTTGGGCCGCGGATTGTGGCCTTCGACCTGCAGGTACCAGCCGCTGATCTTGCCCGGCGCGATCAGCACCTTGGGATTGGAGACGGGCTTGCCCATGTAGTAGTCGCCCTCGGTCACGCGCCAGCGCTGGCCGTTCTCCAGGGTGAACACGGTGCCGCGCGACCAGCCGCGCAGGTCGCCCTTCACGCTGCTGGAGATCGGCTCCATGCCGTCCTTACCGAACCAGGTGCCCAGCACGCGGGTCTCGCTTTCCTTGCGCGTGGCCTCGACGACGGTCTTCTGCTCCTCGCGCAGCAGCGAGTCGAGCAGGTCGAGCTGGGCCTGGGTGAGCTGGTCCAGGCCGGTGGCCTTCATCTGCTCCGGCGTCAGCCGCTTCTGGATGGCGACGTACTCGCGCGCAGCCAGCGCAGGCAGGGCGGTGCAGGCCAGGACGAGGGCGAGGGAAAGCGGAGCGAGCATGCGCATGCGGGTCACCTGCGGGGTCGTCGGGGGGATCACTTGATGCGGCGCACGGGTGCCGCGGTGTTGTAGCCCTCGATCTTCATGAACCACGTGTTGCCGAAGCGCGAAGGGGCGATCCTCACCCGCGGGTTCTCCAGGCGCACGCCGGCCAGCGACGCCGGTTCGGCCTGTTCCCACACCTGGCCGTTGGCCAGCGTGTACTGGCGGCCCTTGGCGAAGCCGTTGAAGCTGCCGGCGATGGTGCTCTCGATGGGCTCGGCGCTGCCGAAGTCGAAGAAGCCGCGCGCCTCGCGCTCCACTTCCTTGCGCCCGGCCTCCTTGGCCTCGGCCACCGCGGCTGCGGTCTGCTGGCCCACTTTGCGCTGCAGCCAGGCTTCCAGCGCGGCCAGTTCGGCGGGGCTGAGCTTGTCCAGGCCGGCGGCCTTGAACTCGGCCTCGGTCATGTTCTCGCGCAGGTTGCCCGGGCCGGTCGCCGCGGTGCTTTCCTGGGCCAGCGCGGTCGCCGCGCACGCGAGCAGGACGATGGATAGAAACGAGCGGATCATCTGCGTGGCTGTTCCCGTGGGCATCCGGCCGGTAGTGTAGTCATTCCCGGCGTCCCCTGTCCGCCGCTGCCTCCGTCATGAACCGCTCCGAGCCGTCCATCGCTTCCCTGTCGCGGCACCCCGCCGTTTCCGCCTTGCCGGAGCGCGTGCGGACGGTGCTCGACGCGGCGCTGCAACGGCCGGACGCGGGCGAGGGCATGGCCGATGCGCTGCCGGTGCTGTCCGATGCCTTGGACATCCTGCGCGGGCTGTCGGCCGACGCGGACGTGGTGGCGGCCGCGGTGCTGGCGGGCCTGCCGGCCGTGCAGGCCGACGCGCTGCCGCCGCTGGTGCGGCAGTCGCCGGCGCTGGCCGACCTGATGGAGGGCCAGGCCGCGGCGGCGCAGGTATGGGCGTTGCATGCCGAGCAGGTGCGCGGCGGCAACAGCGAGGGCCTGCGCCGGCTGCTGCTGGCGCTGGTGCGCGACCTGCGCGTGGTGCTGATCCTGCTGGCGCGGCAACTGGCGCGCATGCGCGCGGCCGGCGCCCTGCCCGAGGCCGAGCGGCAGGCGCTGGCGCGGCTGACCCGCGACATCCACGCGCCGCTGGCCAACCGGCTGGGCATCTGGCAGTTGAAGTGGGAGCTGGAAGACCTGGCCTTCCGCTACCTGCAGCCGGACACCTACCGGCAGATCGCCGCGCAACTGGACGAGAAGCGCACCGGCCGCGAGCGCTACATCGCCGGCGTCATCGACACGCTGCGGCGGGCGCTGGCCGAGCACGGCATCCGCGCCGAGATCAGCGGCCGCCCCAAGCACATCTACAGCATCTGGCGGAAGATGCAGCGCAAGCAGGTGGCCTTCGGCGAACTCTACGACCTGCGCGCGGTGCGCATCGCGGTGGACGACGTGGCCGCCTGCTACGCCGCGCTGGGCATCGTGCACGCGCTGTGGGTGCCGATCCCCAGCGAGTTCGACGACTACATCGCCCGGCCCAAGGCCAACGACTACCGCTCGCTGCATACCGCGGTGGTCGGCCCGGAAGGGCGCACGCTGGAAGTGCAGATCCGCACCCACGAGATGCACGCGCAGGCCGAGCTGGGCGTGGCCGCGCACTGGAAGTACAAGGAAGGCAAGGGCGGCGGCGACGCCTTCGACCGCAAGATCGCCTGGATGCGCCGGCTGCTGGACGGCGCGGCCGACGGCGACGCCGCCGCGCTGGCCGGCGACCTGGACGCCGAACTGGCCGAAGAGCGCGTGTACGCGCTCACCCCCAAGGGCGAAGTGGTGGACCTGCCGCAGGGCGGCACGGTGCTGGACTTCGCCTACCACGTGCACACCATGGTCGGCCACCGCACCCGCGGCGCCAAGGTCAACGGCCGCATCGTGCCGCTCAACCACGCGCTGCGCAGCGGCGACCGGGTGGAGATCCTCACCTCGAAGGAACCCGAGCCGCGCCGCGACTGGCTGCTGCCGGCCAACGGCTTCCTCGCCAGCGGCCGCTCGCGCGACAAGGTGCGCGCGTGGTTCCACAAGCTCGACCGCGCGCGCAACGTGCAGGCCGGGCGCGAACTGCTGGAGAAGGAACTCAAGCGGCTGGGCCTCCATCAGGCCGATCTCGCTGCGGCGGCGAAGAAGTTCCATGCCGACAGCGTGGACGACCTGTATATCCAGGTGGCGCTGGGCGACGTCGGCCCGCATCAGGTCGGCCGTGCGTTGCACGAGGAACAGCGCGCCGCGGCCGAGCCCGCATCCGCGTCCGTGCTGCCGGCGCGGCGGCCGCCGAAGCGCGTGGCCGCACCGGGCAAGTCCAAATTCACCGTGCAGGGCGTGGGCAACCTGCTGGTGCAACTGGCGCGCTGCTGCCAGCCGGTGCCCGGCGAACCCATCGCCGGTTACCTGACCCGTGGACGCGGCGTCACTGTGCACCGCACCGGCTGCGCGTCCTTCGTGCGCCTGGCCGCGGCCAACCCGCAGCGCGTGCTGCCGGTGGAATGGGGGCAGGCCGGCGGCGGCTACGAGGTGGACGTGCAGATCGCGGCGATCGACCGCAAGTGGCTGCTCAAGGACATCACCACGCTGATCGCGCAGGAAGAGGCCAACGTGCTGGACATCAACAGCCAGAACGCGCGCGGCAGCGGCCGCGTGCATTTGCATCTGCGCCTGAAGGTGGCCGACTTCGGCCAGTTGTCCACGCTGCTGGGCAAGATCGACGCGCTGCCCGGGGTGGAGGAAGCACGGCGTTCAGGCTGAGTGCGTATCCTGTCGGCGTGCCGCACGCCGACGAACGCCTCACGCCCAGTCCCGGTCGTCGCATCGAACCCGCGTCCGATGCCGCGCCCCCGCGGCCTTCCGCGCCGCGCGCTTCCCGCTACCGTCCGCCCGCCTGGCGCAGCCGCGCCGTGTGGCGCGTGCTGCTGGCGTTGGCGCTGCTGGCGGGCGTGCTGCTGGTGGCGTTCCGCCGACCCTTGGCCGAAGCGATCTGGCCGCAGACACGCATCCAGCGCCTGCTCGACCAGGCCGAAGCCGCGCTGGTGGCCGGCCGCCTGCAAGCGCCGGACGGTGACGGCGCACGCCAGTTGTTCGAGGCCGCGCAGGCGCTGGACGGCGACCGCAGCGAGGCGGCGCGCGGGTTGCAACGGGTCGCGCAGGCCGCGCTGGCGCAGGCCGGCGACGCCTTGCAGGCCAACCGGTTCGAGGAGGCCCGCCGCGGGATCGCGCTGGCGCGCGAGTTGCAGGCGCCGCGCGCGCAGGTGCAGGCGGTCGAAGCGCGCCTGCGCGCGCGCGAAGCCGAATACGCCGGCATCGACGCGATGCTGCTGGCCGCGCAGCGCGCCGCGGAGGCGGACAGGCTGCTGGAAGGCGAGGACGCCGCGCTGCCGCTGTACCGGCGCGTGCTGGCCCTGCAGCCGGACCGGCTGGAAGCGCTGGAAGGGCGCGAGGACGCACTGTCGGACGTGCTGCAACAGGCGCGCCGCGCACTGGGCCACGGCGACATGGCGCTGGCCGCCGGCCTGGTCGCGCAGGCGCGCGACTTCGACGCCGGCCACGTGGACCTGCCGCAGGCGCAGGCGGAACTGGCGCGCGCACTCGACGCGCGCCGCGCGCAGGCGGCGAAGGAGTTGCGGCGCGGGCGCCTGGAAGCCGCGCAGGCGGCCTACGAGGCGGTCGTCGCCGCGGCGCCGGACGATGCGGCCGCGCGGCAGGGACTGGTGCAGGTCGGCCAGGCGTATGCGCGCGACGCCGGCCGCAAGGCCGAGGATTTCCAGTTCGCCCAGGCCGCCGCGGGCCTGGACCGCGCGCGCCTGCTGGCGCCGCAGTCGGCGGAACTGGCGGATGCGGAACGGCGCCTGGAGCGTTCACGCCAGGCCCGCTCGCGCTTGTCCAGCGCGCTGCCGGCGCACGAGCGCGACCGCCGGGTGCAGGCCCTGCTGGATGCGATGGCGCAGGCCGAGGCGCGCGGGCAATGGATCACGCCGCCCGGCGAGAGCGCCTACGACCGCCTGCGCGCCGCGCAGGCGCTGGCGCCGGAATCGCCGGCCGTGCGCCAGGCTGCCACGCGCCTGCTGCCGGCGGTAAGCCGCTGCCTGGACGACGAGCTGCGCGCCAACCGCATCCGCCGCGCGCAGGCATGCCTGCAAGCCTGGCAGACCGTGCAGCCGGGCGACGCCGCGCTGCCCGACGCGCGCCGCCGCTTGGCCGAGAAGTGGATCGCGGTGGGCCTGGAGCGGCTGGAAGCCGGCGACGTGGCTTTCGCCGGGCAGGCGCTGCAGGAGGCGCGCCGGTTGGACGCGCGCGCCGCCGGCCTGGACGCGATGCAGGAACGGGTCAGGACCGCGCAGACCGTGCCGGTGCCGTGACGGTCGGGGTTCCCGGTTGAGCGATGCCTGTCAGCCCAGGAACACGCGCTCCACCACGGTGCGCGCGGCATCCAGCGAGAAGTGGCGGCGGATGTTCTCGCGTCCGTGTGCGGACAGGGTGTTCCACAGCGCTTCGTCGCCGTACAGGGTGACCACGGCGTCGGCGAAAGCGGCCGGATCGTCGGCGACCAGCGTGTCCACGCCGTGGGTCAGGTGCATGCCTTCCACCGCGCACGAAGTGGCCACCACCGGCTGGCCGTGCGCCATGCTCAGGTTGACCTTGCCCTTCACGCCGGCGCCGAAGCGCAGCGGCGCCACTGCCACGCGCGCGCCGTCCATGTACGGGTCCAGGTCGGGCACGTGGCCGTGCACCCGGATGCCATCGGTGCGGCCGAGCGCGAGGATCTCGCCGGGCGGCTCCGCGCCGATGCAGTGGAAGCGCACCTCCGGCAGGCGCGCGCGGACCAGCGGGAACACCTCGCGCGCGAACCACAGCACCGCGTCCACGTTGGGCGGATGGCGGAAGCCGCCGACGAACACCAGGTCGCGGCGCTGCGCGAACGGCAGGCCGCCGTCGGCCAGCTCGTGCAGGTTGGACAGCACTTCGACCCGCGCGCCGGGCGCCGCCTGCGCCAGCAGGTCGCGCTCGTAGGGACTGACGACCAGGGTGGTGTCGGCCTGGCGCACCAGCGCCAGTTCGCGCTCGCGCGTGCGCTGCGCCGCCTGCGAGCCCACGCCGTCGCCTGCGATGCCGGCCGCGCGCGCTTCGCGCAGGTAGTGCAGGTCCACGGTGTCGAACACGATGCGCGCGCGCGGCGCGTGGCGTTGCAGCAGCGGCAGGCATTCCGCGGCGACGTAGTGTCGCGACAGCAACACCACGTCGAAGCGCGCGCCGTGCTGCTTCAGCCAGGCCGGTGCGCCGGCCGCGAACGGCGCGTACCAGGCTTCCACGCCCATGGCCTGCAAGCGCGCGGTGTAGGCGCCGGCGTAATGCAGGTTGGCGGGCAGGAACACCACGTGCGCGCCCTCGTCCAGCAGCAGGCGCAGCAGGTGCCACATGCGCAGCGAGGCCGAATCCCGGTCCGGGCGCGGCGTGTCGCTGTCCACCACCAGGATCTGCCGCTTGCCGCGCGCCAGCAGGGCGGGCGTCGGTAACTGGTGCGGCGCGAGCTGGCGTTGCAGTTCGGCGGCCCATTTGCGGGCGAATACGCCGCGGTTGCGGACCTGCCAGGCCTTCACGCCGCTGCCGGTGTCGGTGCCGGCGGTGGCGCCCTCCATGTGCACCACGCGCGCCTGCGGCTGGCAGACCACGCGCAGGCCGCGGGCGCGCACGGCGAAGGCCAGGTCGGTGTCCTCGTAGTAGGCCGGCGCGTAGCGCGGGTCGAAGCCGCCGATGTCGCGGAACAGCGCCGCCGGCACCATCAGCGCGGCGCCGGAGCAGTAGTCGGCGTCGCGCAGGTGGGCGAAGCGCGGGTCCTGCGGCGATTCGAACCGCCCGTAGTTCCACGCGCCGCCGTCGCTGAAGACCACACCGCCGGCTTCCTGCAGGCGGCCGTCCGGGTACACCAGTTGGGCACCGGCCAGGCCCGTGCCGGGCCATGCGCCGAAGGTGGCGTGCAGCGCGTCCAGCCAGCCGGGTTGCGGCACGGTGTCATTGTTCAGGAAGACGATGAAGCCGCCCCGCGCCAGCGCGGCGCCGTCGTTGCAGGCGGCGATGAAGCCGCCGTTGCATGCGCGCCGGTGGTAGCGCAGCCCGCCGATGGCGGCCATCCACGCGGCGGTCTCGTCGGACGAGCCGTCGTCCACCACGATGACCTCGCAGGCCGCCTGCGGCGGATGCGCCGCCAGCGCGCGCAGGCAGGCCAGGGTGTGCCGCGCCTGGTTGTAGACGGGGATGACGATGCTCACCACGGGCGCGTCGCCGCACGGCACGGCGAACGGCGCGAAGGTGTCCTCCGGCGGGAAGTACAGCCCTTCCGCCGGCAGCGCCGGCGCGGGCCGCAACTGGCGCAGCACGCGCTGCCAAGTGGCCTTCCAGCCCCGCGTGCGCAGGCTGGTCATGCCGCGCCGGGCCAGGCCGCGCGCACGTTCCAGCAGGAAACGCACGTCGGCCCAAGACATCGACATCCTGTTGCAACTCCGGCTGAGTGGGGGGCTGCCGGCGCAAGCGCGTGCGCGGGGGCTGCGCTAGACTCGCCGGACTTCCCATTGTCGCATCCCCTGTGGCCCGCAACGACTACGACGACGAAGACCTGGACGACGAGAGCGATGGCGACGGGGAAGGGCCGGGCTGGCGGCAGCGCCTGCTGGGATGGGGGCTGGCGGCGGTCGGGCTGGGACTGGGCTTCCTGATCCCCTACGTGCTGTACCTGAACCACCAGGTTACCGAACGCTTCGGCGAACTGCGCTGGCAGATCCCCACCCGCGTCTACGCGCGCCCGCTGCAACTGGCGCCGGGGCTGGCGATGGACGTGCAGACCCTGAAGACCGAACTGGATGCGGCTGCCTACCGCGAGGACGGCGCCGGCCAGGCCGCGGGCACCTATGCCCGCGACGGCGGCCGTTTCACCATCGCCAGCCGCGGCTACATCGACGTGGACGGGCGGGTCGCGCCGCGGCGCATCCAGGTCACCCTGTCCGGTGGCAGTGTCGCCGGCGTGCGCGACCTGGAGCGCAAGCAGGCGCTGAAGGCGGCGCGGCTGGACCCGGCGCGCATCGCCACCCTGTACGGGCAGAAGCAGGAAGAACGCCGCCTGGTGCGGCTGGAGGAAGTGCCCGAGCTGCTGGTCACCGGCTTGCAGGCGGTCGAGGACCGCGACTTCAAGGACCACCATGGCATCGACCTGTCCGGCATGCTGCGCGCGGCCTGGTTGTTCGCCAAGTCCGGCGGCGACACCCGCCAGGGCGCCAGCACCCTGACCCAGCAACTGGCGCGCAGCGGCCTGCTGGACATCGGCAAGGAAGTCACCCCGGCCCGCAAGTTCAACGAGATCCTGTACGCGCTGATCCTGGAGGCGCGCTACGACAAGCGCACCCTGCTGGAGGCGTACTTCAACCAGGTCGACCTGGGCCAGCGCGGCAGCCAGGCCATCCACGGCGTCGCCGCCGGCGCCGAGTACTGGTTCGGCCGCGACCTCGGCAGCCTGACTACCGAGCAGGTCGCGCTGCTGATCGGCCTGGTCAAGGGGCCGTCCTGGTACAACCCGCGGCGCAATCCGGAGCGCGCCCGGGACCGCCGCGACTACGTGCTGTCCAAGCTGCGCGAGACCGGCCTGATCGACGATGCCGAATACGCGCGGGCCAAGGCCGCGCCGCTGGGCGTGACCGGCACGCCGGGCATGGCGGCGGCCAACCGCTTCCCCGCCTACGTGGACCTGGTGCGCCGGCAACTGGCGCGCGACTACCCGGAAAGCGCCTTGCAGGGCGCCGGCCTGACCGTGCACACCGGCATGTCGCCTTCGGCCCAGGCGTATGCCGAGGCGGCGGTGACGCGCACCATCAAGTCGCTGGAGAACAAGCGCCGCCCGCCGTTGCAGGCCGGCATGGTGGTGACCGACGTGCACGACGGCGACGTGCTGGCCGTGGTGGGCAGCCGCGACGTGGCGCAGCCGGGCTTCAACCGGGCGGTGGAGGCGCAGCGGCCGGTGGGCTCGCTGCTCAAGCCTTTCGTCTACCTGCTGGCGCTGGCGCAGCCGGACCAGTATTCGCTGGCGACCTGGGTCGACGATTCCCCGGTCACCGTGCAACTGGGCAAGAACCGGCGCTGGACGCCGGCCAACTCCGACCGCCGCAGCCATGGCAGCGTGCGCTTGGTGGACGCGCTGGCGCATTCCTACAACCAGGCCACCGTGCGCGTGGGCATGAAGGTGGAGCCGGAACGGCTGGCGCAACTGCTGCGGGTGCTGGCCGGCATCCAGGCCGAGCCGAACCCCGCGCTGATCCTGGGCGCCACCGACCAGAGCCCCTACGCGATGGCGCAGCTCTACCAGTTCCTGGCCTCCGGCGGCGAGATCCAGCCGCTGCACGCCGTGCGCGGCGTGCTCGACCCGGACGGCAAGCTGCTCAAGCGCTACGACAAGACGCCGGCGCCGGCGCAGGAGGGCGATTCCATCGCCGCCAACCTGATCGGCGTGGCCTTGCAGCAGGTGGTCGCCAACGGCACCGGCCGGCAACTGTTGGGCGACGGCCTGGGCCGCCTGCAGTCGGCGGGCAAGACCGGCACCAGCAACGACGGCCGCGACAGTTGGTACGCGGGCTACACCGGCGACCACCTGGCCGTGGTGTGGATGGGCAACGACCAGAACGAACAGACCGGGCTGTACGGCGCCACCGGCGCCATGCGCGTGTGGTCGGGCCTGTTCGCGCGGTTGCCCAGTGCGCCGCTCAAGGTCTCGGGCAAGGGCCTGGACTGGCAGTGGGTGGTGGGTTCGGACAGCACCGACGCCGGCTGCCCCGGCGCGCGCCAGTTGCCGTTCGTATCCGGCTTCGCACCGGCCTATGCGCCGTGCACGCCGGAACCGCCGCCGGCCGAGGAGGCGTCCTCCGGCGGCGGCTGGCGCAGTTGGTTCGGCCTGGACAGGAAGGAAGAACCGCCGCCGCCCCCGCAGAACCCCACGCCCCCGCAACAACCGCCGAGATGATGAAGAAAGCCTTTCCCCTCCTGTTGCTCGCCCTGGCCGGCTGCATGGCCTCGCCCGCGCCAGCCCCGGACGTGCCCGCCGCCCGCGATCCGGTCACCCCGGAACAGCGCGTGGCCGCCATCCTCGCCGCCGCCGGCGACGACGACCGCGAACTGGCCGTGCAGCCGCTGCGCGACCCGCAGGTGGAAGACCTGCGTGAGCGGGCGCAGCAGGCGCGCGTCGCCGGCGATGCCGCGGCCGCCGGGGACGCGCTGAACCAGGCGCTGCTGCTGGTGCCCGAGGATCCCGCCGTGCTGCAGGAGCGTGCCGAAGTGGCCCTCCTGCAGGGCGACTACGCACGCGCGGATACGCTGGCCCAGCGTGCGTTCCAGCTGGGCTCGCAGGTGGGCCCGCTGTGCAGGATGCACTGGGAGACCGTGCGCCAGGTGCGCCAGCACGCGCTCGCCGTGCAGGCGCCGCTGCCCGCGCGCCACAAGCCGGAGGACGCCGCCCAGCACGCCGCACGCGCGGACACGATGCAGGCCGCCATCGCCGACGCGGAAAGCCGCCGCGACGCGTGCACCGTGCCGGTC
>ERZ761602.5868-NODE-5868-length-14182-cov-10.951511_pt1 | contig 14182 bp, 14 predicted proteins | sample MGYA00512165_ERZ761602 | MGnify/ENA primary metagenome ERZ761602 (study PRJEB28899, sample SAMN02445085) | bioreactor sludge metagenome | biome: EBPR sludge; isolation source: Thorneside wastewater treatment plant | place: Australia: Brisbane, Thorneside...
GGAGGGCGGCGGCCGGGTAGACCGGGAGGAAGGAACGGCCGACCAGCTCCTCTCACCCCTCCTCCAGCCGCTCCCACTCCGCGTACAGTCCCGCGATCTCCCCCTCCACCGTCGCCCGCTCCCGAGCCAAGGCCGCCACCGCCTTGTGATCGGCCGCCTGCTGCACCAGCTTCTCGTCGAGCTCTCCCAGCCGCCGCTCGCCGGCCTCGATCTCCTGGTGCACCTTGATCAGACGTTTACGCGCCCGCTCGGCGTCGCGGCTGCGCTGCTTACGCTGCTCCCAGTCGCCCAGGCCCTCCCCCACCTCGACGGTGCGCTCCAAAGCCGCTCCGTCGGTGCCGGTGCGGCCCTGGGCGGGCAGGAAGTCGCTGGGCAGCACCCCGGCGTGCAGCTCGACCCGCCCGTCGCCGACGTGGGCGACGTGGGTGGCGACGCGCTCGACCAGGAAGCGGTCGTGGGTGACGAGGACGATGGTGCCTTCGAAGGCGGCCAGGGCGTCGGCGAGGACCTCGACGGTGATGGCGTCGAGGTGGTTGGTGGGCTCGTCGAGGAAGAGCAGGTTGGCCGCGCGGCAGGCGAAGGCGGCCAGGACGACCCGGGCCTTCTCGCCGCCGGAGAGCTGGCCGACGGGCCGGAGCTGGGACTCGCCGCGCAGGCCGAGCGCCCCCAGGGCGGCGCGCATCCGGGCGACGGGGGACATGGGGACCTGCTCTTCGACGACCTCCAGGGCGGTCTTGTCGGCGGGCAGCTCTTGGGCGAGGTCCTGCGCGTAGCGGCTGATGCGCACGTCCTTGCCCAGGCGGCGCTGGCCCTCGACCGGCGCCAGGGTGCCGGCCAGGGCCGAGACGAGGGTGGACTTGCCGGCCCCGTTCGGCCCTAGCACCGCTAGCCTCATCCCGCGCTCCAGGGTCAGGTCGACCCCGCGCAGGACCGGCTCGCCGTCCGGCCAGGCCAGGGTGACGTTGCGGAGGGAGACGGGCTCCAGGGCGCCGGCGGGAGGCTCGGGCAGGCGCAGGCGAGGCCGCCCCTCGTGCTCGGGGAGCTCGATGCGGTCGATGCGGTTGAGCGCCTTCTGCTTGCTCTGGGCCTGGCTTGCCTTGTTGGCCTTGGCGCCGAAGCGCTCGACGAAGCGCTCGAGCTTGGCGACCTCCTGGTCCTGGCGGTCCTTGGCGGCCAGCAGCGCGTCCTGGCGGCGCTGGCGCTCAGCCAGCCAGGCGCTGAGGTTTCCTGAGAAGCTGGTCAAGGTACGGTTGCGCACCTCGACCACCTCTGTGCAGACGGTGTCCAGCAGGTGGCGGTCGTGGCTTACGATCAGCATGGTGCCGGGCCAGTCGGCCAGGGACTGCGCCAGCCAGCTGCGCGCCCGGATGTCGAGGTGGTTGGTCGGCTCGTCCAGCAGCAGCAGGTTGGGCTCGGAGAGCAGCAGTCGGGCCAGGGCGACCCGCATCTGCCAGCCGCCGGAGAGCTCCGCACAGCTCCGGGTCCAGTCCTCGCTGGCGAAACCAAGGCCGCTGAGCACGCTGCCGATGCGCTCCTCGGCCGAGAAGGCGCCCCGCAGGCGCATCTGCTCGCTGACCTGGCCGAGCCGCTCGGCCCCGCCGGCCTCTCCCTCCTCGGCGGCCTTCAGGGCGCGGGCGTAGTCCTGCTCCAACGTGTGGAGCCAGGCCATCTGGCTGCGGGACTCGTCCCAGACGCTGAGGGTGGAGCCGCTGACGGCCTGCTGGGGCAGGTAGCCGAGCCGCGCGTCGCCCCGCAGCAGGATGCGCCCCGCCTCGGGCTGGACCTGGCCGATGATGGCGCGCAGCAGGGTGCTCTTGCCGGTGCCGTTGCGGCCGATCAGCCCGGCGCGCACCCCGGGGCGCAGGTGCCAGTGCGCGTCGTGAAGGAGATCCTGGTCGCCCATGGCGAGGCTGAGGCCGTCGAGTCGGAGCATCGCGCGCCGATAACGCGCCGTCCCCCCTCGCCGTGGCGCCGAAGTCGAGTAAGGTATCAGGCGCTCGCATCCCCTCTCGCCCACCCCCGCTCAGCAAGGAGACCTCCATGGCCTTCGACCCCATGGAACTCGGCTTCATCCGAATCCTCCGCGGCCTCGACCGGACCCAGATCCTGCAATTCCTCGACGCCTGCAAGGCCATCGACGTGCCTGCCAACGAGATCATCGTGGAAGAAGGCGAAGAGGACGAGGCCATGCTCTTCCTGCTGGAGGGCGAGCTCGAGGTCTACATCGGCAAGGGCGCGGACATCACCTCCCTGGCCTTCGTGCGCCGGGGCGAGGCCCTGGGCGAGCTGGCCCTGTTGGGCCTCTCCACGCGCCGCACCGCCAGCATCCGCTCGACCGAGGACTGCGACATCCTGGTGCTGGAGCGCGCGGGCTACGAGTCGCTGGCCGCCGCCGGGCACCCCGTGGTCGACCGCCTGCAGGATCAGGTCCTGCGCAGCCTGGCCGAGCGCATCCGCGAGACCGACGCTCGCATCGGGCAGCTGGCCGAGGGCAGCGACCTGGACGACCGCGAGCCCGAGGGCATCTTCTCCCGCCTGACGACGGCGGTGGTCGGCACGGGCCCCCGGGGACGCGCCCCCAAGCCGGTCGAGGTGCTCAGCAGCTCCGCCCACTTCAAGGACCTCGCCCTCGCCGTCAAGGAGCTGCTGGCCGGGCACCTGGAGGTGGTGGCCATGCCCCAGGGCGAGCATGTGCTGACCGAGGGCTCGATGAAGGGCGACGCCTGGATCCTGGCCACGGGCGAGGTCGGGGTCTACCGGACGACCCGCACCGGCCTGCAAGAGAAGGTCGGCACGCTGCACCCCGGGGCGCTCTTCGGCCACCTCGCCATCATCGGCGACGACAGCCGCACCGCGACCTGCATCACCGAGCAGGCCAGCTGGCTGTACAAGATGCCGCGCGAGGTGGTCAAGGCCCTGGTCGAGAGCGCCACGACCGAGGGGCGGGCCCTGCGGCACTGCTTCATCCACGCCCTGGCCCGCCAGCTGCAGCAGGCCAACGAGCGCCTCGCGGCGGTGACCGCCCAGTTCGCCACGAAGACGCTGGGCAAGGCCGACCTCGAGCGCGTCCACGCCGCCCAGACCGCCGTGGTCGGCGCCGAGTAGCCTTGGCCCTGCCTCCTCCTCCCCCGGGCCTGGGAGAGCGCCTCGGGCGGGTCGGGATGATCGCCCGCTGGCGGCCCCTGCACCGGGGCCAGGTGGCGGTGCTCGACGCCCTGGTCGCGCGCTCGGAGACGCTGGTCATCGGCATCGGCAGCAGCAACCAGTACGACGCCCGCAACCCGTTCACGGCCGAAGAGACCGAGTCGATGCTGCGCCTGCACCTCCCCGCGGAGGTGCGGGTGCTGCCGGTGCCGGACCTGGGCCACGGCCCGCGCTGGACGGCGATGGTGCTGGAGCTGCTGGGCCCGCTGGACCTCTTCGTCACCGCCAACCCCTACGTCTGGTCGCTGCTGGCCCCGCACTACCGGCTCTGCCACCCGGTCCACCTCGTCCCGCTGGAGCGGCGGGTGCCGGTCGAGGGCACGATGGTCCGCCGCGCGATGGCCGAGGGCGAGGGCTGGCGCGAGCTGGTGACGCCCGAGGTCGAGCGCTGGCTGGACGAGCGCGGGCTGGTGGAGCGCTTCCGGCGGGAGTTCGCGGGTGCGACTAGCTAGTGCCAGGCGCTAGCTAGTCACACCCCCGAGCCGCACGATAAGCTCCCCCTCCCCCCAAACCCGAGGCCTGCATGTACTCCTGGGATGTCGACACCTCTGACTGGCGCGGCGCCAAGGGCTACGCCTACGCCCCCGCCGCCGCCAAGCGCATGGAGGGCGATGTGGCCCGCGCCCGCGAGGCTGGTCCGCGCACCTACACCGGGGCCAGCGGCCCCAACGAGAAGGTGATCGACCCCAGCAAGGTGGTGCGCAGCAGCTCGACCAACCCGATCATCGTGGCGGTCGACGTGACCGGCTCGATGGCCCGCTGGCCGGCCGAGATCTTCGACCGCCTGCCCCTGCTCTACACGACCCTGCAGGCCTACCGCGAGGACGCCGAGATCCTCTTCGCCGCCATCGGCGACGGCGCGGTCGACCGCTGGCCCCTGCAGGTGACGACCTTCGCCAGCGGCTTCGACCTCGAGCAGCAGCTCGCCAGCATCTACGGCGAGGGCGGGGGCGGCGACGCGCCCGAGAGCTACGGCCTCTTCGCCCACTGGGTCAACACCCACGTCCAGGTGCCGAAGGCCGACAAGCCCTTCCTGATCGTCTTCGGCGACATCACCATGCACGAGACGGTGCCCCCCGACCAGGTCCGCCGCCTGTTGGGCGACGGGGCCCAGGGGCCGATCGACGCCATCGCCGCCTGGCAGCAGGTGGCCAGCCGCTGGAACACCTGGTTCCTGCGGCGCCCGGGCGGCAAGCAGGGCGACGCGGTCGATCAGCAGTGGTCCAAGGCCATCGGCGCCGACCATGTCTTCCCGATCGACGACGAGCAGCGGGCCGTGGACTACGCGATGGGCATCATCGCCCAGGCCTGGGGCCATATGGGCGACTTCCAGGACAACATGCTGGCCCGGCAGAGCAGCGACAAGGTGCGCGCCGTCAGCACCCGGCTGCAGACCGTCGGGCCGCGCCGCCTGGACTGTCCGGCCTGCGGCGCCCCCCTCCCCGCCGAGGCCCGCGGCCGCATCAGCTGCCGCTTCTGCGGGACCACGGTCGCGCTGTAGGCGGACGTGCGGGCCATCGTCACCGTCCCGCCGCACGCCACCTTCCTGCCGGAGGTGGCGGCCCACCCCATGACCGCGGGGCTGCGGCTGAACACGGTGATGCCCATCGCCGAGCCTCACACGGCCGTGCTGCGCAACCTGCGGGCCCTGGGACGGCCGCTGTGGGTCGATCTGAAGGGCCGCCAGCTCCGGGTCAGCCGGGCCGCCCTGCCGCCCTTCACCGAGGTCCAGCTCTCCCATCGCGTCCAGGTCCGCACCCCCTGCGACGCCTTCTTCAGCGACGGACGGGAGCACGCCCGGGTGCTGGCCGTGGACGGTGACCGGCTGATCCTGGAGGAGAGCCCGCGGCGGGTGGTGGGGCCCGGTGAGTCCGTCAACATCGTCGCCGAGGACCTGCGCATCGAGGGCGGCTTGACCGATGGAGACAGACACTGGCTGGCGGCCATGGCCGAGCTCGGCGAGCGCGATGTGATGCTCTCCTTCGTCGAGGGGCCCGAGGACCTGGAGGAGGTGCGCAGCCTCCTCCCCGGGGCGCGCATCGTACAGAAGATCGAGAGCCGCAAGGGCCTGGCCTGGGTGGGACGAGGTGGAGCGAAGGAGGGCCGCCTGATGGCCGCCCGAGGGGATCTGTACGTCGAGGTGGTGCAGCCCCACCGCATCCTGGGGGCGATGCGGCGCATCGTCCAGGCCGACCCGACGGCGATCGCCGCCAGCCGCGTGCTGACCAGCCTGGCCTTCCAGGCCGTGCCCGACTGCGCCGATCTGAGCGATGTCGCCTGGCTGCACGCGATCGGCTACCGCAGCCTGATGCTGGGGGACGAGGTCTGTCAGCGACGCGAGGCGGTGCTGGCGGCGCTGAACGCCCTGCAGGCCATCGCGGGCGAGCTGGAGTGAGGATCGGCATCGCCCAGGTGGACAGTCGGGTCGGCGATCTGTCCGCCAACGCCCGCAACATCCGCGAGGCGGTCGCCGCCCTGGTCCCGGGCGCCCCCGAAGTGGTCCTGCTGCCCGAGCTGGCGCTGACCGGCTACCCGCCGCGGGACCTGCTCTACGATCCCGACCTCGTCGCCGCCGCCCTGCGCGCCCAGGAGCGCCTCGCCCGCGAGCTGGAGGGGGGCCCGCCGGCGCTGGTGGGGGGGATCTGGCCGGGTCCGGCCTGGCCGCGGCACCCCTCTCTGTACAACGCCGCGCTCCTCCTGCACCGGGGAGAGGTCCGCCTCGCCCAGGCCAAGCGCCTGCTGCCCAGCTACGACCTCTTCGTCGAGGCCCGCTGGTTCCTCCCCGGCCCGACCAGCCCTCCCCTCCCCTTCGGCGCGCAGCGTGCCGGCGTGCTGGTCTGCGAGGACCTCTGGCAGGAGGGCTACCCCGTGCAGCCGGTGGACCTCGCCCGCGAGGCGGGGGCGACCGTACTGTTCAGCCTGAGCGCCTCGCCCTATCGGCAGGGCGCCCTGGCCCGGCGGTTCGCGCACGCGAGGGCCACGGGGCTGCCGATCGTCTATGTAAACGGTGTGGGGGCCAACGACGAGCTGATCCTGGACGGAGGTAGCTTCGTCCTGAACGGTGCGGGCCAGCTCGTCGCGATGCTGCCGCGCTTCGAGGAGGCCGTCGACATCGTCGAGCTGGACGGTGAGGAGCTGACGGCGCCGGTCGAGGATCTGGACACACTGCGGCAGGCCCTGGTCGCCGGCATCCGGGGGTTCGCCCGCAAGAACGGGCTGAGGCGGGCCGTGCTGGGCCTGTCCGGCGGCGTGGACAGCGCCCTGGTGGCCGTGCTGGCCTGCGAGGCGCTGGGGGCTTCCTCGGTCACTGCTTTGGCTCTCCCCTCCCGATACACCGACCCTCGCTCCACCCAGAGCGCCCGCGAGCTGGCGGAGACGCTGGGCTGCCGCTTCGAGGTCCAGCCAATCGAGGCCTTGCACGCCGCGGCGGAGGCGCTGGTAGGGGCAGAGGGTGGCACCACCATGGAGAACGTCCAGGCCCGCCTGCGGATGATCCTGCTGATGGCCCGGGTCAACCGCGAAGGCGGGATGCTGCTGAACACCAGCAACAAGACCGAGCTGGCGCTGGGCTACGGGACCCTGTATGGCGATCTGGCCGGGGCGCTGTCGCCGATCGGGGACCTGGGCAAACACACCGTCTACGCGCTGGCCCGGCATATGGGCGGGATCCCGGCGTTCATCCTGGACCGTCCGCCCAGCGCGGAGCTGCGGCCGGAGCAGGTGGATCCCTTCGACTACGCCCGGGTCGGGCCCGAGGTCGACTCCGGGCTGGCCCGGGCGGCGGGGCTGCCGGGCGAGGCGATGGAGGCGGGCCTGGCCAGGATGGTGCGGGCCTCGGAGCACAAGCGGCGGCAGGCCGGCGTGGTGCTGAAGGTCAGCGACGCGGCCTTTGGGAGCGGCAGGATGATGCCGGTGGCGCGGGGCTGAGGGAGGGGCCTATGTGCCCACGGTCGCAAAGCCAAGTGCGCGGCCGGCAGTCGCCAGCTCCACGTTGTGAGTTGCCAGTGCCGGCAATCCAGACCTCGACTGCCCCCAGAGCAGGGCAGTCGCCAGGTGGATGGCGTCGAGCGTGCCCAAGGGTGTAGGAAAGGGCTCGGCCGCCCGCCGAAGCACCACACCCGAGATGTCCACCCGCTCCATCCGCTCGATCAGCCGGATCGTCAGACCTCGGCGGTCCGCCAGCTCCTGGTCGTCGAGGAGGCCTTGACGGCGCCGACGGTCGAGGGTCCGCAGGCACTCGACCTCGGTCAGGGCGCTCGTCACCATCAGCTCAATGGTTGACCACTCGGCGAGACGGTCTGGCTGGGTCAGCACGACGCGCAGCAGCACCGACGAGTCGATGTAGGCGCTCACCACCGGTCCGCCCGCTCCTCGACGAGCTGTGCCCGCACGTCTCCCTCGCCACGGGTGGGTCCGAGGAGCGGCACGTCGTGGACCGACCCCTTGGCGGGTCGGACGACAAGCTCAAGTCCTTCAGCTCCGATGGGAACAATGCGAGCGATCGGCTCCGTTCGATCGAGCACGACAACGGTCTCGCCGCGTCGAACGGCTTGCAGGTGCTCACTCAGGTGAGCCTTCAGGTTGGCGATGCCCACGGTAGTCATGACCACAAGATAGTCCTGGATGGTCATGAGCGCAACCGCCTCGAAGAGCTCTGCCTCGGCTCACTCCGGCGGGCCGTAGCCCAGCACGGTGGCGATCACCTCGCCCGCCAGCATCGGCTCGACGCCGATCCAGCCGTCGCCCTCGGCCACGGGCCCCAGCTCGCGGGCCATCCAGCGCCCGGGGATGACGTCCTCGGGCGCGCCGGGCTTGGGGACCATCACGATCGCCCGCTCGGTGCGGAAGCCGCCCAGCTCGCCGACGATGCGGATCACACGCTCGGGCTTGCCGTCGACGTGGGCGAGCACTCCCTCGGCCGTTGCCACACCGTCCGGCTGGCCCTCGCGCCCGCAGATCCAGCGGACCATGTCGTCGCCCGAGGTCGGCAGGTCGCCGAGCAGCCAGCGCTCCCAGGTCCGGCCGCGGACGAGGAAGACGAGCAGGTGCTTGAGGCCCTCGGTCTCCAGGTTGCTGAGCACGACGGCCTGGGTCTGCTCGGTCATCTCCAGGGAGGTCGAAGGGATCGGCGCGTCTTCGGGGAGCTCGCCGGTCTGCATCCAGACCCGGGGCTCGGGGGCGCGGGCCGGGAGGAGCTGCGCGGGTCGGCCGGCGGGTCGCAGCGCGGTGGCGAAGGGCTCGGGCGCGGGGCCCTGGCCGCCGTACTGTTGCCAGCCATCGTCGAGCAGCTGACCGATGCCATCGACGACGGCGTAGCGGCGATGGGTGAACCACCAGCTGGTGGGCTGGCCGTCCTCCCAGGTCTCCTCGACCATGCAGGCGGCAGGCATGCCGTCGGGGTGCTGGATGCGCAGCACGAGGATCCGCCGCTCGACGTCGCGCCGGGCGGCCACCAGGGCCCAGGTGGCCCCCAGGTCGGCGCCGGGATCGGCCTGGGCGAGGCGGGTCCAGTCCAGCACCTCCTCGTGGCCGTCCTTGAGGAGGTGGATGGCGGGCACGGGCTCGCGGCGGGTGAGGATCTGCTCGCTGACCATCTGCGTGAGCCAGAGGCGGACCTCGTCGTCGTCGTGGACGTCGATGGAGAGCGGGCGGCGTTCGGGCGCATAGGGTGTGCTCATGGGGGGGAGCATACCAAGAACGACGGTTACTCTACCCTGGGCTCGCCGCCGATGCGGAGCACCTCGACCCGGGCGGCGTGCTCGCGCAGCCTCTCGGCCACCCCTTCGGCTTGGGCCGCCTCGCAGAGGACCTTGACGTTGGGGCCGGCGTCCATGGTGGACCAGGCGCCGACGCCCTGGGCGCGCAGCTCCTCGACGGTGCGAAGGCAGGCGACGGTGCCCTCTTGCCAGTAGCGCACGGGCGGCCAGGCGCTGATCATGGTGGCGTGCATCTCGTAGGTGGAGCGCTCCATCTGTTCCCCCAGGGCGGCGAGGTCGCGGTCCTGGACGGCCTGGATGGCGAGGCGCAGGCGCTCCGGCGCAGCGGCGACGAAGGCTGGAAACAGAGGCGAGGTCTGCTGGGTGCGGATCATGCCCTCGGTGCTGCCCACAGGCTTGCGGGACCCGCTGACGACGGCGACGACGAGGCGCAGATCCCAGTGGTCGGCGGGGGCCAGGGGCCAGGCGTGGCTGTCCAGCCCGTCGGGGCGCTCGCCTCGATCCCAGACGACCCAGCCGCCCCACAGGCTGCGGGCGGCGCTGCCGGACCCCTGGCGGGCGAGGACGGAGAGGGCCTGCCGGTCGGGCTGAAGGCCAGCGGCGGCGGTGGCGGCGAGGGCCAGGGCGGCGAAGGCCGAGGCGCTGCTGGCGAGGCCGGCCGCGGCGGGGAAGTTGTTCTGGCTGAGGACCTCGACCGGCGGGCGGGCGGGGTCGATGCGGTCGAGGAAGGCGAGCACCCGGGCGGCTTCTTTGCCCTCGACCCGGCGCCCGTCGATCTGTACGAGGTCGGCGGGGGCTCCCCAGCGCACGGTGGTCTCGGTGCGGAAGCCGTCCAGGGTGATGGAGAGCGAGGGCACCGCCGGCAGGTTGAGGGCGGCGTCGCGCTTGCCCCAGTACTTGATGAGGGCGATGTTGGGGTGGGCGGTGGCGGTGGCGCTTCGCATGCGGGGGACTATCTCGCAGGGCCCACGGCGAAGGCCTCGATGCCCGCCTCGGCCGCCGCGGCGACCAGCTCGTCGGGCCGCGGGTGCAGGGCGATGACGACGCCTCCTCCTCCCGCCCCGGCCAGCTTGGCGCCCAGGGCTCCATGCGTCCGAGCGAAGGCGACCAGCGACTCGATCTCGGGGGAGCTGACGCCGATCTCCGCGAGCAGGCGCTGGTTCTCGCGCATGGCCTCGCCGAGGACGGGCAGATCGCCGGCCTCCAAGGCGGGGCCGACCTCCAGGACCAGGGCCCCGATGCGCTCCAGAAGGGGATCGACCTGGGGCCTGCGCGCGGCGACGCCCGCGACCAGCTCGGCGGTGTCGCCGGCCTTGCCGGTGTCCAGCACCACCAGCGGCAGCGGTCCCAGGCGGATCTCCTCCAGCTGCAAGCCCGCCGACCCGCGCCGATAGCGCAAGGCGCAGCCCCGGGCCGAGACGGTGTGGTCCAGCCCGCTGGGGTTGCCGTGGAAGAGGCGCTCCAGGCGGAAACCCCGCTCGATGCACTCCTGGAGCGAGGCGGTGCGGCCCTGCCAGGCGGCCCAGGCCCGCACCAGGGCGACGGCGAGGGAGCCGGAGCTGCCCATGCCGCGGCCGACGGGCAGCTCGGTGTCGATCTGCACGTCCAGGCCCTGAGCGGGCAAGAGGGCGTCGAGGGCGACCGGCAGGCGGGGGTCCTCCATCGCGGCGGCCCGCACGCGGCGGGGTCCCTCGCCGGGGGTGAGCCGCACGGTGGTCCCGCGGTCGACGGCCATGGCCAGGGCGGGGTGGCCGTAGACGACGGCGTGCTCCCCGAAGAGGATGAGCTTGCCCGGGGCGCGGCCGAGGAAGGGAGGGGCGCTCACGCGGCGGCGCTCAGCGCCCGACGGCGGACTGGTGGCGGGCGTGCAGGCGCATATGGCCGCGCTGGATGCCCTCGGTCGCCAGGGCGCGCAGGGCGCCCATGTTCTGGGCGAGGCCGACGGCGGCGATGATGCCGGCCAGCCGCCTGGCGCTGGGGCGGCCCAGGATGGTGTGGGCGGCCGAGACGGTGGGGTGGGCGTGCATGGTGCCGCCGACGACGCCGACCTGCATCGGCAGCTCGATGCTGCCGCAGAGGGCGCCCTGCTCGTCGACCGTCCAGCGGCTGAGGCTGCGGTACTGGCCGTCGCGGGCCGCCCAGGCGTGGGCCCCGGCCTCGATCGCCCGCCAGTCGTTGCCGGTGGCGATGACGACGGGGTCGATGCCGTTCATGATGCCCTTGTTGTGGGTCGCCGCCCGGTAGGGGTCGGCCCAGGCGAAGCGGTAGGCCGAGGCGATGCCGGCGGCGACCTCGGCCCCCGAGCAGTCCGGCATGTCCAGCAGCTCGGCGGGGATGCGGCAGCTGGCCCGGGCGAGGCGCTCGCTGGCGAGGTTGGAGAGGATGCGCAGGCCGACGTCGTGGCCGGTGATGCGCTCGATGTCCGGGGCGAGGCGTTCGGCCAGGGTGTTGACCATGTTGGCGCCCATGGCGTCCAGGCAGTCGTAGAGGATGTGCAGGACGACCATGTCCTCGGCGGGCTGGCCGGGCTCGTCGTAGCGGAGGCTGCGCACCTGCATCCCGCGCAGGCCGCCGCCGCGCTCTTCGACCAGCGCGTGGACGCCGCGGCAGCGCTCGGAGAGCTCGGGGATGGCCGCCTGGAGCGCGGCCACGACCGCGGGCACGTCACGCACCGCCGGGATCTGGACCTGGCCGATCATCACGCTCTCGTCGACCTCGGTCCGGAAGCCCTCGGCCTGGCGCACGATGCGGGCCATGTTGCTGGCGGCGGCGACGACGCTGGGCTCCTCGACCACCATCGGGACGAGCACATCCTGCTGGTCGATCAGGAAGTTGATCCCGACGCCCGCCGGCAGGGCCATCCGCCCGATGACGTTCTCGATCATCAGGTCGGCCCGGCCCAGGCTGAGCCCGTGCTCGCCGAAGGCGCGCTCCTCCTCGGGCGAGAGCGCGGCGAAGTCGGCCACCCGCGCGAGGCGCTGGTCGGGAGAGAGCTGGTAGAAGCCCGGTAGACGACTGCTCTTCACTCGGACGCTCCAGAGACACGCGTGTAGAGGCAGCCCAGGTCGTCCTGGAGCTGCTCACCCCGGGGCTCGACCCAGGCGGCCATCGGCTCGGCGATGGGCATCGACCCCGGCTGATCCAGCACCAGCTGGACCCTGCCCTGGACGGAGGTCCAGCTGCCGGCGCGCTCGACCACCCCCGACCAGATGCAGGTGGCGCCCTCGGGGCAGGGGCTGACGAGATCCTGGCCGGTGAAGCGGCCCTGCGCGTCGAAGGCGAGGGTCCGCGTCCAGGCCCGCTCGCCGCAGGCCGAGCTGGTCCACGAGCCCGTCACGGAGACGGGGAGCCCCGGGGACGGTGGCGGCGCCGGCTCGACCGGGGCGGAGGCGACCTCGACGGGCCGCGCCCCGCAGGCCCACACCAGGAGGAGGATCACGCCAGCGCGCCCTTGTAGAAGCCGTCCAGCACCTCGTTGTAGGCCTTCTCGACCGCCTTGCGCTTGAGCTTGAGGCTGGGCGTGAGCTGGCCGTTCTCGACGCTGGGCTCGATCGGCAGGATCGCCCACTTCTTGATCGACTCGTAGCTGGCGAGGCCGGCGTTGAGCTGGGCGACGCTCTGCTCGACCTGCTCCTTGAGCTTGGGGTGCTCGATCAGCTGCTCGTACGAGAGGCCCGAGAGGCCGTTGCTCTCGGCCCACTTGGGGATCTCCTCGCGCGAGATGGCGACGAGCATGGAGCAGAAGTTGCGCCGGTCGCCGTGGACGACGGCCTGGGCGACGTAGGGGTTGATCAGCTTGAACTTGCCCTCGATCGCGGTCGGGGCCACGTACTTGCCGCCGGAGGTCTTGATCAGGTCCTTCTTGCGGTCGGTGATCTTCAGGAAGCCCTCGGCGTCGATCTCGCCGATGTCGCCGGTGCGCAGCCAGCCGTCCTCGGTCAGGGTCTCGGCCGTGACCTCGGGCAGCTTGTAGTAGCCGCGCATGATGCCCGGGCCGCCCAGCAGGATCTCGCCGTCGGCGGGGTCGAGCTTGACCTGCACGCCGGTGACGGGCAGGCCGACGGTGCCGAACTTGTAGCGATCGGGCCGGTTGACGAAGCTGGCGGCGCTGGACTCGGTCAGGCCGTAGCCCTCCATGATCAGCAGGCCGGCGGCGTGGAAGAACTCGGCGATGTCGCGGGACAGCGGGGCGCTGCCCGAGATGAAGGCCTTGAGGTTGCCGCCGAAGGCCGCCCGGACCTTGGAGAAGACCAGCTTGTCGGCGATGGCGTACTTCAGGCCCAGCAGCCCGCCGGGCTCCTGGCCCTTCTGCTTGACCCGGCTGGCCTCCAGCCCGACGGCCATCGCCCACTGGAAGATCTTCCACTTCATGCCGCCGGCCTCGCGCGCGCCGCCGACGATCTTGTTGTAGACCTTCTCGAAGATGCGGGGCACGGCGGCCACGAAGTCGGGCTTGGTGGCGGCGAGGTTGGGGACGATGCGCTCGATGCGCCCGTCGATCGCCGTGCAGAAGCCGATCTTGAGCTGGCCGGCCAGCAGCACGCTGCCGAAGGAGTGCGAGAGGGGCAGCCAGAGGAACTGGCGGAAGTCGGGCTTGAGGAAGTTGAGGCTCTCGATGCCCTCGCCCTCGAAGACCCAGCAGGAGTGGGTCAGCTCGACGCCCTTGGGCCGCCCGGTGGTGCCCGAGGTGTAGATGAGCGTGCAGAGGTGCTGGCCGTCGATGGCGCCGGCGACCGCGGGGTAGCGGGCCGGGTCGGCGGCGTCGTAGGCGCGGCCCATGTCTTCGAGCTCGGCCATGGTCATGGCCAGCTCGTTCTTCATCGAGCCGTCGATCAGGATGATCTTCTTGAGGTTGGGCACCTCGTCCTTGCGGCTGAGGATCTTCTCGGCCTGCTCGACGTTCTCGGCGAAGAGGAAGACCGTGTCCGAGTCGTGGACGATGAAGGCGGCCTCTTCCGCGGTGCTGGAGGGGTAGATGGTGGTCACGGCGCCGCCGGCGGTGTTGACGCCCAGCGCGGCGATGACCCACTCGACCCGGGTCGAGCAGGCCAAGGAGACCCGCCCCTCCTGCTCGAGGCCCAGGGCCAGCAGGCCGCAGGCCACCCGTCGGACCCAGTCCCCGGTCTCCTTCCAGCTGATCTGCTTCCAGCTCTCGTCGGCCTGCGGGTACATGAAGGCCGGCTTGTCCGGGTTGCTGCGCACCCGGTCCAGGAACATGTGGGCGAGGGAGGGGTAGGAGGGGGTGGCCATGGGGGCTCCGA
>ERZ761602.5869-NODE-5869-length-14180-cov-10.190867_pt1 | contig 14180 bp, 10 predicted proteins | sample MGYA00512165_ERZ761602 | MGnify/ENA primary metagenome ERZ761602 (study PRJEB28899, sample SAMN02445085) | bioreactor sludge metagenome | biome: EBPR sludge; isolation source: Thorneside wastewater treatment plant | place: Australia: Brisbane, Thorneside...
CCGCGAGGGCGGTCGTACCGTCGGCGCCGGCGTCGTGTCGGACATCATCGAGTAGCAATCGGGATCGTCGCGTCGCCTATCCGGTCGGACTTGCGGGTCCGGCTGAATCGTGGTAATGCGTCGTGTTCTCTTGAATCGGAACCCTCGTGCAGAACCAGCGCTTCATCGTTCTCTCCTTCTTCCTCGCCGCGCTGCTCATTGCAGCCACGCTGCGCGGGCTGGGAACGCCCTTGCTGGCTTCGCTCGAGGTTGCGGACCCGCTCGTGGGTGGTGTCGCCAACGCCTCGACCCTCATCGCTGTCGCGGTCGGGGTCACCAGCTTCTTCTTCCTGCTGCGCAACAGCACCAGCTTCACCTTCACCGATGAAGCGATCGATGAGCTCCGGAAGACCACCTGGCCGGGCAAGGAAGAGACCATTCGCTCGACGATGGTGGTGATCGGCGCCACGACCTTCATAGCCGTTGTGCTGGCCTCCTACGATCTCGTCTGGGCCAAAGTCACCAGCACCTTCCTCTTCACGGAAGGGTGAGCTCAGGCTCCCCTTCCTCACTCCCGGTCTCTCGACTGGTGGAGTCTCCCGCCGTGGCACTCGCCTGGTACATCGTTCACACCTACTCTGGCTTCGAGAACAAGGCGAAGCTGGCGTTGGAGGATGGCATCAACCGAGCAGGTCTCCAAGGCCGCTTCGGTGAGGTGCTCGTCCCTACCGAGACCGTGGTCGAGGTGAAAGACGGCCAGAAGCGGACGACCACCCGCAAGGTGTACCCGGGCTACATGTTCGTGCAGATGGAGCTCGACAACGAGACCATGCACGTCGTCAAGAGCACGCCCAAGGTGACCGGCTTCATCGGCGGTGATCGGGCCCCCCCTCCGGTCTCCGAGATCGAGATTCGGCGCATCACGAACCAGATGGTCGAAGACGAGGTCGCTCCCGCTCGCCCGGTGGTCGAGTTCGAGCGCGGCGACGAGGTCAAGATCATCGATGGTCCCTTCGCCAACATGAAGGGCAGCGTGGATGAAGTCAACACCGGTCGCGGCAAGCTGCGCGTCCTGGTCACCATGTTCGGTCGTACGACCCCTGTCGAGCTCGAGTTCACCCAGGTGGAACGGCTCGGCTAGGTCGAAATTCTTCAACGGATTCCAGCCGCGAAGCGCGGCGGGAGGCAACGATGGCCAAAAAGGTCGTCAATCAAATCAAGCTGCAGATCGTCGCCGGCAAGGCCAACCCGGCTCCGCCGATTGGTCCCGCCCTCGGCGGCGCGGGCGTCAACATCCCGCTCTTCTGCAAGGAGTTCAACGCCCGAACCATCGCCCAGGCCGGCGAGGGCTTGATCATCCCGACCATCATCACGGTCTACTCGGACCGGTCCTTCCAGTTCGAGCTCCGCACGCCTCCGGCGTCGGTGCTCCTCCGGAAGGCGGCCAAGGCCGAGAAGGGCTCGGGCGAGCCGAATAAGATCAAGGTCGGCACGCTGACCAAGGCCCAGGTGGCCGAGATCGCGAAGCAGAAGATGCCCGACCTCAACACGGTGGACGAGGATGCGGCGTACCGCATGATCGCCGGCACCGCGCTGTCGATGGGAATCAACATCCGCTGAGTCCAGCGGGGGTGCTGATGCATCCCCTACACGAGAAACACACCTCAAGAGCGCGCCATGGGGGAGGGTATCAACCCGCTTGACCCCAGCGAGCAGGGAGCGGCAAGGCCCTTCCGAGGAGCAGAGATGCCAAAAGGGAAGCGATACACAGCGGTCAGCCAGAAGGTTGACCCCCAACGACGCTACGCCGTCACCGAGGCCGTCGGCCTGGTGAAGGAGGCCGCCAGCGCCAAGTTCGACGAGAGCGTCGACGTGGCGGTGCGGCTGGGCGTGGATCCTCGGCACGCCGACCAGATGGTTCGTGGCGCCGTCTCCCTGCCGCACGGCACGGGACGCACGGTCCGGGTCATCGTCTTCGCTCAGGGCGAGGCGGTCAAGGCGGCCGAAGAGGCCGGCGCCGACGCCGCTGGCGGCGACGAGCTCGTCAACAAGGTCGCAGCCGGCTGGCTGGACTTCGACAAGGCCGTGGCCACCCGGGACATGATGGGCAAGGTCGGCCGTTTGGGTCGTGTGCTCGGTCCCCGTGGACTTATGCCGAACCCCAAGGTCGGTACCGTGGTCGGCCCCGAGGAAGTGGGCGAGACCGTTGCGGACCTCAAGCGCGGCAAGATCGACTTCCGCGTCGAGAAGGCCGGCATCGTGCACGCCAGCATCGGTCGGGTCTCGATGCCCGCCGAGGCTCTCCAGGAGAACCTCGGTGCCTTCCTGGGCAGCCTGCTCAAGCTCAAGCCGGCCACTGCCAAGGGCGTCTACGTTCGAAGCGTCGGCCTGTCTTCCACCATGGGTCCGGGCGTTCGGATCGACACCCTCGATGCTCAGCGCATCGCTGACAAGTAGGAGACCGGCATGAACCGCACCGAAAAGGCCGAGCTGGTCGGAGAGCTCTCCGCCCGCATCGCCAACGTGCCCCTGGTCCTCTTCGCGGACTACCGCGGGATCAGCGTCTCGCGGATCTCTGCGCTGCGCCACTCGCTGAAGCAGGCGGGGGCCGAGTACCGGGTCGTGAAGAACACCCTGCTCGCTCGCGCTGTGCACGGAACCCCCAAGGAGAACGTCGAGGGGCTCCTCACCGGGATGACCGGCGTGGTGCTCTCCGGCGATGACCCCATCGCCACGGCCAAGGTTCTGCGCGAGCTCACCAAGGACCTGGTCAAGGAAGAGAAGTTCGTCATCAAGGGGGGGTGGTTCGACGGCGACGCCCTGACTGGCGCGGCGGCCCTCAAGGTCGCTGACCTCCCCAGCCGGGAGGAGCTGCTCTCGGTCCTGCTGCGGACCATCCAGGAAGGACCTCGTCAGGTCCTCGGGGTCATGCAGGCCCCCGCGCGGGACCTGCTGTACCTGCTCAAGAACTACGAACACAAGCTGGAAGAGGCCGTCGAATAGGCCTCAGCGAGTCCATGCGGACGCGGCCCGGGCAATGCCGCCTTCGCCTACCATCGGCCCAATGAACATCTGAAAGGGAGGAAGCAACCATGTCCGTTTCTCAGGACCAGGTCGTCGATTACATCAAGAACCTCAAGCTCTCGGAGGTCAAGAACCTCATCGAGACGCTGGAGAAGGAGCTCGGGGTCGAGGCTTCGGCCCCCGTGATGGCCTTCGCTGGCGGCGGCCCCGCCGCTGCGGCCGAGCCGGTCGAGGAGAAGACCGAGTTCGACGTCATCCTCAAGGCTGCCGGCGACAAGAAGATCGAGGTCATCAAGGTGGTCCGCAAGATCACCGGCCTGGGTCTCAAGGAAGCCAAGGACCTGGTGGACGGCGCTCCCCGCGACGTCAAGAACGCCATTCCGAAGGACGAGGCCGAGGCCATCAAGAAGGAGCTGACCGAGGTCGGCGCCACTGTCGAGATCAAGTAGAGGTCGTCGGCTCTGGATTGAGGCGGGTATCGCTCGCTTCAGCTCAGAGAGGACGGTCGCGGAGCCCTGCCTGTCGTTCGGAGTCCGGACGACGGGGGGGCCCGCAGTTCTCGATAGCAGGTCGTCGCGCCTCGGCGGTCGACCTTGTTTCTGGAGTCCATCTGCTCCTCAGCGCTGTCATCGTCGATGTCCCGCAGTTGGGTCAGCCTTCAGGGCCGATCCTGGCTGCGGGTGTGTCTGCTTGAGCGGTCGAGGCTGCTTTGGGGACACCTTGTCTCCTTGCTCTCCCCACCGGAAAACACCGAACGTCCCCGCCTTGCTGATCAAGGCGCAGGGCTGTTCACGAATCGGAGCCCCCAATGGCTGAGCTTCTGGCCAACAACTTCCGGTTTCGCCGGTCCTTCGCCGAGTCGCTTCCCGCGGTCGAGGTGGACAACCTCATCCGGATCCAGCGCGACAGCTACGAGAAGTTCCTCCAGCTCTCGACGGCAGTCCCGGATCGTGAGCCGATCGGTCTGCAGGGCGTCTTCAAGAGCGTCTTTCCGATCCAAGACTACAGCAATCGGGCCTCGCTCCAGTACGTCGGCTACGACCTGGAGACCCCGAAGTACGACGTCGAGGAGTGTCGCGAGCGCGGCATGACCTTCTCGGCTCCCCTGAAGGTGACCGTCCGCCTCGTGGTTTGGGACGTGGACACCGAGACCGACACCCGGACCGTCTCGAACATCAAGGAGCAGGAGGTCTACTTCGGTGAGATCCCGCTCATGACCGAGAACGGGACCTTCATCGTCAACGGCACCGAGCGCGTGGTGGTCAGCCAGCTGCATCGCTCGCCGGGCATCTTCTTCGACTCCTCGAAGGGGAAGACCTCCGCCTCGAGCAAGAACATCTTCAGCGCGCGGATCATCCCCAACCGCGGCTCGTGGATCGACTTCGAGTTCGACAGCAAGGACATCCTCTACGTTCGCATCGACCGCCGCCGCAAGCTCCCCGCGACCGTGCTGCTCCGGGCCCTGGGCTACTCGGCGGAAGAGCTGCTGAACTACTTCTATCAGCGCGAGCGCTACTCCTACGACGGCGACCGCTGGACGAAGGAGACGACCGAAGAGCTGCTCGGCATCCAGAGCGCCAGCGTGGACGTGCTCGACAGCGATGGCACGGTGCTCTGCGCCGCGGGCCGGAAGTTCCTCAAGGGTGTCGTGCGCAAGATGCGCAAGGCCGGGCTCCTCCACGAGACCGAGCGGGAGATCGAGGGCGAGGTGACGACGGTCAGCGTCGCGACCATCCCGATCGCCGAAGAGGCCGTTCGGGGTCGGATCAGCGCCTTCGACATCGTCGATCTGGAGACCGGAGAGGTCCTCGTTGAGTGCAACGAGGAGCTGGACGACGCCAAGATCGAGCTCCTGCTCGAGCGCGGCATCCGCGAGTTCGATGCCCTCTACATCGACAACGTCATCGTCGGGTCCTTCCTCCGGGACACGCTGCTGGTCGACAAGATCAACTCGACCGAGGAAGCGGTCATCGAGATCTACCGTCGCCTGCGTCCGGGGGAGCCGCCGACCTACGATGCGGCCCTGACCCACTTCGAGAACCTGTTCTTCAACGCCGAGCGCTACGACCTCTCCAAGGTCGGCCGGCTGAAGCTGAACCACAAGCTGGGCCTTGAGCTTCCGCTCGAGCAGACCACTTTGACCCGTGAGGACATCCGGCGGGTCGTTCAGTACCTGATCGATCTCAAGAACAACAAGGGGCAGGTCGACGACATCGACCACCTCGGCAACCGGCGCGTGCGCGCGGTGGGCGAGCTGCTGGAGAACCAGTACCGCATCGGCCTCGTCCGCATGGAGAAGGCCATCAAGGAGCGGATGAGCCTCTCCGAGATCGAGGCCCTGATGCCGCATGACCTCATCAACGCCAAGCCGGTCAGCGCGGTCATCAAGGAGTTCTTCGGGTCCTCCCAGCTCTCGCAGTTCATGGACCAGACGAACCCGCTGTCCGAGGTCACCCACAAGCGGCGCCTCTCCGCCCTCGGGCCGGGCGGTTTGACCCGTGAGCGCGCTGGCTTCGATGTGCGCGACGTGCATCCGACCCACTACGGCCGGATCTGCCCGATCGAGACGCCGGAAGGCCCGAACATCGGCCTCATCGCCTCGCTGTCGACCTACGCCCAGGTCAACGAGTATGGCTTCATCGAGACGCCCTACCGTGCCGTGGCCAACGGCCGGGCTTCGACCGACATCCGCTTCTTCTCCGCGCTCGAAGAAGAGGCGGCCGTCATCGCCCAGGCCAACGCCCGCCTCGATGCCGAAGGCAACCTGCTCGACGATGTGATCATCGCCCGCCGGCAGGGCGAGTTCGCGATGGTGCCTCGCGAAGACGTCACCCTGATGGACGTCAGCCCCAACCAGCTCGTCTCGGTGGCTGCCTCGCTCGTTCCCTTCCTCGAGAACGACGACGCCAACCGCGCCTTGATGGGCGCCAACATGATGCGCCAGGCCGTCCCGGTGATCCGGACCCAGGCTCCGCTGGTCGGGACGGGCATGGAGCGCGTCGTCGCCCGGGACTCTGGCGTGACCAGCACGGCCCGTCGCCGTGGCGTGGTGGAGAGCGTGGACGCCACGCGGATCGTGGTCAAGACGACCGACGTGGACACCTCCGACGATATCGGCGGGGACGTCGACATCTACAACCTGACCAAGTTCGTCCGCTCCAACCAGAGCACCTGCATCAACCAGCGCCCGGTCGTTCGGCCGGGCGATGTGGTGGATGTTGGCGACATCATCGCGGACGGCCCGGCGACGGACCAGGGCGAGCTCGCCCTGGGTCAGAACGTGGTCGTCGCCTTCATGTCCTGGCAGGGCTACAACTTCGAAGACTCCATCTTGATCTCGGAGCGGATCGTCCAGGACGACTACTTCACCTCGATCCACATCGAGGAGTTCGAGGTGGCCGCCCGCGACACGAAGCTGGGCAAGGAGGAGATCACCCGCGACATCCCCAACGTGGGCGAGGACGCGCTGCGCAACCTCGACGAGTCCGGCATCGTGCGCATCGGTGCCCCGGTTGTCAGCGGCGACATCCTCGTCGGCAAGATCACCCCCAAGGGTGAGACCCAGCTCTCCCCCGAAGAGAAGCTCCTTCGGGCCATCTTCGGCGAGAAGGCCGGTGACGTCAAGGACACGTCGCTGCGTGTCCCCCCAGGCGTGAGCGGGGTGGTGATGTCGGCCCAGGTCTTCTCCCGCGAAGGCGTGGAGAAGGATCAGCGGAGCCTGGAGATCGAGGCGCAGGCCGTGCAGCGCATCGACCGGGACCGCGAAGAGAAGGCCCGCACGATTCGCGAGTCGGCTCTCCGCCAGCTGGTTCGCCTGCTGGACGGCCGTACGGCTGGCGCGCGCATCCTCAACGACGACTCGGGCGAGGAGATCATCGGCCGCGGCGAGGTCTTCAGCGAAGAGAAGCTTCGCCTGCTGCCCTTCGAGCAGTACGAGAAGATCACCGTCGAGGACGGCGAGGACGTGGAAGAGCGGGTCTGGAACCTGGTCGACCGCGTCCGGGAGAAGGAAGACCAGGTCCGCGAGCGTTTCGCGGCCAAGATCGAGCGCCACAAGAAGGGCGACGAGCTCTCGCCGGGCGTCATCAAGCTGGTCAAGGTCTTCGTGGCCATCAAGCGCAAGCTGCAGGTCGGCGACAAGATGGCCGGCCGGCACGGAAACAAGGGCGTCGTCTCCAAGATCCTGCCGATCGAGGACATGCCCTACCTCGAGGATGGTACCCCCGTGGACATCGTCCTCAACCCTCTGGGAGTCCCCTCCCGAATGAACGTCGGGCAGATCCTCGAGACTCACCTGGGCTGGGCGCTTCGCGGCGTCGGGCGCAGCCTCGGGGCGATGGTCGACGGCGTGCTGGAGACCACCGAGCGTGAGCTTCGGGAGTACCTGTCGGAGGCATTCCGCTCGCAGGATCACGTGCTGGCGTTCATCCGTGAGGCCAGCTTCGAGCAGCTCAAGGGGCTTGCCGCGAAGTACCGCGAGGGCATCACCGCCGCGACGCCCGTCTTTGCGGGGGCGGCCGAGACCGAGATCAAGCGCTACCTCCGGCTGGCCGGACTCGACGAGGACGGGCAGTCGATCCTCTTCGATGGTCGTACGGGCGAGCCCTTCGAGAACCGCGTGACCGTCGGCGTCATGTACGTCCTCAAGCTGCACCACCTGGTCGACGAGAAGATCCACGCGCGGAGCATCGGGCCGTACAGCCTGGTGACCCAGCAGCCCCTGGGCGGAAAGGCCCAGTTCGGTGGACAGCGTCTCGGAGAGATGGAGGTCTGGGCACTGGAGGCCTACGGGGCCGCCTACACCCTCCAGGAGTTCCTCACCGTGAAGTCCGACGACGTCGCGGGCCGTACCCGGATGTACGAGTCCATCGTCAAGGGCGAGAACATCCTTGAAGCTGGTCTTCCCGAGAGCTTCAACGTCCTGGTCAAGGAGCTCCAGGCCCTCGCCCTCGACGTCGAGCTCCTGGAGGACCGCGAGGCCCTCCGTCAGTCCTGATCCCCATCCCTTCCCACAGACTCGTCCCCGCCTGGGGCGAGCCGCGGGTGGGCGCATCGCCGAGCGCCCATCCCTTCCGCAACCCGGCACCTACAGGAGCCTCGCGTGAAGGACATCTACAGCCTCTTTGAGAAGCCCAAGAACCCCCTCAACTACGTCGCCGTTCGGATCGGCCTGGCCTCGCCAGACAAGATCCGCAGCTGGTCGCATGGGGAAGTCAAGAAGCCGGAGACCATCAACTACCGGACCTTCAAGCCCGAGCGGGACGGCCTCTTCTGCGCTCGGATCTTCGGGCCGATCAAGGACTACGAGTGCCTCTGCGGCAAGTACAAGCGCATGAAGCACCGCGGGATCACCTGCGAGAAGTGCGGCGTCGAGGTCATCCAGTGCAAGGTGCGGCGTGAGCGGCTCGGTCATATCGACCTGTCGACGCCGGTCGCCCACATCTGGTTCCTCAAGAGCCTGCCCAGCCGTATCGGCAACCTGTTGGACATCTCGCTGAAGGACCTCGAGAAGGTGCTGTACTGCGAGGCCTACATGGTGACCTCCAGCGGCGAGACCACCCTCACCGAGGGCGAGATCCTGACCGAAGAGGACTACCGCGAGGCGATCGGCACCTTCGGGTACGGCTCCTTCGAGGTCGGGATGGGCGGCGAAGTCATCCGCGACATGCTCGCTCGGATCGACTGCGACCTGCTCGCCGAGGAGCTGCGCCTCCAGATGAAGGAGACCAGCTCGGAGGCCTCTCGCCGCAAGACGGCGAAGCGCCTGAAGATCGTCGAGGCCTTCCGCGACAGCGGAAACCGGCCCGAGTGGATGATGCTGGAGGTGATCCCCGTGATCCCGCCGGACCTTCGCCCCCTGGTCCCCCTGGATGGCGGTCGTTTCGCCACCAGCGATCTCAACGACCTGTACCGTCGGGTGATCAACCGCAACAACCGCCTGAAGCGCCTCCAGGACCTCAACGCCCCCGAGATCATCATCCGCAACGAGAAGCGCATGATGCAGGAGGCCGTCGACGCGCTCTTCGACAACGGTCGGCGCGGCAAGACCTTCACCGGTCCGAACAAGCGGCCGCTGCGCTCGCTGTCGGACATGCTCAAGGGCAAGAACGGACGCTTCCGGCAGAACCTGCTGGGCAAGCGGGTCGACTACTCCGGCCGCTCGGTCATCGTCGTCGGGCCCGAGCTGCGTCTGCACCAGTGCGGTCTGCCCAAGAAGATGGCCCTCGAGTTGTTCAAGCCCTTCATCTACAACAAGCTCGAGGAGCGGGGGCACGTCAACACCATCAAGGCCGCCAAGAAGATGGTGGAGCAGGGCAAGGAAGAGGTCTGGGACATCCTGGACGAGGTGATCAAGGAGCATCCGGTGATGCTCAACCGCGCGCCGACCCTGCACCGTCTCGGCCTGCAGGCCTTCGAGCCGCAGCTCACCGAGGGCAAGGCGATCCAGCTCCATCCCCTGGTGTGCACCGCCTTCAACGCCGACTTCGACGGCGACCAGATGGCCGTCCATCTGCCGCTCTCCATCGAGGCGCAGATTGAAGCCCGCGTGCTGATGATGTCGACCAACAACATCCTCAGCCCTGCGTCGGGCCGGCCGATCATCCAGCCCTCGCAGGACATCGTCCTCGGCTCCTACTACATGTCCCGCGAGCGGGCCTTCGCGAAGGGTGCCGACCGGATCTTCCACTCGGCGGAGGAGGTCCTCTCGGCCTACGACGCCGGTGAGGTCGACCTGCACGCGCGCATCCGCGTGCGCCTGCCCTGTCCGCCCTTGATCGATCGCATCGGCCGCGCGCTGCTCGACGCTGGCGACGTGCACCTGTTGCTCGGTGTCGACTACACCCGCGAGGCGGGTGAGGTCTGGTACGGCCATCGAGGCAACGTGCGCGCCCTCGAGAGCGACCAGGTCGTCGCCGAGATGCCCAGCCTGGGCGGCTCGGTGAAGGTCCGCTTCGACGGGGAGCCCTCGGGCACCGCCGAGGGTGTCGTCGCCGAGGTCACTCTCAGCCGCGGGGCTCCCGAGGCACCGTCGGTCGCAGGGACCTGGTCGTTTGCTGCGGGCCAGCTGAACCCCAAGGGCAAGGCCGCCTCGGTCATCGACCCCAAGGGAGAGGCCGCGGCTGTCACGGTCGTCGCCGGCGAAGGCTTCGAGGCCACCGTGGCTGCGTTGCCGACCCTCCGGGGCAATGGTCGCCTCGTGGCGACCATCAACCCTTCGGTCACGGACGACGGGTCGGGCACCCCGATCCTCGACTCGCGAATGGGCAGCAACCACCGGTTCGCGCTGCTGGTTCGTGCCATCAAGACGGTCCGTGACCGCTTCGGCGAGGACCTCGTGCTGGTCATCCTCCCCGCTGGGTTCTTCGGCTATCGCGGGCTGGTGCCGGCCGAGAGCAAGGGCGACCTCGTGACCACGACGGTCGGCCGGGTCCTCTTCTACAACATCGTCCCCGAGTCCGTGCCCTTCGAGATGGTCAACCGGCCGCTCAACAAGAAGGCCCTGGGCGAGCTGATCGACCGCTGCTACCGCGTGGCTGGCCCCAAGGCGACGGTGCTCTTTGCCGACGCTCTGCTCTCGATGGGCTTCGGCATGGCGACCCGTGCCGGCATCTCGATCTGCATCGACGACATGAAGATCCCCGCCCGCAAGCAGGAGATCCTGGACCGCGCCCAGACCGAGGTCCGGGAGACCGAGACGCAGTACAACGATGGCCTCATCACCATCGGTGAGAAGTACAACAAGGTGGTCGACCTCTGGTCCAAGGTCACCGACGAGGTCTCCAAGGAGCTGATCACCGACATCAGCACCGAGGTCGTCGCGGCTCCGGACGGGAGCAGCTCCATCCAGCCGAGCTTCAACTCCATCTTCATGATGGTGGACAGCGGCGCGCGTGGATCGCCCACCCAGGTCCGCCAGCTGGCGGGCATGCGCGGACTGATGGCCAAGCCCTCGGGCGAGATCATCGAGACGCCGATCACCGCCAACTTCCGCGAGGGCCTCACGGTTCTCCAGTACTTCATCAGCACCCACGGCGCTCGAAAGGGCCTCGCGGACACGGCGCTGAAGACGGCCAACTCGGGATACCTGACCCGTCGTCTGGTCGACGTCGTCCAGGACTTCATCGTCACCGCCAAGGACTGCGGGACGCCTCGCGGCATGGAGATCACCAGCCTCATCGAGGGTGGCGAGGTCATCGAGCATGTCGGCGAGCGGGTGCTCGGTCGCGTGGCTGCCGAGGACATCCTCGACCCCTACAGCGACGAGATCCTCGTTCCGCGCAACGGAATGCTGGACGAGCCGGCGGTTGAGAAGATCGTCCAGGCCGGTGTCGAGCGGGTGAAGATCCGCTCGGTCCTGACCTGCGAGATGCGCTGGGGCGTCTGCGCCATGTGCTACGGCCGAGACCTGGCCCGCGGCAAGCTGGTCAACATCGGCGAGTCCATCGGCGTCATCGCCGCGCAGTCGATCGGCGAGCCGGGAACGCAGCTCACCATGCGGACCTTCCACATCGGTGGTGCGGCCTCCGCCAAGCTGGCCGAGTCCTACCTCGAGCTCAAGAACAGCGGCACGATCAAGTTCAACGACTACCTGACCACCACCACCAACCGCGAGGGCAAGCTCGTGGCGGTCGCCCGCAACGGTGAGGTCTTCGTGGTGGACGAGAAGGGCCGTGAGCGTGAGCGTTACGGCATCCCCTACGGCGCGATCCTGCTGGTTCGTGACGGGGAGCGGGTCGCCGCGAAGACCCGCATCGCGGAGTGGGACGCCTTCACCACGCCCATCATCACCCATGAAGATGGTGTGCTGAAGTACGAGGACTTGGAGGACGGCCGCTCGGTGGCCCAGCAGACCGATGAGCTCACCGGCCGCAAGCGCATGGTGGTCATCGACTACAAGGACACCGACCTCAAGCCTCGCCTCGTCCTTCGAGACGTGGACAGCAAGAAGGTCAAGGCCCGCTACTTCCTGCCTGTTGGCGCCCACATCCTCGTCAACGAGGGTGAGGCGCTCGCGCCCGCCGACGTCCTGGCCCGGATCCCTCGGGAGACGACCAAGACCAAGGACATCACGGGTGGTCTGCCTCGCGTGGCTGAGCTCTTCGAGGCCCGCAAGCCCAAGGAGGTCGCCATCATCACCGAGGTGAACGGCGTCGTCTCCTTCGGCAAGGACACCAAGGGCAAGCGCCGGGTCGTGGTCACGCCGGAGAACGAGGAGCCGCAGGAGTACTTGATCCCCAAGGGCAAGAACATCGTGGTCAACGAGGGCGACTACGTCCGAGCCGGCGACTCGCTGATGGACGGCTCCGTGAACCCGCACGACATCCTGAAGATCAAGGGTGAAGAGGAGCTCGCCAACTACATGGTGGACGAGATCCAGGAGGTCTACCGCCTTCAGGGCGTGAAGATCAACGACAAGCACATCGAGGTCATCGTCCGGCAGATGCTCCGCCGGGTGAAGGTCAAGCGGGTGGGCGACTCGGAGTTCCTGGTGGATGAGCATGTCGAGAAGTGGCGCTTCGAGGAGTCCAACAAGCGTCTTCGGGCCGAAGGCAAGGAGGAGGCGACCCATGAGCCGCTGCTCCTTGGAATCACCAAGGCCAGCCTCTCGACGGACAGCTTCCTCTCCGCCGCCTCCTTCCAGGAGACCACCCGGGTGCTGACGGAGGCCGCGATCAACGGCAAGGTCGACCACCTGCGGGGCCTGAAGGAGAACATCCTGATGGGCCGGCTGATCCCCGCTGGGACCGGCTTTGCGGCCTACCAGAAGCTCGGAATGACCCTTCGGGATGGTAACGAGACCGCTGAAGAGCCGGTGGTCGGCCGAGCGTCGGCCTGAACCACCTTGACACCACGGGCGCCCCTGCTTACCCGGGGTGTCTGCCAAACCTGGCGGGGGCGGACCAGTAGCCTGGCCCCCGCTTTGTGAACGGGCTCCGATTCAGGGCCCCTCAGGAACAAAAGACGTGCCTACAATCAATCAACTCATCCGCAAGGGCCGCCAGAAGGTTGTCCGCAAGACCGCCTCGCCCGCTCTGAAGGGCTGCCCCCAGAAGCGTGGCGTGTGTACCCGCGTGTACACCACGACCCCGAAGAAGCCGAACTCGGCCCTTCGTAAGGTTGCGCGTGTCCGCCTCACCAACGGGATGGAGGTCACCTCCTACATCCCCGGTGAAGGCCACAACCTCCAGGAGCACTCCTCGGTGCTCATCCGGGGGGGCCGCGTGAAGGACCTTCCGGGCGTGCGCTACCACATCATCCGCGGGAAGCTTGACACCCAGGGCGTCGCCAAGCGCAGCCAGGGTCGCTCCAAGTACGGCGCGAAGCGTCCCAAAGACAAGAAGAAGTAGGAAGAACCATGCCTCGTCGTCGCGAAGTACCCAAGCGTAAGGTCCTGCCGGACCCCAAGTACCAGGACATCATCGTCACCAAGTTCATGAGCGTGGTGATGCAGGACGGGAAGAAGGCGGTAGCCGAAGAGATCGTCTACGGCGCCTTCGACGTTGTCCTTGATCGCACCCGTGAAGACCCCCTGAAGATCTTCCACCGGGCGCTCGAGAACTGCCACCCGCTGGTCGAGGTGAAGTCCCGCCGCGTCGGTGGCGCTACCTACCAGGTCCCGATCGAGGTTCGCCCCAGCCGTCGGCTGGCCCTGGCGATGCGCTGGGTTGTCATGTACGCGCGTCAGCGTCCTGGCAAGTCCATGCGTGAGAAGCTCGCCAACGAGCTGATCGAAGCCGCGCACAACCGCGGCAACGCGGTCAAGAAGCGCGACGACGTTCACCGCATGGCGGAAGCCAACAAGGCTTTCTCGCACTACCGTTGGTAGCGCGATCCGCAACTTCAGATTAGTCCAGCAAGACCACTCGCTCCAAGCGGTGGTGCCTCGCCCTGGAACCTGATTCCAGTGCATCAAAACCTGGCGTGCGGATGAGGCTCCGCGATGTCAGGGGACCCGACAACCCTGTTGCTGCATCAGCTCGGTGCGGAGACTTGTGTTCGGGTCCCTTGCTCGCTCCACTTCAACCGACGTCTACTCGAGAAGTTCGTTCCGCGCCCTGCCTGGGCACGATGCTTCGCTTGAAGACTGGAGAGAGAGATGGCCAAAGAGAAGTTCGACCGCAACAAGCCGCACGTGAACATCGGCACGATCGGCCACGTTGACCATGGCAAGACGA
>ERZ761602.5874-NODE-5874-length-14175-cov-4.363881_pt1 | contig 14175 bp, 11 predicted proteins | sample MGYA00512165_ERZ761602 | MGnify/ENA primary metagenome ERZ761602 (study PRJEB28899, sample SAMN02445085) | bioreactor sludge metagenome | biome: EBPR sludge; isolation source: Thorneside wastewater treatment plant | place: Australia: Brisbane, Thorneside...
CTGTGGTGCCCTGCTCGGGCCACCGGAACTCGTGGAGCTCCTCGGCCGTGTCCTGCCGCCTTACTGCTTCCCGACCACCAGCCAGGACGCCGTGCTCGCCTTGCTGACCCCGGCAGCCGGCGCCGAAATGGAGCGCCGGCGTGCGCTCATCCTGGCGGAGCGGCGGCGGCTGCTGGCAGCGCTGGCCGCCATCCCGGGCATCGACCGGGTCTGGCCGAGCGACGCGAACTTCATCCTGGTGGAATCCCGCGAGGCCGGCCAGCTCGTCGCCCGCGCCCGGGCAGCCGGGATCCTGCTCCGGGACTTCAGCCGGGACCCGCTGGCACCGGGCGGCATCCGCATCACCGTCGGCACGGCCGCCGAGAACGACCGCCTGCTGGCGGCACTGGAAGCGTAGATGAGCACGGGCCTGAAGATCGCCTTCCTTGACCGCGATGGCTGCCTGATCGTCGAGCCACCCGACGAGCAGGTTGACCGGCTGGACAAGGTTGCGCTGGTGCCCGGCGTCGTTCCCGCCCTGCTCCGCCTGCGGGATGCGGGCTACGAGTTCGTGATGGTCACGAACCAGGACGGGCTCGGCACAGCGTCATTCCCCACCGCTGACTTCACCACGGTGCAGGACTTCGTCCTGCGGCTGCTTGGCTCCCAGGGGATCGCCTTCCGGGAGATCTTCGTGTGCCCGCACCGGCCCGCCGACGGCTGCCAGTGCCGCAAGCCCAGCCCCGGTTTGCTGGGCAACTTCCTGGCCCGGGTCAGCGTGGACCGGGACGCGAGCTTCGTTGCCGGCGACCGGGTCACCGACCTGGAGTTCGCCCACAACATCGGCGTGAGGGGATTCCGTGTAGACCCGGCGGACCCGGCCAGCTGGGCCGGCATCGCCCATGCCGTCGTCGACCGGCCGCGCACCGCGGCTGTGGAGCGGCGCACCCGGGAGACCCGGATCACCGTCCGTGTCGACCTCGATGCCGACGGCCCGGTGGGAATCCATACCGGCATCGGTTTCTTCGACCACATGCTCGACCAGGTCGCCAAGCACGGCGGCATCGCGCTCGAGCTCCGCTGCGATGGCGACCTCGAGGTCGACGAGCACCACACTGTCGAGGACGTGGCGCTGGCCCTCGGCCAGGCTCTCCGGACGGCCCTCGGCGACAAGCGCGGCATCGGCCGGTTCGGCTTCCTGCTGCCCATGGCCGAGACCGAGGCCAGGGTGAGCCTGGACCTCTCGGGCCGGCCCTATCTGGTGTTCGAGGGCACTTTCACCCGGGAGTCCGTTGGCGGCCTGCCGACGGAGCTCGTGCCGCACTTCTTCCGTTCGATCGCGGACAGCCTGGGGGCGAACCTGCACATCGCGGTCCGCGGCGAGAACACGCACCACATGGTCGAGGCCTGCTTCAAGGGCTTCGGGCGCACCCTGCGGCAGGCACTGGCGCGCTCGGGCACCGGGCTGCCGAGCACCAAGGGCACCCTGTGACGAGCCGCGTGGCCATCATCGATGGAGGTGGCGCCAACATCGCCTCGCTGCGCTTCGCCCTCGAGCGGCTCGGCGCGACCGGCGAACTGACCGCGGATCCCGAGGTGATCCGGTCCGCCAGCCACGTCATCCTGCCTGGCGTCGGGGCCGCCCGCGCCGCGATGGACCGGCTGCGGGCAGCCGGCCTCGACACCGTGATCCCGCAGCTGCGCCAGCCCGTCCTGGGCATCTGCCTCGGGCTGCAGCTGCTCTTCGAGCGCTCCGAGGAGGACGACACCGGCTGCCTCGGCATCGTCGCGGGCACAGTGCGGCGGTTTACCGAGGCAGCCGACCGGCCCGTACCCCACATGGGCTGGAACCAGGTGGCCATCACCCGGCAGAGCCCGCTGTTGGCAGAGGTGCCGGACGGCAGCTATTTCTACTTCGTGCACAGCTACGCCGCCGGACCCGGCCCTGCGACCATCGGCCGGACCGACTATGGCTGGCCCTTCTCGTCGGTGGTCGAGTCGGACAATTTCCTGGCCACCCAGTTCCACCCGGAACGGTCGGGAAGCCTCGGGGCCCGGGTCCTCGCCAACTTCCTCACCCGGTACTGACGGCCATGGAAGTCATTCCCGCCATCGACCTGCTCGACCGCCGTTGCGTACGGCTGTACCAGGGCGATTTCGAGCAGGTCACGGTGTACGACACTGATCCCCTCGAGCTGGCCCGCAGCTATCGCGCCGCAGGCCTCCGCCGGCTGCATGTCGTGGACCTGGACGGCGCGAAGACCGGCAGTCCCCGGAACATGGACCTCATCGGGGCCATGGCAGGTCACGGCGTCGCTGTCCAGGCGGGCGGCGGCATCCGGTCGCTGGACCGTGCCCTCGCCCTGCGTTCGGCCGGCGCGGACCGGGTCGTCGTCGGCTCCGTGGCAGCCGAGCAGCCTGCGGTCGCGCTCGAATGGCTCGAGGCACTCGGATCCGAGCACCTGGTGCTGGCCTTCGACGTGCGCGTCCCGGCGGGCGGGGACCCGCAGGTCCTGACGCGGGGCTGGGCGAGCGACAGCGGTGCTACGCTCTGGGGCCTGCTCGACACTTTCTGCCGGCGCGGCGCCCGGCACTTCCTCTGCACCGACATCGCCCAGGACGGCACGCTGGCTGGCCCGAACCTCGCGCTGTACCAGGAGTGCGCGCGACGCTTCCCGGGGGCGGCAGTGATAGCCTCCGGCGGAGTAGGCTCGCTGCCGGACCTTCAACGCCTCGCCACGACGGGCGCCGCAGCGGTCGTCACCGGCAAGGCCCTGCTCGACGGACGACTCACCCTGCAGGAGATCGCGTCATTCTCGCGCGCCGCATAATCCCCTGCCTAGACGTCCGTGACGGCCAGGTCGTCAAGGGCGTGCAGTTCCGCAACCACGAGGTCGTTGGCGGCATCATCGAGCTTGCCCGTCGCTACCGGGACGAGGGCGCCGACGAACTCGTCTTCTACGACATTACCGCAAGCCCCGAGGGCCGGTCGGTGGATCGCAGCTGGATCACGCGGGTAGCGGCGGTACTCGACATCCCCTTCTGTGTGGCCGGCGGGATCCGTACCGTGGCTGACGCGGAGGAAGTGCTCCGCAACGGCGCCGACAAGATCTCCATCAACAGCCCGGCGCTCGCGAATCCCCGCCTCATCACCGACCTGGCCCGTCGGTTCGGGTCCCAGTGCGTGGTGGTCGGAATCGACAGCCGGGAGGAAGATGGCGCCTGGCGCGTCTACCGCAACACCGGGGACCCGGCGAAGACGGCCTTTGCCGGCCTGGCCACGGGCGATTGGGTGCGGCAGGTCCAGGAGCTCGGTGCCGGCGAGATCGTGCTGAACTGCATGAACCAGGACGGTGTCCGCCAGGGCTACGACATCGGCCAGCTCCAGGCGATGCGATCGCTCAGCTCGGTTCCACTGATCGCGTCGGGTGGGGCCGGAGCACGGGAGCACTTCGCCACGGTGTTCGCGTCGGCCCGGGTCGACGGCGCGCTCGCCGCCAGCGTCTTCCACCGCGGGCTGATCCACATCGGCGAGCTGAAGGACTTTCTCCGGACACAAGGCGTGGAGGTACGGACATGAGCACGGGATCAGGCTTCCTCGCGACGCTCGAGGAGATCATTGCCGAGCGCCGGTCGGCGGCGCCGGAGAGCAGTTACACGGCCCGCCTGCTGGCCGAGGGCCGGCAGCGCATCGCGCAGAAGGTCGGTGAGGAAGGCGTCGAACTCGCCCTGGCCGGCGTCGGTGATGACAGGACCAGGGTGGTCAGCGAGGCAGCCGACCTCGTCTACCACGTGCTCGTGCTGCTGGCCGCCCGCGACGTGCGCCTGGACGAGGTACTGGAGGAGCTCGCCCGCCGCCACCGGGGCTAGGACCCGGGGCGGTCGCTCAGATGGCGATCTCGGGGGCTGGGTCCCGGAGGTTGTAGTGGGAGCTCATGACCCGGCCGTAGGCGCCCGCGTTGGCGATTGCCAGAACGTCGCCCTCCGCGCAGGGCGGCAACAGTCGATCCGAGCCCAGGCGGTCGCCGCTCTCGCAGATCGGGCCGACGATCGTGACGACCTGGCTCGCGGGCTCGTCCCACCGCGAGAGGTTGGCGATCTCGTGGTAGGCCCCGTAGAGGGCCGGACGTATCAGGCTGTTCATGCCGGTGCTGACGCCCACGTACTGCATCTGGCCCTTGCCCTTCGTCTGGGTGACGGCGGCGACCAGCACGCCGGCCTCGGCCACCAGGTACCTGCCTGGCTCGAGCCAGACTTCGAGTCCCGGGCGCGCCGCGCGAATCTCAGCGATGCCCCGGTCCACCGCCGCGAGGTCGAGGGGACGCTGTCCCGCCTTTTCAGGCACGCCCAGCCCGCCACCCAGGTCGAGGTAGCGCAACTCGGGAAAGTCCTCGGCCAGGGCCACCAGTTCGCTGCCCACTTCCTGCCAGTTCTCGGGGGTGAGGATGCCGCTGCCCACGTGGGCGTGCAGGCCGACTACCGTCGTACCGGCGGCTGCGAGCAGGCTCCGGGCCTCCTCCAGTTCGAACACCGGGATGCCGAACTTCGAGTGGGTGCCTGCCGTCTTTACGTGCTGGTGATGGCCGCGGCCGTGGCCGGTGTCGATGCGGAGGAAGACCTCCCGGTCCCGGAATAGGTCTGGCCAGTGCCGGAGCGGATGCAGGTTGTCTAGCGTGAGCCACACGCCTTTCTCGATGCCGAAGGCGTAATCGGCCCGGGGTGCAAAGTTGGGGGGGTAGAGGATGCGCTGCCGGTCGATACCGGGGAACAGCTCGAGGACCCGTCGGATCTCGCTCGGTGACACGCACTCGAAATTGAGGCCCTCCGCATCGAGTGCCTTGAGTACGTCCGGGCAGTTGTTGGCCTTCATGGCAAAGAAGATGCGCTGCACAGACCCGAGGCCCCGGAGGCGCCGGGCGGCTGCCCGTACGGTTGCGAGGTCGTAGACATAGGCCGAGCCATGCGACTGGCCGATGGCCACGAGTTCCTCGCGGCGACGAACCCACCAGGGCTCCTGGCCAGCCGGCGCAGCCATGGCCCCGCCCTGCAGTTCTTCCCAGGTCTCGCCGAAGACCTCGTCGTCGGGGCCTGCCTGGACGAGGGTGCCGTGCAACTTCTGGATGAGTCGTGCCGCCTGGCCCTCCTCCACAACGAACGACAGGTTGAGGTCGGTGGCGGACTGGGTAACCAGGTGGATCCGGTGCTCCTCGAACGCCTCAAGGGCCGGACCGATGTCGTGCAGGGCGGCCCGGATCTTCTGGCCGACCAGGCTCACGACCTCGACGCCCTCGATGATGGACACGCGGCAAAGGCGCTCGAGGCGTCGCTCCAGCTCAACGAGCAATCCGGCATCGATCGGATTCACGCCCGGATCGAGCGTCACGGTAACGTTGCTCTCTGAAGTTGACACGAGGTCCACAGAAAGGCCCAGGTCGGAGAAGCAGCGGAACGCGTCGGCCAGGAAGCCTACCTCGTGCCACATCCCGAGGGTCTCCATCGATACCAGCGTGATGCGGCTGCGACCCGAGATGGCCTTGACCCGGGGTGCGTCGCTGCCAGCCTGGGCCGTGACCAGCGTTCCGGGCAAATCTGGCTGGTTGGTACAAAGCACCTTCAGCGGGATCCCCTGGCGGCGGCACGGGCTGATGCTGCGTGGGTGCAGCACGGAGCCGCCGGTCGAGGCTATCTCCTGGGCCTCCGCGTAGCTCAGCAGCCGGAGCAGCCGGGCGCCGGGTACCACCTTCGGGTTGGCGCTGAACATGCCCGGAACGTCGGTCCAGATCTCGAGGGCACTCGCCGCGAGCTTCGCGGCAAAATAGGCCGCCGAAGTATCCGACCCGCCGCGCCCGAGCAGGACGCACTCCCCGCGGACGTTGCTCGCGATGAAGCCCTGGGTCAGCGCCACCCCGGGCACGGCATCCAGCCGGGCCCGGAGTTCCGGGTCGGGCTCGAACTCGCAGGTGGCCGAGAGGTAGGCAGTCCGCTCGTTGGCGCCAGGAACTACCCGTGAGCTCAGCAGGTTGCGGGCGTCGAGCCAGGTTACCGGCAGGCCCTCCGCACGGAGGAAAGCGGCGCCCAGCCGGGTCGCCATGAGTTCGCCCATGGCCATGACCCGGGCCTGTATGCGGGGACTGGCCTCCCCGATGAGGTGGATTCCGGCCAGTAGCTGGTCCAGCTCGTCGAACAGACTGTCGAGTTCCGCGGGACCGTCGACGCCGAGGTCGCGGGCGAGCGCGTAATGCCGCTCACGCAGGTCCGTGATCGAGGGCCGCGCCTCCTTCTGCGGCGCGGTTCGCAGCAGCTCGTCCAGGCGGTTGGAGACGGTGGCCAGTGCCGAATGCACCACGAGCGGCCGCAGACCCTCGGCCTGCCGCTGGCGGACCAGCCCGAGGATCGTGCGCCAGCGCGCCGCGGTGGAAACGCTGGTGCCACCGAACTTCAGCACCACCCAAGCTGGCGGGGCTGGCTGCCGCGCCGCCGTGCGTCGTGTCGCCATCGGGCCGGCCTAGCGGGTCGTGACCGCGCCGAGGGACGCGGAGCTGACCAGTTGGGCGTACTTGGCGAGCACGCCGGATGGCGGCGTGGACCGCTCGGGTTGCCAGCGGGCCCGACGCGCCTCGAGTTCGCCGGCGGGAAGGTCCACGTCGATGGTCCGGCGCACCGCATCGATGGTGATGGGGTCGCCGTCCTCGAGCAGCCCGATGGGGCCACCCACGGCAGCCTCCGGCGAAACATGGCCCACCACGAAGCCGTGGCTGCCGCCGGAGAAGCGGCCGTCGGTGATGAGGGCCACCTGGTCACCCAGCCCACGGCCCATGATGGCACCGGTCGGACTCAACATCTCGCGCATCCCGGGCCCCCCCTTCGGCCCCTCGTAGCGGATGACAACGACGTCCCCTGCGACGACGGTACCCGCCAGGATGGCGGCCAGGGCCGCTTCCTCCGAGCCATAGACCCGCGCGCGGCCGGAGAAGCGCAGCCCCTCCTTGCCGCTGATCTTGGCCACCGCACCCTCTGGCGCAATATTTCCATATAGGACAACAAGATGGCTGTCCTTCTTTAGGGGATTATCAAGACTATGGACGATGGTCTGGCCAGGGGGATAGGGCGCCACGGCCGTCGCGTTCTCGGCGATCGTCCGGCCGCTCACCGTGAGGCAGTCGCCATGCAGCAGCCCCCCCTCGAGCAGCATGCGCATGAGGGGCTGGACGCCACCGATCGCCACCAGTTCGGACATGGTGTAGTGGCCGCTGGGGCGAAGGTCCGCCAGCACCGGCACCCGCCGGCCAATGCGGGTGAAGTCATCGAGTTCGAGGGGGATGCGGGCCTCCCGCGCGATGGCCAGCAGGTGCAGCACCGCGTTGGTGGACCCGCCGAGGGCGATGACCACCGTGATCGCATTCTCGAAGGCCTCGCGACTCAGGATGTCCGAAGGCCGGATGCCCCGCTTGACGAGCTCCACGACCGCCGCGCCTGCCCGGAAGGCATCCTCCCGCTTCGACTCCGAGACGGCCTCCTGGCCCGAGCTGTTGGGCAGGCTGAGGCCGAGGGCCTCGATGGCCGAGGCCATGGTGTTCGCCGTATACATGCCGCCGCAGGAGCCGGGACCGGGGATTGCCGTGCGCTCGACCTCGAGCAGCTGGGCCTCGGACATGCGGCCGCCGGCAACCGCGCCAACGGCCTCGAACACGGAAACGATGTCGCGCCGGCCCGCGCCGGGCCGTATGGTGCCGCCGTAGACGAAGACGGATGGCCGGTCGAGGCGTGCCATCGCCATGACGCAGCCGGGCATGTTCTTGTCGCAGCCGCCGAGCGCAACGAAGCCATCGAAGCCCTCGCCCGCGACGACCGTCTCGATGGAATCGGCGATGACCTCGCGGGACACCAGCGAATAGCGCATGCCGGGCGTACCCATGGAGATGCCGTCCGACACCGTAATGGTATTGAACGCCACCGACTTGCCGCCGGCCTGGTCGGCCCCGGCACCGGCTGCGCGCGCGAGGCCATCGATGTGCATGTTGCAGGGGGTGACCATGCTCCAGGTCGAAGCGATGCCGATCTGGCTCTTGCGGAAGTCCGCATCGGTGAAACCCACCGCCCGCAGCATCGCCCGGCTGGGGGCCTGGGCCACGCCGTCCACCACGACGCTGGAGTAGCGCCGGTCGCCGCTCCCGGCAGACTCGCCAGGGCCCTTCTTGGGGGTACTCATGAACTGCACACTTGCCTGGAGACGCCGCATCGCGCGGCCCGAACGGACGGCAAGTCTAGCAAAGCTGGCGCGCCGGAGCCCTCAGGTACCGGCCCCGAACAGTTTGCCGGGATTCATGATCCCCAGGGGATCCAGGGCCTGCTTGACCGCCCGCATGACCCCGAGGGGCACCCCGCCCCTCCAGTGGGCGAGTTCATCGACTTTGAGGGCCCCGATACCGTGTTCGGCGCTGAAACTGCCACCATGGTCCATGGCAATGCCATGGATGTGCCGGCTGATCTCCGCCCAGCGCGCCAGGAAGGCCGGGCCGTCGGACCCGGCCGGCTGGGAGAGGTTGAAATGCGCATTGCCATCACCCAGGTGGCCGAAGGCGACGACCCGTACGCCGGGAACGAGGCTGGCCGCGGCGGCGCTGGCCTGGGCGAGGAAGTCCGGCATCCGGGCCACCGGCACGGAAATGTCGTGCTTGATGCTGGCACCCTCCTTCTTCTGGGCCTCCGACATGCCGTGGCGCAGCCGCCAGAAGGCATCCCGCTGGCCCCCGCTGGTAGCCAGCGTCGCGTCACTGACGAGGCCGGCGACCTGCTGTCGAGCCAGGAATTCCTCAACCGCCCCGTCGAGGCCAGGGTCGTCCCGGGGCGTGCTGACCTCGAGGAGGAGTTGCCACGGGGCGGCGTCAGCCAGCGGTGCGCGTGTGCCCGGGACGTGCCGGACGACGAGGTCGACAGTGAACGCGCTGGCAAACTCGCAGGCCGTGAGGTCGTCACCGAGCTCGCTCCGGGCGGCGGCATAGACGGCGACGGCAGCCTCGGCGCTGGGAAGGCCCAGCCATGCCGTGACGACCCGCCGGGGGCGGGGGAAGAGCTTCAGCGTGGCGGCGGTGATGAAACCCAGTGTGCCCTCGGAACCGATGAACAATTGCTTGAGGTCATAGCCGGTGTTGTCCTTGCGAAGCGACCGGAGGACATCGAGCACGCGGCCATCGGGCAGCACGGCTTCGAGCCCGAGGACGAGGTCGCGCATGGTCCCGTAGCGCAGGACGGCGGTACCCCCCGCGTTGGTCGCGATATTGCCGCCGATCTGGCAACTGCCCTCGGCACCGAGGCTGAGCGGAAACAAACGGTCGGCGGCGGCCGCCGCCGACTGGACGGCGGAGAGTACGCAGCCAGACTCGACCGTGATGGTGAAGTTTTCCGGATCCGTGGACCGGATGGCGTTAAGCCTGCGGGCCGATACCAGCACCTGCGGCCGATCGGGCGTCGAATGGGGAATGGCGGCACCGACGAGACCCGTGTTGCCTCCCTGGGGCACGACACCCACGCCGCGGGCAGCGCACACCCGGAGTATCCCGGCAACTTGCGCCGTTGAGGCGGGCAGCAGCGCGAAGGGGGTCACGCCCCGGTAAAGCCCGCGCCACTCGGTCAGGTAGCCCTCAAGTGTTGCCGGGTCGTCGACAAAGCCGGCCGGTCCCACGATCGGGCGCAGTTCGGCGGCCAGGCTGGACGGCGTCGCGGACAAGGGCGGGACCTGGTGGCGGGCAATTGCAATGGCGCGGAGCGCTCGGGCATCCTAAGTCACCGGCTGGCTGCTGGCAAAGTGCCTGCTGATGCCCGCCACCATGGAAGGAACCCGGGGCCTTAAGTCCGCCGTCATGTTCAACGACCCCCTCGCCGCCGACCCGCTCCAGGGTCCCGCCTTCGACCTGGACCTGCGCCAGCGTGGCAGCCTGGTGGACCTCGACCGCCAGCTGTACGGCCAGTGGAACCTGGGGCAGAACCTGGTGCTCGCCTGGTCGCCGGTGCCAGGTGGCCTGCAGATGCTGGTCGTCCCCCACTACGCGGTGGCCGGCTATGGTGCCGGCGTGGCCCCGGCGGAGGACCCCCGGGCGGAGAATCCGGCCCACCAGTTCATCATGCACCTGCTGCCGGGCAGCCGGCAGTTCACGGCCCGGCAGATGGCCAATGCCACCCGGCTGCTCGGCGTCGAGCCGGTCACGATCACCCTGCGCCACGCCTTTGCCGGGACACCCGCCGAGATCGCCGGGATCGAGCGACTCGTCAGGCGTTACAGCGTGACGTTCGTGCCCAGCCGCGCCGTCGCCCTCTTCGACATCGTCGGCTTCGGGCTACTCGGGCCGTTCGAGCAGCTAAACCAGCTGAACAGCCTGTCCTGCTCGATCAATGCGGCGCACAGCCGTCTGCTCGGCCGTCGCCTCCCCGTCAACTTCGCGCGCTCCAGCACCGGTGATGGCTTCTATATCTGGAACCGCGATACGGGCCTTGATGCCGATACGAGCCTCTACCACTTCATGCACCTGGTCCTGGCGGACAATGCCATCACTTGGCAGAAATCCGGGGGCCGGGGCGTGCCCATACTCAGGACGAGCTTCCACGTCGGCAGCTGCTACGAGTTCAACCATGCCGAAAGCCTGAACCCCACCATCCACTGCGACGTGGTCGGCGACGTCACCATCGCCCTTGCCCGCATGATCGAGCACGCCATGCCGGGCCAGATCCTGGTGGGCGAGTTCCAGATTCCCCCGGCCGCCGCTGATGCCCCCAGCCTGGACGCGGCAGGCTTCGTGGAACATGCCCAGGAGAGCCTGTCCGGCCTCCAGGGCCTCGAGCTGTCGGGCGATGCCGTCGACTCCATCAAGTGCTATCTCACCGGTGAGGCCTGCGCAGACGGCACGTTCACGATTCGCCGGCTGGCTGTCGACGACAAGCATGGGCTCCGGCGCCATGTCTTCAATGCGAAGGTCAACATCCATCGCCGGGGCGGCCACCCGATCCTGCTCGGGATCGAGGATCGCCTGCTGCGCGCTACCGCAGTCACCTGCAGCGCATGAACGGCGGCGAAATCCCGCCCTACCTGGCGCTCGCGTTGCAGGTACCGACACATCCGGTTGGCGGACTGTCCGACCGGGGCAAGGCCCGTCAGTGCATGGCCGCCAACATCGCGGCCATTGCCACGGCGCTCGCGGCCGGCACGCCCCGGCTCGCGGAGGCCGCCGGAGTGCCCGTTCGGCTCGTCGTCCTCCCCGAGTACGTGCTGACCGGCGCCCCCGGCGCCGGCCCCTTCCGCGACTGGCGTGACCTGGCCTGTGTGGAGCCTGATGGCGCCGAGGTGGAGGCTTTGGGCAACATCGCCCGCCGGGGCGACCTCTTCCTTGCTGCGAACGCCTACGAGGCCGACCCGGCGTTTCCGGATCTCTACTTCCAGTCGAGCTTGGTGCTTTCCCCCGGCGGCGATGTGGTCCTGCGCTACCGCCGGCTGATCTCCCTGTACTCGCCGAGTCCCTATGATGTCTGGGAGCGCTACCTGGATGCCTATGGGCCCGAAGCCCTGTACCCGGTGGCTGAGACGGCCATCGGGCGGATCGGCGCTGTCGCATCGGAGGAGATCCTCTACCCGGAGATCGCCCGCTGCCACGTCCTGCGGGGGGCGGAGATCCTCGTCCATTCCACCAGCGAGATGGGCAGTCCCCGGCCCACCGGCAAGGAACTGGCCCGGCTGGCGCGGGCTGCCGAGAACTGCGCCTACGTGGTCTCGGCAAACACCGCAGGTGTCCCCGGCACCGGGCTGCCGGCCCGCTCGAGCACCGGCATGTCGAAGATCGTGAATTACGACGGGCGGGTCCTGGCTGGCGCGCCGCCGGGTGGCGCGAGCCTGGAGGCCCACGCCGTGCTGGATCTCCCTGCACTTCGGGAACGCCGCCGGCGCGGTGGGCTGGCGGACACGCTGAGTCGCCTGCCCCTTCGAGCCTTTGCCGAGGGGTATTCCCGCACGACGGCGCGCGCGCCGGACGAGCTGGCCACTGCCCGCAATGCCTCACGCAGCAGGCTCCTGGAGCTGCAGCAGGCAACCATCGAGCGACTCGCCCGCGCGGGGCGGATCTAGCCCGGCCTAGCGGTCCTTCCCGACCTTGAGCTCGCCGGCCACGTAGTCGAAGCCCGGGTGCTCGAAGTCGTGGGGATGATTGTGTCCATCCGGCGAGCGGACCCACTCGTAGAGCCGGGGCTTGTTACGGGCCCACTGGGCTGCCGAGCGCTGGCGGTTCTCCTCCGGGCTGGTCCAGGGGTTGAAATGGAAATAGTTGTGCAACTGGCTGTCCGTGCGGCCGAAGCCGAGCACGCCGAGCTCGCTCGCAAAGGCGCCGTGGTTGATGTATTCCGGACGCCAGAAGTAGCCGCCTGTAGGCAGGTTGCCAAACTGCATCATCCAGGACGTCCCATAGATGTGGTAGCTCTCCTCGCAGCAGTCGTGGTAGGAGATATTGTCCTGCCAGTAATTGGGAGTCATGCAATAGAGCAGTGAATGCGCGTGGGTCAACGGGTCCGACCGGAGCATCTTCACCATGCAGCCCGGTGCGACCGACGGCCGGATGAAATCGGCAGCCTTCCACTGGAGGCCCTCGTAGGCATCGACCATGACGAGCTTGTCGCGCTCAGCCCGTGGGTGGTCCACGTCGGACTCCAGGAAGCTCGGCTCACCGTAGTTGTAGAACATGAGGCCGACGGCACCCCTCGGCACCGACAGGGCGGGCATGCTCACACCCGCGGGCACGAAGAAGAAGTTCCCCTTGCCGTAGGTCTTGCCCCCGTACACCACCGATCCCGACATGATGAACAACTCCATCTCGGAGTAGCTCATGCCGGGCGGAAGGCGGAAGCCGGCGTCGAAACGCACAGTCATGGAGCAGGCCCCGCTGTCGGGGTCCAGGCTCAGCATCTTGTAGTGCATGCCCTTCGGGAACCCTGGCAGGGTCATCTTCCTGAAGGGCATGTCCCGGTCGACGAGGGGTTCGATATGCGGCCGTGCCATGGGAATTCCTTGCGGTCAGTTCTGGTCTGCAGAAGCCGCCGACGCCGGCCGCAGGGGCACGGTGCGGTGGACCCAGTTCTTCGGATCTTCACGTCGGGCAGGTGACGGTATCACCAGGATCTGCTGCTTGCCGAGCCGCTCCATTTCCTCCCGGTCGATCTCCCAGCCCCGGGCGGCCCAGCGCCAACAGCACTTGCGGAACGCAACCTCCATCCCGTCGGTCTCGACGAGCAACTCCTCCGACAGCGAACGCGGGGTCAGCACGGGGCGGACCCGTTCCACGACCGAGAGATCCTCCCGCACTGCCAGCTCGATGGCAGCAATGCGCTCGGCATCGTGCTGGGGCGCCTTGAGATAGTTGCGGGCCTGCCAGCCGAAGGCGCGACTCAGCTTGTCCTCCACGGGGGTACGCGCCGTGAAATTGATGAGGCTCATGCCTTCACGGAAAGTGGGCTGGATGCGATGGCACAGGCCGACGAGGCTGAACTCCAGTCCCACCTGGGTCGACTTGCGCTCCTCGGACAGCAGTTTCGCCATCTCGCCCGTCTTCTGGTCAGCACCCGGGGCCGGCCGCACCCGGGCCACGCGCGCGCCCCACTCGGAGTGCTCGATCGGAAACACCTCGAGCTTCGGGTTCCGGTAGGCGCCGAACTGCTGGTGCACGAAATTGATGTGGGCCGTGTCGAGGGAATTCTCCTCGAAGCGCATCCAGTTGGCCTTGGCCTCGAAGCCATAGGGCACCCGGTGCCAGTTGCCCGCATCGTCGTACTCGGGGAACAGGTCCGGGACAGACGGCCGGTCGCCCTCGGGCAGATCCCCCAGGAATACCCAGACCCAACCGTACTTCTCCTGGGTAGGATAGCTGTCGACACGGGCACGCTTCGGAATCGTGGCCCCGTCCGCGAGGTAAGGGATCAGTGTGCAGTTGCCACCGCGGTCGAACTGCCATCCGTGATACGGGCAGACGACCCGGGCGCTCGCGACCTTGCCACCCGACAAGGCCCCACCACGGTGGCAGCAGACGTCGGCGAGACAGGCAACGGCGCCGTCCGCGCCGCGGAACAGGACGAAGTCACAACCGAGCATCCGTATGCCAAAGGGGGCCCGGGTGGTGACCTCATGGGACCAGGCCGCCACGTACCAGTTGTTGATGAGCATGGACC
>ERZ761602.5875-NODE-5875-length-14174-cov-5.257242_pt1 | contig 14174 bp, 9 predicted proteins | sample MGYA00512165_ERZ761602 | MGnify/ENA primary metagenome ERZ761602 (study PRJEB28899, sample SAMN02445085) | bioreactor sludge metagenome | biome: EBPR sludge; isolation source: Thorneside wastewater treatment plant | place: Australia: Brisbane, Thorneside...
ACACCAGTCATCACGAGATGGTCGGGGAGAGCGTGTCGCACGCCTTGCAGCAGGTCGCCCTGACGACCGGCGTGCCGGTGATCAACGGCGTGATCGTGGTGAACTCCCTGGCGCAGGCCCGCGCGCGCTGCCTCGGCCGGATCGACCGGGGGTCGGAATTCGCCGCCGCCACCCTGCAGATGGCGGCGCTGCGCCGGCAACTTTCGCGATGAGCAAGACCCTCTTTGCCCAAAGACGCGACGGACGCGTCGCGGCCCTGCAATTCCTCTACGCGTGGAGCATCAACGCGCCCAAGAATCTCGCGGACGACCTGCAGGAATTCTTCACCAACTGCGAATCGCCGCGCGAACATTACGCGTTCGGCGAGGAGCTGATCCACGGGGTGATCGAGCACCTCGCGGAGATCGACAGCCGCATCAAGGGCCTGGCGCACAACTGGGACTTCGAACGCATCGCGAAGATCGACCTCGCGATCCTGCGCCTCGCGATGTTCGAGATGATCTACCGCAAGGACATCCCGCCCGTCGTCTCGATCAACGAGGCGATCGACCTGTCGAAGCAGTTTTCCAACGCCGACTCGAAACGTTTCATCAACGGCATCCTCGATCGCCTGAAGGACCACCTGGGACGCGACGCGCGCAAGGCGGACCAGGGGTGAAGCCCGCCGGTTGAGGCACCGTCCCGGCTGCCGGCGCCGCGACCCGCTTCTTCCGGAAACACCCGCTCGCATCGCACCTCGTCCGAAGAAAGCCCGCCCATGTTCGGCCTGTTCAAGAAATTCAAGGATGGTCTCGCGAAGACGGTCTCGGCCATCGCCGCGAAGACCCGCGGGCTTTTCGGCGGGCGCAAGATCGACGCCGCGTCGCTCGAGGAACTCGAAGAGGCGCTTTATACCGCCGACTTCGGGGTTGAGACGACCAACGAGATCCTCACCGAGATCAAGCAGGCGTACGGCAAGGACAAGGACCTGCAGGGCCGCCAGGCTGCGGAAATCGGAGCAGCGGTGCTGCGCCGGGTGCTCGCCGGCAGCGAGGGCAACCTCGAGTCGGGCGGGTCCGCGGCGCCCGGTGCGGCAGCAGCCGAGGGGAGCGCGGCGGCGTCGCGCCATCCCGTCGTCATCGCGATGATTGGCGTGAACGGCTCGGGCAAGACGACCACGTCGGCCAAGCTGGCCTGGAAGCTCAAGCAGGAGGGGCGGACGGTCACGCTGGCGGCGTGCGACACCTTCCGGGCGGCGGCCGTCGAGCAGTTGAAAACCTGGGCGACGCGGCTCGACCTCGAGATCGTGGCGAGCCACACCGGGGCGGACGCCGCGGCGGTGGCCTTCGATGCCTGGCAGGCGGCGAAGGCGCGCAACCGGGATTACCTCATCGTCGACACGGCGGGCCGGCTGCACACGAAGAGCAACCTGATGGAGGAACTCGCGAAGATCCGCCGCGTGCTGCAGAAGCACGACGCCACCGCGCCCCAGCACCGTTGGCTCGTGGTCGACGGTTCGCTCGGCAGCAACTCGATCGAGCAGGCGCGGGTGTTTCACCAGAGCTTCGGCCTGACGGGCCTCGTGGTGACGAAGCTCGACGGCACGAGCCGCGGCGGCGCGCTGGTCGGCATTTACCGCCAGCTCAAGCTCCCGATCTATTTCATCGGCCTGGGAGAACAGGCCGAAGACCTGCAGCCCTTCAGCGCGGAGAACTACGCGAAGGCGGTGTTCGGCCTCGACTGAGCCGAGACAAGGCGGTCGGCCTTGGCATCGCCGGCGATTACGACCGCAATGAAAGGTGGAGCGGCTTGTCCTCAAGCCGCTGCGAACGGGTCCGTCGAATGGCAGCCGCCTGGGGACTGGCGGCTCCACCCGGGCTGAATCGCTGCGACCGAACGCAGCCCGACGAGCCAGGCGCGGGCCCTCACCGCGGCTGGTAGCGAGAACGGTAGGCCCGTGGCGTCTCGGCCATGAAGCGTCGGAACTCCTTCGTGAAGTGGCTCTGGTCGGCGAAGCCGAACGCGGTCGCCACCTCCGCCAGCGACTGGCGCGAAAACACCAGCGCGCTGCAGCTCATGCGCACGCGCAACTGCCGGATGTAATCGTGGGGCGACACGTGGTACGCCGCCTGGAACTGGCGCTCGAAGGCGCGCACCGAGAGGCCGCATTCGCGCGCCAGGTCCTCGTTGGTGACGCGGTCGGCGAAGTGCTGGCTGATGTAGCGGATCGCCACGCTCAGGGGTGAGCCCGTGGCGCCGCTGGCGGCGGAGGGCGCCGGCGCCGTGCCATCGGGCTGCGGCAGCGGTCGCGTCACCCCGGCGGTGCCGACGATGCGGCCCATGGCATCGCGCAGCGGCACCTTGGAGGTGATGCACCAGCGGGCGGTGTGATTGAAGCGACCCACCAGTTCGACCCGCGACAGGATGCGCTCCCCCCGCAACACGCGCTCGTCATCGATGCGGTACTGGTTGGCCAGCACCTCGCCGCAAAAATCGTAGTCGGTGCGGCCGATCAGCTCGGCCCGCGTCTTGACGCCGAAATTGAGCAGCAGGGCGACGTTGGCCCACTCGTAGTGCCCCGCCTCGTCCTTCATCCACATCGGGGTGTCCTCGAGGTAGTCGAAGAGCTCGATCACCTCCGGCGGCGCCGCCCCGATCCGGCCGAGGGTGGCGAGCATGTGATCGGCGGTCGAAGTCATGGCAGCGCGGGAAGCGCGACGCGGCGGCGCCGGGAAGGCAAGTGCGGAAGCACGCCCGGGGTGACCGCCCCGCGTCGGTGCGACGACGGCAGGCCGTCGTAGATGGGACGAAGGGCTCCGCGGCGCGCGCGGACCGGGAGTAAACCGTGGCCGACCAGGACGGGATCCCAAACGCAAAGACGCGAAGGAGAGCAAAGACTCGCGAAGGAAAACGGGGCGAAACTTCGCGTGCCTTTGCGACTTTGCGTTTAGGTTTGGGCTACAGGTTTATTGAATCTACTTTAGTCGAACGCCTGCCGCCCGTTGGTCTGCAGATACTCGGCGATGGCCGCGGCGAACGTCGCGCCGAACTCCGCGCGCTTCTTTTCGCCCATGCCGGGGATGCCTTCCATCTGCTCGGCGGTCTCCGGATAAGCGCGCGCCATCGCGCGGAGCGTCGTGTCGCCGAATACGATGTAGGCCGGCACCCGGCGCTCATCGGCCAGTTGCTTGCGCAGCGCGCGCAGGCGGTCGAAGAGGATCTCGTCACACGCGATGTCGCCTTCGCGCCGGGCGGGGGCGCGTTTCGCCTTGGGCAGGTCCATCGGCTTGGTGAGCGTGACCGGCTGGCGGGTGCGCAGGAGATTCATGCCCGGCTCCGTCAGCTCCAGCGTGGCGAACTCGCCGTCCGCCACGGTCACGAAGCCGAGCCGCATGAGCTCGCGGCCGACGGCCGCCCACTGGGGGCGCGAAAGCTCGCCGCCGATGCCGTAGGTCGTGAGCCGGTCGTGTCCCCAGCGCCGGATCTTCTCGGTGTCGGCGCCCGTGAGGACCTCGATGAGATGATTGAGCCCCACGCTGAACCGGCTGTGCTGCGCGATCCGGTAGATGCACGAGAGGAATTTCTGCGCGACGATGGTGCCGTCGTAGGTCTCGCGCGGCTCGAGGCAGTTGTCGCAGGCGCCGCAGTTGTCGGCGGGGAACGTCTCGCCGAAATACTCCAGCAGCTCGCGGCGGCGGCAGCCGGCGCTTTCCGCGTAGTGGACGATCCGGCGGAGCTGCGCGCGGGCGACCTCGCGTTCGCGGGCGTCCGTGATCTCGTCGAGGAAATGCGTCTGCTTGGCGATGTCGCCGGCGCTGAAAAGCAGCAGGCAGTCGCCGGGCAGCCCGTCGCGGCCCGCCCGGCCGGTTTCCTGGTAGTAGCCCTCGATGTTCTTCGGCAGGTCGTGGTGAATGATCCAGCGGACGTTGGGCTTGTTGATGCCCATGCCGAAGGCGATCGTGGCGCAGATGATCCGCGTGTCGTCGCGGAGAAACTGCTCCTGGTTGCGGGCCCGCTCCGCGGCGTCCAGCCCGGCATGATACGGCCGGGCGGAGAATCCGCGGCCGGCCAGCGCCTCGGCCACGCGCTCGGCGGCGGCGCGGCTGGCGCAGTAAATGATCCCGATTTCGGATTCGCGCCGGCCGACGAACGCGATGATCTGTTTCAACGGCTGGTCCTTCGGCACCACGCGGTAGGTGAGGTTGGGGCGGTTGAAGCTCGCGACGAACACCGCGGGATCGTGCAGCTTCAGGTGCGCGATGATATCGGTGCGCACCCGCTCCGTGGCGGTCGCCGTCAGCGCCATCACCGGCACTTCGGGCAGCGCATCGCGCAGCCGGGCGATCTGGCGGTACTCGGGGCGGAAGTCGTGGCCCCATTCGGAAACACAGTGCGCCTCGTCGATTGCGATGCAGGTGACGTTCCACTGCTGCAGGTTCTCGACCCAGCCTTCGAGCATCAGCCGCTCGGGCGCGACGTAGAGCAGCCGGTATTCGTGCCGGTGCAGCCCGCGCAGCCGCGAACGGGCCTCCTCGGCATCGAGCGACGAGTTGAGGAACGTGGCCGCCACCCCGCTGGCCTGGAGCTGGTCGACCTGGTCCTTCATGAGCGCGATCAGCGGCGAGACCACGATCGTCAGTCCCCCGCGGGCGAGGGCGGGGAGCTGGAAGCAGAGCGACTTGCCCCCGCCGGTCGGCAGCAGCGCGAACACGTCGCGTCCGGCCAGCGTCGCCGCGCAGATCTCCTGTTGCAGCGGCCGGAAACGGTCGTAGCCGAAGGTGCGGCGGAGCAGCGGTTCGAGTTCGGAGAGCGCGGCGGACATGGACAGCCGGCGAGTTAGGCGGGCGCTCCGGCGCGGGGCACGGAAAATCTCCGCCCTCGGCTGCGTTCGGAGCCCGACGCGATGCAACCCCGGTCTTCCCCGCCAAAAGTGGGGGCGAGCTTCATCTCGGCATTACGAGGGGGGCGCATGAACCTTGGCCCGGCAGGTTTTTCGGCCCGACGAGGGGGCGCGAGCCGTTTCCAACCCAATCTGCAGAGGTGGGCGGTAAGGCCGAATGCAGCGCGATTTGCTCCGGTCGGCCGACTCGGGCGAGTGGCGCGGCGGGCGGACGAGCCCCCGGGCACGGACCGGAACCGGGCCGTTCCGCCGGGCTCCACCGCTTGCGGCAGGCTGGCGTGCCGGCTTGGCCCGCCCGGGTCCGCGACGGCGTCGCGAGTGACCGTTCCGCGGCACGCTGAAGTTTTGCCGGCCGGGGTCGATGGAAGGGTTTGTGGCCCCGCGTATCCTCTGCAGCCTCGGCTTGCTCGCGGCCGCGTTGGCCGGTGGCGGGCTATGCGCGGCCGGGGCGCCGCCGTTGGCGGCCGGCGCGACGCGGGAGGCCGTGATCGAGGCCTACGGCGCGCCGCTCTCCGAGTCGCGGCTCGGTCCCCGGGAGGTGCTGAGGTACGCTCACGGGCTGGTGATCGTGGAGAACGGCCGGGTGGTACGGACAGAATTCCAGGGAAAGAGCGTGCCTCCGGCCCGACCGGCGGCAGCGGGGCCGGCGGGGCGGCGTGAGCCGGAAGCGAGGACAGGCGGCGGCTGGAATTCCGATGCTGAGGCGGCGGGCGCCGAAGCGGGCCGGCTGGGCCTGCCGATGCTGGTGTGGTTTGCCGGGTCGGACTGGTCACCGGCGAGCCGGCAGTTTCGTGACGAGGTCGCGCTGCAGGGAGAGTTTGTCGCGGCATTCCGGTCGCGTTACGTGTTGGTGCGGGTCGAGCTGAGCGACCAGGAACCAGGCAAGGAGCTGGCGGCCAATTCCCGCCTGCGGGAACGATTGGGCGTCACCGTTTATCCCACGCTCATGGTGCTGTCATCGGGCGGCGAGAATCTCGCGCGGATCGACCTCACGCGCGCGGCGGGAGAGACGTATGCCGGCCGCGTCATCGCCGCGGTGCGGGAAATGCACGATCTTCTCGGTCTCGCGCCGCTGCCGGCGCCGGCGCCTCCCGCCCCGACGCCCGCAGTGAAGGCCGAACGTCCGGTTCCCGCCCTCGAGCGGGTGGCAGGTGGCCTGCTTTCCGGCGGCTGGCAGACGGTGTCGGCGCTCGGCACGGGAGTCGCCGTGGCGACCGGCTTGTTCTGGCTGGTCTGGCGACGCCGACGGGTGCGCCCCGCTCCGCCGCGGCGTTCGTTTTCCGAGCGGATCGCCGAACGCGCGAACGAAGAGCCGACGTGGCCGGAAATCCTGGAGTGGCCGCGACACCGCGTCGCGGGCCTCGCCACCGGCATCGCGGAGTCAGAAGGATTCCTCACCGAGCCGATCCCCGCCGACGACAGTTGCGACCTGCGGCTCCGGCGGGCGGGAGAATCGGACACCCGGGGACTGGTGCGTTGCGTGGACGGACAATCCGGAATGGTGACGGCCAGGCAGATCCGGGGGCTGCACGCGCACATGGCGGTGGAGGCAGTGGGTTTTGGCTGGTTTGTGTCGCCGGCGGGTTTCTCGGAAGAAGCCCGGGCGTTTGCGGAGGCGAACACGATTCGGCTGACGGATGGCCCGCGACTGGTGGCCCAGGTACGCGAAGCCAAGCCGGCGGAGTGCCGCGTGGAGCGGCCTGCCGTCCGCGTCCGCTGAGCACCGCACCCCGCATTCCCGACTTGTTTCGAGCCGGGTGTGCGCTGTCGTCACGACTGCGGCATGCTCCCTCCGGTCCTGCGCATTGAACCTGAACTCGCACGGCGCTTCGTCCTGAGCGCGACGCGGCTCGACGCGCCGCTGCCGGATGTGGGCCGGGCCGTCTCGCACCTGGGTTGCGTGCAGATCGACCCCATCAACGTCTGCGGCCGGGTCCACGACCTCATCCTGCGCCATCGCGTGACCGGCTATCGTGAGGGTGACCTGATGCGCCACCTGCACGGCGAGGGCGCGCCGTTGCCGCCGGAGGGCCGGGTGGCGTTCGAGCATCATTTCGCCGCGGACGGCAGGGCGGCCGGGATTCTCGCCGCTTTTCCCCTCGCGGCCTGGCCGCATCTGGTCGGAGCGATGCGTGCGCGCGCCCGCCGGGCGGGAGCCTGGTCAGGGCGGCTCACGCGGGTACAGCGCGTGATGGCGGAGCGGATTTTCGCGGAGCTGGCGGCGCGCGGGCCGCTCGCCTCGGAGGATTTCACCGAGGCGGGCCGGACGCGGAGCGTCTGGGGCGCGGCCACCCTGGTGAAGGCGACGATGCAAAAACTCTTTTTCCATGGCCGGCTGCTGATCGCGCGGCGAGGGGAGTCAAACCGGCGCTGTTACGACCTGCCGGAACGGGTGCTGCCGGCCGCCGTGCTCGGGGCTCCGGTCCCGCCCGAGCCGGAGACGGCGCGCTGGTCGGTCGTGCTCAAGCTGCGACAACGGCGCCTGGTCTTGCTGAAGCGGGGAGAGGTGCCGCTCGTGGCGGACCTCGTGCAGCCAGTCGCGGTGGCGGGCTGCCCCTTGCTCTATTGCCTGCGGGAAGACGTGGGAATCTTCGAGAACCTGCGCGCGTCGCCGCCACCGCCAGCGGCGCCTCGCCTGCTGGCGCCGCTCGATCCCGCCGTCTATGACCGCCGCGTGACCGCCCGGCTTTGGGGCTTCCCGTACGTGTGGGAGGCTTACACGCCCCCCGCACGAAGGGTCCGGGGATACTATGCGCTGCCAATCCTGGCGGGCGCGGAGCTGGTCGGTCACGTCGATCCCAAGGCGGATCGGCCGGCGGGACGATTGCGGATCATGTCCCGGCGCGCACCGCGCGGGCTGGCGGTTGCGCCGGCGGTGCGGGAACTCGCGACATTCCTCGGGCTGCGGCCCTGATACGGAGACGACCGACCTGCGCTCACGCCGCCGCCACGGCGAGGCGCCCGGCCTGGCGGTGGGGTTCAAACCAGTCGGCCGGCTGGGCGTCGTCGGAGAATTCAGGGCAGGCGTCGGCGATGAGAGCGCGCAGGCTGGTGCGTGCGCGGGCGATGCGGCTCTTCACGGTGCCGACGTTGATGCCGAGCACCGCGGCGATCTCCTGATAGGAGCGATTGAGGAGGTTGCGGAGCGTGAGGATCTCGCGCTGACGTGCATCCAGCTTTTCCATACAGTCGGCGACGAGGGCGGAGAACTCGTCCGTGACCACGGCGCGCGCGGGCTCCACCGTATCGGCGGCAATCAGGTCCGCGAACGTCGCGCTCGCGCCCGGCTCCAGCTCGCTTTCGAGGGAGAGCGTGGCATGCCGGCGGCGGCGGAAGAAGTACCAGTAGCGGTTGCGCGCGAGGTTGACGGCAATCCGGTGCAGCCAGGTGGCGAGCGAGGAATCGCCGCGGAATCGGGCGAGGCCGCGATGGGCCCGGATGAAGGTGTCCTGGGCGATCTCCTCCGCATCGGCGCGATTGCGCAGGAGCGCATAGGCCACGGAGAAAATGCGGTCGCGATATCGATTCATGATCTCGACGAAGGCGGCCTCGTCCCCGGCGTTGAAACGCTGGACAAGGCGCGCATCGTATTCCGCCTCCACCTTGGTCGCCTGGCTGCGGGCGGACGAGGGAGCGGTGGCGGTCTGGCTGGAGGAGCGAGCGAGGGAGGAGTTCGTCATGCGAGGGATGGGTTGCTGGCGCCGGAGCGCCTTGGATTGCCTCCCCTTTACCTCACCGCGTGCCAACCGCCTTCATCGGGAATTTAACAGTCTGGTGATGAAGGAGTAAACGTCGCGACCTTCCCGCGGGGAGGCGGGGCGGACAAACGGAAAGTTGCAGAATGCCCGATGCCCGGCGGCGCACCATGCACGATGCAGATGGCGGCACCGCGCAGGTGGCCCTCGCTTATGCTTCCTATTCATGCCCGTTACGATTGGGTGCCGGGGGGAGAAGGCGGGGCGGGCGGCTCTTGACGCGCAGATGGGCGGGACTCTTCCTGACCTCCTCCGTGCGGGCGCCGGCACCACCAGCGCCTGGCAGGCCTAGCCACACACCACACCATGAAACCACACTCCAAGTTCGCGCGAATGCTGGGGGCATTGCTCCTGGCACTCTGTTTCGCCGTTTCCGTACCCGCGCAGGTGACGACCTCTGGCATCACCGGGACCGTCCGCGGCAGCGACGGACGCGCCGTGCCGGGCGCAGCCGTCAAGGCCGTGCACAATCCGACGAACGCCCAGTTCACGGCGACCACGAGTCCCGACGGTCGCTACTACTTTCGCGGCCTGCCGGTGGGAGGCCCTTACAGCGTGACCGTGACGGCGGCCAACTTCGGCACCGAGACGGCGACGGATGTGACGACGCAGCTTGGTTCCGACGTGGACGTGAATTTCGCGCTCACGGCCGGCGTGACCACGATGGAGAAGTTTGTCGTCTCGAGCGAACGCATGGCGCTCGATTCGAACGCGCAGGGTGCGGGCTCCGTGCTGACGGGCGACCGGCTGGAGGCAAAGCCGACGACCCAGCGTTCGCTGGCCGACGTGATCAGCGCTTCGCCGCTGGTGACGCTCCGCGCGATGTCGGGCGACCGGGAGGAGGCGCAGATCTCCGCCGTGGGCCAGAACGCGCGCTTCAACTCCATCATGATCGATGGCGCGCGCATCAACGACCAGTTCGGCCTCAACATGACCGGGCTCGCCTCGTTCTTCAATCCCCTCTCCCTCGACACGATCGAGCAGATGACCGTCTCCGTCTCGCCGTACGACGTGCGGCAGTCGGGCTTCACCGGCGCCTCCATCAACGCGGTCACGAAGAGCGGCACGAATCGTTTCCAGGGCAGTGCCTACTACATCTTCAGCGGCGACGAATGGCTGGGGTACCAGCTGCAGGGTGAGGACGTCGGCACGCGCGCGACGCAGGGCCGGAAGGTCGTGCCGGTGACGGAGCGCACGACGTGGGGTGCGACGTTCCGCGGCCCGATCATCAAGGACCACCTCTTCTTCTCCCTCTCGTACGAGAAGTTCGAGCGCATCTCGCCGCCCAACAATCCCGGTTTCACGCCCAACGCGTCCGAGATCGCGGCCATCCAGTCGCGCTTCGCGGCGATCAACGCGGGCGCGGGCCGCACGATCGACTGGGGCGAGCCGGGCGGCTCCGCCACCAACATCACCGAGGACGAGAAGATTTTCGCCAAGGTCGACTGGAACATCCTCAAGCAGCACCGCCTCAGCCTCCGGTACTCGACGACCGAGGGCCAGCTGCCGCAGTACGGCGGCTTCACCGCCACCTCGGGCGCCCGCGGCGTGAACCCCACCCCCAACGGCCCGGGCTTCGCCTTCGACTCCTATTTCTACCAGCAGGAGCGCAAGGAGAAGGTGACGGCCGGGCAGCTCGTCAGCCAGTGGACGCCCGATTTCAAGACCGAGTTCAAGTACTCGACGACGGAGCAGGAGCAGCTCACGCCGACGAACAGCGCGCTCCCGCTGATCAACATCCTCAACGTGAGCGGTATCAGCCAGTCGGGTACGCCGACGACGGGCATTCTCTTCCTCGGCACCGAGTTCAGCCGGCACGGCAACATGATCCTGGTCGACACCAAGAGCTACAGCGGCATCGCCGAGTACTTCTGGCGCAGCTTCGTCTTCACGGGCGGCTTCGACCGGGAGGAAAGCGAGTTCGTGAACCTCTTCCGCTCCGGCTCGTACGGCCAGTTCGACTTCAACGGCACCGCGGGCTTCGCGACGGGCACCGTCGCGGCCTTCACGCGCTCGATGTATGATCCGGCCAAGCGGCCCGCGGCCGACCTCTCCGACTTCGCGGTGACCGGCCTCTTTGGCCAGGCCAAGTGGGACATCTCCCCGCGGCTCTCGCTCGTGGCGGGCGTCCGCCTCGACCGCACCGAGGCCGACCGGAAGCCGCTCTTCAACGAAAAGCTCTTTGCGCAGACCGGCTTTCGGAACAACGGCACCGTGGACGGCGTGACGACCGTCTCGCCGCGCCTCGGCTTCAACTGGTCGGCCACCGAGGACCGCCGCGTGCAGGTTCGCGGCGGCATCGGTCGCTTCCTCGGCCGCTCCCCCTGGGTGTTCTTCTCGAACTCCTACAATCAGCTCGGCGTGGGCACCTTCACGGTCTCCACCCCGCCCTCGAGTCTGGAGAGCTACCTTCGCAACGAGTTCGACCCGGCGAATCCGATCGGCTCGGGACCCGACACGGGCACCAACGACCGCGAGGTCGACTGGACTGACGACAAGATCAAGCTGCCCGCGGTGTGGCGCGGCAATGCGGCGGTGGATTTCCGGCTGCCGTTCCTGAACAGCCTGGCGACGCTCGAGCTCGTCCAGACCTACAACGACGACGCGTTCTTCATCCGGAACGAGAACCTGTTGCAGACGGGCGTCGGCGCCGACGGGCGTCCGCGGTTTGCGGGCAACGCCGCCGCGGCCAACAACGCCGCGACCGCCCGGTACCCGGACTTCCTGAATCTGTACCACATCAGCAACATCTCGACCGGGAAGTCGCGCTATGTCTCGATCACCGTCGATCGCCCCATGCGCAACGGGTGGGCCTACAACCTCGCGTTCACGTGGGGCCGTTCGACCGATGCGCAGGTCTTCGGCTCGACGACCGCCGGCAGCCAGTGGAGTCGCAATCCGGTCTTCTACCAGAATACCGTGGTCGAATCGCGGTCGGACTTCGAGGTGAAGAACCGGTTGCAGGCGTCGTACACCCGGGAGTTTCGTTTCCTCAAGAACCTGAAGGACGCCCGCACGCGCGTCTCGCTCTACTACGAAGGCCGGACGGGCAGCCCCTTCAGCTGGGTGTACTCCAACGACCTCAACGGCGACGCGATTTCCAACAATGACCTCGTGGCCGTGCCGTCCAACGTGAACGACCCGCGCTTCAACTTCAGCGGCATGTCGCAGGACGCCATCGCGCGTTACTTCGATTTCCTCGGCGCCGTGGGCCTCAACCGGTATGCCGGCGGCTACGCCCCGCGGAACTCCCACGACCAGCCCTGGGTGAACCGGCTTGACCTTAAGCTCTCGCAGGAGATCCCGCTCTTCAAGCCGGCCAGCCTCGAGGTCTTCCTCGATTTCACCAACTTCGGCTCGTTCCTCAGCGACAAGCTGTTCAATTACTACGAGCGCACGACCCTGGTGGAAAGCGACACCTTCTGGCGCCGGGCCATCGGCCAGGCGACGTACGACGCCAGTGGCCGCATCCAGCTCGCCACCGCGAACGCCCTCAACCCGACGGGTTTCGTCTTCGACAACCCGCAGTCGCGCTGGCGCATCCAGGTCGGCGCTCGGCTCAAGTTCTGAGGCCGCCTCCGCGCGTCGCTCCGGCCGCCCCCGCTTCCCGGGGGCGGCTTTTTTTTCCCTGCTGGAGGCGCCCTTGTGTCCGGGATCGTGATACACGGAGTGGCGTATCCAACGTCCGGAGTCACCCGTTCCGCCGGTCTCCCGGGAAGGGGCTTCCCAAGCCCATTTGCAGTGTATTTCAGAGGGGGATTTGCGTTTTCGGCGGCCTCGAAACCGGCCGGATTCCGGCAAGCAAAACTTTGCGAAAAATTAACGCCTGGGTGGACACAAACGCATTGACGGAAAATTTAGGGGGTACCATGGGTTGTGGTCGCCGCGGCTGGTGACCACATCCTGTAGTGGTCAGCAACCCGTGGATAACTGGTAACAACTTTGGTTCGCCACCGGATTTCCCGGCCCAAGATAGCGGCTCCTCGCACTTCCTCGTCCCTCCCGTTCGCCCCTTCGCTCATGTACAAGACGTTTCAGGTCGGTTCCAAGACGTTCGTTCTCGATCAGGCCAAGGCCGAGGCCGCCTTTGCGGCCAAGAAGGTCATCAACGGCCGCGAGACCATGACCTTCAACCTGCTGCCGCTCAAATACCAGTGGGCCTACGATCTCTACCGGAAGATGAAGGCCAACCATTGGGAGCCGGAAGACATCCCGATGGGCAAGGACATCGAGCAATGGCGGGACGAGAAGGTCGTCTCGGAGGTGGAGCGCTGGATCATCCGGATGGGCATCGGCTATTTTTCCGCCGCGGAAGGGATCGTCGGCGACAACATCCAGCACGTCGTGCGGGAGCTCGTCACGGCGCCGGAGTTGAAGCTCGTGCTCGGGCGGCACGCGCACGAGGAGAATATCCATGCGGATTCGCTGCTCTACATGATCGCCTCGCTCGGCATCAACCCGCACGAGTGCGAGGCGATGTTCGAGGATGTGCCGACGATCGTGCGCAAGAACGAGTTTGTCACCCAGGTCTCCAAGCAACTGCGCCGCGACCTCGATCTCACGCAGCCGGAGAACAAGAGGCTGCTGGCGCGAAACATCTTTGTCTTCGGCCAGTGCATGGAAGGCACGCAGTTCTACGGCCTGTTTGGCATGATCCTTTCGCTTTACCGCCAGAACAAGTTCCCGGGCATCGGTCAGATGTTCCGCTACACCCTCAGGGACGAGTCCAATCACATCGAGGTGTTCCGGAATCTGTTCATGGACCTCGTCGAGGAGAACCGCGAGATCTGGACCGCCGAGTTCAAGGAGGAGCTGCGGGAGCTGATGCGCGAGGCGATCACGCTCGAGAAGGAGTTCATCCGCGACTGCCTGCCGGTGAATGCGGTCGGCCTCGCGGCTGACGAGTTCCTGACTTACATCGATTATATCGCCGACCGACGCCTGGAAGGCTGCGGCCTGGCCCCGCTTGCCGCGGGCGTGAAGAACCCGCTGCCCTGGCTCGCGGAGATGATGGACATCAAGAAGGAGCAGAACTTCTTCGAGGGTCGCGTCACCGAGTACCAGAAGGCCTCGTCCCTGAACCAGGTTCACGACGACGAGCTCTGACCGGGCTCTTCGAGCCGCCCTGGTTTCCTGGTCCAACCCCATCCGTCCCGCGCTTCGCCGTCGGCGGCAACGGACCTGGAACCCGCGGCGTCGGCCTTCAGGCACCGCCTGTCACCCCTCGCTTTCTCCCTGCCTCTCCTTCCTTCGCTCCCCGCCGCCTCCAGGCGGGAAAGCCTCGTTTTCTCCTCTCCGATTCTCCGTCCCTTCGTCCCTCCGCACTTTCATGAGCACGCCTTCCGTCGCCACCGATCTCGCTCTCAAACGCACCGTCCACGCCCCGGTTGAACTGAAACCGCACTACGCTTGGCGCGACGTGCTGGCGGGGGAGTCGATCGAAGTCCCCAATGTCGTCCTCCTGTGCCCGCACGGGGAGGAGAAGTTCGTGCTCGCCGAGGTGGCCGATACCGTGGGCAAGGCGCTGACCAACGTGCACC
>ERZ761602.5877-NODE-5877-length-14172-cov-4.783453_pt1 | contig 14172 bp, 10 predicted proteins | sample MGYA00512165_ERZ761602 | MGnify/ENA primary metagenome ERZ761602 (study PRJEB28899, sample SAMN02445085) | bioreactor sludge metagenome | biome: EBPR sludge; isolation source: Thorneside wastewater treatment plant | place: Australia: Brisbane, Thorneside...
CGTTCTCGTTCATGCCGATGCGCCACGAGAGCCACGCGGCGCAGGTGGTGGCTCCTGCCTTCACCCAGTGGCCGCTCTCGTCGAGCTGGCGGATCAACACGAGCTGTCGGTAGGTCGCGGCGTCGAGGTGGGACGACAGCGTGGCAAGCTCTTCTTCGGCGGCCTCGGGATCGAAGGAATCTTCCTCGCGATCGGAGGAGTCTTCGTGCTCGTTCAGCGCGTGGTCTTCGACGTCGAACATGCGGGGACGATCGCATGCGGGTGTGACATCGGATGAAGGCGACAGTCGAAGATTAAGGGTCCGCTCTCTTGGACCTCTGGTCGGAAACCGACCGGTCGTCGCATCTCGAATCTGGACCCGTCTCGACCTGGTGAGTCGCGCTGGCTTGGGCTGCGCGAGGGCGGGAGGAACCCGCCGATCGATCGGTGTTGCGTCACGGGGTGTCGAGGTCGGAGCCCCAGGTGATGCCGCCGTCGAGCGAGTCGTCGGGTCCATGGATCCCTCCCCACGTGAGCGAGTCGTCGGATCCGTGGGGTCAGCCACGCACGGTGTCTTGGAGCTGGATGCGGCGCGCGTGGCGAGCGCCTTGCGTGCCGCGTCGAGCTCCGGCCTGGCGGTCTGCGTTCGTGCGGCGTCGCGCACGACCTTCGGCGCGTGAGGGCCGCTCGAGCTCGCGTCGACCGAAAACGTCCACGTCGGGCCTTCCAAGACTGTCCGAGGTCTGAAAAGCCCGAGGCAGATACTTTTTGCACCCCCGAGGGTTGCAAAAAGTATCTGCCTCGGGCTTTGGGAACCACTCGGGGGTTCCGAAAGTACCTCGGAGATGTCTCTGGAACCCTTCGGGGTTCCGAAAGTACTTCGGAGATGTCTCTGGAACCCCTCGGGTTCCCGGAAGTACCTACCTCGGGCTCACGGAACCCTTCGGGGTGTTCCGAAAGTACCTCTCTCGGACTTCTGGCGGCGCGCGACCTTCTGAGTGTGAGCCTGGCTCGCTTTTGGAGCCTGCGAGAGCTTCATCGAAGGATCTGCCTCGGCGTCCTGAGGAGCCTCGACGCTCTTGGGACGCCAACCATTGGTGTCGTCGAGAGTGTCGACGCTCTTGGATCGCCAACGGTTGGTGTCGTCGAGAGCGTCGACGCTCTTGGATCGCCAACGGTTGGCGTCGTCGGGAGCGTCGACGCTCTTGGATCGCCAACGTTGGCGTCGTCGAGAGCATCGACGTTCTCGGATCGCCAACGTTGGCGATGTCGGGGGCATCGACGCTCCGCGCGTCGGGGGCCTCCGCGAACCGAACGTCGGCGCCTCTCCTCACGTCGTCGCAGCAGGAAGCGCCGGAGCGAGGTCGGTCCGATCTTCGAGTGCACTCCGGATCTCGGAGGTTGCCGGTTTCGCGACAGCTCTCCGACCTTGGAGGTTGCCGGTTCCGAAGGGCGTGCCGATCACCTCCTTGCCGAGCACGCCGCGCGCCTCGCCGAAGGTCACGCTCGGCGAGTCGCCGCCGCGGTGAGCGGTCGGACGTCGCGCATGATCAGCGACGTCGGCTCGTCTCGAGCTCGCCGAGGCGCGCGATGCGGCGCGCGCGCATCACGAGCGCGGCGTTCGTGAGGCCGAGGCGCGCCGTGATCTCCGCGATGGGGCCGTCGTCGGGGGCGCAGAGCGCGCGCTCGAGGGCGTCGGCGAAGCGGGTGGCTGCTCGTTCGTCGTCGGAGTCGTGACCGCGTCGGAACGCGCCGAGCAGCGCGAGCTCGCAGAGGGGACCTTCGGCTTCGAGCTGCGAGCGCGAGGAGACGACGACCGAGACGCGCGCCTGCTCGTGGTCGACGCGGAGGTGAACGAAGCGCCGCGGCTCGGAGGGGCCGGGCGGACGAGCGGAGACGGACCGAACGACGGCCATCCTTTGGGCCTAGCCCAACTGGGGGAGCGCGCCGGTGACGAACGCACGAGAAACGATGTTTTTCCCGCAGTCGGAGCGGATTCGTTCCGCCGAATCAAACGAGTGTCCGCGCCGAGGGATGGAAACGAGACATGTCACGTGTGACGCGAACGGTGCTCATGTGATGGGCGCTCGGCGATCGAGCGACGCGCGTCACCTGTCCGCGAGCGAGCCGTCGTCTTCGAGGAGGCTTCGATGAACGCGTCGATGGAAGCGTCGATGGAACCGAGCCACGGAGCCGAGCCCACCCGCGAGGACTGCGCCGATGGGGGCGCGAGCGATATGCTCCGCGCCATGGCGATCACCTACCTCGAGTCGTCGCGTTCGATGCCGCTCGTGCGGCTGCCGCTCCGCACGAGCGTGATCCCGCTCTCGCGGGGGCGCGTGCTCTTCGCGCCGGCGTCGACTCTGTCCGCCGAGCGTTATCGAGAGCTCGAGGCGGAGGGCGAGATCACCGACGTCGTGGTGCCGAACCTCTTCCACACCGAGGGCGTGATCCCGGCGGCGAAGGCCTTCCCGAACGCGCGCCTCTGGGCCCCGGTGGGCATCGAGAAGAAGAAGCTCGACGTGCGCTTCCACGGGACGCTCGGCGTCGATCCGTGGCCGCACGAGGACGAGCTCTCGCGGATCACACTCGGCGGCATGCCGTCGTTCGCCGAGTCGGTCTTCGTGCACCGCGACACGCGCACGCTCGTCGTGGCGGATCTCGCCTTCAACGTGCTCGACGCGAGCGGCCTCGGGGCGCGGATGATCTTCGGACTGTTCGGCACCTACCGTCGCTTCGGCGTGAGCCGCTTGTTCCTGCGTGAAGTGAAGGATCGACCGGCGTTCGAGCGCTCGCTCGCGCACCTCTTCGAGCACGACTTCGACGCCCTCGCGCCGGCGCACGGCTCGGTCGTGGAGCAGGGCGCCAAGGAGCTCTTCCGCGCGGCGTTGTTGGAGCGTGGTTGTGTGGTTTGAGCTGCGGCGTCGTTGAATCAATCAGCGCGTCGAATCACCGCGTCGCCAGATCCACGTTCGGGCGCCGCGCACGCGGAAACAGCGCGCGCACCAACCTCGCGAGCTCGGCTTGGCGTTCGGGTGGGGTCGGGGCGAGGACTTCGTGCGATTGGAGGACCTCGATGAGCGCTTCGGGCTCGACGCCTCCCGCGCCCACGACCTGGGCGTGGCCGGCTTCGATGCGGGTGGTCTGCACGCGTGGGTCGGCTTCGATCGCGGGGTTCTCTTGTTCGCTCACCGAGAAGACGAGGTCGTCCTCGGCGCAGGTTCCGTCGTCGTCGAAGCGGCGGCAGGTGTCCGCTTCGTCGGTGACGATCTGGACGTGCTCGTGGACGCCGGGGTCGAGGGCGTGGGGCTCGGTCCAGTAGCGCGAGCGCGGGTGGATCTCGACCCAGTTGGCGCCCGCGATGCCTTGGCAGACCGCGACCGTGATGCCGATGGAGAGGACGTGCAGCCAGGGGAGGCCGCAGTGCCGCGCGGAGCGAATGCCCGAGAAGGGCGACGACACGGTGACGAGGCGGAGGTCGCGCGGTTGGGTGTCGACCTCGTCGAGCTCCGCGAGCGCGATGCGCGCGACGAGGCCGCCTTGGCTGTGGCCGAGCAGCGTGATCTCGTGCTCCGGCACGCGCTGCCGCAGCTCGTCGAGTCCGCGGCGCAAGCGGATCGCGGTGCCGCGCAGGGTGCGGCGGTGGTCGTAGTTGAAGCAGACGCTCTGTTGGCCGTGGAAGGCGAAGACCTCGGAGAGCTTCTTGAACTCTTCGCCGGACGACGCGCAGCCGTGCACGATGACCACGAGCGGCTTGGAAGGATCGAGCGCGATCGACTCGGGCTGTTCGTCCGCGCAGGCGCCGAAGCCTTCGGCCACGAGCGGATCGGTGCGGTCGTCGAAGCGCAGCGGGACGCTCGGCAACGCGCCACGCCCGCATGCCGCGCCGGAGGCGAGGCAGACGAACGTGAGCAGGAGCGCGGGTCGCACGGGGCGAGGTTACCACCCGGCCGATGCGCGGGATCTGCCGACCGGCGCGGGACGCGGAACGTGCACCGGACGAGTCGACCGAAGTCGCGGCGAACGAGACGCCGCGCCGACCGACGTCCCCTCGACGTTCGACCCGGAAGGCCGCACAACTTCGGACCCCATGTCGCTCGTGAAGCTCGGCAAGAAGAAGGGTCCGGACCTTCGTGCGTTTCTCCCCACCACGCGTGAGGAGATGGAGGCGCGCGGCTGGGACGAGCTCGACGTGCTGATCGTCAACGGCGACGCCTACGTCGATCACCCGGCGTTCGGGGGCGCGCTGATCGGGCGCTTCCTCGAAGCGCGTGGCTATCGCGTCGGCATGATCGCGCAGCCGCGCTGGGACACTCCCGAGGACGTCTCGCGCATGGGCGCGCCGCGGCTCTTCGTGGGCATCACGGCGGGCAACCTCGACTCGATGCTGAACAAGCTGACCGCGCAGAAGAAGGTGCGGTCGGACGATCAGTACTCACCGGGGGGACGCACGAACATGCGCCCGAACCGCGCGAGCATCGTCTACTCGAACCTCTGCCGGCAGGCGTTCGGCAAGGACGTGCCGATCGTGCTCGGAGGCATCGAGGCCTCGCTGCGGCGCATCGCGCACTACGACTATTGGAGCGACTCGATCCGGCGCTCGGTGCTGCTCGACGCGAAGGCCGATCTCGTGATCTTCGGCATGGGCGAGCGGCCGGTCTGGGAGGTCGCCGATCAGCTCGCGAGCGGAAAGACGATCCGCGAGGTGCGGGACGTGCGCGGCACGGGATTCGTGCTGCACAAGGGTGAGCACGAGGCGATCGAGCCCTCGCGGCGGGTGTCGGATCGCAAGCCGGTGGTTCTGCCGAGCTATGAAGAGGTCTCTTCCGATCTCGACGCGTTCAGCCGCATGAGCGGCGCGTTCCAGAAGGAGACGAACCCCGGCAACGGGCGGCCGATCGTGCAGCGGCACGGCGACCAGGCGATCTACCTGAACCCGCCTGCGGAGCCGCTCTCGACCGAGCTCATGGACGAGCTCTACGACATGCCCTTCCAGCGCACCGCGCACCCGAGCTACCGCGAGCCGATCCCGGCGTTCGAGACGGTGAAGCACTCGATCGTCACGATGCGCGGCTGCTTCGGCGGCTGCTCGTTCTGCTCGATCACCGAGCACGAAGGGCGCGTGATCCAGAGCCGCTCCGCGGAGAGCGTGCTGCGCGAGGTGCGCGCGCTGCGTCGCATGGACGGCTTCTCGGGCGTGATCAGCGACGTCGGCGGGCCGACCGCGAACATGTACCAGATGACGTGCAAGGACGAGCGCATCGAGAAGTCCTGCCGTCGCACGAGCTGCGTGTACCCGAAGATCTGCGAGAACCTCGTCACCGATCACGCGCCGCTGGTGCAGCTCCTGAAGAAGGTGCGGCAGGAGCCGGGGATCAAGAAGGTCTTCATCGCGAGCGGCGTGCGCTACGACCTCGCGGAGCGGAGCCCGGAGTTCGTGGAGGAGCTCGCCAAGCACCACACGGGCGGGCAGCTCTCGGTGGCGCCCGAGCACGTCGACGAGGCGGTGCTCGACAAGATGAAGAAGCCGGGCGCGGAGTCGTACGAGAAGTTCGCGGAGATGTTCGCGTGCGCGTCGGAGAAGTCCGGCAAGGATCAGCACCTGGTCCCGTATTACATCAGCGGGCACCCGGGCTCGACGCTTCAATCGATGATTCAGCTCGCGGTGTACCTGAAGAAACGTGGTTTGAAGCCGCGGCAGGTGCAGGACTTCATCCCGACGCCGATGTCGATGGCGACCAGCATGTGGCTCACGGGGAAGGACCCCTTCACCCAGGAGCCCGTCTACTCGGCCAAGACGCTGCGCGAGAAGCGAATGCAGAAGGCGCTGCTGCAGTACTGGGACGTCGCGCAGCACGATCTCGCGCGCGAGGCGCTCGCCGCGGCCGGCAGGCGCGACCTCATCGGCTCGGCGGCGCACTGCCTGGTGCCGCCCGCGAGCGGCAAGGGCGCGCTCTCGATCCACGAGAAGCGCCGCCGCGAACGTCAGGACGGGCCGAACGGACCCAACGGCCGCAAGGGACGCCTCGGAAAGCGCGGCGCGGGCGTGCGCTGAACGGGGGTGCGCCGAGCCGTCAGCCGTCGCTGCCGAGGAAGCGGCGGATGGTCGTCTCCAACAAGATCGGATCGACCGGCTTGAAGAGGATCGCGCGGGCGCCCATCGAGGCAAGGAGCCGCCAATCTTCGCTCGAGGCTTCGCCGGAGATCACGACCACGGTCGGGAGCTCGGAGGTCGCCGCCCGCAGCTCTGCGAGCAGCTCGACGCCACTTCGGCGTGGGAGCTTCAGATCGAGCAGGACGACGTCGAAGGGCTCGCCGAGCGCGAGCGCCAGACCGGCTTCGCCGTCGTGCGCGACCGCGACCGAGCCGCCGTGCAGGAAGGGGTCGAGCTGATCGACGAGCACTTCGGCGACGGCGGGGTTGTCCTCCACGACCAAGAAGCGACGCGGGCGACGCAGCAGGGTGGAGGCTCGCAGCGCGCGGGCGAGCCGATCGCGGAGCTCGGCCGCGCTCGCGGGGCGCGCGTTCGGATCTTTGGCGAGGCACTCGGCGATCAACGCGTCGAAGGGCTCCATCGCGGGAGCGAGCGAGGAGACGAGCGGCGGTGGGGTCTTCACGTGCGCGCGCAGCATCTCGGTCACGTGCGCGAGCTCGAAGGGGAGGCGCCCCGTCGCGAGCTCGAACGCGAGCACACCGAACGAGTAGAGGTCGCTCTTCGGCGAGCGTGCGCCCGAGCCCGACGCGAGCTCGGGCGGACAGTATGCGGGGGTGATCGCGCCTGCTTTCGGAGCGGCTTCACCGTCGACCGTCGCGAGGCCGAAGTCGATCAGCTTCGCGTTCCAATCCGCGTCGACGACGACGTTGGCGGGTTTGAGATCGCCGTGCACGATGCCGGCTTCGTGGATCGCCGCGAGGCCCGCGAGGATTTGATCGAGGATCGCGCCGACGACGATGGGTGATGGACGCGCACCATCGCTCAGGCGACGATCGAGCGACTCGCCGGGGACGTGCTCGTGCACGAGCATCGTCTGGCCTCGGTGTTGGAAGAGCTCGTACACGCGGACGACGTTGGCGTGGCGCACGCGCGCGAGGGCGCGGCCTTCGAGCTCCGGCTTCGAGCGCCCGTCGAGGAAGTGCTTGAGCGCGACGTCGCGCGAGAGCCGCTCGTCGGTGGCGAGGTACACGCGGCCGAAGCCGCCGCGGCCGAGCTCGGCGCGGATCCGGAAGCTGCCCACCTTCTCGTTCGGAAAGAGACGCGGCTCGTCGGACGCGCGCTCGTGCAGATCGGAGTGCACGCCGAGCTCGCCTGCGATCACGTCGAGCACTTCGAGCATCGACGCGGGGCGGCGGGAGGGCTCGCGCGCGGAGCCGGCGTCGAGGAGCGCGGCCAACCGAATGCCGACGCCTTCGACCGGCGCGCGCGCTCCGTACAGGACGCGCTCGAGAACCTCCGCGGGGCTCCGCGCGCCACGCACGTCGACGGGCGGTGCGCCGGTCAACAAGAAGCGCAACACGCCGATCACGCCGAAGACGTCCGCGCGCACGTCGATCGGCTCGTCGAGCAGCACCTCGGGCGCGAGGTAGAGCGGCACGTCGAGGGCTTCGCCGTAGGTCGAGTGCTCGTCCGTCGCGTCGCTGGTGCGCGCGCGACCGAAGCCGTGGACCACGAGCGAGCGCTCGGCGTCCGGCACCAGGATCACGTCGGGCCGGAGATCGGAGTGCACGATGCCTTGCGCGTGCGCCGCTTGCAGCGCGGACGCGATCTGACGGGTCCACTCGAGCGCTTCGCGTCGGGTCGGGCGGGAGGCCGCGACCTCGTCTGCGAGCGTCCGCGTCGACACGCGGTTGTAGACGAGGAGGGCTTCGTCGCCTTGGATGCGCGCGTCGAGCAGGGTCGGCAGGCCCGGGTGGCGCGCGACGCCGAGGAGCCGCGCTTCGCGCTCCATGCGACGCCGTTCGCGCGCCGGGTGACGACCCCGCAGGACCTTCACGTCCACGTCGCGGCCGAGGTGGCGGTCGTGCGCGGCGTGGAGCGTGCCCGCGCCGTCCGAGAGAATCTCCGCTCCGAGCTCGTAGCGCGGCGTCACGTGCACGGAAGGTAGCACTCGGGTCGAGCGTGCGACGCCGTCACGTTCACGTCCCGTGGTTTCGCGGAGTCGTTCGGCTGTACGGGCGGGCGTCCGCCGCGCTTCGAGCGATTCGATGGTTCGGTCGCCTGACGGCGACACTCACGTTGCGGCGGGTCGCTCGACCTGGCGGTCGGCTCCAAAACCGCAATTCCGCGCTTCCATCGGGGTGTCACGCGCGGCGCCGACGTGGTCAGCGGATCCGCAGCGCGTGGCCGACGCCGTGGAGCACGGCCGCGATGCGCACCGCGTCGTGGACCTGCTCGGCGGTCATGCCGCCTTTGCGGACGACGGACTCGTGGCTGCGCACGCAGGCTTCGCAGCCGTTGATCGCGCTGACCGCGAGGCAGAGGAGCTCGAAGGCGACCTTGTCACCGGCCGGCTTGGCGATGCGGTTCATACGCAGGCGCGCCGGGAGCTTGTAGTCGGCTTCGACCTCGCTGCCTTCGACAAAGTGTCGGAAGCGGTAGTAGACGTTGTTCATGCCCATGAGCGCGGCGGCGGCCTTCGCGTCGTCGGCGGTGGTCTCGCTGACCTTGCCGGCGGCGTCGGCGACCACGGCGTGGGTGAGCACGTCCTCGCCGATCGCGTAGGCGCACGCGAGCGCGACGCCCCAGCGCACGTCCTCGTCGAGCTTGGAGTCCGTGAGCACGGCTTGGAGGTTGAGCTTGAGGTCCTTGGCGGCCTCGGGGAGCTTCTCGCGGAGCGCGTCGATGTTCTGCATGGTGGGTTCCTGAGTGAGAGTCGGGAGCGGATCAACACGAGCGCGGTGGGTCGTGGGAATCGTCGCTTCGTGGGATTGGGAGCGAGAGGTGATCTCGCGCGCGCGTCCGACGTGGGAACGAACGCGCGCGGACACGCGACGGAGCCGTCGGAACGAACGATTGGAACGCGGGGATCAGACCTGCAGCGTGGCCTGACCCTTCTCCCAGTTGCACGGGCAGAGCTCGTCGGTCTGCAGGCCGTCGAGCACACGGAGCACCTCGGGCACGTTGCGGCCCACGCTCAGGTCGTTGACGGAGGCCCAGCGGATCACGCCTTCGGGATCGACGATGAAGGTCGCGCGCAACGCGACGCCGTCGGTCTTGTGGAGGATGCCGAGCGCGCTCGAGAGGTCTTTCTTGGTGTCCGCGAGCATCGGGAAGGGGAGGTCGTGCAGGTCCTTGTGGTCGTTGCGCCACGCGAGGTGGACGAACTCGGTGTCGGTGCTGGCGCCGAGCACGACGGCGTCGCGATCCGCGAAGTCGCCGTTGCGGCGGCCGAACTCCGCGATCTCGGTCGGGCAGATGAACGTGAAGTCCATCGGCCAGAAGAAGATCACCTGCCACTTGCCGCGGTTGGTCTGGTCGGTGATGCGCGCGAAGGACTTGTCCGCGAGGACGGCCTGGAGGTCGAAGGACGGGAGGGTGTCGCCGATGGTGAGCATGTCGTTTTCTCCTGGGAGGTGAGGGACGTAGGGGACGTGGATGGGGGACGGCGAGGACCGTCGAGGTGGCCTTCGCGAGGTTCGCGATGGCCGGCACGGTTCTCTCAATCAAGAGCTGGGCCACTCGATAAACCACGTGTTTTCAGAGGTTTGCGAGACCAAAGAAACACTGGAATGTCGGTGACACCGAAATGTCGTGACGAGAGCACTGGCATTTCGGTGGAGAGAACCCAGGATCGAGCGTCCGCGGCGGACCCCGCGGACCCAGGATCGAGCATCCGCGGCTGACCCCGCGGACCCAGATCGATCGTCCACGGCGGACCCCGCGGACCCGAAGGAAGCGAAGCCAGCCATGCCCGAACCGACCCGCTCGCCGCGTGCACCCGACGACGTCGCTCTCGCCCCGCCCGAGGACTCTCATGCCGATCCGAAGAGCGTGTTGGCGACGCTCGCGACGCTCGCGACCGGCCGCGGTGACGACGGCCTCGACGACTTGCTGAGGCGCGGGCTCGACTGGCTCGCGCGCCTCGCCGAGTACGACGTCGCGACGGTGTTCGAGCTCGACGGCGACGAGCTGATCGTGCGGGCCGCGCGGGGACCGCTCGCGCCGAAGGTGCGCTCGCATCGGCTCTCGCTCTCGCGCTTCCCGACGCTGCGTGAGGCGCTCGAGACGCGACGCGCGCGCGCCTTCACGGAGGACGATCACGAGCACGGCGACGGCGATCCCTTCGACGGCGTGCTCGATCTGCCGCCCGGGCATTCGTGCATGGTGGTGCCGCTCTGCGCGGGCGAGCGTCGCTACGGCGTGCTCACGCTCGATCGCACGCGCTGCGAGACGTACCCGCCGGACGTCGTGAGCCTCGTGGAGGTGTACGCGCAGATCCTCGCGCTCGCGATCGAGAACGCGCGACAGCGCGCGGACCTCGAGCGACTGCACGCGCAGGAGCACGCGTTCGCGGCGACGTTGCAGAGCGAGCTCGAAGGGGCGGGCATGCTCGCGCGTTCGGAGAGCCCCGCGATGCGGCGGCTGCTCGAGCGCGCGCGGCAGGTCGCGCGCACCGCGACGCCGGTGCTCGTGCTCGGTGAGACCGGCACCGGCAAGGAGCGGCTCTCGCGCGCGTTGCATCGATGGAGCGATCGCGCGGAGCGCCCCTTCGTGACGCTGAACTGCGCGGCCATCCCGGAGGCGCTGCTGGAGAGCGAGCTCTTCGGGCACGTGAAGGGCGCGTTCACGGGCGCGACGCGCGATCGTCCGGGGCGCTTCGCGATCGCGGACGGAGGCACGCTGCTGCTCGACGAGATCGGCGAGCTCTCGCTGCCGCTGCAGGCGAAGCTGCTGCGCGTGCTCCAAGAGGGCACGTTGCAGCCGGTGGGCTCGGACACGACGCGAAAGGTCGACGTGCGAGTCATCGCAGCCACGCACGTGGAGCTCGAGCGGGCGGTCCGAGAGGGGCGCTTTCGCGAGGACCTCTACTACCGGCTCGCGGTGTTCCCGCTCGAGCTGCCGCCGCTGCGCGAGCGCCTCGAAGACCTGCCGGCGCTCGCGGAGGCGATGCTCGAAGAACAGAGCGCCCGCACGGGGCGGCGCGGTCGGTTGACGGAAGAGGCGCTCGACGTGCTGCGGACCTACGCGTGGCCGGGGAACCTGCGCGAGCTCGCGAACGTGTTGGAGCGCGCGTCGATCCTGAGCCGCGACGGAGTGCTGCGGGCAGGGGATCTGGATCTGCCGCGCCGTGCTTCACGTGCGGGGGCTTCGTCGCCTTCAACGACCTCCACGACGACCTCCGCGGCCACGGCGACGACGCTCGCGGAAGGACCGCTCGTGACCTGGGAAGAAGCCGAGCGCGCGTACTTGATCCGCGTGCTGCGCCACACGAAGGGGAAGATCTACGGCGCGGGGGGCGCGGCGGAGATCCTCGGGACGAAGCCTTCGACGCTGCAGAGCCGGATGAAGAAGCTCGGGGTGGAGCGCGATTCGTTTCGGTGACGGACGTCTCGCCCGCTCACGATCGACCGAAGCGCAGGCTCAGCGCGCGGGCCTGAGCACCGCGTTGAGAGCGGCGAGCTGTCGGCGGGGCTCGTTTCCCACCGCGCGCGTGACGCTCGGCGCGTCGCCGTCGAAGCCCGCGTCGCGCAGGCGTGTGCGGACCTCGTCCTCCGTGAGTCCCGCGACGTCCGCGAGGGTCGCCATCGGCGCACCGGCGAGCGCGCCGACCGGGGCTGCGAAGGGTGGGCCGCCACCGCCTTCTTCACCCGGCGCCGAGAAGAAGCTCGCACCGAGCAGCAGCACGAAGAGCGCGACGAGCACCTGGCCGGGGCGCTTCTCGAGGTGCTTGCGGAGGGCGCGGGCGTTCGTCGTGACGTGCAACGCGACCGCGGCGACGAGGGCCCAGCCGAGCCACTCGTGGGCGACTTTGTTCAAGCCACGATCGACGTGGAAGAACATCAGGACACCGGTGACGGCGACGAGGAGGAAGGCGCCGGCCGTGAGCGGAGTGGTCCATTCGCGTTTGAGCTGCATGACGGTGTGAGCCCCGAGCATGCGCCGTGCCGCGAACGGGGACGCGCTCGCTCTTCTCCACACCGAGAGGTGTGAATCCGCGCCACTGACGTCTCGCGCGGAAACTGCGGGGCGAATCGCGCTCGGTTCGGTCCTCGATTCGCCCCTCGATCCGACCGCCGACTTCGACGACGTGCACGGTCTGCGCGGCCGGTGGGATCGTCGCAGCTCTCGCGTCGGCCCGTGCGGCTCCTGCGATCCCGGGGCGCCGTGCGTCCGCGAGTCGAGTAGGATGCGCGCATGCCCAGTGTGAAGTGGGTCGTGCCTCAGGGGCGCCCGCGTGTGTTCGCCGTCTTCAAGAAGATCACGAGCCTCGGTCGAGGGGCCGCGAACGACGTCGTGCTCGACGACCGCACGATCTCCGAGCACCACGCCCAGATCGTGTTCGACGGGCGCGACTTCACCGCGCAGGAGGTCGACGGCGCGCTCTCGGTCAACGGCAAGCGCAAGCGCAAGGCGAAGATCTTCCACAACGATCGGCTCACGCTCGGGGATCACGTCGAGCTGGTGTTCAGCGTCTACGACGAGGTGGTCGAGGCGCAGAACGACGACGAGGAGGCCTCGCGGAGCGCCGAGCTCGCGGGCATGGTGCGGCTCTCGGAGTTCAACCGGCGGCTGCTCGAGATCCGCTCGGTGCCCGAGCAGATCGACGCGCTCCTCGACGCGGTGATCGAAGCGACCGACGCCGCGAAGGGCTTCATCATCCTCCTGCAGGACGGCGAGCCGCGCGTGGCCTCCGCGCGCAACGTCGACGGGACCGACATCCCGGACGGAGTTCGCCACCTCTCGGATTCGATCCTCCACCAGGTGGTCTCGACGAAGAAGCCGCTGATCGTCAGCGACGCGCTCAACGACACGCTCTTCCGCGGCAGCGAGAGCGTGATGAACCTGAAGCTCTGCTCGGTGATGTGCGCGCCGCTGATGGCGCAGGGGCAGCTCCTCGGGCTCATCTACGTCGGCAACGACAACGTGGTCTCGCTCTTCGAGCAGAGCTCCCTCGATCTGCTCACGATCTTCGCGGGGCAGGCGTCGCTCATCCTGCAGAACGCGCTGCTGCTCGATCAGCTCAGTCTCGACAAGAAGCGGGTCGAAGAGGCGCTCGACGACAAACGTTTCGGCGACATCATCGGCAGCTGCGGGTCCATCCGCGACGTGATGGACAAGGTCGACAAGGTCGCGGGCGCGGACGTCAGCGTGCTCATCACGGGCGAGACCGGGACCGGCAAGGAGCTCATCGCGCGCGAGGTGCACCGTCGTTCGCGGCGCAAGGACGGGCCCTTCGTGGTCGTGAACTGCGGCGCGATCCCCGAGAACCTGATGGAGTCGGAGCTCTTCGGGCACGTGCGCGGCTCGTTCACGGGCGCGGTCGCGACGCGCACCGGCAAGTTCCAGCAGGCCTCGGGCGGCACGCTCTTCCTCGACGAGATCGGCGAGATGCCGATGAATCTGCAGGTGAAGCTCCTGCGCGCGCTGCAGGAGAAGGTCGTCACCAAGGTCGGCAGCGGCGAGCCGGAGAAGGTCGACATCCGCGTGCTCGCAGCGACCAACCGCGATCTCGAGGTCGAGATCCAGAAGCAGGGCTTCCGCGAGGATCTCTACTACCGCCTCAACGTCGTGAACCTGCACCTGCCCCCGCTGCGCGAGCGCGGCGACGACGTGGTGGTGATCGCGAAGTGGCTGCTCGCGAAGTACACCAAGGAGTACGACTCCAAGGTGAAGGGCTTCACGCCGGGCGCGCTGGCGGCGATGAAGAAGTACGACTGGCCCGGCAACATCCGGCAGCTCGAGAACCGCATCAAGAAGGCGCTCGTGCTCGCGGACAAGACGCTCATCGGGCCCGAAGATCTCGATTTGTTCCCGGAGGCACTGCAGCCGGTGCAGCCTCTGACGGAGGCGCGCGAGGAGTTCACGCGGCGCTACATCCTCGAGGTCCTCGAGCGCAACAACGGCAACCGCACGAAGACCGCGCGCGACCTCGGCGTCGATCCACGCACGATCTTCCGGTACCTGGAGCGCGAGCCCGACGCGCCGACGCCGGGGGGGGGCAGCGGCGGCGGGGGCTGGGCGATCCCGTCCGCGGG
>ERZ761602.5878-NODE-5878-length-14171-cov-44.506092_pt1 | contig 14171 bp, 12 predicted proteins | sample MGYA00512165_ERZ761602 | MGnify/ENA primary metagenome ERZ761602 (study PRJEB28899, sample SAMN02445085) | bioreactor sludge metagenome | biome: EBPR sludge; isolation source: Thorneside wastewater treatment plant | place: Australia: Brisbane, Thorneside...
CCGACGCGGGCAAGATTCCCGCGCTCGGCGCGACCGGGAAGCTCGACGGCACGCTATTGCCCCCGATAGGTCATAACGCGCTGGTGGGCTTGGGAGACGACGATCACCCCCAATATCACACCGATGCCAGAGGTGACGCGCGGTATTTAAAACTGTCGGGCGGGACGCTGTCTGGCGCGGTGACGTTCGGGACCAGCAATCTGAACCCGGCGCTACGGGTCCGCCATATCAACGGTAAAGCACCGATAACAGACACCGATGACACGCTCTACATCAATTACAGCGTTCCCGGCAAAGGCATGTTGGTGGGCGACATCGGTACCGACCACCCGCTCTCGGTATGCGGAGATGTGACGGCCAACGGCGGTTTCTACGGGCCGAATTGGTTCCGTTCCACGGGTGCCACCGGATGGATCAACGACACCTACGGCGGCGGCTGGCAGATGACGGAGTCGGCCTTCATTCGCGCTTACGGCGGCAAGGCCGTCCGGGTGGACCGAACCTGGGATGGTCTGTACGGAGGTCTTCATCTCGCGGGTTTTAAGCCGTCCATTTCGCTGTGGGATACCGATCAGAGCAAGAAATGGCTCATTCACTGCGCGGCGGATTCGCTGATTTTCTATCGCGCGGTCACCGGTTCGGAAACCGCGAACGATTGGGTTTTAAAAGTTTATTTTTCGTCTTCCGGGATCATCACGTCGGCCGCGCTGGCCGGCGCCGGTAACCGGGCGGTGTACTCCGACCCGAGCGGCGCGCTGACCAACAGCGCGTCCGACCGCCGGCTCAAGCGAGAGATCGCGCCCTCACCTTACGGACTGGCGGAGGTGCTGCGGCTGGAGCCGGTTTCGTTCCGGTGGAAAGACGCCCGGATGGGTGGTCAACGCGAAATCGGCCTGATCGCGCAGGACGTGCGAGAGATCGTCCCCGAAGTGGTCGGACGCAACGCCGACGGGATGCAGTCGCTGGATTACGCGAAATTGGTGCCCGTCTTGGTGCGGGCGATCAAGGAACTCAACGAACGGTTGTCGAGGGCAAATTTGTGAGCAACAGAATCGATTATGACCCTATGTCCCCCTTTGGGCGGCGGCTGGCTGATCTGGCCGCGACTTTGGTCGACGCGAAGAACAAAGCGGCGAACTTGAAAGCCGCGCTCGACTCGATGGCGGCGGGTACAACCCCCACGTTCAACCGGATCGAAGTCGAGGTCGGCGACATGGCGCCCGGCACCGGCGAAACGCTCTACAACATCGTCACCGATTTCAATCAGAAGTTGTCGGGCAATATCTTCGACGGCGTGTGGAAACTCTACCGGGGCTGACATGTTAAATAGATTGACGCCCGATGCGGCGCCGGTCGCGGGCATCATCCGGGGCTTCAAGGGGATCAATAACCGCCTCGATCCGGTCGCGCTCGGATTGGAATGGCAGGTGCAGGCCGATAACGCGCTGTGCGATGACGCGGGATTCCTCATCAATCGGCCCGGCCAACGGGCGATACTGACCGACATCGCCGATATTCACGATGCGGCCGACGGCCGCTTGCTGGCGGTGACCGCAACCGGCGCATTGATCGAAGTGACCCCCGATGGCCACCCCGTTTTGCTGGCCGAAGGGATCGCGGGCGCGCCGTTTGTTTGGGCCGAGCTAGGATACGCCGTATTCGTCATGTCCGAGCGCGGGCAATGGGCGCTCTATCCAGATCGCGTCGTGCCTTGGGGCATTCCGTCATGTCCGCCCCCCACAACCGCCGGAACCGGCGATCACACCTACCAAATCGCCTGCGTTTTCCAAGCGCCGGACGGGCGGATCGGCGGCACCCATCATGTGGTCGCGGCGCCCGGCGCCGAAAGCGGCGGGGTGACCGTCTGGCCGCCGATGTTGCCGGGCTACCGGACGCGGATTTATGCCTCGACGCCGGACGGCGCCGAGCTGCTGCACGCGGCGACCGCCATCGATTCCGCGCCGGTCACCCTCGACGGCCGCCAGCGGGGGTCCTTGCTAGACACCCTGCACCACGATCCGCCGCCCGTCGGCGAGGTGATCGCCAGCCATCACAACCGGATGGTGATCGGTGCGTGGGAGCCCGAGCAAGATCGCAGCATTCTCTATTACAGCCGGGCCGACAACCCGCACTTGTTCCGCCTCGATCGCGATTTTCAGATCGTCGCCGGGCGCATCACGCTGCTGGCGTCCATCCCGCGAGGGCTGGTGATCGGCACGGATCGGGCGATTTATGTCGATTCTCTCGATGCGCCGGTCCAGCAGGTGGCAGGCTACGGTGTGCCGCTCGGCGCGCGCGCCCATGACGATCATGGCGTGATCTATTTTTGGTCCCAGCGTGGATTATGCCGCGCCGCGCCGTTCCAAAATCTCACCGACGCCCACTATGTCGCCCGCTCGCGCGAACGCCAAACAGCGGCTTTGTTGCCGTGGCAAGGCTCGACCTACGTCATCGTTTCGCAACAGGGCGCGCCGCTTGAAAGGTCTCGCGCCGCTTTCCATCGTCCACTCCCTATTCTTGAGGTGTTCCGGCATGACTTGGCGAATCAGCAATAACGACCTGAATGCGATGCTCGATGCGCTGGCGACGAATCACGCCAACGGGGCGATCTTGATTTACGAGGGTTCTCAGCCCGCCAACGCCCACGCGGCGCCGACCGGAAAATATCTCGGAAAAGTCACCGTCGGGGGCGGCGCTTGGGAGGCCGGGCAGCCAACCAACGGCCTTAACTTCAAGGCGGCGGCCGGACGAGCGCTCAAAAAGGCCGACAACGAAACGTGGCAGATCAAAGGCGAAGCGGACGGCACGGCGGGCTGGTTCCGGTTCGTGGGAAATGCCGCCGATGACGGAGCCGCGGACAGCACGGAGAGCACGCCGCGCATCGATGGGCGCATCGCCGTATCCGGCGCGGAAATGAACCTGTCGAACACCCAGATCGTGACCGGGGCGACGACCACCATCGATTCCTTCGAGCTGCGTTGGCCCGCCAACGTGCTTTGACGCCGTGCTCGCCCCGCACATCTTGTTTCAAGGCGAATTTCCGCCAGCGTGGGTCGGTCTGGCCAAGAAACTCGCGCGGCTGACCTTCGGGCGCGGGATCAGGAACAAGGTTTGGATCGTCGGAGACGTTGCAATCCGCGTCGAGAATTATCCGGAGCTGGGCATCAGCAAGGTTTGGCTGCGAGGGCTCGATCCGGTCGGCTATCAGTTTTTCGGCTGCGAATCCAGGATGTTCAAGGTGTTCGAAGACCCGCTCGTTCCCGGTCGCCGCCTGCCGGCGGGCCACTGGACGTGGGTCGCGTTCAGGCCGAAAGAGGTCGGCGACAAGCCGTCGGTCGCTTTCAAGGCGCGGCCATTGCTTTCCAGCCTGCGCGCGTCCGAGGACTGGGCGTTCGACCCCGACCCGACCGGGAGCGAGCGCCGGCTCGTCCTGTACCCGGTGCACCAACCCGACGGCATGGGCGTTCGCGTCTGGCGCGACCCCCGTCGCCCGGAACCGTGGCTCGCCACGGCTTGGGCCGAACCGGCGCCGCACCACGGGGCCTACCGGTCGAGCGGGGCCATGGTGTCCGCCCCGCTGATCTACGACCGGGGCTACGACTTCGCCCCGACCGCATTTTCTGGGCGTAGGGGGGTGGCGCAAGCGCCGGAATCCGACTGGTATCGCGGCGCGTGCGTCTTGAGGGTCGGGTCGGACCGGTTCGGCGACCGCCGCTACATCATCATGGTGGACGTGGACCACGTTTTTTACTGCTATCCGATGGGCTTGGCCGGCGAGCGCCAGCACCCGCCGCAAGACCCCAACAAGGCCAACGTCGAGGCGAAATACGTCAAAACCTCGCCCGCCCCGTTGCCGGAATGGGTCGCCCGCGAGGCGGTCGGGCGCGACGCGACCATGACGGCGGCCCGCTACGCCAAAACCCCGATGCCCAAGTGGGAGTTTTCGCCGGCGGGCGACAAGGCGGCGGCGGTGGTGTTCGAGCGCGACGAGCCGTTCAAAGACGCTTACTTCTCCTCGGCCCGACACGCCGAGTCGGGCGCGAAAACCGAAGACGTGCGGGAGGACTGGCCCGGATTGGTGGAGGTCGAGTTCAGGGCGGAACCGACCGGGCCGCGCCTGGAAGATTTCCGGTTTCAGGTGGCGCTCAAGCGGGCGCTGCGCTCGAAAACAGACGGGCGAGGCTACTTGGCGGCCGCCTACGCCGAGCGCGATTTCCCGGACGTGCCGGGCGGGGTCAAATACAACGATCTGCTGGTGCTGGAGCACCGCTATCGCCTCGGCCCGATGTTTCAGCCCGCGTCCGCCTACGATGACCCGGACCGGGGCTACACCGTGTCCGATCCGGCGCTGCACGTCTATCAGCCGCCGCCGGTGGTGGCGGTGGCGGCCATCACGCGCGAGGGCGAGGATATCGTGTCGTGGCTGTCGTCTTACATCGCCCGGTGGGGCCGCCACGACCCGTTCGCCGCCGCTTCGCGCTTTTCGCCCACCTTGGACGACCTGGACGACAAGCCCCCCGAGCCGGCGAGAGCGCAAATGTTTTCGCTGCACACCGCGATCCACGGCTTGCACCTGCCGACGCTGACCGCGATCTTGGGGACCAACGCCACGCTGACCGGCATTTGCGCGTCGGGTTTCGCGTTTCCCGACGGCGAGACGATGGTGCAGTGGGGTGGGCCGTTTTGCGCGAGCGCCGGCCTGTTGACCCTGTTTTCGCTCGGCAAAATCGAAGAGCGCCGGACCGTCGGACACCCGAAGCTGAAAGCCGCGCTTCCCGGCTACTTCGATCTCTCCCACGCCGCGCTTCGGCCCGACGGCTTGACGGCGGTGAACCTTCGGGCGACGGTCGACCAGATCGCGTTCTATCCTGGCCCGTCCGAAGCGGGCGATCTGTTTCAGACCCCGCGCTATCGGATGTGGCCGTATCCCCGCGCCGAAGATCATCCGTTGACCGAGCTCCAGTTCGCCGACGTGACGCTCGACACCGGCGCGCGGGACCAAGACCGCATCGAGCGGAAAATCGCGCATTCGACCGTGTTCGCGCACTGGCGAGGGAACGCGGTGGCCGAAATCGGCGGACCCAACCTCTACAGTCACGGCCTGCGCACCAACCCGATGTTCCCGGATTTGTACCTGGTGACCGTGCCGACGCTCTACACGCTTTTCGATGCGGGCTGGCTGGTTCGCCCCGGCATCCGCTGGGTCGCCGCCGATGGCCTCGGCCCGAAACGCGCCCCGGACGGCCAAATCCAGGTCGAGCCGGGCAGCAGCGATATCAGGTCCTACCCGCTGGGGATCGTTTTGCACGCCCGTTTCGCCGTCGCGGCCTTGGTCGGGCTGAACAATCCCCACAGCAACGTGGCGGCGTCGCCCGGCGGGTCTTACGCGGCGTTCGTCGGCCCGGTGGCCGCGCCCAAAGGGGTGGTGGCGATGCACCCCAACATCTCGCAGCCTTTCGCCCAGCTACCCGCGTCCGCCGTCGAGGGCATCGAGCAGATGACGCTGGACGCGATCCGCGCGCGCTGGCGGGCGGGCGAGGGTTACCGGGACGCCAAAACGTCTCACATCGAGCAATTGAACGCGGCGTTCGGGCTATCGCTCGCGCCGGAAAACTATCATTTGCGGTTCAAAGTCGTCGGCGGGCTGCTGAAAGTGAGCCCGCAGACCTCCGCGCCCAACCCGTTGCCCGATTGGCGGGTCCACCACCCGGCTGAATACGATTTGCAGTTTTTGAACGGCGCGCATGGCGGCGCGGGCATTTTTTCGCCCGTCGCGGCGGCGACCGTCAAAACCGTTTACATCAACACCTCCGGCGGCATCCATTTTCCGGTGACGATGCCGACGATGAATGAGGTGGACATGGGGACTAGCCCGACGAACGCGACCGTGGCCTTTCCGACGCCGAGGATGGAAGGTCTATTGACCCCGCTACCGTGGAGGGAATCGCCATGACGTGCCCGGCTTGGACCCAATACGTCATGGCAAAAGAATTCTGCTTCGGGCCGGGCGTTCTGGGCCATGTCTTTGCCAGTCTCAATGAGCTCAGTTGGATACCGTTCGAGCCTTTTAGCGCCCTGGCGTTTGATGTTCCCGTCGAAAGCGCCGCCATCCCCGCCCGGATCGAGCCGCGTTATGCGAGCTATTGCTCGAAGCCGCCGGGAACGCCTCTGAACAACGAATATTTTGGCGCGGGCGCCAGCCTCGCCATCGACTTTACGACCGACATCCCCGGAACGGTCGCGTGGAGCTATCAGCATTTCGGTAACGGCGATATCGCACCGTATTTCGACTTGGAATCCGGGCGGCTCACCGTTCCGTATGCCCACATCTATCCCTTCGAGTTTACCGATTGCAACAACGATCCGATCCAAGCGACTTTGCACGAGCTGATCGCGTTCGATGGCCAGTTGCGCGTGAGCGCCACGGTCGGCGGACTGACCTACGGACCGGCAACCCTCACCTTTTCAGGCACCGTTTTAACAGAGGTTTCCTTCACATGATCAAAACATCGACTGGATTTAGAACTCACCTTGCGGTCACCGGCTCGATCAAGTCGGCGCTCGATGGTGGGCTCATCAAGTTTTACGACGGCGCGGAGCCGGACAATTCCGATGTGAGCGTGACCGGAAACCTGCTTTGGACGGTTTCCTTGAACGGCGACGGAACCGGACTGACCCTCGATCCGACCGCCGTCAGCGGCAATGCGGTCAAGCCGTCCGGCGCGGTTTGGGCTGGCCCCACCCAGACAGGCACGCCGACCTATTTTCGGTTTGTGGCCCCCGGCGACGACGGCACGGCATCCGCCACCCAGCGCCGGGTTCAAGGAAAATGCGGCAACACCGCCGATTCGGACATTTATCTGTCGAATCCAGTGCTGACGACCAACGCCAGCCCGACCGCCAAAGCGCTCGATAACCTCGCGCTGACGGTACTGACTCTCTGAGACTGCTGCCGTGGCGCGATTTTCGACCGGGCTACGCAACGCGCTGGCCTCGAATTATGGGCTCGGCGCGGTCATGAACGGCGGCGTTCTGTACGTTTACGGCAACACTGCCCCGCGCTCGCCGGACGAGCCGCCGGGCGCTGTGGAGATCGGCCGCATCACGACCCAGGGCCTCGCCTTCATTCCGGGAACCGACAACGGCGCGGGCATCAAGTTGGAACTGGTCACGCCGGGGGCGCTGGTCAATGCCGGATCCCTGCGGCTTCGGGGGATCGGGGAGGGGCAGGCGCATTGGTGGCGCTGGTGCTGGGCCAAGCCCGATCCCATGATCCTGAGCACCTATTATCCGCGTGTCGATGGCGAAATACCCGGCGAACTGCGCTTGCTGACGGTATCGATCACGCCGACGACCGATGTGATGGTGGAACAATTCTTAGTCGGGCTTCCCATGGGGGTTTAGTTGGAAAACCAACTCATCAAAACGGGAGGGATCAGCGAAAGGCCCGTCGAAATTCCAGACCCGCCACCGCCGCCGAATGCGTATAACCCCTTCATCAATATTTTTGGCGGCGTGCCGAACATGGGTGGATCGCCGATCACCACTCAGATTCCAGTGCCCGCGCCGACCGGCGGACTGCCGGAGGCCAACAACGATCTGCGTTTGGTGGAAATCCCGCCGAATCCGCTAACCGGCGAGCCTGGGGGCGCGATATTGATGCCCAAAGTAATCGCCGACCTGCACGGGCTTTAGCCTTGAGCGATCAGGCTCCGCTCTCACCATCGCTAGTCCTTCCACTGCAAGTGGAAGTTGACGGATTGATTTGGAAGCTGTTCGGCGTTGATTTCAAAACCGATGGTAAAAGTTATGGAACCTACCTCTACGCGCTTGATGCGGGCCACGCGACAATGATCGTCGAAGATTTGAAGGCAACGGCCGCAATGAGCGGCGAATTGCTGGGAGTCGTGACATGATCGTGATCAAGACCGTCGAGACTCCGGGCTGGGATGCTGGCGCGAGAACCCTTGCGGCGCTGTCCGGCGACGGGGCGTTGACCTTTTCAGTCGGTCAGGCCACCGGCGTCGTGTGCGGGCTGAACGGGGCGGACGAGCAGGCTCACTACCGCGAGATCGAGCACGCTTTCTACATCGAGCCGCGCGGATACCGGATTCTCGAAAGCGGCGTCGAAAAGACCGCCAAAGCCAGCAGGCCCTCCGGTGCGATATTCCGGATCGAGCGCGTCGCCGGCGTCGTGCGTTACTTCGTGGACGATGTGCCGGTCTATACCAGCCAAACGCCTTCCGGCGGCCCTGTTTTCGGCGATTGCTCGCTTTACGCAAACGGTGATTCGATCATCGATGTCGAGGTGACCGCAGTCGATCGGACCGCCGGCACGTTGGCGATAGGCCAGGTCGCGGCGCGAGGGAACGATGAACCGATCGATGCCGGTTTCGTCGCGCTGGGAAGACTCATTGTTTCAGGATCGGAGTCGGATCGCGCGCGAGGCGCGCTAGCCGTCGGCCCGGTCTGGAGCAAGGGAGGTGATCGCGCGTTTTCGGCTGGCGTGATCGCCGTCGGTCCCGTCAAGGTCGCGGGATCGGAGGTTGCCGAGCTGCTGCCCGATTATGGATCCGGATTTTTGAATGTTGGGCCGGTTCATGCGCGCGGCGCGGAGGTCCCGGCCGATGTGGCGGAAGGCGCGCTGGAGGTTGGACCTCTGGCGGCGCGTGGGGCGGATGCGCCCACCAGTCTGGGCAAACTCGACCTCGGGCCAGTCGGTCTTGCCGGCTATTCGCTGCCCGCCGCGAGCTTATCGGCTCACTGGCCCTATTGGCAAGCCGACATCCGTCAGTTTGCCATGGCGGGCATGACCGATGGCATCGGGGTGGCGGATGGCGCATTGCCCGCGCTGGCGGGCTCCGCCTCCGGCTTCCGCGCGGGTGGAGACCTCCTTGCCCTGTTGCCCGCGCTGGTGGGCTCCGCCGCTGGCGGCGGCGCTTGTCAATGCCTCTTGCCTGCCTTGGCCGGAGAAGCCGCCGGCGTCGCCTTGGGGCTCGGTCGCGCGGTCCTCGACCTGCCCGCCTTGACCGGCGAGGCTTCGGGTCTTGCCGGCTCCATCGGCCGCGCGGTTTCGCTGCTGCCCGCCTTGACCGGCCAGGCGTCTGGCGCGGCGGCGGCGCTCGGCGATCTGCCCGCCTTGACCGGCGAGGCTTCGGGTCTTGCCGGCTCCATCGGTCGCGCGGTCCTCGATCTGCCCGCTTTAATCGGCAATGCCGCCGGCGTCGCCTGGGGAATCGGCCGCGCGGTCCTCGATCTGCCCGCTTTCCTGGGGTCGGCCGGGGAGGGCGTCCGGATCATGTTGGAACTTCCGGCCCCAGAAGGTCATGCCATCGGCCGCGCCGGGAGCGAAGACGGGGAGGTTTTGGCCGTGAACATCAACACCGGCGCGGTGACCCGATGGTCGCTCGGCCCCGCCGACAAGCTGGCGACGGCTCACGGGCGGCTTTACGGAATCCGGGACGGCGTGCTGTTTGCGATGGAAGGCCCGACCGATTTGCAAAATGCGGGTATTGCGGTCGAAGTGCGGTTTGCCCAACAAAACTTTGGGACGTTGCAGGCCAAGCGCCCGCGCGCGGTCTATCTGGATTGCCGGGAAACCGCCGGCGTCGTTCTGTCGGTCATCGCCGACGAGAAGGCCGAGCACGTTTACCTCGGCATCCCCGATGCCGTAACCGCCATGGGAACCCACAAGGTCAAAATCGGCCAGGGCATCAAATTTCACACGCTCGGGGTCCGCGTCAAAAATCGCGATGGCGATCCGATCACCATCAGCGGCATCGAGTTCGTCGGGCATACCTTTTCGCCGCGCATCAAAACCTGAAATCTTAATCTGGAGCTCGCGCCTTGAGCATTCAATCCGCAATCGAAAGCATCATCCACGACGCGCGCATCCTGGCCGCCAACACCACCGCCACCGCCAATAGCCTTATTGCGACGGCGGCGGCCCAGCTCAACTACGATCCGCGCTATCCCTCGTCAAGACCTCAATTTTCGGATTCCGGCGCGGCGGACGGCGCGGCGGGACAGCCGGAAATTGCCGAGAAGGTTCCCTCTTTTCCCAGCATCCGCCGGGCAGACATTCCCGACGCTCCCACGCTGATCGATCTCGATCAAATCCGGCGAGAGTTTCAGGAGAAAGCGCCCGAAATCGAACTCCCGGACTTTCGGTACGCAAGGCCGTCGGCGCTGGCGGCGTTCGGGGAGAAAGCGCCCGAAATCGATACGACCATCGCCTTGCCCGAACGGCCCGTTCCAGTCGAACCCGAACGACCCAACTACAGCGTTCTGGATACCGATATCCGTTTGGAGCCGCTGACCCCTCCCGTCGCCAACATCTCAAAGCCTACCTACGTGCCGGGCCTCCTGAGCGATTGGCCAGATGAATTCAACCTTGGACTTTCTCGGGTTCCCAACCTGGAGGAGTATGCCTACCGGGTTATCGAACGCCTGTTTCCCGGACTGCGCGCGAGCCTGTCGGCGCTGTCCGAGCGGATCGACGGCATACTGGAAGGGCGCGCCACGGCGTTGACGGATCGGGTCGAGCAAGCGATGTACGACGGGCTGAAAGCCAAGCTGGCGCTGGAGCGGGAGCGCAACCTGCAAACCGTCGATGAAGCGTCGACCGCGACCGGCTGGACGCTGCCGGGCGGGGCGAGGCTGGCGGCGGCGATGCGGGTGGAAACCGAATACAGCCGATCCGCCAACGCGGCGGCCCTGGAGGTTTACACCAAGCGCGCCGAACGGGAGTTGCAGCATTTGCAATTCGTGATGGAGCTCGCCGCCCGCTTGCAGGCGAACGGCGTGACGCTGTTCGGCCAGGCGGTCGGCCTGGGGTTGGAAGGGTTTAAGGCGGCGCTGTCTTACGCCGATTCCGCCACGCGCTATGCGGCGACCGCCTACGAGCTCAAACAGAAGGATTTCCAAATCTACGTGCAAGTCATGGAGGCGGAGATCAGGCTTTTCGAGGCGCTGCTGCGCGTTGAGCTGGGCAAAGCGGAGCTGGTCAAAGCGCGGATCGAAATCGAAAAGCTCAAGAGCGACATCAACCAGCAAGCGCTCCAGCAATACCTTGGCGAACTGAAAGCCAACGAAACGCAGGCGAGCCTTTACGCGACGCAAATCACCTCGATCAGGGCCGAGCTGGAGGCGCGGCGCGTCCCGCTGGACATCTTTGAGACCAAGATCAGGGCCTACGTGGCGTCCGCCGACGCGAAGCGGGCCGAATATGCCGCGCTCCAGGCCGAAATCGAGGGCGACAAAGCCAAGGTCGACGGCGAAATGGCGAAAGTGCGGCTCTACAGCAGCAAAGTCGATGCCTTCAGATCGCTCGTGGATGCCGACGCCACCAAGATCAACGCCCAGGCCAAGCGCAACGAGTCGGTATTGGAAGAATTTAAGACCCGAGTCCAAGCGGAAGTGGCGTTGACCCAAATTGACGAGTCAGTGGCCAAGCACGCCCTGGATGCGTATGACGCGATGGCGAGAATTTACATCGCCCAAGCCGAGCAAGACTTGGCGCGGGCGAAGTTTGCGTTCACCGCCCGCTTGGAAAACGCCAAGTTCCAGGCCGACGAGATGCAGCGCGAGTTTTTGCAATCGCTGAAAGAAATCGAGCTAGAGCTGTCGCGCCGCGACTCGCTCAGCAAGCTTCATCTGTCGGGAGCCCAAGTGAGCGGGCAGGTGGCGGGCAGCGCGCTGTCGGCGCTCAACAGCGTGGTGTCGCTCGCCTCGGAGGGTTGAGCGCCGTCCGTGGCGCTGGGCGCGGTCAGCGGGTCGCGACGCCCAGGCCGCGATTCGGGTACGCGGCCAAGTCGCGGGCGATGCCTTCGAGAATCCAGTGCTGGACCTCCAGCAAGTGGCGCATCGCCCGGTATTCGATCCTCGCCCCCTCGATGTCGTTGCCGTCCTCGGTCAAGCGTTTCAGCAGCGCGGGGAGCGGGCGCGATTGCGCGTTGACCAAATCTTGCCACGTCAGGAACCCGATCCGCTCTTGCGGGCTGGTTCGCCAGACCGAGACGGGGAAGGAGTAGCGGCTGTCAGGGTTTGGCAGCGCTTTAGCTTCTGTATTAGGGATAGTCTGTTTAGCCATACGCAGTTCCATCTGATTCACGTACAGGATGGCATCGGTCAACTGGGTGCGCGGCAAGTGCCCATATTTACTGATGCGGAATTTGTGATGCACCCGGCTCCAGATTTCCGATTTGGCCTTGCCGATCAGTTCCGGCGGCACGGTCGCCGCCTTGTGATGCACGATCTCAGATAGGGTTTGCTGTTCGGAAGGCAGGAGCGTGGCGGCGGCTTCGGGTGTTTCGAGTTCCTGCCAGCGTTTGATGATGCGAAACCGAAGCACAGCATCGTATCCGGAAACCAACGTCAAGGTAGTGTTCTTATCCATCCGGTACATTTCCCGAGCTTTACCCTGCCCATCCTGATAAGTTTCTGTTGCGCAATGCCAATCCAAATTTGGATCGACCTTCAGGCGCGCTAACATAGCGCGGATGTCGCGCATGACATGCGAATGATTTTTATCCGTCAGTTCCGCGATGTCGCGGCTGGACATGGTTACAGGAACGACTGCAAGCGCGTTATACTCTTTCATGGTGATCCTTAAAGATTGTCATTCAGTACCGAAGCCCCGGCGTGTACCAGACGCTGGGGCTTCACTGTTTTAGCGGGCATGTCTTTGCTTTTCCTCCTTATTTCTAATTTGCTCAAGGTGGTAAAGAATTTCGCTGTTTAAGCTTCGCTTGTTGGTTACCGCTTGTCGCTTGAACCATTCTTTTAGTTCGTGGGTAGCATTTATCTTCATTTGGCCATCGGGCCTGCTCATCGCTTTCTCCTATGTTATTCCACCATGCTGGTGTCTCACCATAATATGACACTATAGCAGTGTCAATAGACCGTTCCACTAATTTGGTGTATTTTTTTACTATGGGAAAACAAGATGATTACATCCGCATCACGCTGCGGTTGCCGGCAGAGCTACACGAGCGGCTGACGACGATGTGCGAGCGCACGAAGCGAAGCATGAATGCCGAAATTTTGACGCGCCTGGACGTTTCGTTCGATGATGAGCGCTTGGCTGAAGCCCCTGAAGAACAGGAAGCTTCTATTAAAGACGTTGGGCAAGCTTTGCTGGGCGGAATGGTTGGGGCGGCGGCCAAGCGAGCATTTAATGCCGCTTTAGATGGGGAAACGCTAGAATCCGTGTACCGCGATATCGCTGAGAATTTCTCTTTGAGATTCGATATTTCAGATAAATCTGTAACTTTTTCTATTAAAAAAGATACCTAATAATTAAACCTGACGCCGCACCCACGCAGGCGCAGCCCGCGCGGGGTCAAGTTGGCGGGCTGAGGCTGAGATCATTGGCAATACTCGTTCGTCACGGTGCCGATGGTCACCGTGTTGCAGCGAATAATGGTCCCATTAGGTCCGCTGATCGTCCGCATTCCAGTTGAAGCGCGGGGTCTCTCAAGTTCTTTTTCCTTGACAACGATGGTCGGCGGCAATTCGACCCCGTTTTTCGAGTACATTCGATCAAGTTCCCGACTGATCGCGTCTCGCTGTGATCGCGTGGTGTCTCGCCGGGTCAAATCGCTTTTCAGATTCTCGATTTTCGCCTGGTCCTCTCGGCTGAAGCGGATCGGCTGGCGCTCTTCGGCGCGCGCGCTTGCGGCTTCTGCCTGCGCTTTCCGGCGGGCTTCCTCCTCTTCCATACCGTAAATCAAACCGCGCTCGCTTTCTCTGAGGCCTTCTCCGCTCCCAGCAATGGATTTTAGGGGCATCCGCTCGCCGACATTCGCGGGCGCGCAAGGCATTTGCTGGAAAGTCATTTTTCCATCCTTGACGCATTTGAACATCTGCTGGCCGAACGCTGGCGCGGCGATCAGAGCGACGGCGAGAACGAAAATCGGTTTCGTGGCAGTCATGAGCAATCCTTTATTGATGGTGCGGTCGACTACCGTTTAGGCAAAATGAGTGCCAAATAAGTCAGGCCGGCACCGCGCTCAAGCCGCTTCTCGCCGCAAGGCCCATTGCTCGGCCTCAAGCGGGCGAGGTTGCCCTCCATCCTTGGATTCCTTCGAGGAGAAAAATCATGCGAACAACCGATCCCCCCAACTTCGCGGTTTTTTCAGGCAAGCCGCACGCGCGGATCGCCGAAGAAA
>ERZ761602.5879-NODE-5879-length-14170-cov-325.900602_pt1 | contig 14170 bp, 7 predicted proteins | sample MGYA00512165_ERZ761602 | MGnify/ENA primary metagenome ERZ761602 (study PRJEB28899, sample SAMN02445085) | bioreactor sludge metagenome | biome: EBPR sludge; isolation source: Thorneside wastewater treatment plant | place: Australia: Brisbane, Thorneside...
ACGACCTCGTCAAGGCGTTCGAGGAGAAGTTTGGCGTCTCGGCAGCATCGATGGCCGTCGCGGCTCCGGGTGCGGCCGCACCGGTGGTCGAGGAGCAGACCGAGTTCACGGTCGTCCTGGCCGGTTTCGGCGAGAAGAAGGTCGAGGTGATCAAGGTCGTTCGCGCAGCCACCGGCCTCGGTCTGAAGGAAGCCAAGGACTTGGTCGACAGCGCCCCGAAGGCGGTCAAGGAGGCGATCTCCAAGGCCGATGCCGAAGCGCTCAAGAAGCAGCTCGAGGACGCCGGAGCGAAGGTCGAGATCAAGTAACACCGGTAAGGCAGGCTGGGCTGGCGGCTTTCTGGCCGCCAGCCCTTTTCTGCTTTTCCGGCGATGGCGGCGCATCCGCGTTATCCGGATGTGTTGCCTGCAGCGTGCAAACGCAAACATGACTGGCGATGGCTGGAGTGGTGCCCGTTCCCGCCCGCGCGCCGGCCAGCCATGTTGCGTTTGTCCGTTGCGAACCGGCGGATGTGGCCCCTCGCCGGAGCGCTAGAGGATTTGCCTTGTGAGTTCGGAGCGACCATGACCTACTCCTATACCGAGAAGAAGCGTATCCGCAAGAGTTTCGCCAAGCGTGCCAGCGTGCTCGAGGTGCCCTTTCTGCTGGCGACACAACTGGAATCCTTCTCCGCCTTCCTGCAGGCCAGCGTGCCCGCGGGCCAGCGCCGGAACCAGGGGCTGCAGGCGGCCTTCTCCTCGATCTTCCCGATCGTCAGTCACAGCGGCAACGCACGGCTGGAGTTCGTGAGCTACACGCTTTCCGAACCAACTTTCGACGTGACCGAGTGCCAGCAGCGCGGACTGACCTTCGCCTCGGCGCTGCGGGCGAAGGTTCGTCTGGTGATCCTCGACCGCGAGGTACCGGACACGATCAAGGAAGTGAAGGAACAGGAGGTCTATATGGGCGAAATCCCGTTGATGACTTCCACCGGCTCATTCGTCATCAACGGTACCGAACGCGTGATCGTCTCGCAACTGCATCGCTCGCCCGGCGTGTTCTTCGAACACGACCGGGGCAAGACGCACAGTTCGGGCAAGCTGCTGTTTTCGGCACGCGTAATCCCTTATCGTGGCTCCTGGCTGGATTTCGAGTTCGATCCGAAGGATCTGCTCTTCTTCCGCGTCGACCGCCGCCGCAAGATGCCGGTGACCACCCTGCTGAAAGCCATCGGCCTGACGCCGCAGCGAATCCTCCTCGAGTTCTTCGAGTTCGACACCTTCTACATTGGCAAGCGGGTCACCGAGTTTGCACTGGTTCCCGAGCGGCTGCGCGGCGAGGTTGCCCGTTTCGATTTCAATGACCCAACGGGCAGGCTGATCATTGCCAAGGACAAGCGGATCACCGCCAAGCATATCCGTGAACTTGACGCCGCCGGCATGCAGCAGGTGGCCGTTCCCGACGATTTCCTCATCGGGCGCGTGATCGGTGAAGACGTGATCGACCAGGCGACCGGCGAGATTCTCGCCAACGCCAATGACGAGGTCACGGAGACGCTGCTGGCGAAGCTGGTCGAGGCGGGCGTCGAGTCTTTGCATACGCTGTATGTCAACGATCTCGATCGCGGTGCCTTCATCTCGCAGACCTTGCGCACGGACGAAACCACTTCGCGCCAGGCGGCGCGCATCGCGATTTACCGCATGATGCGGCCGGGTGAGCCGCCGACCGAGGAAGCGGTCGAGATCCTCTTCAACGGCCTGTTCTACTCGGATGACCGCTACGACCTGTCGGCGGTTGGGCGAATGAAGTTCAACCGCCGAGTCGCACGCAAGGCGGTCGTCGAGTACAAGGTGATGGTCAGGCAGGCGCCGGCCAAGCGGGATGCCATACTCCGGCTGATCAACGATACCGTTGGCGAAGCGGTGACCTCGGTGGAGCAGGCGCTTGCCGAGCTGAACCACGGACCGCGGGCAGTCGCCGAGAACCTGACGCACGAGGCCGCCTCGAGCCTGCTGGAGTCACTGAAGGGGCTGGGGGTTGTCGGCGAGGTGCGCGAACAACTCACCCTTTCACCGCGCGATGTCGTCGAAGTGATCCGGCTGCTGGTCGAGCTGCGCAACGGTCGCGGCGAAATCGACGACATCGACCATCTCGGCAACCGGCGGGTGCGTTCGGTCGGCGAACTGGCGGAGAACCAGTTCCGCGCCGGGCTCGTGCGCGTCGAGCGTGCGGTCAAGGAACGGTTGTCACAGGCCGAGTCCGACAACCTGATGCCACACGACCTGATCAACGCCAAGCCGATCAGCGCTGCGGTGCGCGAGTTCTTCGGCTCGAGCCAGCTGTCGCAGTTCATGGACCAGACCAACCCGCTTTCCGAGATCACCCACAAGCGTCGTGTTTCGGCGCTTGGCCCGGGCGGCCTGACGCGCGAGCGCGCCGGCTTCGAAGTGCGTGACGTGCATCCGACGCACTACGGCCGCGTCTGTCCGATCGAGACACCGGAGGGCCCGAACATCGGCCTGATCAACTCACTGGCGCTCTTCGCGCGCACCAACGAGTATGGCTTCCTCGAGACCCCGTATCGCAAGGTCGTGGACGGTCGGGTGAGCGATCAGATCGAGTACCTGTCGGCAATCGAGGAGGGCGCATACATCATTGCCCAGGCGAACTCCGAAATCGGCGACGAAGGTGCTTTGCTCGATCAACTGGTCACCTGTCGCGAGAAGGGCGAGACGATTCTGGCGGAGCCGGCTCGCGTGCAGTACATGGATGTGGCGCCGAGCCAGATCGTGTCGGTGGCGGCGTCGCTGATCCCCTTCCTCGAGCACGACGACGCCAACCGTGCCCTGATGGGAGCCAACATGCAGCGGCAGGCGGTGCCCTGTCTGCGTCCGGAGAAGCCGCTGGTCGGAACCGGTATCGAGCGGACCGTGGCGGTCGATTCGGGTACTGCGGTACAGGCACTGCGCGGCGGACTGGTGGACTACGTCGACGCGTCGCGCGTCGTCGTTCGCGTCAACGACGACGAGACCGGACCCGGCGAAGTCGGCGTCGACATCTACAACCTCGTGAAATATACGCGGTCCAATCAGAACACCAACATCAACCAGCGGCCGCTGGTTCGCGTTGGCGATGTGATCGCCCGCGGCGACGTGGTCGCCGACGGGGCTTCGACGGACAAGGGCGAACTGGCGCTCGGCCAGAACATGCTGGTCGCCTTCATGCCCTGGAATGGCTACAACTTCGAGGATTCGATCCTGATTTCCGAGCGCGTGGTCGCCGAGGACCGCTTCACCTCGATCCACATCGAGGAACTGACGGTCGTCGCGCGTGACACCAAGCTGGGGCCCGAGGAGATCACGCGCGACATCGCCTCGCTGGGCGAATCGCAGCTCTCGCGCCTCGACGAGTCCGGCATCGTCTACATCGGCGCCGAGGTCGAGGCTGGCGACGTCCTGGTGGGCAAGGTGACGCCGAAGGGAGAGACGCAGCTGACGCCGGAAGAGAAGCTGCTGCGGGCGATCTTTGGCGAGAAGGCATCCGACGTCAAGGATACTTCGTTGCGTGTGCAGTCGGGGATTTCGGGTACGGTCATCGACGTGCAGGTCTTCACGCGCGAAGGCATCGAGCGCGACAAGCGGGCGCAGTCGATCATCGACGATCATCTGCGCAGCTACAAGCTCGATCTGGCCGATCAGTTGCGCATCGTCGAGAGGGACGCCTTTGCCCGCGCCGAGAGAATGATCATCGGCAAGTCGGCGAACGGTGGTCCGAAGCGGCTGGCCAAGGGGAGCCTGATCAATGCCGAGTACCTCGAGGGCATCGACCCGCATCACTGGTTTGACATCCGCATGGCTGACGAGGACGTTGCGCAGCAGCTGGAGTCGCTGCGGGAAGGCCTCGAACAGACCCGCAAGGGTTTCGACGTCGCTTTCGAGGAGAAGCGCAAGAAGCTGACCCAGGGTGACGAACTGCCGCCCGGCGTGCAGAAGATGGTCAAGGTCTACGTTGCCGTCAAGCGCCGCCTGCAGGCGGGCGACAAGATGGCGGGCCGACATGGCAACAAGGGCGTCGTGTCGCGCATCGTCCCGGTCGAGGACATGCCCTACATGGCAGACGGACGCCCGGTCGACATCGTCCTGAACCCGCTCGGCGTGCCTTCGCGGATGAACGTCGGCCAGATTCTCGAGGTCCATCTCGGGCTTGCCGCCAAGGGTCTGGGAACGCGAATCGGTGACATGTTGCGTCGCCAGGCTGCGGTCGAAGATGTGCGTGGCCTGCTGGCAGAGATCTACAACGGAACCGGCAAGCCGGAGCGTCTCGACGAGCTCAATGACGCCGAGATCCTCGAGATGGCGGGCAACCTCGAGGCGGGCGTGCCGTTTGCGACCCCGGTCTTCGATGGGGCCAAGGAATCGGAGATCAAGGCGGTCCTGGAACTGGCCGGCATGCCGCAGTCCGCACAGATGACGCTCTACGATGGTCGCACGGGTGAGCGCTTCGAGCGGCAGGTCACGGTGGGCTACATGCACGTGCTGAAGCTGCATCACCTCGTCGATGACAAGATGCATGCACGCTCGACCGGACCGTACTCCTTGGTCACGCAGCAGCCGCTCGGTGGCAAGGCGCAGTTTGGCGGCCAGCGTTTCGGCGAGATGGAGGTTTGGGCCCTTGAAGCCTACGGTGCTTCCTACGTGCTGCAGGAGATGCTCACCGTCAAGTCCGATGATGTCAATGGTCGTACCAAGGTCTATGAGAACATCGTCAAGGGTGACCACAAGATCGATGCCGGGATGCCGGAGTCGTTCAACGTCCTCGTCAAGGAAATCCGTTCGTTGGCGATCGATATCGATCTCGAGCGTTTCTGATCATTCCTTGGCAAGGGTGGGTGGGCGCCGGGGCGTCATCCTCACCCCAGACAGCTCACTCCTCACTGGAGCAAAAGATGAAAGCATTGCTTGATTTGTTTAAGCAGGTGACGCAGGAAGAGCAGTTCGACGCGATCACCATCGGCCTCGCCTCGCCGGACAAGATCCGCTCCTGGTCCTACGGCGAAGTCAAGAAACCGGAGACGATCAATTACCGCACCTTCAAGCCGGAGCGGGACGGCCTGTTCTGTGCCAAGATCTTCGGGCCGATCAAGGACTACGAGTGTCTCTGCGGCAAGTACAAGCGGCTCAAGCATCGCGGCGTGATCTGTGAGAAGTGTGGCGTCGAGGTGACGCTGGCGAAGGTGCGTCGCGAACGCATGGCGCATATCGAGCTGGCCAGCCCGGTGGCGCACATCTGGTTCCTGAAGAGCCTGCCCAGCCGACTCGGCATGGTGCTCGACATGACCCTGCGCGACATCGAGCGGGTTCTCTACTTCGAAGCCTTCGTCGTCTTCGATCCGGGCATGACGCCTCTCGTCCGCGGCCAGTTGCTGACCGAGGATGACTATCTGGCCAAGGTCGAGGAGTATGGCGACGACTTCTCTGCCGCCATGGGTGCCGAAGGCATCCGTGAGCTACTTCGTTCGATCGACCTGGCGCGCGAGGCCGAGAGCCTGCGTGGCGAACTCGAAACCACCAATTCGGAAACCAAGAGCAAGAAGTTCTCGAAGCGGCTCAAGGTCCTCGAGGGCTTCCAGAAGTCCGGTATCAAGCCGGAGTGGATGGTGCTCGAGGTGCTGCCGGTGTTGCCGCCCGACCTGCGTCCGCTGGTGCCGCTCGACGGCGGCCGTTTCGCGACTTCGGACCTGAACGACCTCTACCGTCGGGTGATCAACCGCAACAACCGCCTGAAGCGGCTGCTCGAGCTGAAGGCGCCGGAGATCATCGTCCGCAACGAAAAGCGCATGCTGCAGGAGGCCGTCGATTCGCTGCTCGACAACGGCCGCCGCGGCAAGGCGATGACCGGCGCCAACAAGCGCCCGCTGAAGTCGCTGGCCGACATGATCAAGGGCAAGGGTGGTCGCTTCCGGCAGAACCTGCTCGGCAAGCGTGTCGACTACTCGGGGCGTTCGGTGATCGTCGTCGGTCCACAACTCAAGCTGCATCAGTGCGGGTTGCCGAAGCTGATGGCGCTCGAGCTGTTCAAGCCCTTCATCTTCAACCGCCTCGAGGTGATGGGTCTGGCGACCACCATCAAACAGGCGAAGAAGATGGTCGAGACGCAGGAATCGGTCGTCTGGGACATCCTGGAGGAGGTCATTCGCGAGCATCCGATCATGCTCAACCGGGCGCCGACGCTGCACCGGCTTGGCATCCAGGCTTTCGAGCCGACGCTGATCGAGGGCAAGGCGATCCAGTTGCACCCACTGGTCTGCGCTGCCTTCAATGCCGACTTCGACGGGGACCAGATGGCGGTGCACGTGCCGCTCTCGCTCGAGGCGCAGATGGAGGCGCGGACGCTGATGCTGGCGTCGAACAATGTCCTCTCGCCGGCGAACGGCGAGCCGATCATCGTGCCGTCGCAGGATATCGTTCTCGGCCTGTACTACGCGACTCGCGAGCGCGTCAACGCTCGCGGCGAGGGCATGCTTTTTCCCGATCTCGCCGAAGTGACGCGCGCCATGCAGGCCGGTGAACTCGACCTGCACGCGCGTATCGTCGTGCGTATCGCCGAGTACGAGAAGGATGAAGCCGGCGGCTGGCTGGAGAAAACGACGCGCTACCAGACGACCGCCGGGCGCGCGCTGCTGTCGGAGATTCTGCCCAAGGGCCTGCCTTTCAGCCTGATCGACAAGACGCTGAAGAAGAAGGAGATCTCGCGGCTGATCAACGCGGCCTTCCGCCGCTGTGGTCTCAAGGAGACGGTCGTCTTTGCCGACAAGCTGATGCAGAACGGTTACCGGCTGGCGACCCGCGCCGGCATCTCCATCTGCTCCGACGACATGCTGGTGCCGGCACAGAAGCGGGCGATCATCACTGCTGCGGAAGCCGAGGTGAAGGAGATCGAGAGTCAATACACCAACGGCCTGGTGACCAACGGCGAGCGTTACAACAAGGTGGTCGACATCTGGGGCCGCACCGGTGATCAGGTTGCCAAGGTGATGATGGATCAGCTCGGCCACGAGGAGGTGCGCAACCGCCGGGGCGAGCAGGAGAAGCAGGAGTCCTTCAACTCGATCTTCATGATGGCAGACTCGGGCGCTCGCGGTTCCGCGGCACAGATTCGCCAGTTGGCTGGCATGCGTGGCCTGATGGCGAAGCCGGACGGGTCGATCATCGAAACGCCGATCACCACCAATTTCCGCGAGGGCCTGAACGTTCTTCAATACTTCATTTCCACCCACGGTGCGCGCAAGGGTCTGGCGGATACCGCGCTGAAGACTGCCAACTCCGGCTACCTGACGCGCCGCCTGGTGGACGTGACGCAGGACCTGGTCGTCATCGAGGACGACTGCGGGACGGGCAACGGGGTCACCATGAAGGCTCTGATTGAAGGTGGCGAGGTGATCGAGCCTCTGCGCGAACGGATTCTGGGTCGCGTCACGGCCACCGATGTCGTTCACCCGGACACCCAGGAGACGGTGATCGAGGCCGGCACGCTGATCAGCGAGGATCACTGCGATCTGATCGACCAGTTGGGAATCGACGAGGTCAAGGCGCGTACGCCGTTGACCTGCGAGACCAGGTATGGCCTGTGTGCCAAGTGTTATGGGCGTGACCTTGGTCGTGGAACGCTGGTCAACGTCGGCGAGGCGGTGGGTGTGATTGCCGCGCAATCGATCGGTGAGCCGGGAACCCAGTTGACCATGCGCACCTTTCACGTCGGCGGTGCCGCCTCACGCGCCGCGGTTGCCAGTCACGTCGAGACGCGCAGCGCCGGGGTGGTTCGCTTCACCTCGACGATGCGCTATGTCACGAGCGCCAAGGGCGAGAAGATCGTCATCACGCGCTCGGGTGAGATCCTGATCACTGACGACAACGGTCGCGAGCGCGAGAAGCACAAGCTTCCCTATGGTGCGACCCTGCTGGTCGAGGATGCGCAGTCGGTCAAGGCGGGGGCGCGTCTGGCCAGCTGGGATCCGCACACGCGACCGATCATCGCCGAGTACTCGGGGCTGGTGAAGTTCGAGAACGTCGAGGAGGGCGTCACCGTTGCCAAGCAGATCGACGAAGTGACCGGGCTGTCGACGCTGGTGGTGATCGACCCGAAGCGTGGCGGCAAGACACCGAGCAAGGGACTGCGGCCGCAGGTGCGGCTGTTCGAGCCTGACGGCGAGGAAGTCCGGATGCACGGCAGCGATCACCCGGTGACGATCACCTTTCAGGTCGGCGCCATCATCAACGTTCTCGACGGTCAGCAGATTTCGGTCGGCGACGTCCTCGCGCGTCTGCCGCAGGAGTCGGCGAAGACACGGGACATCACCGGTGGTCTGCCGCGCGTGGCGGAACTCTTCGAGGCGCGCACGCCCAAGGACGCGGGCATGCTGGCCGAGTTCACGGGCACCATGTCCTTCGGCAAGGACACCAAGGGCAAGCAGCGACTGGTGATCACCGATCTCGAGGGGATCACGCACGAGTACCTGATCCTCAAGGACAAGCACGTCCTCGTGCATGACGGGCAGGTGGTCAACAAGGGTGAGCTGATCGTCGATGGCGCGCCCGATCCGCACGACATCCTGCGCCTGCTTGGGGTGGAGGCGCTGGCGGTGTACATCACCGATGAGGTTCAGGACGTATATCGGCTGCAGGGCGTCAAGATCAACGACAAGCACATCGAGGTCATCGTGCGGCAGATGCTGCGCCGGGTGAACGTGCTTGAGCCCGGTGACACGAGGTTCATCAAGGGCGAGCAGGTCGAACGCGCCAATCTGCTCGACGAGAATGACCAGATGTTCGCCGAAGGCAAGCTGCCGGCCACCTACGAGCATGTACTGCTGGGCATCACCAAGGCCTCGCTGTCGACCGATTCGTTCATCTCGGCGGCTTCCTTCCAGGAGACGACGCGTGTCCTGACCGAAGCCGCGATCATGGGCAAGCGCGACGAGTTGCGCGGCCTCAAGGAGAACGTCATCGTCGGTCGTCTGATCCCAGCCGGTACCGGCCTTGCATACCACAATACGCGACGGAAGAACGCCGCTGGCGAGGACATTGCCGCTGGCAGCGCGCTGGAGGAGGACGAAGTGCCGCCGGCGAGCGAGGAGAGCGCGCAGGATGTGCCGGTGGCTTGACTTGCCGCGCGTTAGAACCTAGAATCGCCGGTCTTTGTCGCCGACGCCACACGCTTGCGGCGGCTTCCCGTGGAATTTGCCAAGGCGGCCTTTGGTCCGCCTTGGTTTTTTGCAGATGGTCCGAGCCTGGTACCGCGGGCGCTGCACTGAACTTGAGGGTGGAAACATGCCAACCATAAACCAGCTGGTGCGCAAGCCTCGCGAGGCCATCCGCACCAAGAGCAAAGTCCCCGCGTTGAGCAACTGTCCGCAAAAACGTGGTGTCTGCACTCGCGTCTATACGACCACGCCGAAGAAGCCCAACTCCGCTCTGCGCAAGGTGTGCAAGGTCCGCCTGACGAACGGCTTCGAGGTCATTTCGTACATCGGTGGTGAAGGCCACAACCTGCAGGAGCACTCGGTCGTCCTCATCCGCGGTGGTCGCGTCAAGGACCTGCCGGGTGTGCGCTATCACACCGTTCGCGGGTCGCTCGATACGCAGGGTGTGAAAAAGCGCAAGCAGGGTCGTTCCAAGTACGGCACCAAGCGTCCGAAGGCTGCCTGAGTTCCACCTGACCGAGGGCCGCTCGTGATGGGCGGCCGGGAAGGGGCGGCCAGTTCCGGTTCCTTCCACCGAATTGTGACTATGAGAGGTTGCCATGCCCCGTCGTCGTGAAGTGCCCAAGCGCGATATCCTGCCGGACCCGAAATACGGCAATGTCGATGTATCGAAGTTCGTCAATACGATCATGAAGAGCGGCAAGAAGTCGGTCGCCGAGCGTATCGTCTACGGTGCCTTTGACCAGGTCGTCAGCAAGAGCGGCAAGGATCCGCTGGAGGTTTTCAGCGCGGCTCTCGGCAACATCAAGCCCCTGGTCGAGGTCAAGAGCCGGCGCGTCGGTGGCGCCAATTATCAGGTTCCGGTCGAGGTCCGCCCCAGCCGCCGGATGGCGCTCGCCATGCGCTGGCTGCGCGACTATGCCCGCCGGCGATCCGAAAAGTCGATGGGGCAGCGTCTTGCCGCCGAGATGCTCGAGGCTGCGGAAAGCCGCGGCGCAGCCGTGAAGAGGCGCGACGAGGTGCATCGCATGGCCGAGGCCAACAAGGCCTTTGCGCATTTCCGTTTCTGATAGTACCGCAGCGGCGCCGCTCCCGCCGGCGCCGCCCATCGTTCTTTATTAGTGAAGGTCCATTACTGTGGCACGGAAAACCCCCATTGAGCGGTACCGGAACATCGGTATCAGCGCCCACATCGATGCCGGCAAGACGACGGCGACCGAGCGCATCCTGTTTTACACCGGGATCAACCACAAGATCGGTGAAGTGCACGACGGCGCCGCGACGATGGACTGGATGGCGCAGGAGCAGGAGCGCGGCATCACCATCACTTCGGCGGCGACGACGTGCTTCTGGAAGGGCATGCAGCTCGACCGTCCCGAGCATCGCATCAACATCATCGACACGCCGGGACACGTCGACTTCACCATCGAAGTGGAGCGTTCGATGCGTGTCCTCGACGGCGCATGCATGGTCTACTGTGCCGTAGGTGGGGTGCAGCCGCAGTCGGAGACCGTCTGGCGGCAGGCGACCAAGTACAAGGTGCCGCGACTGGCCTTCGTGAACAAGATGGACCGCCAGGGCGCCGATTTCTTCAAGGTCGTCGAGCAGATGCGCGCGCGCCTCAAGGCCAACCCGATACCGATCGTCATCCCGATCGGCAAGGAAGACTACTTCGAGGGTGTCGTCGACCTGGCCAAGATGAAGGCGATCTACTGGGACGAAGCCTCTCTGGGAATGAAGTTCGACTATCGCGAAATTCCGCCCGCGCTGCAGGCGGAGGCGGAAGAGTGGCGGAGCAGGATGGTCGAGGCGGCTGCCGAATCGTCCGAGGAACTGATGGACAAGTACCTCGAAGAAGGTGACCTGAGCGAGGCCGACATCATCCACGGCCTGCGCCAGCGCACCATCGCCTGCGAGATTCAGCCGGCACTCTGCGGCACTGCCTTCAAGAACAAGGGTGTGCAACGGATGCTCGATGCGGTCATCGATCTGCTGCCATCGCCAGTGGATATTCCAGCGGTCACCGGTGAAAGCGAGAACGGCGAGCCGGCAACCCGTGAGGCTGCCGATACGGCCAAGTTCTCTGCCCTTGCCTTCAAGCTGATGACCGACCCCTATGTGGGGCAACTGACCTTCATCCGTGTCTATTCCGGCGTGCTCAAGTCGGGTGATACCGTTTACAACCCGACCAAGGGGCGGCGCGAGCGCATCGGCCGCGTCCTGCAGATGCACGCCAACAACCGTGAGGAACTGAAAGAGGTTCTGGCTGGCGACATCGCCGCCTGTGTCGGCCTCAAGGAGGTCACCACCGGCGAGACGCTCTGTGATCCGGCAGCCCCCATCACGCTCGAGCGCATGGTGTTCCCGGAGCCGGTGATCCACGTCGCGGTCGAGCCCAAGACGAAACCCGACCAGGAAAAGATGAGCGTCGCGCTGGGTCGCCTGGCACAGGAAGATCCGTCGTTCCGCGTCCGCACCGACGAGGAGTCGGGGCAGACGATCATTTCCGGCATGGGCGAACTGCATCTGGAGATCATCGTCGACCGTCTCAAGCGCGAGTTCGGTGTCGACGCCAACGTCGGTGCGCCGCAGGTCGCCTATCGCGAGTGCATCAAGAAGGCGGTCGAGCAGGAGGGCAAGTTCGTCAAGCAGTCCGGAGGCCGCGGCCAGTATGGGCATGTCTGGCTGAAGATGGAACCGAACGAGCCGGGCAAGGGATACGAATTCGTCGACGCGATCAAGGGTGGCACCGTGCCGCGCGAGTACATTCCAGCGGTCGACAAGGGTTTGCAGGATGCGATCACCAGTGGCGTCCTTGCAGGTTTCCCGGTGGTGGACGTCAAGTTCACCCTTTTCGAGGGTTCCTATCACGATGTCGATTCGAATGAGAACGCGTTCCGCATGGCCGCAGCCATTGCCTTCAAGGATGGCATGCGGCGGGCGTCGCCAACGCTCCTCGAGCCGATGATGGCGGTCGAGGTCGAGACGCCGGAAGACTACATGGGCAACGTCATGGGCGACTTGTCGAGTCGCCGTGGCATGATCCAGGGCATGGAAGATCTGCCGGGCAACATGAAGGCGATCAAGGCCGAGGTACCTCTGGCAGAGATGTTCGGTTATTCGACCACGCTCCGTTCGTTGAGCCAGGGTCGCGCGACCTACTCGATGGAGTTCAAGCACTATGCCGAGGCGCCGAAAAACGTCGCCGAAGCCGTCATCAACAAGAAATGACCCTGTTTTGAGGATACGTTAATGGCCAAGGGAAAATTTGAACGCACGAAGCCGCACGTGAATGTTGGCACGATTGGACACGTGGATCACGGGAAGACGACGCTGACGGCGGCGATCACGACCATTCTGGCGAAGAAGTTCGGTGGAGTGGCGAAGGCGTACGACCAGATTGACGCGGCGCCGGAGGAGAAGGCGCGTGGGATCACGATCAACACGGCGCACGTGGAATACGAGACGTCGAAGCGTCACTATGCGCACGTGGATTGCCCGGGTCACGCGGACTACATCAAGAACATGATCACGGGTGCGGCGCAGATGGACGGGGCGATTCTGGTGGTGTCGGCGGCGGATGGCCCGATGCCGCAGACGCGGGAGCACATTCTGCTGGCGCGGCAGGTTGGTGTTCCGTTCATTGTGGTGTACCTGAACAAGTGCGACATGGTGGACGATGCGGAGCTTCTGGAGCTGGTGGACATGGAGGTTCGCGAGCTGCTGTCGAAGTACGAGTTTCCGGGTGATGACATTCCGATCATTCAGGGTTCGGCGCTGAAGGCTCTGGAAGGCGACACGGGGCCGCAGGGAGAGGGTTCGGTGATGGCGCTGGCGGATGCGCTGGACGCGTACATTCCGACGCCGCAGCGTGCGGTGGACAAGCCGTTCCTGCTGCCGATCGAGGACGTGTTCTCGATTTCGGGTCGCGGGACGGTGGTGACGGGGCGTGTTGAGCGGGGCGTGGTGAAGGTTGGCGAAGAGGTGGAGATTGTCGGCATCCGTCCGACGGTGAAGACGACGTGCACGGGCGTGGAGATGTTCCGCAAGCTGCTGGATCAGGGTCAGGCGGGTGACAACGTGGGAGTGCTGCTGCGCGGCACGAAGCGTGATGACGTGGAGCGTGGTCAGGTGCTGGCGAAGCCGGGTTCGATCAAGCCGCACACGCACTTCACGGGCGAGGTTTACTGCCTGTCGAAGGAAGAGGGTGGTCGTCACACGCCGTTCTTCAACAACTATCGTCCGCAGTTCTACTTCCGGACGACGGACGTGACGGGCGCGATCGCGATGCCGGAGGGTGTCGAGATGGTGATGCCGGGCGACAACGTGCAGATGACGGTGAAGCTGATCTCGCCGATCGCCATGGAAGAAGGGTTGCGTTTCGCGATCCGCGAGGGCGGCCGCACCGTCGGCGCCGGCGTCGTCGCCAAGATCATCGAGTAGTTCCGGTCGAGGTTCATGGGCGGCGCCGATGAATGGCGGTGCCGCCGTAGTTCTGCCGCAGGGGTATAGCTCAACTGGCAGAGCGTCGGTCTCCAAAACCGAAGGTTGGGGGTTCGATTCCCTCTGCCCCTGCCATACCTGCAACCGAAGCCGACAAGATGGCCGATAAATTCAAGTTTGCGCTGGCGGTCCTGCTGCTGGTGGCCGGTATCGCCGGCTTCTACCTCCTCGCGGAGCAGGCGATGATCCTGCGTGTGCTCGCCGTCATGGCGGGTACCGCCCTCGCCGTCGCGGTCGCCTGGCGGACCGAGCAGGGACAGCGTTTCTTCGTCTTCGCGCGGGAGTCCGCGACCGAGGCGAAAAAAGTCGTCTGGCCCTCACGCAAGGAGACCATGCAGACGACGGGCATGGTGTTCGCCTTCGTCGTCGTGATGGCCGTCTTTCTCTGGCTGACCGACAAGAGCCTGGAATGGCTGATGTATGACTTGGTCCTTGGCTGGAGAAAATCATGAGCATGCGCTGGTACGTGGTACACGCCTACTCGGGCTT
>ERZ761602.5881-NODE-5881-length-14170-cov-3.312292_pt1 | contig 14170 bp, 10 predicted proteins | sample MGYA00512165_ERZ761602 | MGnify/ENA primary metagenome ERZ761602 (study PRJEB28899, sample SAMN02445085) | bioreactor sludge metagenome | biome: EBPR sludge; isolation source: Thorneside wastewater treatment plant | place: Australia: Brisbane, Thorneside...
TACGAAAAAGACGGCACGTTTATGAACGGTGAACGCCGCGTTCAGCGCATCCGCGAGTTCGCGGTGTTGCTCATCGGTCATTTCGTGGCCGTACGCCTTTGAGTCTCCACGCGTCTCATGGACGTACGGAGGATCGCAATAAAACAGTGTCTCCTTCGAGTCGTACAGTCGAACTATATCGACCGCGGGACGATTCTCGATCTGCACCCGGAGCAGGCGTTCGCCGATCTCGGGCAGCGCATCCACCCCTCCCAACCACCGGCTGATGACGCCGCTCATCCCCGCTCGGCTGGTGTCCTTACAGTTCGCCCAACGTCCGATGCTCGCCGTTTGCGCGAGACCTGTGCGGACCTGCCTCGCTCGGACGTAGAACCGTCTGGCCCGCTCGAACGCCGACAGCGATGGGTCCAGGTCGCACGCGACAGAAAACTCCTCGCGTGAGAACGGCGTTAGGGCGATCGCCTCGGTCAGTTCGTTCCGTTGCTCCCTGAGCACACGAAAGAAGTTGCACACCTCGCCGTCGAGGTCGTTGTACGTCTCGATCGGTGAGGGAGCACGGTTCAGCAGTACCGCGGCGGAACCCGCGAAGGGTTCGCAGTAATGATGGCACGTGGGAAGAAGCGGCAGGAGCCAATCGAGATGAGAGAACTTGCCTCCGTACCAACCGAACGCGATCAGTTTGCGTCTGGATTTCAGTCTCGATATCGGCGGCGGAGCGCCCCGCTTTGTGGCGCGTTCGTGAGTGACTGATGCGGCCGAACTCTCGCCGAGGTCGTCGATGACAACCGCCGATCCGTTGGCTTTGGGCCTTTTCGCCATTCGTGCGAAGTGTACGGCCACCGGCGGCGGATCATCACCATTACCACGCCACCGTGTGTATCACGGTGAATGCGCCGATTCTTCGCCGCGACCGCTCCCCCGCTATCCTCCCCGCATGACCGCACAGGAACTGCTCAAGCAGGGCAAACTCGACGACTGCCTCAAGGCCCTCGAGGCCGACATCCGCAAGGACCCGGCCGAGCCCAAGCGCCGCATCTTTTTCTTTCAGGTCTTGTGCGTTCTGGGGCAGTGGGAACGCGCCCTGACGCAGTTGGGCGTCATCGCCGAGATGGACCCAAAGAGCTCGCTCATGGCCCAGGCCTGCCGGGCCGCCATCACGTGCGAGATGATCCGCGAGCGAGTCTTCGCCGGAGAGACGACGCCGCTGGTGCTCGGCGAGCCCGAGCAATGGGTGGCGTGGATGATCCAGGCCGCGGCCCTCGATGCGCAGGGCAAGGGCGATGCCGCGGCGGAACTGCGCGGCAAGGCCTTCGACGCCGCCCCCGCGACCACCGGCTTCATGGAGATCGGCGAGCCCGAAAACCCGACCCGGCGGGACTTCGAGTGGATCGCCGACAGCGATGAACGCCTGGGACCGATGCTCGAGGCGTTTGTCGACGGCAAGTACTACTGGATTCCCTACAGCCGGATCGGCCTCGTTCACATCGACAAGCCCGAAGACCTTCGCGACATGGTGTGGGCGCCGGCCAACTTCGTCTGGGCCAGCGGCGGGCAGGGGGTCGGCTTCATCCCGGCGCGGTACCCCGGCACACAGGCGGCGTCTGACCTGCTGCGACTCTCCCGCGGCACGGAGTTCGCCGATTCCGGCCCGCTGGGGCAGCGCGTGCTCGCGACCGATGCGGGGGAGTTTGACCTCCTGACGATCCGCAACATCCGCCTGAACACGATCGCGGCGGGGGCACAGGGCTGATGCACTGCATGGGATGAGGGGCACGAACGCATGGCCGAACTGACAACATCCGACCGGCTGCAGCCATCACTGCTCGACCGTCTGACGGACGATCACCCGCACATGACGCAGGAGAGTCGCGAGCGACGCGTCATGTCGATGCGTCAACTGCGCCAGGCCGTGCTCCGGGATCTGGCATGGCTTCTCAACGCACCGGCCAATCCTCGCGGGGACGAGATCCACCAGTTCCCCCTCGTGGCCCGCAGCGTGGTGAACTACGGCGTGCCGGACCTGACCGGCCTGACGACCTCGGGCATCTCCATCACGAAACTGGAGCAGATGGTGTACGACGCCATCACCCACTTCGAGCCGAGGATTCTGCACGCTGGCCTCACCGTGCGGGCCGTGGCCTCGACGCGGGACGGCGGAGAGACCGACCACAAGTTCGAGTTTGAGATCACCGGCGATCTCTGCCCCTTGCCGATGCCCGAAGCCTTGTATGTCCGCACCGAGGTGGACCTGGAAACCGGACGGTACGAGGTTCGGGACAAGGTCTAACCGCCCTGGTCCACCGCTGGATACACGCCGCCGTGCCACCTATCATTTAGGCCCGACCCAGATTGGGTCTTTGTTCGGAGGATTGTGGTCATGCCGCTCGATATCGCCAAACTCAAGCCCGGTCAGAACATCTCCTGCACGATCGAGAAACTGCCCCGATCCGATGCGCAAGAGTCCACCATCACGCGCCTGATGCGGCTCGATCCTGACAACAAGCGCGCGCTCCGCCGGGCGCAGCGGATGCGCCGGCAGCGCATGGTCGTCTACAACCGCGGCAACCGTGACTGGGTCAGCCGCGAACACCCGGCCAAAGTTGTTCACATCGGCGTCGGCGAATCGTGGACCCTGCCGTACACGCTCGATCTGGCGCACGACCTTGCCGCGGTGCAGGGCTTCGTGGGCATGAAGGTCGCCTGAACATGGTTCGAGCCTCGCGAGTTGGGGGCATCGGAAACTCGGGTTGTCTGTTGATCCCCGTCGTCATGGCGGGGATTTTTGTTGGGCCGTCAGGCTGTGACGGGCGTTCGAGTCCGAAGCCCGGGCCGACCGCGGCCACCGCTGCGCCCGAAGCCCGGCACCCGACCTACACCACCCGCGCCGTGATCGAGGCACTGCCCAGCGCGGACGGCAAGCGATTTCTCTCCATGCACCACGAGGCGATCCCAGACTTTGCTGACAAGTCCGGCAAGGTCGTGGGCATGAAAGAAATGGTCATGCCGTTTCCCGGCCTCGCGCCGGGCGTGTCCCTCGAAGGATTCGCCGTGGGCGATGCGGTCGAAGTCACCTTCGAGGTCCGTTGGAACGAGGTGCCGCGCACGGTGGTGACTTCGATCCGGAAGTTGGCGGAGGGAGAGAAGCCGAAGTTCGGCGGTGGATGAGACCGACACGCCGCGAATCCACGAGGGTCCGCGCCCATGAGAGTCGAACCCGCCGCCGACTCCGCACGATGATTGAAAAAAAGAACCCGGCACTCAGTAACAAACCCAAGTGCCGGGTCTCGTGGGGGTCGGTGATTGTGTCACATACTGTCCGAAGCGGCGGTGATGTTCAATCATCACCATCACGCCTCGGACACGCTTCTATTCGTTACTCCCGGAGTTTGGGTTCCCGCGGGTACTTTTTTTTTGCAGATTTTTCCACGCCACTTCCATCAGCCCTGGAAAAACAAAAAAAGACCTGAAAATAGCCTTTTTCGTCGCGTTCGGTCGATGCTCGGGAAGGGGTGAGAAAACGCCCTCGCCGTGGCCGCTCAGTTCTGTGTTCGATTCCTCTTGCTCGGCGGCAAGACTCTGATGAGGGCGGGTTGGCGAGAAACCACGCGCAGACCCTGCGGGCGCGAACCCTGAACCGTGTTCCTTGGATCTCCCGGTCGGGCGATGCGCAACGAGGCCGCGTTCGAGCGCTGCGATGGGATCACGGGCTTCTTGGCCTGCACTCCGAAACGATGGCGGGGCGGAACGGCAGGAAGCACCGGAGGATTGGAGGGAGGCTCGTACCAACCTGGATCGCTCGGCGGGTTGTGCGTACCGCCGCCGCCGGGAGAAGGCGAGCCGCCGTCATTTGACTCACCGGATCCGCCGCCATTCCCGGGAGGTGAGCCGTTACCGCCGGGAGGAGGATCGCTCTCGCCGGGATCGGGTGGCGTCGCGCTCCCCCCACCATCATCGGGTGGGGTGCGGTTGCCCTGGTCATCACCGGGTGATCCTTGCCCTTCGCCGTTGCCTTGACCATCGCCCGAACCGCCCGGTTCTCCGCCGCCGGAACCGTTGCCCGAACCGCCGTCGCCGCCGGGGCCGCTTTGATTGCCGCCTCCGTTGCCATTGTCGCCGTTGCCGTTGCCGTTGCCGTTGCCAGAACCATTGCCGTTCTCGCCGCCGCCGCCATTTCCGGAGCCGCTTCCTTCACCCGGCCGCCCCCCGGTCATCGTGAGAAAATCGGGCACGATTCGGTCGTTGACATAGCGTTGCAGTTCATCAAACTGGGGCTGGTTCTCGACATGATCCCAGAGAACGATGCCGTCCGCGCCGGCCTCGCGGGGCAGGCGGAACATAAGTTCGTGGTTGATCTCTGAGAGGTACCGGAGTTCATGCCCTCTCACGAAATCGGGGTATCGGGCCATCGCCAGGACCAGGATGGGCTTGCCCTGCCCGATCCGCTTCGCCTCGCGGAGGTTGGTGATGATGAAGTCGCGTCCCTGCTCGATGGTGTTCTCCCACGGGCCGCGGGGAGTCTGACCGACGGGCACGGTGTACCTGTCCTGGTAGAGCGGCACCATCTGGGCATCCTGCAACTCGATGTACCAGGCGCACAGATCATTCAAACCCTTGAAGTGCGCTTCGTGCTGACCCGTGTAGTTCGCGTGCCGCGAGCCAAGCGGCATGCCGTAGAACGAGATCTTTGCCTGCGGCCGAAGTTCTCGAGCGACACGCACCAGCATCCGGTGCCAGTCGCGCACGGCCTCGTTGTACGAGGCCGCCAGGGCACGCTCGGCCGCCTCGGTTCCCAGGTCGCGCATGACTTCCGGTCGCCGCTCGCGGATGAAGGTGTACCAGAGGTCGTGCTGGCGGGGGCCGTGGTCCGCTTCCCAGTAGAGTTCGGGCCCGCCCGTGCGCTTGCCCCAGACCAGCGGGAGGAACTCGATATCGAGGAGGATGTACCCCGCGAAGCCCGGATCGGGCACCCGTTCGGCGAAGGCCCTCGCCACCGTTTCGCGGAGCGTCGCCTCGTACCCCTCCTCCGTGGTGATCGACAGCCCTCTCGTTCGCACATCGAGAGCCACCCACTGCTCGTAGATCGCCACTACATCACGACGAACCGGCGCTTCGCCGAAGGTCAGGCGATCGGACCATTTGATCCCCGTCCGCCAGCGCACCTCGTTATCGTCGGTGGTCCCGCACCAGTGAAGGGTAAACTCGCGCGGCGGATCGTTCGATCCGCTGCCGTGGGCCGAACCGATCCACACCCCGAACGCACAGACCGCCGAGAAGAGTGTCCGCCCGAGCGCGTTGAACGAACATGTCCGGCTTGAAAACATCATTGCTTGCCTTATCCGACCCGCCGCGCTCAGACTGGTTCCGCACGAGTGAAAGAACCACTCATCTCGAGCATCGGTCAAAAGTCCGCGGGGTGCGAGCCTGCTTGATGCGCGGCAGGAGCGGCAGCGCCGCCCCCGCCGAGTGTGCCGATCGCGCGGGTCCGCGAACCCGACCCCTCGTTCTCAACTGGTGCGCTTGATCCCGGCCAGCGTCGCCTTGAGCCGCTTCTGGGCCATCGCCGAGGCGAGCAGGGCACGAACGCTGGTGACCAGTTCCACCTTATTGACCGGCTTGACGATGAACCCGTCGGCGCCCGACTCCACGGCGCGCTCCGCATCGCTCACCTCGTTGAGAGCCGTCACCATCACGATCGGGATGTCGTTGGTGGTCGGGTCCTGCTTGATCTTCGCGCAGGCCTGGAACCCGCTCATGCGGGGCATCATCACATCGAGCAGGATCAGATCGGGCCGGCGTTTGGCCACCTGATCCAGGGCCTCGGCCCCATCGGTCGACGTCCGCAGTTCGCAGTTCAGTTCCTCCAGGTACGCCAGGAGGAGTTCCAGATTCTGCTCGTTGTCGTCCACCAGCAGAATGTTGCAGCCCGATACGTCGAGCGCACCGGTCGCCTGCGGTTGATGAGCCACGGGTTCGGCCATGATCTCTCAATCCTATCTAAGCCGCGCTGACGGTGCCACCAAACCCGCTTCCTTCCGGAAAACCGGTCGCATGCGAACTCCGCGACCGTCGCCCCGGTACAACGTTGGCGGTCGGAGAGGCCGGCGGCTACCATGACCGCCCATGCGGAGCCGCGAGCGGCAACGCTTGGGTTTCGTGGGGTACGGGGTAAACGAGGGTCTTTCGATGCGGCACCCGCGGCCCGCCGCGGACCCGGTGAGTGAACACGCAGCAGGTCTGGAACGACATGAACAAGTTTCCCACGACACAACGTCAGATGGTTCGAGCCTTGATCGCGGCGGGCGGGTGCGCCCTGCTGTGGGGTTGTGACCAGCGGAGTGAGAACGCCAAGGCAATCGAAGCCGCTGGAAGGGACCTGCGATCGGCCGGAGCCATTGTGGGAGCCGACGGAGCGGGCGTGAACGACGCCGGCCTGCGTGCCGCGGCGGCCCGTGTACAAGAAGCCTCGACCAGCGGCTCGGATTCCGAGAAGGGATCGGCCTCGCTGATCCTGTCCCAGACGATGGCCGCGCAGGGCGAAGCGGGGATCGCCAAGGCCAAGGACTTTGAACTCACGGCGCGGAACCTCGCCATGCGGATCATCTCCGCATCGGGCGAGTGGACCCAGCACAACGCCGTGGCCGCCGCGGCCGATGCCCTCGATGTAAGCCGTGACCTGTCGGCGATCTCGGCATCCAGGTCGGAAAAGGAGAAGGAACTGGGCATCGAGCGGGCCAGGCTGGAACAGATCAAGCGGGAACTCGAGGAACTCACGGCGGCTTCGAGGGCGAAAATCGCCGCGGCTGACGCCAAGACCACGGAGTACGCCACGCTGGTACAGTCGGCCGCGAAACTGACGGCCACCGAGTCGGCCACGGTCCATGAACGGGCCGGAGTCCTCCGCCGTGAGGGGGATGCGCTCAGGGCGGACGGGCTGAAAATCCAGGCTTCGGCGGATGAGAAGTCACCTCTCGTTCCCGAGATCACCCTGATCATCGACAAACTCCAGAAGCAGATCACCAATCTCGACGAGACCGCGGCGAATCTGCGCCGGCGATCAGAATCCGCCAAGGCAGAATCCGCCGCGGCGCGCGAGGCGGCCGAAGAGGTCGCCAGCAAGATCGATCAGGATGTCGTCCAACTCACCACGCTCCGGGATTCGGAGATTTCCCCGGCCTATGAGGCGGCCCTGAGTCAACTCCGCAAGGCCGCGTCCACCGCCAACGCCGCCGCGAGCGCCATGCCCGGCGGCGGCAAAGTCGCTGGCGGCGGGGCGCAACTCGCCGTCGCGGAAGCGCTGTGGGCACGAGGCAGCGGGGCGCGCGCCTACGCCTGGACGCTCGACTCCCTCGCCGCGGCCACGCCCAAGCTTCCAAACGCGGATGACTACCGCAACAAGGCCGCCAGCGCGCGCAAAGAGGCCGAAGATTCGATCAAAGCCGCGACCGAGGCCTTTGAGTCCGCCAGGTCCGCCATCGAGAGCGGCGGAAATCGCTCGACAGGTGCAGAGGTCAAGGCCCGCCTTGCGAAACTCGGCGAAGACATCGAGAAGAAGGCCAAGAATGTTACCGACGGCATCTGGCTCGATCTCCAGGCACCCCCGCCGCCCGCGGGTGAAGGCGAAAGCATGCCCGCTACCGCCTCCCGCGAAGGTGGGGTTGCCGTGCCCGATGATCTGCGGGCTTTTCTCGCCGAGTATGTGAACGCGGTCAAGAACCGAGACTCGGACAAAGTCGCGCAATGGACGCATACCAGCGACCCGGCGCTCAAAGATGCAGTTGTGATTCTCGGGGGATTCCAGAAGGCGATGTTCGCCGCGGATGCCGCCTGCCAATCAAAGTTCAATCAGCCCATCGATCAGGTCATGGCATCAAACCCGATGCTGGGCATGATGTTCCAGCAGATGGCCGGGGCCAAGGCTCAACTCGCCGCCTTCGACACGCTCAGCGTTGCCGACCTGCCGATCGTGATGCAGGGCGCGGACAAGGCCATCGTGACCCTCCCCGCGAGCCCCATGCCCGTCGAGTTTGTGAGGATCAACGGGGCGTGGATGCAGGGCCTTGGCAGCCAGGAGGCCGCTTTGAAGATGGCCGCCCCGATGATGAAGGGCCTGGCTCCCTTGCAGGCCGTGATGGAGGCCTGGGCCGCGGACGTCAACGCCGGGAAGTTCGCCGATGCGCAGTCCGCCGCGGCGGACTTTGCCGCCAAGGCAATGCCCGCGATGCAGCGGATGATGCCGGGCGGGGGCGGCTGAGTCCGGTCTGTGAACCCGAGAAGAGGCGTGTTCCGTTCCCCGCCCGCCCGGTGTGAGAACCGGGTGTGTTGATCGCATCGGAAGGATGCCGCACTCCATTCGATACTACAGTCGCGCATGAGTTTTGCGGGTTCCGCGTATTCCGTCACACGTTCCGCCGGTGCGTGTTCGCACAGCGGCGTCGCCTTCGCGCCCGGCGAGCGTTTCATCGCCGCGCTCGCGGAGCGAGAAGACGGAACGCTGGAACGCGTGGACTATTCGACCGCCTCGTGGGAGGCCGGCGCACGCCCATCGCCCCCGTTGCGACTGTTCGCTACGTGGCGGGCGACCTACCAGGAGGCTTCGCCGTCGAAACGCACGCTGATGGGCGATGAGGAACTGATCGATCTCTTCGGACAACTGGCCGAGGCCGACCAGCCCCGGCAGGTCGCGTTCCGCTACGTACTGTGTCTGCTGCTGATCCGCCGTCGGCTGCTCAAAGTGGCGGGGTCTCGCCCGCGCACCGCGGCAGAGCCGGGCGCGCTCCTCGTCGTGTACAAAGGGCAGGATTCCGACCTCACCGCGCCGCTCGCTGTCACAGACCCCGGACTCGATGATGCGGCCGTCAGCGAAGTGATCGAACAACTCGGGCAGGTTCTTCCCGGGGTTGAGGCGGCCCGCACGGCCTGAACAACCGATGCCGCACCGACTTTTACGCACCAGGATGCGGAACCCGGCCGCGGAAAGCGCGGCCAGAGGGGTGTGCGTCCTGGCGCTGACGCTCGCCGCGTTGCTGAGCCTGCCCGGTTGCGAGGCTCATATCGCCGATGGAAACAGCGATGTCGGCCGTGAACCGGTTTCCTATCCTGAAGTCGCCGCCCGGTATAACGAACGCCTGATCGACCTCGCCCGCCTTCAAGCTCCCGTCTCGGTGGTCCTCGAATCCGTCAAGGAGGATGGATCGCGTTCACGCGATCAACTGGAGGGCAGCCTGCTGATCGAGGTTCCGCGTCGCGTCGCGCTGCGGCTCGACAAGACCGGCCAGAACGCGGCGTACCTGGGGAGCAACGATCGACTCTACTGGTGGATGGCCCTGGCAGAACGGCCCCGCTGGGCCGCGGTGGGCACGCACCTCCGGGCCGAGCCCGACGATGCCGCGGAGTTCGGACTGCCCGTGCACCCGCTCGAGTTCATCGAGTTGCTGGGGGTGCTACGACTTCCCGAATCGACGCCGCAGGGAGCGGCGGCCGTGCGATCAAAGGATGGCCGCTCGCTCGTGCTCACGCTGCCGTCGCGATGGGGCGTGCGGCGCCTGACCCTCGACGCCGACACGTATCGACCCCGCCGGATCGAACTGCTGGATGTCTCCGGCGAGATCGTGGCGACGGCGGACCTCTCCCGGTATGTGATAGTCTCGGTCGAGGGCAGGCCCGGCGCGGGCGCCTCGGTCGCGTCGAACGTATCGCTCGCCGTGCCGCAGGGACGATCCAGGATCATTCTTGTGGTTTCTGACCCTCGGGCTCCGCTCTCGCTCAACCCGCGTGCGTTCAACATTGTCGAACTCGTCAAGGCCTATGACATCGACAAACTCTACGACCTCGACCGGGGCGAGCGGCCGGGACCGATCGGAAAGAGTGGCCCGTGAATCCGTTCACGTTGTATCGTGTGCTCTGGGTCGCGATGGCATGCCTCATCGGATTGCCGGCCCGCGCGGGCGTTCCTGAACTCGCGTGCGGCTCCCCCGCGGGCGCGGGTGGGGGTCATGCCTGGCTCATCCGGGGCGGGCCGCCCGGCCCGACGCTGATCTGGCACCTTCCCCCCCGCAGCGCCGGGGCCACCCACGGCCGCGCCAAGATCGTGAGCGAAACCAAGGGCATGCCCGCCGCGTGCGCTGCGCTGGGATCACGCCTGTATCTCATCTTTGACGACAAGCCCGCGGTGCCGCCGGCGCGGCCTCGCCAGGTGCTCACCATGAGCGCGGTGCCGACCGGCGAGCCGGGCCGCTGGACGATCCGCCCGAGCGGGCGCATGGAAACCGCGCCTTCGATCCGCGCGGACGGGCGCATCCTGTCCGCGACCGGGGCCGCGGGCGCTGTGTGGGTACTCCTGCACGGCCTGCGCGATGACGGTGCCGACCCATCTCGATTGGCACTCCTGCGGCTGGGCGACGATGGGTGGAGCGAGGTTCCTGCTCCCGAGGAGGCGCAGCGCCTCTCCGCATCGGCCACCGTCATCGAAGGCGCACGGGTTTCGATGCCCCTCTCGTGGACTCTCTTTGCCGCTCCCCGCGGCGTGGGTTTGATGGTCATGGAGCCGGAAGGTCGTTCGCTCCCAGGCGGCGGAACCGCCGCCGTGGCGTGGCTAACCGATGAGTCGTCCCGTGACGGTTCTTTTTCGTGGCGGTCAAACATGATTGAACCGCCCTTCGCGGGCGAACTGGGGGCCGTGCTGGTGTGCGGCACCGGCGGACGGCTGATCGCGGGCCGACCGGAGAAAGACAACGTCTTTTCAGTGCGGTCGCGCGACCTGAACACCGAAGACGGCACCTGGACCACGCTGACCGACCTTCGCGCGGTCACCGGAGAGTGCTCGATGGCGCCGCTGGATGCCGACGGCCTCGCCGCGATTTTCCACTACGGCACCGACGAGGACCGATCCGCGCGGATGATCGCCGAAGTATCGGCCCGGACCGGACGGATCATGTACCAGGGCCGCATCATCGGCATCGCGCCCGCCGCGCCGTCCGATGTTCGACTGCTCACGTTCTTGATGGGGCTGGTCATCGGCTCGGTGGTGCTGTTCATCACCCGGCCGCCCGGTGAACAGCAAGCCGTGCACTTGCCCGCGCGGATGTCGCTCGCGGGGCCGGTGGGCCGCGGGATCGCCGCGGTGATCGACGCGGCCATCGGCCTGTTCGCCGCCGCGGGCGTGTGGAGGGTTCCGTGGGCCGGCCTGCTCACACCCGAATGGTGGGGCGCGTCGGAATCGTGGATCGTCTGCGGCACCGCGCTGAGTCTGCTCGTGTGCGGGTGCACCCTTTGCGAGGCCCTCATGGGTAAGACCGTGGGCAAAGTGCTCTGTGGGTGCGAGGTGATCGCCATCCGAAGCGGAGACATCGACGGCCCGGCACGGCCCCCATCGATGGGGGCGGCGCTGCTCCGCAATCTGCTGAAATGGTGTGTCCCCCTCATCGCGGTGGTTGGAACGCTGGACGCCTCGCGCCGACACCGTGCCGATGAGTGGGCGGGCTGCGCGGTTGTCGAGCCCATCATCGAGGACGATCCGACCGAGCACATGTGACGCCCTGGAGGGCGCGAGCGCCTGATCGTGGGATTGAAATGCGGACGCAGCGCCGAGACCGCGCCCCGCCGTGAAGCAAGTTGCGCGTCTTTCCCGATAACAGCGCGCCAGCAACGACCGCGGTTCGGAGCGCGTTCCCACTTTCCGGGGAGGCACCGCGGGGGTTGATGTGGCCGGATTCTCTCTGCTTGTCGGACCAGACCCAGCAACCCGAACCCACCCCTCCGCCGGAGCAGCCCGTGACTCCCGGAGCGCGGCACGCGTGGCAGATCCCCGCCGCGGCGCTGGGCGTGGCGGCGCTGATCGGTGCGGCGGTCTATGGCGTGAGGAACGCGCCCAAGCCGGACCTCTCGGCGGGACTGCGCGTGGCCGCGGAGCAGCTGGATGCGCATCGGTTCGGCGAGGCCCTGGGAACATTGAATCAGGATGTGCTTCCGGTGGTGCCTTCGCTCAGCCCCGATCAGCGGCGCGAGTTTCACCTGCTTCGCGCCAGGGCGCTCTTTCTCGGTCAGGCCGAGGCGGGGATCGACCGACCCGAGAATCACGAGGCGATACTGAGCGAGTACCGAGTCGCGCAGGAGATGAACGCGGACCCGACGCCGCGAGATGTGGCGTTCATGGCGCATTGCCACCTCTCGCTGGGCGACCTGAGCGCCGCCTCGGCGGCCTGCGACCTTTTGCCCGAAGGATCAGCGGACGCGAAGCGCGAACTGCTGAAGCGAATGGCGCAGCGCGCGATGGAGAGTGAACGACCGACGACACCGACCGCGCTCGACCTGCTCACCCGGCTGTCGGCGATGCAGGGACTCTCCGAGCCCGACCGTCTGTGGGTTCTCCGGGGGCAATGCCGGGTGCTCGTGCGGCTGGGGTTCGCCAACGAAGCGATCGAGAAAATACTGAAGACGCTGCCGCGGATGGAGAGCGCCGGAGGCCCCCCGCTCGGCGAGGTGCTTGTCACGCTCGCCGAGGCGTATCTCTCCGTGGGTGATCCCCGGCGCGCGGGCACGCAGTTGGAACGCGCTCTGGGGCTCCTGCCCGAAGGACACGAACTGATCCCCCGAGCGCTGCGCCTGTCGGGTGTGGTCTCGGCGCGCATCGGCGGGATCGAGATGGAACTCGCACGCGAACGACTGACCGCCGTCGTGGAAGGATTCCCGCACAGCCCCGAACGGCCCGAAGCGCTGCTGACACTCGCCGAGGTGGAGAGCCTCGCGGCGGAATCGGGCGAGTCTTCCTTCGATGCCGCGCTGGCGCGGTATACGGAACTCGTGGAACGCGTGTCCCCCGCGGGCGATCTCAAGTCCCGGACGCTGACCAGTCTGCTCGCGCGGTACGCGAGCCGGTTTGACAACCTTGACCTGGGCGTGGCGCTCCGATTCGCCGAACTGGGTCAGCGTTTGTGCGGCCCCTCGGCGGCAACACCCGAAGTGCTGGCCGCGCTCGCCAACACGCACCTGGCCCTCGCCCAGGATCTGCTGACTCGCGCCGGCGGCAAGAGCGCCCTGACGCTCGCCGAGGCCGACCCGGCCACGCAGCGGGAGGCCCGCGAACACCTGGTCCGCGCCGGCGAGGCCTTCCGTGCCCACGCGGGCCGCATCGTGCTGCACGATGTGCGTTCCTACGGGGAAAGCCTCTGGGCCGCCGCCGACGCCTTCGACCGCGCCGGCGATCTCGACGCCTCGATCGCGGCGTTCCGCCAGTTCCAGACCGATTTTCCCGGTGATGCCCGCGAGCCGGAAGCCGCCTTCAGGCTCGCGGGCGCGTACAGGGCGAGGGGCGATCTCCAACTCGCGGCGGCGATCTACCGGACCCTCATCGCCGGAAGATCGACCGGCGGCACCGGCGGGCCGTTCGCTGATTCGAGTTACGTTCCGCTCGCCGGCACCCTTTTATCCGACAACCAGACCGACAACGACACGGAGGCCGAGGGGCTGTTGCTCGCCGTGGCCCGCGGCGAGGTGGGCGGGGTGAGCACACCGATGTTCAGCGAGGCCGTGCTCGCGCTCGCCGAGCATTACCACGAATCGGGGCAATACGCCCGTGCGATCGAACGATTCGAGGAGCATCTTGCGAGGCAGGGTGAACGTGCGGGTGTGGGCGAACGCTTCCGCCTCGCCGAGTGCTACCGACGCAGCGCCGAGGAGATCGACACCGCGCTTCGATCCGCCATGCCCGACGCCCAGCGCGTGTCGCTGCAGACAACCCGCCGTGAGCGGCTGGACCGTGCGCTGGACCTCTATGAGGAGACGATCGCAACGCTCTCGGCGCGCGCACACCGCTCGGCCTCCGACGACCTGCGGCTGCGAAATGCCCGGTTCTACGTCGGCGACTGCGCCTACGGGCTGGGCGATTTCGACACCGCCATCCGCGCGTACGACGCCGCCCGCGATGCGTACCCGAAAGATCCGGCGTCGCTGGTCGCCATGGTGCAGATCGTGTCGGCCCTGCTCGCCCAGGGCAAGGACGCCGAGGCCGCCACAGCGAATACCCGGGCCAGGCGTTTTTACGAGTCCCTCCCCGAATCCGTATGGAACGACCCCACGCTCCCCATGAGCCGCGCCCAATGGGAGTCGTGGCTCGATGCACAAACACGTCTCACTTCCGGGCCGACGGAATGCCGTGCCCCGCCGGCAGGACCGC
>ERZ761602.5882-NODE-5882-length-14168-cov-7.598526_pt1 | contig 14168 bp, 11 predicted proteins | sample MGYA00512165_ERZ761602 | MGnify/ENA primary metagenome ERZ761602 (study PRJEB28899, sample SAMN02445085) | bioreactor sludge metagenome | biome: EBPR sludge; isolation source: Thorneside wastewater treatment plant | place: Australia: Brisbane, Thorneside...
TGAGGTCGTGCGTCATTCCGGCAAGCGTATAACGCTGCTTCTTGCGGTCGGCGTCGGAGACGTCCTCGTCGCGGCCCGTAAAGCTAACCGGCTGGAACGCGATGGTCTGGACCTTGTCGATGTTTTCCGCGGCAAACTTGACTATCGACCCAATGCCGTTGTTGTTCCACGAATTGACGATGGTCGTAACAAGCGTGACCTTGATACCGACCTCGGCCAGGTTCTCGATCGCCTTTAGCTTTACGTCAAAAAGATTCCCAACGCCGCGATGCTTGTTGTCCTCTTCGTTCGTGCCGTCAAATTGAAGATAAACGCCGTGCTGGCCGGCCTCTTTCGCGGCCTTGGCAAACTCGATATCTTCCGCGTAGCGGATGCCGTTCGTCGCCGCTAGGATTCGATAGAAGCCGATCTTCTTGGCATACGCGACCGCATCGAGGAAAAACGGCGAAAGCGTCGGCTCGCCGCCCGAAAAGAGAATGATGATCTGCCGCCGCGGCTTGAACGAGACCGCCCGGTCGAGGATCGCCTTGATGTCCTCGAAGGTCGGCTCGTGGACGTACCCGACCTGATTTGCATCCATAAAGCATGGATTGCACATCATGTTGCAGCGGTTCGTCAGGTCCACCGTCAGCACCGCACCGCGGCCGAACTTGATGTCGCTGGTGCCATGGTGGTGTACATGCGAATCTTCGGCGGCCTTGAAATCGCGGCCGAAGAAAAGCCCCTCGATCCGCCTGAGGAAATCCGCGTCCGTGGCGAGCACGTCCTCGAATTCGCCGTGCGTCGGACAGGTTTTTCGCATGATCACCTGGCCGTTCTCTTCGACGATCTGTGCCTTGATCTCGCCGGGATGCGAGTGCATCAGGATGTCCAGCGGGATGTCGCCGGAGATAACGCCGTTTCGAACCGACTTGACGCACGCCGGGCAAAGGCTGTCGGTCTCGCGCGGAAACCCGAGCGGCGGCGACGTTCTCTCATACGACTTCAGCAGCGGTTCGGCGGCCCATTCCGGCTGGATCGACTTGCCCTCCGGCAACGCCGTATTGACCGCCTGAAATGCTTTCCAGCCGAGATCTGCCATCTTCGAGATGGCCTTCGAACCGGCCATTCCTTTCGTCTTCCCTTCGCCTCGCCTAAAATTATCGCTGAACATATCGCTTCTTTTCGACCCAATTCCTTTTGAAGAGGCTAACAAAAAAGTCGAGAATGATAAAGCAAATTGTTCTGAGCCCGATCACCGGGGCGTGGTTAGATCAGTTAGCTAGCGACCAAGAGGAGGCCGCGAGGGAGTATGAAAGTAAAATATGTTTCGGTCGGCACTCCGCAGATCGTCGATGCCGGTAATGAAAATTTTGTCTCGACCGCAATTTTCAAGAAGCCGGTCGAAGGTAGTGTCCGCGTCGAAAAGCTGAACATCGAGTGGGACGCGTGGGCGACGCGAGATTAAGGTGGGTCGCGGCTACTTTCCAGATCGTGACGTAAGCTGGCAGATCAGAAATCTTCGACAAGAGCGGCGAGGCTCATACGCGAGTAGTTCGACCATAACCACGCCGTTTACGGCATGGTCTTCGGTACGATGGTTCCGGCCAAGGCTTTTCAACGCCTTACCTGTTCTCGGTCCGATAAGAATGTTGAAAAGTCATAGAAATCGTCTGGCGTGATTGAACCACTCCCTGAGGGCAGGGCCACGCGAAGCCGGTTTCGCTCCCACGGAGCTGCGATAATCGCTATGACAATTTGTTCAATTTGTCTCGGTTTGTTACTAGGCCCGAAAATGGTAAAGCCAGCCCGGGCGTGCCGGAGTGACAATATTGCGGGCTTATCTCCTAACACATTTTGTAGGAGTAAATTCCCAATTCCCTACGTCAATTACACAATTCTCTGAGGCGATTCAGGTCCGTAAAGAAAGTTTTCGCCCTCTGAGCGTCCAGTGATTGAAAGACCACTACATAGTCACTTGTGGTTTCATAAAATGGACCGTAAGCTGGACGTAATCCACTTTTGGATTTTCGGAGAGAGTGCTTTATCTGTGAGACTCTGCTTCCTTCGTTCTGTATAAGCGCTACTATATAGGAAAAAACAGGGTCTTGGGGCCCAGGCGACCAGAGGTCGATCTTCCTCACAAGCTTCAAATTGATCGTAAACTGGCTCCGATACACAAATTCGTGGTTAGGAGGATTTCTGAACATAGTGAATTCGATTGAGCATTGATCGATCAACCGGTTTTCAAACCAAACATCCTCCGCCGTCCACCCGGGCAATGTTGGCCGTAAAATGGCTTTGTGACCGTTAGCGCTTAAAAGTCGCTCGGTTATGCCTTTTAGTTCAGCTTCCTTCAAATCGCGCTTTAGGGCGGCCAAACGGATAGCAGCCTCGCGGGCCCTCTCGGTACCCTGAAAATTGAGGCTGTAAAATTCAAGAGCCGATAAGGCATCAGGCCCAACCGTAGCAGCCCACAATCTAGCCTCGATCAACTTCTTAGCATCCTCAGTGAAAGGTCCGGACGGATTTGACGAAATATACTTCATTATCGTCGTGAGGTCGTCCGTCGCCCTCACTTTCTCCCACTCGACGGCCGCTACGGTCAACACCTCTAGCCTCGCCTTAGCCTGGTCGAGAAAGGGGCTGTTGGGATTGGCTTTGATATAGTCGCGATACCTGAACGGGTCGTTGGATTTTTTCAGCTCGTTCCAGACGGGGTCGCCGAGGGTGTTCATCTTCTCGCGTGCGCGGGCGGCGAGGGAGCCGTTGGGGAACTTCTGCAGGAACGCGTGGTAGTCCGCCGCGACGGTGCTTTCCTTGATCTTGTTCCACGCTTCAAGCTCGGCAAGCGGGTCGGGTTCCTGGGCGTTGACCGTGACGGTGAATGAAAACAGAGCGATAAAGTACCAAATCAAAATGAACACTATACGGTGATGCTGCATGATGCTTTTGCTGAGTTTCTACTATTGCTTGCACTGGGCAATTAATGCCTCTAGCTCTGAAGCGAGTTGCCGGGCCCTTGCCTGATCGCTGACCGCAAGAATGCCAACCCGTTTTTGTCTAAGCTTTTGGGTATAATGCACGCGTTCCCATTTGGGTTTTCGAGTGTACAAAGTTTGCTGGACCGAGAATTTGTCGTTTCTGTGTTCTACCTCGACTACCCAGCTTTTATAGAGCCCATCTTTCACCCGCACAGCGGCAACTTCTGACAAATCCAATTCGATCTCGTCCTTCAGCGGGTAAGTGACAATGCTGTTGGATAAGATCGCCTTGGCCCTGCACGGACCTGTAGGCTCGAAAACCGTCCAAATCCTCTCGTCGTCCGGATCCCCCCGCATCTGGTGGAAGACTCCGTTAAAACGAGCTAGGCCGACTTCCGATCGGCTGGCTTCCTCAACCGGGACCGCGGTGGTTGCCGTTTTCGCCGCCGCTGCGACTGATGCGTTTAAGGGCGAACCGGAGGCTGCGCCTTTGCTCAAAGCGGGCCCTGGCGCAGTAGTCGTTGCCGGCTTCTGTGCCCGCAGGGCATCAAGTTTAGCTCGGGCCGTGGCCGCATGGGGACTCTCGGGATATATGCGGATGAACTCGCTCAGACGTACAAAATCACTGCTATTCTCGACATTTCGCCAATGGATCTCGGAGCGTGCCTTTCTAACTTCGGCTGCAAAGGGGTGATTCGGGAATCGTCCTTCAAACCCGCTGATCGCGAATTCGTTTCCGCTGTCCTTTACCTTTTCCCATTCGAGAGTCATCGTCGCAAGCTCGTTCATTCGCGCAGCCGCTACTTCGAGGAACGGGCTGTCCGAATTGTTCTTGATGAATTCGCGGTACTTGAACGGATCGTGGCTCTTGCGCACCTCGTTCCAGACTGGATCACCGATCTCGTGCATCTTCTTGCGGGCGATCCCGGCGAACTGCCCTTCGGGGAACGTCTCGAGGAAGAGAAAATAGTCCATCGCGACGGTGCTCTGGCTGATCTTCCGCCACATCTCGAGTTCGGCGAGTTGATCAAGGTTGGATATAGGAGCTGCAGCGGTTCCTGAGGCCGAACCGACACCCGCCGAAGCCGCAGGGCGATCCGTCGGCGGCGGAACGGACGATCCGGAGCGTCGCGTTTCGGGTGCCTGATATGTACGTTGGAGTTGGGCGACGGCCCTTTCCGCCTCTTTTTCCCGTTCCTTGTCTGCCTTCTTCCGCTTCTCCTCGAACTCCTTTTCGATCCGCTGGACAAGCTCGTCGCGAAGTTTTATCAAGTCCTGATGCGCCTCGTTAGCGCTCAGGTCACGGCCCGCGGTGAGCCGGAAATAAACCTGCAAGGCCTTATACGCCTCGACCGTCTTACCGAGTTCGTTGTACGAAAGCGCCCGAAGCGATTCAAGACGCGGGCTCGTGCCCCGGCTCCTTTCGAAGGCATCGAGAGCAGCGATCGTTTGCTCGTACTCGCCGTTCTCGTAGGCCGTCTTCGCCGCATCCAGTGGATCGGCGGCAACTGTCTGGGCGGATTCCGCCAGAGTACAGATCAGCAATAGGAATAAACCAAGCAGGATCTTAATGTTCACTACAAATAGCATCAGTAACACCTGTCGCCGATCTTAACACGTTCGGTTCGGGTGGAAACATAGCCGGTTCCGGTCCGTATCTGGCGCATATTCTCATCCAACAAGATGTGCTTCATCGTCTTGAAATAGTGGTAATCGGAGGGATTGGCCGTAAAACTGATGCCGCCACCGCCCGGTTTGGGTGGGGGTAAGGGGCGAAGCGGTTCCGCGTCGCGACGCTTGAATTCGGCGAATTCCTCCTCTGTGAACGGCTGAGATTTGTAAAAATAGCACTTCCTCGACTTATAAACTTCAGAGCCGCCGTTGTCGACAAAATACGAGTATGTTCCGTCATCGTTCCGATATATATGACCCGTCAGCACCGTATTCCCGTCGATCTTGATCGGTCTCCCAGCGGCATTGATGACTTGCCGGCCGTTAACCGTTTTGAGCCCAAATAGGAAAAACCGGCCCTTGTCATCCAGTTTCGAGCCGCGTTGATGCTCGCTCGAGGAGAACGTTTTTCGCCCTTTTGGTGATACCAAGCCTACGACGCCGCCTTCGTCGAATGTCTGAGCCGTCTTGACTGCTTCTTCGAACGGCTTAGCCATCTCGTCATCCGCTGCGAGAGGCTGAACGCGTTTGGCGGTTTTGGGTTCTTCTTTGGCTTCTTTGTATTCCTTCTCGAGGTCCTTGCCTTCTTTCTCGTACTTTTCGAAATCCTCAGCTATCTGGTCGATCGCGTCGTCGGGCCACTTGATGTCGAGCCAGGTGTTCTGACGGCCGATCAGCGGCGTGACCTTTCGAAAGTGGCGGAGGAAATTTCGCGTCGCGGGTATGTTTGTGATGTCCTGGGGTGTAAACCTCCGTATCTCGTTGAAGTCGGTGGACACACCTTCGGTCAACCCGAGCAGGGCACCGGGATAGGTCTTATCGTTCCCGTTGCGCGAGCCGCCCCAGAGCATCTGGTAACCGAGGGCACGGAAGCAAACGTCCTTCCTAAGCCAGGTCGAACTCGGCTGCACGAGGACGTCCTCGGTGGATTCGAGCTCCACGCAGACGATGTAGTTGACCGATGTCGGCTGGATCGCTTTGTAGCGTTTCACAAGGCTCGGGTATTTCGAGATCTTCACGAACTCCACCCGCTTCGTCTTCCCGTCCAGGAACGACGGATTCAACTCCCAGTAAAATTCGGGGTCGACGATGTACTCGTCCAGTAGCACCCAACCGCGGAAATTGAGAGCGAAGCTGTCGAGGTTGCGCATCGGGCGCGTTCGCTCTCTCGGATCGTAGATCCGGCCAAAGTAAACGACCGAGACGTTCGGGGCGACCTTACCTAGATCGACATAATCCACTTTGCCGTATGTGTATGCGAAATTTAGCCGCTTTGATGACACCGCATCAGCAAGTTGGGCGAACGCGGGTGCAGTCGTAACTACGAGAAAAAAGGGGATCAGAACTATCTTAATCATCGGGCAGATTGGGGGGCTTTGCAGCCTACGCGACACCATTATAATGAATTATTTATAAACTTCAAGATACTTAACGCCGGCTCCGGTATTGAACATAACGACCGTCTCGCCGCCCTCGATGAAGCCTTCGGCGATCAGCTTTCGCAACGCGGGCAGGCAAGCCGCACCTTCCGGAGCGGTGAAGATGCCTGTAAGGGCTCCGATCTCTTTAACGGCGGCGACGAGTTCCTCGTCGGTGACCGCGACGGCAGTTCCGCCCGAGGCCCGGATCGCGTCAAGGATCAGGAAATCACCGATCGCCTTCGGAACTCGAAGCCCCGAAGCGACCGTTGCGGCATTGTCAAATTCCGCCGCGAACCGTTCGCCGGCGTGGAATGCCCGAACAATTGGCGCGCATGTCGCCGATTGGACCGAGACCATCTTCGGCCGCTTCGATCCGATCCAGCCCATTTGCTCCATCTCGTCAAACGCCTTCCACATCCCGATCAGCCCCGTGCCGCCGCCGGTGGGATAAAGGATCACGTCGGGAAGTTCCCAGTTGAGCTGTTCGGCAAGCTCGTAGCCCATCGTCTTTTTGCCCTCAACGCGGTAAGGCTCTTTAAGCGTCGAAACATCGAACCAGCCTTCGGCGTCCTTCCGCTCGGCGACGATCTTGCCGCAATCTGTGATCAGACCATCGACCAGCGTCACATTCGCTCCCGTCTGCTCGCATTCGATGATGTTCGCCCGCGGCGTATCGGCGGGCATGAAGATATTTGCCTCCATCCCGGCTCGTGCCGCATAGGCCGCCATCGAGCCGGCGGCATTCCCTGCCGAAGGCACTGCGACCTTGCGGACGCCGAGTTCCTTCGCCATCGATATCGCGGCCGTCATCCCGCGTGCTTTGAAACTCTGCGTCGGATTCTGGCCTTCGTCTTTGATGTAAAGCGTAAGTGGAGTCGCAAGCTTTTCCGCGACCGCCGAAGCGTTCAAAAGCGGCGTCCAGCCTTCGCCGAATGAAACGACATTCGCCCAGTCATCGACGGGCAGCACTTCCCGGTATCGCCACAGCGACGCTTCACGTTCTTTCAAGGTCTGCGGATAAAGCGTTTGGCCGGCGGCCCTCAGGTCATAGCGGACGAGGAGCGGCTTTCCGCACTCGGTGCAAAGATTCTGGAGCTTTCGAGCCTCATGGCGGAGCCCGCAAAGGGAGCATTCAAGATGAGTAACGTTCATAACGTCGAAAGATTAAACGATTTCACGCAATCGACGCCAATTCCGGCCGCACTCATTTTTTCCATACGAACTCACGGAAGAGATTGACCCCGGCATCAACCGCAAACGAGATCGCTGCCCCCTTAAGGCCGTGCTTATAACCATAGCGGTCCGGGTACCAAGCCGTCGCCGAGATCACGTTGGAGAGCAAATGCCCGGCGATCTTTGGTGCCCCAAAGACGCGTTTCCCCTCGCGGTTCCGAGCAGTCACTGCAGAAAAGACCGCATTCCTCGCCCGGGCGACCGGCTTGCGGTCTCGGCTCAAATAAAATCGGCTATCGACCTCCAGGGCTTCGTCGAGCCCGAACTTTACGGAGTTGTTGATCGCGCTTTCTCCGAGGTTCGACGCAAACCGCCGGCCAAACCCTTCCCACTGGCCGCCCCATTCCCTTGGCGCGTTGCGGGCGGTCAGCACCCCCGCGATGGTACTGTAACGGATAAGAGCCACAGGCCCGATCACCGAGTTTATATATCTCTTCCGTCGTTCTGCGGGTGTTGGAGGTGTGTACCAATCGCTCGGATCTTTGCCTTTGACGGCCGCTTTCGAGTCTGCGTCAGAGGGTCTTTCCGGTTGTTTCCCATCTTCAGGAGCGGCCGGCGGAGTCGGTGCAGTTACGGGAACCGCGACCGATTCGTCTTCCGGCATATCCGGAAAGTGCTCTGCAAAGCTCGACTGTGCGAATGCTCCCGTTACAAACAGGGATAAAGATAGAAGCAGGGCCCCGCAGACAAACAAGTACCGTGGGAGTCCATTTTTGATCGTCATACTATACTCAAGAATTCACTATTATTACTTCGTAAGAAGTGGTTCCAATGCTGCGTAGATATTTTCCATCATCAGCCGCGTTCCCTCCGCGTTCGGGTGGATACCGTCGGCCTGATTCAATTCTTTTTTCATCGCGATTCCGTCAAGTAGAAACGGAAGAAATGCGACCGCGTATTCATCCGCAAGGTCCGGAAAGGCATTTCGGTAGTTCGTTTCGTAGTCCGAACCCATCGATGGCGGAGCAAGCATTCCGCAAAGAAGTATCTTCATATTCTTCGCCTTGGCTTTCTCGATGATGCCTGCCAGATTGCTCTTCATTTTATCAACCGGCATGCCCCGGAGCAGATCATTCGCCCCGAGTTCCAGTATCAGGATCTCCGCATTCGGCTGGCTCAGCACCCAATCGGCACGCTCAAGCCCGCCGAGGCTGGTGTCGCCCGAAACGCCCGCGTTGATAACCTCGTATTCGTAGCCTTCGGTTTTGAGCTTCTGCTGCAAAAGATAAGGATACGACTCATTCTCGGCTAGCCCAAAACCGGCGGTCAGGCTATCGCCGAGAGCGATGATCTTTTTCCTCGAAGCGGTTGTTTCAGGCAGAACCAACGGGCGATCGAGTTCGTATTCTCCGTTGCCGAAGGATGCGGCACGCGAACAACCGGTTGCGGCAAGCGCCGCCGCGATGAAACCTAAAATGACCGCTTTGCGAAAGTATAAGTGCATAAGACAAAAGAGTTTTACGGTCGGCAACCGATATTAGATTCATTTATAATCAAAACCTTTGAACAAGATTTTAGCAAGCGGCCGGGCCTGCCGGAAGAAAGGCCTCGCTGCAAGCCCAATTTATGATCAGCATCTCAAATTTGACCAAGACCGTCCGCTCCGGGACCGAAGACCTGACCATTCTTTCAGACGTCTCGCTAGACATACCGGACGGACAGTTCGTCGCACTTACAGGAGCCTCAGGCAGCGGAAAATCGACCCTTCTCGGCCTTCTCGCCGGGCTCGACTCGCCCTCGTCGGGCTCGATCACCATTGACAGCGACGAGATCACGACCATGAGCGAAGACGGCCTTGCTACGCTCCGGAGCAGCAAGATCGGTTTTATCTTTCAATCATTTCACCTCATCCCGAGCCTGACGGCTTTTGAGAACGTGCTCATTCCGATGGAGATCGCCGGTGCCCGCGATGCCCATGAGCGGGCGAAGGAACTGCTCGATGAGGTCGGTCTGGCGAACCGCGGCCACCATTACCCGACGGAACTCTCGGGCGGCGAACAGCAGCGGGTCGCGATCGCCAGGGCATTTGCCAACCGGCCAAAGATCCTCCTTGCCGACGAACCGACCGGTAACCTCGATTCGAAGAACGGCCGGCACATCTTCGAACTTATGACCGCGCTCCACCAGGGCAATAATGTGACCTTAGTTCTGGTTACGCACGACCAGGAACTCGCAGCCAAAGCCGAACGGCAGATCATTCTCAAAGATGGCAAGGTCATCGCAGATAACTCGGGACAATGAATTTCATCCTTAACCTCACTGCTCGCGAGATCCGTTCTTCCTGGCGGCGGCTTGTCTTCTTTTTTCTCTGCATCGCGCTCGGTGTCGGCTCGGTCGTCGCCCTGCGGTCGCTGATCCAGAACCTGACCGCGGCCGTCGGCACCGATGCCCGTGCTCTGCTTACGGCCGACCTTGAGATCGGATCGAACAGCGACTTTTCGCCGACGGACCTTGAGAAGATACAGGCGGTTGTCGATGCTTCGCGTATTGCCGATGGCCGCAACGAGGCGATCACTACGTCATCGATGGCACGGCCCGCCGACCCGGCCAATGAACGCGTCCGCCTCGTCGAACTGAAAGGCGTCGAGCCGCCGTTCCCGCTCGTCGGTGAGTTCATTCTTGATGACGGAAAGCCATTCGACCACCGCTTGCTGGAAAATAACGGAGCTCTCGTCGCCCGTATTCTGCTCGAAGAGCTCGGCGTAAAGGTCGGCGACAAGCTCAAGATCGCCGAGGGCGAGTTCGAGATCCGCGGGAGTTTTGACAACGAACCAGGCGGTTCAAGCGGCTTTCGGCTCGGTGCTCGGGTCTTCGTTGAGAAGCGTGCCTTTGACGATGCGGGCATTACGCAAAACTCAAGCCGCGTCCGCCGCCGCATTCTATACCGGACGACCGACAACCCGACCGAACTTGTCCGCCGGCTTCGCGAAGAGCTTCGCGGCAGCACCATCACGGTGCAGTCCTACCGCGAAACCCAGGAGCGGCTCGGCGAGCAATTCACCCGAACGGAGAACTATCTCGCCCTGACCGGCCTGCTTATTCTGGTTCTTGGCGGCGTCGGAGTTTGGAACGTCTCGCGTGCCTTCGTTGAGCAAAAACGGAAAACGGTCGCCGTTCTCAAGTGCCTCGGTGCCGGCGGCGGGCGGATTCTTTCGGTGTATCTCCTGCAGATCCTTACGCTCGGCCTGATCGGCAGCCTTTTCGGCATTTTGCTCGCTCAACTCGGTATGTTCGGCGTTCGTTCGGGATTTTCGGAGCAGCTCCCTGAGAATATGAGCTACGCCGTAACGGCCTCGACCGCTCTTCAGGGAGCCGTTCTCGGCGTTCTCGTTTCGCTGCTTTTCTCCGGGCTGCCGCTGATGCAGATCCGCAATATCAAACCTCGCCTTCTGCTCCGCGATGAGAACAATGCCAGCATCCGCCGGCTTGACTGGAAAAAATGGCTGATCGGCGCTCTCATCCTCGCGTCATTGCTTGGCCTTGCGGTCTGGCAAGCGGGCTCGCTGCTTGTCGGGGCTTTTTTCCTCGGCGGGCTCGCGGTCACATCGCTTGTGCTTTACCTCGCAGCGGTCGTGTTGACGAAGCTCGTTCGTGCTCTTCGCCCTTCGCGTTCGTTCTCGATTCGGCAGGCGATCAATTCGCTCCACCGCCCCGGCAACCAGACCCGTATCATTCTGCTTGCGGTCGGGCTCGGTGCTTTCGTCGTATTCACCGTTCAATCGCTTCAGAGCAACTTGATCCGCGAGTTCGATTTCAGCCGCAACCAAAGGCTCCCGACGCTCTTTTTCATCGACGTTCAAAAGAGCCAGATCAACGGCCTTGTCGAGATGATAAAGACTCGAATCGGAGAGCAGCCCGAGACAACTCCGACCGTGCGAGCCCGAATCGCTTACGTAAACGGGAAGCCGATCGATTACAGCCAGACCGAGACCCGCCAGATGCAGGGCCAGATCGGGCGCGAATTTGCCGTCACCTACCGGCCCGAGCTCGATATCAACGAAAAGATAGTCGCCGGCGAATGGTGGCGGCCCGAAGCGGCCGATGTGCCGGAGGTCTCGATCCAGGATCGGATGGCAAGCACGCTGAAAGTGGTTCCCGGCGATTCGATGACCTTTGATATCTCGGGCCGGCTCGTCACGGTTCGTGTCGCAAATATCCGGCAGATCGACCTGCGAAATACCCGCACGGCTTTCGTTTTTGTCTTCAAGCCCGGCGTGCTGGAGGACGCTCCGCAGAGCTACGCCGCCACGATCCTCAGCCGGATCGGTGCGACCGACCGGCAGCGTCTTCAGCGTGACGTCGTCGCCGCTTATCCGAACGTTCAGGTTTTTGATGTAGCCGATATCGTTGCAACCGTTACGGATCTTGTTGAGAACTTTGTCCTCGCGATCTCTTTCGTCGGCGGCTTCGTGATTTTGAGCGGTATCCTGATCCTCATCGGCTCGGTAGCCTTGACGAAATCGCACCGCATATATGAGAACGCCGTGCTGAAAACACTCGGTGCCGTACGCAGTTCGCTCGGGGCGATCCTGATGCTCGAATACGGCCTGCTCGGGCTGCTCGCGGGATTGATCGGCTCGGTTTTTGCGGTCGCACTGTCTTTTGCGGTCAGCTATTTTCTTCTCGATATCGAATGGGAATTTGACGCGATGCGAACGTTCGCCGGAATAGGCATCACAACGCTTATCGTAATGCTTGTCGGCACGGCCGCGAGCTTTGACGTGATCTTCAAAAAGCCGCTCTCGATATTGCGTTCGCAGTAGCTTTAGATCGAGACTTCGAAAGGATGGTCGGAAAGCACGGCCCGCATGCAGACCTGCCGGAAAAGCGTTTCGAGATATGCCGAGAAACGGTGCAGGAGCGGGACAAGCTCTTTGCCGTCAATCGAAGCACTTATCTCTTCGCAAAAGCGTTCAAAGGCCTCGCGATCCTTGTAGTAAAGATATTCGATCGGTTCTTTCAGAAAGACCGAGAGTATCGACTGCATGTTCGTGACATTCTCTGGCGTCGGCTCTTCCTCTGCTTTGCGAACGGCGGTAACGACCTGGTGCAGATGGTTGCGAAGCATCAATGACTCCGCAAGCTTGTGCTGAAATTCGGGGAAAACGTCGCCGACCGCTATACCCGGCTGGACGAGACGGACAAAGCCCGTCAGTATCTCCTGAAATCCATCGTTGAGCAAGGCATAGGCCGTCTCGACACGAGCATACACCACCAAAGCCGAGCGCAGGGTGACGATCCCTGCGAGTTCCTGATTGTATGCCTTTTTGAGTTCGAGCGAGGCCATGTACGAAGCTCCGTCGAGCATGCCGAAAAGCTCGGCTTCTTCATCTTTCCATCGCGTCAGCGTGTCGCCGATACGGCGGTTCATCGTCCGCACCTGATCGTGGATCCCGCAAAAGATCGCCATCGAAGGCTTGAGCGGATCGTCATTCTTCAGCATTTGCGAGATCGCATCGAGGCTCAGCAGTATGCGTCCCAAACGGCTCATCACCCAAACGATGGTCGAGCGGTCCGATAAAGAGAAGACAGGATCTTCGGCAAGCGAACGAATCTTTTCCGGGAGTTTTTGAATTCCGGCCTCTGCCGCTGCGTCCTCAAGCAGTTCGACCACCGCAAGCCCGGCGAGTTTCTCCCGAAGGAGTTTGCGCCAACTCCGCCACTCGAAGTAGCTGAGGCTGTCGCCCTTCAACAAGGCCGTGTTCAAAACCGAATTGTCCTGAACGAATGAAGATAGCTCGGAAAAGGCCTTTCGTTCGATCCTGACACCGAAGAAATTCTCTCGTTCCGAGTTGGCGATCTCCGCAAGCAATCCGGAAAGACGGACGAAGACCTCCATCGTGACGTGAAACTCGGCCCGCCGGTCGCGAGTGACGGCAACCGGCTTTGTCGAGTCGCCCAGCACGCGGTCATAGCTTGAAAGAAAGCTCGAAAGCCCCTGCACCCAGATCCACAGTTCGACCACGGCGTCCTCAGCTGGCCGCCGGTCGGGCAGATAAGCGGACACAAGCGCGTCGCCGGTATAGACGGTCTCGGCAAAAGGAGTTGTCGGTTCCTCTTTCGTCGTCTGCAAAAAATTTCTCCTAAGGCTTGGGAGCGGGCAAAATCGGGAAGGATGGAACGCCCTTTTCTTTTATACATCGTAATAGGGTAACCTTGCAACGAAAATCGTTCCGTAATCGCCAGGCAGAAGACGCTATGCCTCATATCGACCGCATTCTTATAGCCACACGAAACGCGGGAAAGATCCGCGAGATCGCGGCAATACTTGGACGGCATGGTATCGAAACTGTCACGCTCGCCGATCTGCTTATGCTTCTCGACGTCGAAGAAACCGGGGCGACTTTTCTCGAGAATGCCGCGAAGAAGGCATCTGAGTATTCCGCTGCCGCGGAGATGTATTCGCTTGCCGAGGATTCCGGCCTTGAGGTGGCTGCACTCGGCGGCCGACCCGGTGTTCTTTCGGCGAGGTACGCGGGCGAATCCTCCGACTACGAAACCAAGATCCGCACGCTGCTTGCCGAACTCGACGAGGCCGCTTCGGATGATCGTTCGGCCCGTTTTGTTTGCTCGATGGCCTTTGCCGATCCGGCCGGCGAGGTGATCTGGACGACTCAGGGAATCTGTGAAGGCGAGGTCGCCGCATCGCCCAGAGGTGCAAACGGATTCGGTTATGATCCGATCTTCAAACCGGTCGGATTCGCCGAAACCTTTGGCGAACTTGATGACGATGTAAAGCGATCGGTCAGCCATCGGGCAAAGGCGACCGACTCTTTTATGCGATTTTTCCTCGATTTTATCGGGGGTTGACTTGACCGCACCCGTTTCCGCCTGTAAAATCCGCTACTTGAACTCGCTTTGCGGCGGATCAAACGGGGCG
>ERZ761602.5884-NODE-5884-length-14164-cov-5.569849_pt1 | contig 14164 bp, 11 predicted proteins | sample MGYA00512165_ERZ761602 | MGnify/ENA primary metagenome ERZ761602 (study PRJEB28899, sample SAMN02445085) | bioreactor sludge metagenome | biome: EBPR sludge; isolation source: Thorneside wastewater treatment plant | place: Australia: Brisbane, Thorneside...
TCAAAAAAAATATCGTTTAAGATAAAGGAAGAAATTATATAGCAAAAGTTGGGGAGCAATTGTTGTGCCATTTTGTTTTTGGGTAACTTTAGTTTTCAAAAGTAATGTAGGGACAAACGGATTGCCACTATAATCGGGTCAACAGGAATGATAGGCTCACATTTACTTGAACTATTACTAAAGGACAATTATTATGACCTGGTAAGAATTTTGGTTCGCCGACCTGTGGACGTAAATAGTGAGCGATTGGAAGTGATGGTTGTGAATTTTGAAAACCCCGAATCTGTAAAACTCGCTTTAGATGGCAGCGAAGTTGTTTTTAGCAGCATTGGCACCACCAATAAGAATGTTGGTGGCAACAAAAAACTTTACTGGCAAATAGATCATGACATTCCTGTAAGCGTTTGCAGGCTTGCGTTTGAAACAGGATGTAAAAAATTTATTTTTGTTTCGTCATTGGGCGCCGAAGCAGGAAGCAAAAATTTTTATTTAAAGCTAAAAGGCCAAACGGAACAAGATATTATTGCCACTTCCATGCCCGAAATTCATATTATGCGGCCGGGAATGTTACTTGGTGATAGAAAAGAGAAACGCCCGTTCGAGAAACTCATGCAGGTTGTTTTAAAAGCATTGTCGGGTTTTATGGTGGGGCATGCGCGGCAATACAGGGCGATTGAAGGCGTTGATGTGGCAAAGGCAATGATTGCCACAAGTAAACTAAATTCGGAAGGTGTTCATATCTATTCTTACAACCGGCTAATACAATTTGCTCATGCCGGTTAAGATTTTTCTTTTCTGCTATCGCAATGCATCCACATCCGGCACCACAATTACGCTTTTATACCTTTTCTCCTGGTGAAGAACCGCTACATAGTTCAAAATATCCTTTTTACATTTGGAAATGATTTTTTGTGACAGCGGCAGTTTTAACAGCAATTCCATTAGGTACTGATTCCGTACACGGCCAACCACCGGCTCCGATGGCCCTGCAATATAAGTTCCGTAGCGGTTTTTGAGGCTGTCGGCAAAGACGTTTGATGCATCCTGCACCACATCTTTTATTTTATGTTTAAAAGTTAATTTGATGATTCGCGTAAACGGTGGATATGCAAACTGCTCACGCTTTGTGATTTCAGCAGCATACATTGTTTTATAATCATGCTGCTCCACTTGTAAAAGAACGGGGTGCAAAGGCTGGGCAGTTTGAACCAAAACCTTTGACGTTGCAGTTTTGCGACCAGCACGACCGCTTACCTGCTCCATCAATTGAAAAGCTCTTTCGTTCACCCTAAAATCGGCAAAGGAAAGAATACCGTCCGCATCCAGAATGCCCACCACGTCAACGTTTTCAAAATCCAATCCTTTCACCACCATTTGCGTGCCTACAAGAATATCATACTTTCCCTGCTCAAAAGATTGTATTAATTGATCGTGGGCATGCTTGCCGCGCACCGAGTCAATATCCATGCGCCCGATGCTGGCGTTGGGAAATATTTCCTGCAACAATTCCTCAATCCTTTCGGTGCCAAATTGCTTTTGTACAAAATCATGATTGCCGCAAACCGCACAGGTGCTCATCGGAGCATAAGTTGTTCCACAATAGTGACAAATAAGTTTGTTGTGAAATTTATGAAACGTAAGCGATACATCGCAATACTTACATTTTGGTATCCAACCGCAGGTATTGCAGCGTTGATACGGGGTGTATCCTCTCCGGTTTTGAAATAAAATTACCTGTCGTTTTTTATCAATAATCTGTTGAATTGCTTCAAAAAGGGGCGGCGTGATGATGTCCCCGTAAATATCTTTTCTTTTAAATCTGCGGATATCAATTGTTTCGATAGGTGGAAGTCCCACATCCCCATAGCGTTCCATCAATTCCACCATTCCAAACTTTCCCTTTGCCGCATTGTGGTAAGACTCTAACGACGGCGTTGCGCTTCCTAAAACAATTTTGCAATCTTCAAAAAGTTGTGACAGGTAAACGGCAGTATCACGGGCATTATATCGGGGAGCAGGTTCTATTTGTTTATACGAAGTGTCATGCTCCTCATCGCAAACGATCAACCCTAAATCATTGAAAGGAAGAAACACAGCCGAGCGTGCACCCAGTACAATTTTTAATTCCTGTTTGCGTACTTTGTTCCATATCTCAACCCTTTCATTCTGTGAGAATTTTGAATGATACACACCAATGTGTCCGCCAAAGTGTTTTTGCAATCGGCGTATGGTTTGTGATGTTAGGGCAATTTCCGGTAACATATACAGAACCTGTCTGCCTTGCTTGATGTGTTCTTCAATCAGCTTAATATAAATCTCTGTTTTGCCGCTTGATGTCACTCCGTGTAATAAACAAACGTCTTTTGTTTGCAGATTTATTTTAATGGTTTTAAATGCTTTGTTTTGGGCTGGAGAAAGTTCAAAATCAACATTGATGCCCTTTGCCGGCAATTTAATCCTGTCACTATTACGTCGTTCAATTTGTAAGATTCCTTTTTCGACAAGACCTTTCAATTGCGCTTCTGAGGCACCCGATTTTTTAAGCAGAGCTGGTTTGGTGATTTCGCCTTTAGTCTTTTGGAAATGCAGGTAGGCGAGCAACAATTCCATCTGCTTTTCGGCTCGTTGTAATTTCTTGTCTGTATTTAGCAATTGCTCCAAAGCCGCTTCGGTGCTGTACTCCGGTGCTAATAAAACAAAAGATTCTTTTTTAGGAACATAGGTTTCTTTCAAGGCTTCCCACACATAACAAATTCTTTTTTGTATTAATCGGTTAACAACCGGGTAAACGTGCATGGCCTCCAAAATTTCCTGAACCTCCGAAATTTTTAGTTCTTTTTTCAGGATCAATGCATCAACCACCATGAACTCATCATCATCAAGGTCTGTAAAGTCTTCGCCCGCTTCTTCGTTAAACACCAATGTTGTTTCGCTACTTAACTTGAGGTGGGCGGGAAGAGCTGCTGCCATCACTTCCCCTTCGCTGCACATACAGTAGCCCGCCATCCATTCCCAAAGTTGCAGTTGCTGCCTATGTACAACGGGCTCAACGTCTAAAATGTTAAGAATATCCTTTGCGTCAATCAACTCGGGCGCCTCACTGTGAATCCTTTTAATCACCCCGGCGTACTTTTTATTCTTTCCCAGATTTACTTCTACGCGACAGCCGGGGATTGCGGTTTCTATAAACTCATCGGGTACTGCCCATGTATAGTTGATTGGAAGTGCCAACGGAATGACTACTTCTGCAAACACCGAAGCGTTTTGATTGAATAGTATAGTGGGTTGCTTTTTTATAAAACAAATTTACGCATCTGGCCGTTTACCAATCCAGGATGCATGATAATCAAGAAGTTTACTGGCCATAGCATCAAAGGTTGTTTGTTTCAACGCTTCTAAATCGCCTATGGTCAAACCATCCACTTCAATGTCGGGGAGGTATACCACGCGGCATTTGCCGGGGGTGAAGGAAAAAACCGAACCATAATGCATCCGGTCAAATGTATCTAAAAATAAAACGGGTTTTATTCGTGTTTGCGTTTCTATAGCCACTCTGAAAGCGCCGTTATAGAATTCTTTCAATGGGCGATCACTCATGTTAAAAGTGCCTTCTGGAAAAACAAGAATCGAAATGCCTTTGCCAATAACGGATTTCAATGTGTTTAGGCTTTTCGTTCGATTTTCGGCGCTGCTGCGGTCAACCGTTACCGCTACCTTTTTGTACAGAAATCCAAATAACGGAATTCTTATCATTTCCTCCTTGCCCAGCGGGCGTAATGGTTTTCTGAAAACATTTACAAGTACCGGTATGTCGAGGTAGGACAGGTGATTGGGCACAATAATGTATTTCTCATTTTTGTTAAACAGATGGTCGTCAATTTTTTTTGTGCGGATGAAAATAAGCGAGAACCAGATGTCGGACCAAATAGAACATAACCTGTACACATAGTTGCCTCCCGTAATTCGTCCCATAAAAATTGTTGGCAATGCTAAAACAAAAACGACCATCATGAGTACTACGAAAACGACCATGACGTAAACACTAAAAAAGACTTTAAACAGTTTCATTGAGGTTTCAAAAATAGCATAAAACTATTTTTGTTTGATAGGGGTATAAACCGTCACAAAATGTTATGTGAAAATTGAAGCCAACTATCCCGAGTATTGAATATTTAAATATCTTTAAACCGTGACCTTAAAAATCCGGTTACAAAATCTCTCAAAACAAAAAATATGGCTGACAATACTTTTGATGCGATCGTTGTTGGGAGTGGTATTTCGGGCGGCTGGGCAGCAAAAGAACTTACCGAAAAAGGGCTTAAAACGATTATGCTTGAAAGAGGCATGGACGTTAGGCATATCATTGACTATAAATCCGCAAATTTAAGTCCTTGGCAGGTTCCACACCGCGGCATGCGCACACAAAAAATTCTTGACGATTACCCGGTTTTAAAACGGGATTCCTATTTGAACGAACTGAACCTGGAATGGTGGGCAAACGAAAAGGATTGCCCGTATGTGGAAACCAAACGGTTTGACTGGTATCGGGCCTACGTTGTAGGCGGCCGTTCATTATTGTGGGGGAGACATTGCTACCGGCACAGCGATATTGATTTTGAAGCGAATGCAAAGCAGGGCATCGGTGTTGACTGGCCGATCAGGTATAAAGACATTGAGCCCTGGTACACTCATGTAGAAAAATTTACGGGTATTCAGGGGAAGAAGGAGCAGTGGCCGGTTTTCCCCGATAGCGATATGCTTCCTGCTATGGCTATGAACTGTGTTGAAGAGGATTTTACAAAAACACTAAACACCAAATACAAAGGTAAAAGACTAATTACCTCAGGGCGTACTGCTAATTTAAGCCAGGCTCATAATGGCCGCAACGCCTGCCAGTACCGGGATAAATGTGTTTTAGGATGCCCCTATGGCGCCTATTTTAGTACACAATCGGCAACTTTGCCTGCTGCTGTTGCAACGGGCAATCTTACGCTTCGGCCGTTCTCGATTGTTACAAAGATTATTTACGATGAAGACTCAAAAAAAGCCAAAGGCGTTGAAGTGTTGGATGCGAAAACCAATCAAACCTACGAGTACTTTGCTAAGGTGGTTTTCCTTTGTGCGTCTACGTTAAATTCAACGTGGGTTTTAATGAATTCGGCAACCGATGTGTGGCCGGGAGGATTGGGGAGCAGCAGTAACGAGTTAGGGCATAACCTCATGGATCACCATTTTCGTTGTGGTGCCAAAGGTGAAGCCGAAGGTTATGAGGATAAATATTATTACGGGCGCCGGCCGATGGGAGGTATATATATTCCCCGCTTTAGAAATGTGTTGGGAGATAAGCGCGACTATTTGCGCGGATTCGGTTACCAGGGTGGAGCCAGCCGGCAAAATTGGAAAAGGGATGTAGCTGAACTTGGTATTGGCGAAGATCTAAAAAATGCCTTGAGCGACCCCGGCCCCTGGGGTATGGGTATTGGAGCCTTCGGCGAAATTCTTCCATATCATGAAAATAAAATTTTGCTTGATAAAGATAAAAAAGACAAGTGGGGATTGCCGGTGTTGAACATTGACGCGGAAATAAAGGAGAATGAAATAAAAATGCGGACCGACATGATGGCTGACGCGGCTGAAATGCTGGAGGTCGCCGGTTTAAAGAATGTGAAAACCTTTGACAGCGGGTACGGTTTTGGGCAAGGAATTCACGAGATGGGTACAGCCCGAATGGGTAGATATCCAAAAACGTCTGTGCTGAACGCTAATAACCAGGTGTGGGATTGCAATAACGTTTTTGTGACCGATGGTGCGTGCATGACAAGTGGCTCCTGTGTAAATCCCTCGTTAACTTACATGGCACTAACCGCCCGCGCGGTTGACTTTGCCGTGAGCGAATTGAAGAAAGGGCACCTCTAAAAAATGAGGTGATTCGCAAAATGTAAACTTATAATCAAATACAAATAACTACTTTCAATGGATAGACGAAAAGCTGTACAAAGAGTGGCTCTGATTCTTGGGGGCTCGGTTTTAGCGGCTGAAATATTTATTCAAACGGGTTGCAAAGGCGGTGGTGGCGAAAGGAAGATTGCAGTAGCTCCTGAGCAGGATTTCTTTACAAAGAATGAAATAGCTTTTTTGAATGAAGTGGGCGAAACGATTATTCCCCGCACCGATACTCCCGGAGCCAAAGACGCTAGGGTTGGCGAAGTCATTGAAATACTTGTACGGGATTGCTATTCGAAAAGCGATCAAAAGATATTCAGAGATGGGATGAAAATGATTGACAAATTGAGCCGTGTTAAATACAGGGCTGATTTTTTGAAACTACAACCGGCACAAAGAACTGAATTGCTTACAGGGCTTGACAAAGAGCAAAGGGAATATCATGAAATGAAAAAAGCAGAAGACCCGGTACATTTTTTCCGCATGATGCGGGAACTGGTTTTATTAGCCTTCTTTACATCTGAACCGGGGGCCTCCAAGGCTTTGAGATATGTTGCTGTACCCGGGCGGTTCGATCCTTGTATGCCATACCAGCCGGGAGAGAAAGCCTGGGCCATTTAATTAATTAGTAAAGTTAAAAAATCTGCTTACCGGTATATGAGTGTTTTGGCCATAGTATTTGCGGCGGCGCTTATTTTTCTGATTGCGTATAAAACTTATGGAAGATATTTAACAAAAAAGGTCTTTCAACTCGATGATCGCAACACAACGCCGTCTCACACAATGAATGACGGAGTAGATTATATTCCCACAAAAAAAAGTTTTTTGTTAGGCCAGCATTTTTCGGCGATTGCGGCTGCCGGACCAATTAACGGTCCAATACTCGCCGCCATGCTGTTTGGCTGGGCGCCTGCATTGGCATGGGTTATTTTAGGGTCTGTTTTTATTGGAGGGGTTCATGATATGGGCAGCCTTGTGGCATCTATAAGAAATAAAGCCAACTCTATTACTTATGTTATCAAAAAATATGTTTCCAACAGTGCGTGGATACTGTTTATGATTTTTATCTGGATCACTCTCGTTTACATCATTGTTGCGTTTACTGATATAACGGCTTCTTCATTTGTAGGCGAAATTACTTTAGAAAACGGCGAACAGGTGAAAGGTTCTTATATCGCAAGTTCTTCTCTTATGTACCTTATTCTTCCGATAATGATGGGGCTAATAATAAAAATGGGAAAGATGAAGGAAGCGATTGTCCTTGTTATCTTTTTACCGTTGGTAGGCCTCGCCATTTGGGCTGGAAAGTTTATGCCGGTGTCTTTACATGTGGGCGATGTAATGGCGCAACAAAGGTTCTGGGGTGCTTTGATATTGGTGTATTGTCTCATTGCGTCCATCATGCCGATGTGGTTGCTTTTACAACCGCGAGGCGCTTTGGGAGGTTATTTTCTATATGTTGCGCTGGGAGTGTCAACAATCGGATTGGTGTTTGGAAATTACGAAATTCAATTCCCGGCATTTACTAATCTGAACTCAGACGGCTCACTGGCATCAAACTTCTGGACGCCAATGTTCCCAGTACTTTTCATCATCATTGCCTGTGGCGCATGTTCGGGCTTTCATTCATTGGTTTCATCGGGAACAACCTCCAAACAATTGAATAAGGAAAGCGATGCCAAGCCCGTTGCATACGGTTCTATGCTTTTGGAAGGAATGGTTGCCGTTATTTCGATCGCCTGCGTAATGATTCTTTCTCAAAATTCTGAGTTGATGAAAAAAGCGCCGAACTTTATTTATGCGCAGGGCATCGGCAGGTTTATGGAACTGATCGGTATCCCCGCCACTTTTGGAATCAGCTTTGGGTTAATGGCTTTTACCACTTTTGTGTATGATACTTTGGATGTTTGCACACGTCTCGGGCGTTATATTATTCAGGAGTTAACCGGCTGGCGCGGCCTAAAAGGCAGAGTCCTTGGCACTCTTATAACCGTGTGTGTTCCCATGCTTTTTATCTTTTCAACAACTTTAGATGTTTCGGGAAATGTCATACCGGCGTGGCGCATATTTTGGAATACATTTGGAGCTTCCAATCAGTTGTTGGCGGCATTGGCACTTGTTGGCGTTTCTGTTTGGTTATTTTATTCGCGTAGAAGTAGCAACGTCTATCTCGCGGCTCTTATTCCTGCCATCATAATGTTTTTTATGTCGAACTGGGCGTTAGTGCTCGCTGTTTATGAAGGGTGGTGGTTGGGCAAGGGCAGTCCCTCAGTACCGTTTGTTTCTTTGTTGTTGATCATACTATCCATTCTTGTGGCGGGAATTTCGCTGGTATCGGTATTCAGAAATAAACGGCAAGTTGATTTGGAATCAATAAGTTGAAGAAGCCGATAGGCTGCTTATTCTATCATTTCACTCAGTTCCAGCCAGCGCATTTCTTTTTTGTCGAGCAGATTCGCTACTTCCCCAATTCTGTTGGAAAGGGTTTGAAGTTCTTCAAAAGGTAAATTACCTGCACCGAGTTTCTCTGAGATCGTTTCTTTTTCAATGGTTAGATCAGCAATCTCTTTTTCCAATAGTTCAAACTCACGCTTATCTTTAAACGAAACACGTTTGTCTTTTTTTATCGCAACAGGAGAGGGGGCGGCTTCTTTTTTTAAAAATAGTTCTTCTGTTTCATCTTTTCTTTCAAGGCGATAAAGCGAATAATTCCCGGGGAAATCTTTTATGATACCATCACCCTCAAAAACAAATAAATGATCCACGAGCCTATCCATAAAATACCTGTCGTGTGAAACGATGATCAGGCAGCCGGGGAACTCGCTTAAGAAGTTCTCTAAAACGCCAAGTGTTGGCAGATCGAGGTCGTTCGTCGGTTCGTCAAGAATTAAAAAGTTCGGATTGCGAAAAAGTATAGAAAGCAAGTACAGCCTACGTTTTTCGCCACCGCTAAGCTTGCTGATGTAAGTGTATTGCTTTTCTGGATCAAAAAGAAATAGTTGCAAAAATTGCGCTGCGCTGATGGTGCCACCTTTTGCCAAAGGGAAATTTTCAGCAATATTTTTCACAAACTCAATCACCCGCATATCTTCTTTCACCTCTAAGCCCTGTTGCGAATAATTGCCAAAAATAACGGTGTCGCCAATATTTACTTTACCACTATCGGCGTTATCAATGCCTTGTAAGATATTTATGAATGTTGACTTTCCGGCGCCATTTTTGCCAACGATACCAATGCGTTCCCCTTTTTTAAACGTGTAGTCAAACCCTTGCAATATTTTTTTCTCTCCGTAGCTCTTGTACACTTTTTTCATCTCCACCACTTTGCCCCCCATCCGGTTCATCTTCATTTGGAGTTGCAACTGATCATCAATTACTTTTTGTTTCGCGCGCTTTTCTACTTCGTAAAAGCTATCCTCCCGGCTTTTTGATTTTGTGGTTCGGGCTTTGGGTTGTTTACGCATCCACTCAAGTTCCCGACGGTAAAGGTTCTTGGCTTTATCAATACTAGCCAATGTACTTTCAACACGCGCCGATTTTTTTTCCAGATAATTTTCGTAATCACCTTTATGCACATAAATAGTGCTGTCTTCAATCTCCCAAATTTCATCGCAAACCGCATCTAAAAAATACCTGTCGTGTGTAACGAGTAGCAGCGTAATGTTTTCTTTGTTTAAAAAATGTTCCAGCCATTCCACCATTTCCACATCAAGATGGTTGGTGGGTTCGTCCATAATAAGTAAAACGTGTTTGTGCTCAAATCCAATATCTACAAGGGTTTTGGCGAGTGCCACTCGCTTTCGTTGCCCACCGCTAAGTGTATTTACTTTTTGATCGAGGTGATGCACATTTAATTTGCCAAATATTTGTTTCACGTTCGCGTCAAAATCCCACCCGCCCAATTCATCCATTGTAATTAGAGTTTGGGCAATAGCCTGTTCGTTACCCGATTCTAACGCAGATTCATAATTTTTAATTGCGTTGATAACCGGGTTATCATGAAAGAATATATTATCTGCAACCGTTTTGTCTTCGATGAGATCAGGTTCCTGTTCAAACAGAACCACATCCACATCTTTGCTGATCCAAAGTTTGCCTTCGTCGGGAGTTTCTTTGCCCGCAAGTATTTTGAGTAAAGTTGATTTGCCCGTGCCATTTCTGGCTACAATTGCAATTTTATCGCCCTCCTCTATATGAAATGAAATGCCCGAAAATAGTGGCTGAATGCCATAACTCTTTCCCAATCCTTCTGCTGAAACATAATGCATGTGGCGAAGGTATGTAGTTTTGAATTAAAGGCTTTTGATCAATCCGCCATCCACGGCAATACTTGTTCCGGTTATGTACGATGCCTGCTCCGAGGCTAAAAACGTTACCGCGTTCGCCATTTCTTCGGGAGTGCCTAACCGTTGTGCAGGGATTAGTTTTGTGGTTGATTCGTAGATTTCTTCAAGTGTTTTTTCATGCGCGTCAGCTTGCAGTTGAAATAGTTGTTTCAGCCTTTCTGTATTGAAATTACCGGTTAAAATATTGTTTACCGTGATGTTATCCTTTGCAACCGCGTTTGCCAGCGTTTTGCCCCAGGTGGTAACGGCGGCACGAATAGTGTTCGAAAGCGCCAGCGTGTCAACAGGTTCCTTCACGGTGCGTGAAGTTAGATTGATGATGCGCCCCCACTTGTTTTGTTGCATGTATTTCAGCACAAGCGACGTTGTGAACTGCACTGTTTGAAAAAGCATATTAAATGCCTGTAAAAAGTCATCTTCGTTTTTTTCTAAAACCGAACCGGCTTTTGGCCCGTTAGTGTTGTTTACTAAAATATCAACCGAATTATCCGAGATGAATTTTGAAATTATTGTTTTGTAGTACTCAAAATCAGAGAAATCTGCTACTATGTACTGGTGTTTTTGTCCGTCCGTTACCGATAGTTCTGAAAGCGTTTGTTTTAATTTTTCTTCGTTTCTTGCGAGTAGCGTCACATTTGCACCGCTGGCTGCTAATTGTATGGCTATGGCTCTGCCCAGTCCGCCACTACTACCGCCAACAAGGGCGTTTTTATTTTTTAAAGAAATGATCACTAATAAAGTTTAATATTTTCTGGTTTGTCAAGTAATGCAAAAAAATCGGTGAGTTCTCTTGCTAATGCCCTTTCAAATGAATTCTGCATATCTTTTGGAGTTGGATGTTTGCCACTCCAATCTTTAAAGTACTGTTGAAACGCTTTATCCACGCCTTCGCGGCCAACAATCATTTCAAGTTTGTACAGCCAGATGGCGGATTTTACATAAGAGATCAATCCATATTCTTCAGAAGACTTAAAATTTGGTGCAGGCTGATTAATGGTTGTTGTCATCGGTATTGCCTGACTCATAAATCTGTAAAGTTGTGCCTGAAATTGCTCAGAGGGTAAAGAAGTTAATTCATCAGGCAGCTCTCCAACCATTGAGTTGGTTCTGTACTTATCAGCTTCGTAGCGAAATTGATAATACGTATTGAGGCCTTCATCCTGCCATGTATGTGCCCTTTCGTTACTGCCAAGCATTCCCATAAACCAGTTGTGGCCAACCTCGTGTGTAATAACGCCATCAAGACTTTTAGCATTTGCATCGGGTTGCGTGATTAGGGTGATCATTGGATACTCCATACCGCCGCTGGCGTTATTTTTTGGGCCTTCAAAGGCCTGAACCGTTGGATACTCGTACTCGCCGATCCATTCACTGTACTTTCTTGTGGCATCTTTTACATAGTCAATGCTGTTGTTCCAGATGGAGTTTTTTTTGTTGTGGTAAAATGTAAACGCATCCACCACCTTATTCGCTAATTGAATAGTATCGTATTGAATTACCATATTTTTATCTGCAAACCACGCAAAATCCACCACGTTGTTTGCGGTATAAGTAAGTACTTTATTTGTTGAGGAAGTTGGTTTGTAAAGTTCTGGCTCCTTATTTTTATTGGCTGTATTTTTAGCACCCACGGTTTTGTACTGAGATAGTTCTTCTTTGGTTTGTAAAAGGCCTGTTGCGCCCACTATATAATCAGCCGGTATTGTGATGTTTACTTTGTAATCCGAAAATTCGGCGTAGTATTCGCCCATATCCAGATACGGGAATTCATGCCAGCCGTTTCTGTCGTACACCGCTGGTTTTGGGTACCATTGAGCAAGCATAAATTGTCCTTCGGCATGGCCCGAACGTGAAAAATAGGAGGGGAGTTTTACCGTAAACGGAGTTGTGATTGTGATCGTTTCGCCCGGCTGTACCGGTTTGGGAAGATTCACTTTAATCACATCAATATAATCAGGATTGCTATGAGCTGTGGTGGTGGTTTTAGTTCCATTTACCTTAAAATCTAATCCTTCAATCCAGCCGGGTTCTGCGTCTCTCTCCTTTGACTTTCTGGTTTCGTCAGCGTCAATTTGTTTAAATAATGCCGTATTTCGGTTTTTATAGGCATTGGGCCAGATGTGAAACCAGACAAAATCCAGCGCATCGGGCGAATTGTTTGTGTATTGAATCGTCTCAAAACCCGAAATGGTTTTGTTTTGATCCGATAGAGTTACGTCAATTTCGTAATCAAGTTTTTGTTGAAAGTAAGGTTTCTGCGCAAAAATTGAAATACCTGAAACAAAGGTTAGTGCAAGAAAAAAATATCTCATCCATTCATTTTTAAATAAAAAACCCGTTTTTGAGCGTTTCTTAAGACAGGTCGTAAATATAGTAAAGAATACCTTACGCGTTTGAAGGTTGCCTGCTTACAAAAAATTTAACCAGAATCAGCCCTGCTACAAAACCGCCAACGTGCGCTGCAAAGGCAACGCCGCCACCTTCGCCCGTTTCCTGGCCAATTACTCCAATCCAACTAATCACCTGCATTGCTATCCAGATACCTAATGCAACAATTGCTGATACATTAATTACCGCCCGCAGCGCGAAAACACGCACTTTGTTCCGCGGAAACAGAACCATGTAGCCACCCAACACGCCTGAGATGGCACCGGATGCACCGAGACTCGGAATTTCTAAACCGGTGTTGAGAATTTGCGAAGCATACACATGCGCAAGCGAAGCCAAAACACCACACAAAATATAAAACACCAGGTATTTCATATGCCCCATCACGTTTTCAAGATTATCGCCAAATATCCATAAATAAAGCATATTGCCTGCAATGTGCATAATGCTTCCGTGCATGAACATTGATGTGAGAATTGTAAGATAAACCGGCTCCGGTGATGTTCCGAGCGGACCAGTAGTAAGATCAGTGCCGGTTAAAATTTCCTGTGGAACCGTTGAGTAACTCATCAGAAAAGCTTCGTTACTTCCCATGCCCTGGGCAAAAATGAACACAACAATGTTAATGGTAATTAAAAGGTAATTGATAAACGGCGTTCGGGTTCTGCCCGTGTTGTCATCTCCAATTGGCATCATAGCAATATCAGATTTAGTAGTTTAATAATCGCGAAAGTTAATTGATTTTTCAAATAATGATAGATGAATCGTCAATTAAGCCACAACTTTATTTTAGCTGCCTGCCATCCAAATCAATCCCAAAAGAAATAAAACAATTAGGCTAATAAAAATCGGTTGTAGTTTGTTGAACAGAATTTGCTGTCGCAATTGTTTTTCTGCTTTTTTAATTTGCTGAATTGATTGGGCGCTGCCTTCAATTTTCTTCAATTCACTCAAAATTTTTTCTTTGGCAGCGGGCTGCAATACCTCAGTCATCGTCAACGCCTGATTGATGATTTCTGCGTTTACCTCGGTTTCTTTAAAGTCGTTAAGCAGGCTGATGTGGTTGGCGCCCAGCATTAATGCAATTTCTTCTGCAATTCCTTTTTTATCAAGTCTGAAAATATCCAACGACCTGAGTTTTGCGTTTGCGTCAAGAAACGTCAGAAGTATTTTCTCTGGGCTTTCAGTAGCTGTATCAAAAGTTCCGGCATATATTTTTGTAAGCCACCGTTGCTTCATATATTCCTCCTTTAACGATGGTGTAGAGAGTGTTTCATAAGCTTCCTTAACAAGGTAAAATTGAGCGAGAGCGTATTTGTCGTTGAAATTTTTGTCGGGATGAAATTGTAAAGCCAGCTTTCGATAGGCCGCTTTTATTTCTCTGGCATTGGCCGATGGTTCTATTCTTAGTATTTTGTAGTAATCTTTTAACATTGAAGGCGTAAAAATCAACTAAAAATCATATACTCTGTTGAAATTGTTTGGAT
>ERZ761602.5889-NODE-5889-length-14158-cov-6.254414_pt1 | contig 14158 bp, 10 predicted proteins | sample MGYA00512165_ERZ761602 | MGnify/ENA primary metagenome ERZ761602 (study PRJEB28899, sample SAMN02445085) | bioreactor sludge metagenome | biome: EBPR sludge; isolation source: Thorneside wastewater treatment plant | place: Australia: Brisbane, Thorneside...
CTCGTCCTCGAGCCAGAGCTCCCCGGACTCGAGGCGGAGCCTCGCGGGCCGCGGGTCCGACGCCGCCCGGGCCGTCGCTGCGGGTGCGCCCTCGGTGCCTGAGGCAGCGGCCGCGCTGCTCGTGAGCGAGGTGCCGTCCGCCGGCGCTCGGCCGAGCGGCTGCGCCACCCCGATCGTCACCTTGCTCTTCGCGGACTCGGCGGCCATGGCGCGCGAGTATAGGTCGCGACGAGCGAGCTCGCGACGAGCGTGCTTCGTGGGAGAATCCGCGCATGGATTTCGCCCCCAGCCCCAAGAGCCAGAACACCGCCGGGCGCGTGCGTCGCTTCATCGACGAGCACATCGAGCCGGTCGAAGCGGCCTACTGGGCCGAGGTGCGCAGAATGAACCCCGACGGAGACTGGCAGCGGTGGAAGATCCACCCCCTGGTGGAGGAGCTCAAGGCTCGCGCTCGCGCCGAGGGCTTGTGGAACCTCTTCTTGCCCGACGCGGAGCTCGGCGGCGGGCTCTCCACGCTCGAATACGCGCCCGTCGCCGAAGAGATGGGCCGGAGCTTCCTCGCGCCGGAGGTCTTCAATTGCAATGCGCCCGACACCGGCAACATGGAGGTGCTCCACCGGTATGGCTCGGAGGAGCAGAAGGCGAGCTGGCTGCGTCCGCTGCTCGACGGCGCGATCCGCTCGGTGTTCTGCATGACCGAGCCCGGCGTCGCCTCGTCCGACGCGACCAACATGCAGGCCACGGCGGTGCTCGACGGCGACGAGGTCGTGCTCGACGGCACGAAATGGTGGTCGAGCGGCATCGGCGATCCACGCGCGAAGGTGGCGATCTTCATGGCGCGCACGCCCGACGCGACGAAGGGGCGCCATCACCAGCACTCGATGGTGCTCGTGCCGCTCGACACGCCCGGGGTGGAGATCCTGCGCATGGTGCCCGTGTTCGGCCATTACGATGCGCCGCACGGTCACGGTGAGGTGCGCTTCACCAACGTGCGCCTCCCTCGCTCGGCTTTCGTCGCGGGGCCCGGCATGGGCTTCGAGATCGCCCAGGGCAGGCTCGGCCCGGGGCGCATCCACCATTGCATGCGCTGCATCGGCGCGGCAGAGAAGGCGCTCGAGCTCATGATCGATCGCGGCATGTCGCGCACCGCCTTCGGCAAGCCGATCATGAACCTCGGTGGCAACCGCGAGCGCGTGGCCGAGGCGCGCATCGCCATCGATCAGGCCAGGCTGCTCACGCTCTACGCCGCCTACAAACTCGACGAGCTCGGTGCCCTGGGCGCGATGACGGAGATCTCGGCCATCAAGGTGGCGGCCCCGGCGGCGCTCGAGCGTGTCGTCGACGACGCCATCCAGATCTTCGGCGGCGCCGGTGTGTCGGACGACACGCCGCTGTCGGGCTTCTACGCGCAGGCGCGCTGCCTGCGCCTCGCCGACGGCCCCGACGAGGTGCACAAGGGCCTCATCGCGCGCATCGAGCTCGCAAAACGCGGGCATTCGAAGAGCCCAGGCGGCTGAGGATCGTCGACCTGCTCCGGCGCGTGACTCAGGGCGGAGGGTTCTCCGGGATCTGGCGGAAGCAGTAGAGCTTGACCCCGCGCTCGTCTCGGATGGACTCGATCTCCCAGCCAGCCGGTCTGGCCTGCGTGTGCTGGTAGTAGCCGATGTCGTTCACGTCGGCGCCCGGGAGCGGAGTGCAGAAGAGCACGTCCGGGCGCGAACGATCGGGGCGTGGTGGTGTGGGGCCGACGTAGCCTGGTTTTCGGGGCCGGACTGGACCGGCGAGGCAAGCCGTGAGGGCCTTCGCTTCCGTTGCGCAGTCGGTCGACCTCTGCTCGATCCCGTCGTCGCTGCCGCACACGAAGGCGCTCGCGGGGACCGCGTCGAGGCATCGTGAACCCTCCTCGATGTGGTCCATGCATCGGACCATCGAGTCCGAGAAGCGCAGCATGCAGCGCTCCTCGCATCCGACGGGCGGAGGCGCGCAACCCAGCTGCGACGAGAGCGACCGCGTACGTTCGCATACTCGGTGGCAGACACCCTGGGCGCGTTCCCGCGCCCGCCCCTGGTCTTCGGCGGAGCGCGCGGGGCGAGCGTCCTCGCGCGAGGGAGCGCAGCACGCGAGCGCGAGGAGAATGGCGAGCCGCAGCGAGGGTCTCACGCGCCAGAGACTGGCCGACGAAGGCTCGAGCGCGCGCTCGGTGCCGACGTTCGTGGTGCGGTGGCACTAACCCGTGCGCCGCGCGAAGCGGAGCACGCCGTCTTCGATGGGGCTGTGGCGCAACATGAGCAGATCGAGCGGGTAGCTCTGGTAGAGCTTCCACGGCCTGCGCGAGCCCTGCTTGGGGATGCGGTCCATCGCGCGCTGCACGTAGCCGGAGGAGAAGTCGAGCAGCGGCTGGGGCTCGACGCGAGGATCGTCGTTGTGGGGGCGACATTCGGTGTAGCCCCGCTGCTCCATGTGGTTCATCACGCGGCAGAACCAGGCCGCGCTGAGCTCGCACTTGAGCGTCCACGAGGCGTTCGTATAGCCGACGGCGAGCCCGAGGTTCGGGATGTCGCTGCCCATCACACCCTTGTAGGTCATCGTATCGACGGGGCGCACCGCGCGACCGTCGACGACGACCTCGATGCCGCCGAGGAACTTGATGACGAGGCCCGTCGCGGAGACCACGATGTCGGCCTCGAGCTCTGCGCCGCTCTGGAGGAGGATGCCGCGCTCGGTGAAGCGCTCGATGCGGTCGGTCACGATCGAGGCGCGCCCGCCGCGCAGCGCCTCGAAGAGGTCGCCGTCGGGCACGAGGCAGAGGCGCTGATCCCAAGGCGAGTAGCTCGGCGTGAAGTGCTTCTCCACGTCGACCGCGCCGTCGAGGGCCTTCTTCACCTCGCCGACGAGCAGCTTCTTCGCGCTCTCTGGGCGGCTCTTGCAGTAGGCGTAGAAGCCGCCGAAGAGCAGCACGTTCTTCCAGCGCGTGGCGGTGTGCGCGGCCTGCTCGGGCAGGTGCGCGCGCAGCCACTCGGTGGCGGCGTCGTTCGCCGGGCGGCTCAGGATGTAGCTCGGCGAGCGCTGGAGCATCGTGACGTGCGCGGCGCGATCGACGAGCGCGGGCACGAGCGTGACGGCCGTGGCGCCCGAGCCGATGACGACGATGCGTTTGCCGTCGTAGGCGAGGTCTTCGGGCCAACGCTGCGGGTGGATGAAGCTGCCGCGATACTGGTCGCGGCCCGGAAAGTCCGGCGTGTAGCCGTGGTCGTAGTCGTAGTAGCCGGTGCAGGCGAAGACGAAGCTCGCGGTGATCTCGCCGAGCTCCCCCGTCGCCGTGTCGCGCACCGAGATCGTCCAGCGCTGCGCCTCGCTCGACCACGCGGCGCGCTCGACGCGCTTGCCATAGCGGATCTTCTCGTCGATGTCGTAGGCGCGCGCCGTCTCCTCGATGTAGTCGCGGATCGCGGGGCCTTCGCCCAGCCTGCCCGGGTTCGGCCAGGGCCGGAACGAGAAGCCCAGCGTCGCCATGTCGGAGTCGGAGCGGATGCCCGGGTAGCGGAAGAGATCCCAGGTGCCACCCATGCGGTCGCGCGCCTCGAGGATCGCGTAGCGCTTCTGGGGGCAGTGTTTCTGGAGGTGGTAGCCCGCCGCGACGCCGGAGAGCCCGGCGCCGATCACGACCACGTCGAGGTGCTCGGTCGACATGCGCGGCACGGTGCAACGTGCGCGCGCGCGCGCCAAGCCTGCTGCTGCCATCGCGGCGCCGCTCTCGGGCGTCGAGCTGTCGCTCCGCGCCCAGCTCTGCTACGCGCGCCGTATGCACGTGTTCGTGACCGGAGCGTCGAGCGGCATCGGTGAGGCCTTCGCGCGCGAGTGGCACAGGCGGGGCGCGGTGCTCACGCTGGTCGCGCGTCGCAAGGAGCGCCTCGAGGCGCTCGCGAAGGAGCTCGGCGCGCGCGTCTCGGTGATCGGCGCGGACCTGTCGAAGCCCAAGCTCGCCGAGGTGGCGCTCGACGAGGCCGAGCGCACGACGGGGCCGGTCGACGTGCTGGTGAACAACGCCGGCGTGCAGATCGTCGCCGCCGCGCACGAGACCGACCCGGACGAGGGCGAGGCCCTGCTCGAGCTCAACGTCGCGACGCCGCTGCGGCTCATCCGGCGCGCGCTTCCGGGCATGCTCGAGCGCGGCCGCGGCAGCATCGTGAACGTCGCCTCGATGGCGGCGCTCTCGCCCGTGCCTGCGATGCTCTATTACAATGCCTCGAAGGGCGCGCTCGCCAACGCCTCGGAGGCGCTGCGCGGCGAGCTCGCGGGCACGGGCGTCAACGTGCTCACGGTGTACCCGGGCCCGGTGCACACCGACATGGGCGACACGGCGATCGAGCGCTACGAGGCCACGCTCGCGGCCCAGCTCGCCCCTTGGGGCACCTCGGCCGAGCTCGCGGAGCTCGTCGTGCGCGGCGTGGAGCTCGGGCGCGCGCGCATCGTGTACCCGCGGGCCTACGCGAGCTCGCTGTGGTTCCCGAACCTCTCGCGCTGGCTCTCGCTGAAGCTCGCTCCCCCGCTCAAGCGCTGAGGCGGCGGCGACCGCGCCTCACTGGTTGTAGTAGACGAAGCCGTCGCTGCCCTCCGTCACGGTGACGGCGACGATCGTGTCGGCACGCAGCGACGCATCGAGCATGCCCCAGGCCTCTGCGATGGCAGCCGCGTGCATGTCGGTCTGCGCGACCACGGCGAGGATCTGCTTCGGCCAGGCGTGGTTGGCGCTCACGTTGGCCGAGCTCACGAGGATGTCGGCGAGCTTGCCCTCGAGGATCGTCGTCGCTTGGCTCACCGGATACGGCGCGCCCTCCGGGAAGCTCATCGCGCGCACGACGCTGACGCCGACGCGCTGCCCTTGGATCTCGACGAGCAGATCCGTCTTCTTGCCGTCGACGTCGTAGTCGATGGTGTTCTCGGTCTCGAGCAGCGCGGCCCCCTCGCAGCGGTGCAGCACCTCGAAGGCGAAGATCTCCGAGAGCAGCGACCCTTGGTTGAGGTTGCCGGCCGCGTGGATGGCCTGGCCGCCCGGGCTCAGCATCGACACCTCGAAGCTGGGCTCGCCGCTGAAGTCGAGCTCGTTGTGGATGAGCTGCGGCACCTCGTCGAGCAGCTCGCTCTCGTCGATCACGCCGCAGCGTCCGGAGAGCGCGCCGTAGTAGTCGAAGGCCGCGCCACCCTCGCCGCCAGCGCCGCCCACGCCGCTTCCGCCGCCGCCCACGCCGCCAGCGCCACCCACGCCGCTTCCGCCGCCCGCGCCGCCGGTGCCGCCCTCGCCGCCTGCGCCGCCGACCGAGCTCGTGCTCGTGACGCTCGAGCTCGTGGCGCCTCCCGCGCCTCCGCCCCCCGCACCCGAGGCGTCGTCGCCGCAGGCGAAGGAGAGGACGGCGAAGGCGAGCAGGGCGGAGCGTAGGATCATGGCGAGGTCGATCGTGCTCGAACGGGCGGTCGAAGGCCAGCGCATCGGAGCAGGCGCCCGCGGAGGGCTCCCACGCTCAGAAGGTCACCGTGAGATCGAAGGAGCCCGGGCCCACGCCGAGCTCGGCGCCTACCTCTGCCTGGCGGTACTGCGGCTCGAGGTTCCAGACCTTCTGGCGCACGGCCGCGCCGGTGATCACGAGCGCGAGCCCCGCGTGCTGGGCGATGGCGTAGAGCGCGTAGCCCGTACGCCAGCCCGGGTCGACGTCGCGATCGATGGCGATGAGCACCGGGCCTGCGAGCGGCAGCGCGCCCCAGGCCCAATCGGTGCTGCCGCAATCACCTGCGCGGCGACTGTCGACCAGGTCGAGTGTGCCGCAGGTGAGCGAGGTGAACAGCGTGGCGCCGTAGGCGACCGGCAAGAGGATGACGCCGGGCACGAGGAGGGCCGGCGTGGCGCGGGTGCCGTCGCGGTAGCCGGGCGGCGTCGCGATGCCCTCCTCGGCCCGGATGCGGCGCTTCGGCTTGCCGTTCTTGTCGCGCGTCCACGCGGGCGGCACGAGCGCTTCGGCGCTGGCGCGCGTCGGGCCGAGCGGCCCGGCGGGTGGTGCTGCGAGCGGCGGAGCTGCGACGGGCGGAGGCGCCGGCGCGGCGGGAGCCGAGACGACCGGGCTCGGCGCGGGCGTCGAGGGCTGGGCGGGAGGATCGATCCAGGGCTCGTCTGGCGCCTGGGCGAGGGCTGCGGTGGCCCAACCCCACACCAGGGCGATCGAGAGCGCTGCGCTGGTCTTCGGCCGCATGCGCTCGAGTGTAGGGCAAACGCGCGACGCTGCGCGACGCAGCACGGAGTCGCCGCGCCGGTCTCAGCGCAGCACCTCGACGAGCCCTGCGGCGTCGAAGCGGCTCACCGTGCCGTCGCGCTCTCGCACGTCGGGGAGCACCACGCGCTCGACGTCGATCTGTCGCGCCAGGTTGTAGCCGTTCACGTAGACCTCGAGCCCCTCGGGCGCGATCTCCGCCACCTCGTCGAAGGCCTCGACGATCGCGCGCCAGATGAGCTCGGCGGGGTTGCCGAATACGCCGCCGCCGATCAGCGTGAGCACGACGCGTCGCTTCCCGGTCGCGACGGCGCCGAGCAAGGTGCCGAGCTGCGCTGCGCGCTGCAGCACGCGGCAGGCGCGCGTGAAGGCCGCGCCGAGGTAGACGTCGCCGCCGTAGCCTCCGGCGGCGACCGTCGACGTGAAGGCCTGGGCGATGCGCGGGTAGGGCTCGGCGACCTCTCCGTCCCAGGCGTGCCCGAGCCTCACCTCGGCGTCGTCGTGCAGTCCGATGCGCAGCGCCTCGAAGCCCGCCTCGAGGGCGTCGACGAGCGCCTCCGGATCACCGTGTCCCCTTCCCGTGAAGTAGCCATCGACCGAGGCGCGCCGGCCGAGCGCGCTGGAGAGCAGATCGATCTGCGCGCCTCCTGCGGTCTGCACGAAGCGTCCGCCGCCCTCCGCTGGCGCCGCGTAATGGCGCAGCATGGTCGCCGCGTAGGCCGAGATCGAGGCGCGCGGCCCCTGGGTCGGATCGAGGAAGTACTCCTCGACGGGCACGACCGTGGGCTCGGGAGCCTCGAGGCAGTTGAACTGCGAGGCCGCCTGGAAGAGCGTCGCCTTCGGGCTCGTCGCCTGCAGCGCGCCGATGTCGGTGGCGGGGCTTCCGCCGAGCAGCACCGAGAGGCGCGAGCGTGGCGCGGCGCTGCGCTGCGAGGCGAGGCCCTCCGCGCGCAGGCGGAGCTCGGCGATCGACGGTGTCTCGAAGCGCCCGGCCCAGAGCGCGAGCTCGTCGACGTGGAGCGTGGCTCGGCCGTCGGCGTCGAAGCGGAAGGCGCTCGCGGGGTCGCGTCGCGCGGCTTCTTCGGCCCGCGCGACGAGGCCACGGTCGCCCTTGCCGACCGTGGCGCGCAGGGCGGCGACGTGCGCGGCGACCGCGAGGCGCAGCGCCTCCGTTCGTTCCGGATCGTGGGCGTCGCGCGAGAGCGCGTCGAGCAGGTCGAGGGTCGGCACCCGGCAATCATCGAGCCCGATCCGCCGTGGTGTCCACGCCGGTCGCGGTGCCCCGCTCGCCGTCCACGGGAGGCGGTCGAGTCGTGGTATGAAAGGAGGTCGCTTCGAACCCATCGAGGTCCCCGTGATCCATCCCCATGCGTCCCGTCTCTCGGCGCTCGCGAGCCTCCTGCTCGTCGCCACGCTGGCCCACACATCGGGCTGCTCCCTGCTGGTCAGCCCGGACCAGGACCTGATCACCGGCTCCGGCGGCGCCGGCGGCGAAGGGGCGCAAGGCGGAGGTGGCCAAGGCCAAGGCGCCTCCGGCGGCGATGGTGGTGCGGGCGCGCAGGGAGGCTCGGGCGGTGAAGGTGGGCAGGGAGGAGGCTGCAGCGATCCCTCCGAGTGTCCGGGAACGGACACCGAGTGCCGCACGCGGACCTGCGAAGGCGGCGTCTGCGGCTTCGAAGACGCGCCACAGGGCACCGTCGTCGGCTCGCAGGTGACCGGCGACTGTCAGCGCTCCATCTGCGACGGCGCGGGCGCGATCTCGCTCGAGAACGACGCGACCGACATCCTCGACGACGGCAACGATTGCACGACCGACACCTGCGAGGACGACGGCGCCGGCACGCTCGAGCCCTCGAACGCGCCGAGCTCCGCAGGCTCGGCCTGCAGCTCGGGCGGCGGCGTGGTCTGTGACGGCGCGGGCTCCTGTGTCGAGTGCGTCGATGGCGGCGACTGCGCCTCGGGTGTGTGCACGCTCAACGTCTGCGTGCCGGCCGAGTGCAACGACAACGTGCTCAATGGCAGCGAGACCGACGTCGACTGCGGTGGGCCCACCTGCGCGAAGTGTGTGGACGGCGACGCCTGCATGGCCGCTGGCGACTGCCAGAGCGGCGTCTGCACCGGCAACGTCTGCCAGATCCCCGCCTGCGACGACGTCGTCGAGAACGGCGACGAGACCGACGTGGACTGCGGCGGCTCGGCCTGCTCGCCCTGCGGCCCGGGCCTCGGCTGCAGCGTCGACGACGACTGCGTCGGCGGCTCCTGCTCCGGCTCGGTGTGTCTGCCGACCTGCACCGACGGCGTGACCAACGCGATGGAGACCGACATCGACTGCGGCGGCCCGACCTGCGCGGCCTGCGCCGACGGCGAGACCTGCTCGGTCGCCGGTGACTGCGAGAGCGGCGTCTGCGACAACGGAAGCTGTGCGGTGCCGTCCTGCACCGACGGTGTCTCCAACGGCACCGAGACCGGCACCGACTGCGGCGGTGGCGCCTGCCCGGCCTGCGCGAACGGCGGCGGCTGCAGCGTGGCTGGCGACTGCCAGAGCGGCGTCTGCGACAACGGCAGCTGCGCGGTGCCGTCGTGCACCGACGGCGTGTCGAACGGCACCGAGACGGGCATCGACTGCGGCGGCGGCGCTTGCCCGGCCTGCGCGGCCGGCTCGGCCTGCGGCACGGCGGGCGACTGCCAGAGCGGCGTCTGCACCGGGAGCGTGTGCCAGGCGCCGGCCTGCGGCGACGGCGTGCGCCAGGGCGCCGAGACCTGCGACGACGGCAACCAGGCGAACGGAGACTGCTGCTCGGACGCCTGCCAGATCGAAGCTGGCTGCGAGGTCGAGCCGAACAACGCATGCGGGCAGGTGAACGCGATCCCGCTCTCGGGCTCGCCGCTCACCGGCACCGTGCGCGGCGCGCTCAGCCCCGTCGCCGACAACGACTTCTACTCGTTCACGCTCACGGCGCCGAGCAGCGTGCGCATCGAGAGCTTCATCGGCTCCCCCGGCACGTGCACCGCCGCCACCGGCAGCAACGACACGCTCATCCAGCTCCGCGGCACCGACTGCACCACGGTGCTCGGCAGCGACGACGACGACGGCGCTGACGCCTGCTCGCTCATCAACCCCAGCACCGATGCCTTCGCGCGCAACCTGCCTGCAGGCACCTACCACGTGCGCGTCGAAGAGTTCGGCAACAACGCGATCGTCGCGACCTACGGGCTGCAGGTCACCGTCGTATCCCAGTGCGGCGACGGCACCACCACGAGCCCCTTCGAGGCCTGCGACGACGGCAACCTCGTGAACGGCGATGGCTGCTCGGCGAGTTGCACGATCGAGTCCCAGCCCGAGACCGAGCCCAACAACACCTGCGCGACCGCGAGCGGGCCCTTCGCCGTGCCCGCGACGACCAACGGCGTGCTCGTGGGCGGCGCGATCACACCGGCGGGGGATATCGATTGGTACAGCTTCACGCTGCCGAGCCGTGCCGACGTGCGCATCGAGACCTTCGACGCGAACGGCCCGACCACCTGCGCGAGCATCGACACGGTCATCCAGGCCTTCCAGAGCGACTGCACCACGCAGCTGGGCCCGGCGAAGGACCAGGGCGGCGTCGCCAACTGCTCGCGCATCGACCCGAGCGTCGACACCTACGTGCGCCAGCTGCCTGCGGGCACCTACCACGTGCGTGCCAACGCCTTCAGCGCGACGGCGACCTTCAACTACACGATGCAGGTCCGCATGCTCACGGTGTGCGGCAACGGCCTCACCGAGGGCTTCGAGCAGTGCGACGGCGGCGCGGGCTGCTCGGCCGACTGCACGATCCTTCCGGTCTGCGGCGACGGCGTGCTCGCGACGGGCGAGGGCTGCGAAGACGCCAACCTCGTCGACGGCGACGGCTGCAGCGCGAGCTGCACCGTGGAGACCGGCTGGACCTGCGGCACGGCGCTCGGCGTCTCGGCGGTGGGCACCTGCATCGCGAACTGCGGAGACAGCTCGATCCTCGGCGGCGAGACCTGCGACGACGGCAACCGCGCGAGCGGCGACGCCTGCGACTCGGCCTGCCGCACCGAGTCGGCCATCGCCGAGATCGAAGCGAACGGCAGCTTCGCCGAGGCCGACGCGGTGGCGATCGCGCTCGGCAGCGGGTCGGAGACGGTGAGCGGCGCCATCAGCCCGGTCGCCGATCTCGACACCTACAGGCTGGTGCTCGCTGCCGACAGCGTGGTGCGCTTCGAGACCTTCGACGGCTCGGGCGCCGACTGCACGGGCGGCATGACGACGACGCTCCGGCTCTTCGATGCGGCGCAGACCCAGCTCTACACCGACACCACCTCGGGCATCGCGAGCTGCTCGGCCATCGTGGCGAGGCTCGTGGCCGGCACCTACTACGTGCGCGTCGAGGAGACCGGCAACAACGCCGCCATCGCCGCCTACCGCCTGCAGGTGAAGGTGCAGGCCGACACGGGCTCCGAGAGCGAGACCAACGAGACGCTCGCGACGGCCGACAGGTTCGTGGGCAGCGACGTCTACGTCTTCGGCGGTCACCAGGTGAACTCCGACCTCGACACCTTCGTCATCACGGTGCCCGCCGGCCGCAGCCTGCGCGCCGAGGTCATCGAAGGCTCGACCGCGGAGACCTGCGAGTCCGGCGGCATCGACAGCCGCTTGCGCATGTTCAACGCCGCGGGTGTCGACCTCGGCAACGACGACGACGATGGCCGAGGCGCTTGCTCGCTCATCGACGGTACGGGCACCGTGCCCGCTGCGCTCGACGGCTTCGCGCGCAACCTCGCCGGGGGCACTTACTACCTCCGCGTGGAGTCCTTCGCGCCTACGGGCACGACCGCCGCGGGGCAGTTCGACTACCGCCTGGTGGTCACGATCCGCTGAGCCTTCGGCTCAGCCCGCGCAACACGCGCGGATCGAAGCGGGCGCCTCTCGGGGCGCCCGCTCTCGTTTTTGTCGGCCGCTGCGCTCGCCCGCGCTGCCGCACGCGCACGCCCTCAGGAGCTGCAGGAGAGCATCGAGCAGCCTGGCTTCTCGCGCGCCCACTCCGGGCGCTTCTCGGCGTAGCGCTCCCGGCCCGGCTGCTCCTCGTAGGGCCGGCGCAGCACGTCCAAGAGCTGGGGCAGGGCCTCGCGATCGCCGGCGGCGGTCTCTTCGATGACCTCGTGCAACAGGTAGTTGCGCGGCACGTAGAGCGGGTTCGTGCGGTTCATGCGTGCGCGGCGTTCGGCGTCGCTCTTCGACGAGGCGCGCTCGAGGTAGGCGAGCGTCCAGGCGCCGAGCTCGCGCACGAGCTTCGTCGACGCGGCGCTCGGGTCGTAGAAGGCCGAGCGGAGCTTCTCGAAGCGCGCCTCGTCGGCGTTGCCTGCGTCGCGCCGCTCGAGCTCGGCGAGGCGCCGGAAGAAGATCGTCATGTCGATCTCCGCGGCCTCGAAGAGGTCGAACAGCCCGGCCACCAGCAGGCGGTCGTCGTCCGTCGGTTCGCCGTCGAGGCCGAGCTTCTCCAGCATCATGCCGAGGTAGCGCTGGGGCAGCTCCCTCGCGTGCTTCTCGAGCACGGCCTCGAGCGGGGAGAGATCGTCGACGAGCGGCGTGAGCGCGTTGCCGAGCTGCAGCAGGTTCCAGTGCACGATGCGCGGCTGGTTGCCGAAGCGGTAGCGGCGGCCCTCGGCGTCGGTCGTGTTGGGGGTGAAGCCTGGGTCGTAGGGCTCGACCCAGCCGAAGGGCCCGTAGTCGATCGTCAGACCGAGGATCGACATGTTGTCGGTGTTGAGCACGCCATGCACGAAGCCCACGCGCATCCAGTGGAGCACCAACGAGATCGTGCGCTCCGCGACCTCGGCGAAGAAGGCGCCGACGTCGGGCTCGCCCTCGACGAGGTGCTGGGGGTAGTAGCGGCTCACCGTGAAGCGGAGCAGCTTGCGCAGGGTGTCGGTGTGGCCGCGCGAGGCGTGAAGCTCGAAGCTGCCGAAGCGCAGGAACGACGGCGCCACGCGACAGACGACCGCGCCCGGCTCTCGCTCGGGGCGGCCGTCGTAGAACATGTCGCGCACCACCTGCTCACCGGTGAGGGCAAGCGAGAGCGCGCGTGTCGTGGGCACGCCGAGGTGGTGCATGGCCTCGCTGCAGACGAGCTCTCGCAGCGACGAGCGCAGCACGGCGCGCCCGTCGGCGCGGCGGGAGTAGGGCGTGGGCCCGGCGCCCTTGAGCTGCAGCTCCTGCACGCCACCCTGGGCCTCGACCTCGCCGAGCGTGAGCGCGCGGCCGTCGCCGAGCTGCCCGGCCCAGTTCCCGAACTGGTGCCCGCCGTAGCAGGCTGCGTAGGGACGCTGCGAGGGCAGCACGAGATTGCCGGCGACGAGCGCGGTCAGGCTGGGCGTGGGCTCGGCGCGCAGGCCGACGAGCGAGGCGACCTCGGGCACGAGGTGCACGAGCTCGGGCTTCGACACCGCCGTCGGCGTGACGAAGGAGTAGCAGGCCTCGTGCACCTGCCGGCTGCGAGGGTCGCGCGAGGGGTCGCCGGGCAGGCTGTCGACGAAGACCGTGCGCCAAGGCAGGGCCTCGACGGGCAGCGCTTCGGCTGGCGAGGCCGGGGGAGGGGAAGCTTCCGATACGTCACGCATCGCTCCGAGACTTGGCAGCGATGCCGGCGCGTGTCGAGCGAGCTGGCGCGGGGGCCGCTGGGCGGCGCGCCCCCTCAGGCGCCGCGCTCGAAGACGACCTCGTGCGTGATCTTCACCGTGGGCTCGAGCATCTTGCTCACCGAGCAGTACTTCTCGGCCGAGAGCGCGACCGCACGCTTCGCCTTGTGCTCCGAGACCTCGCCGCGCACCACGAAGCGCAGGTGGATGTCCGTGAAGACCGCGGGGATCGCGTCGGCGCGCTTTCCTTCGACCTCGACGTCGAGCCCCTCGAGCGGCTCCTTTTGCTGGCGCAGGATCATCACCACGTCGACCGCGCTGCAGCCGGCGAGCGAAGCGAGCAAGGTCTCCATCGGTCGCATGCCCTCGCTCGTGCCGCCGAGGTCGGGAGGGCCGTCCATGCGCAAGCTCGCGCCGGTGCTCTTGCTCGTGGCGGTGAAGCTGCATTCGCCGGACTTCGAGACGAGGATCTTCATGTGGCGCTGCCTGGCGGCGGGGCGAAGAGCCCACTCGAGAGGTAACGATCGCCGCGGTCGCACACGATGGTGACGATGCAGCCTTCTTCGATCTCATCGGCGATCCGCAGCGCCGCGTAGAGCGCGCCGCCCGCCGAGACACCGCCGAACACGCCCTCGCGCCGCGCGAGCTCACGCGCCGTGTCTTCGGCGTGTCGCTGCTCGACGTCGAAGATGCGGTCGACGCGCGCAGGCTCGTAGATCTTCGGTAGGTAGGCCTCGGGCCAGCGGCGGATGCCCGGGATCTTCGAGCCCTCGGTCGGCTGCACGCCGACGATGCACACGCCGGGCTTCTGCTCCTTGAGGAAGCGCGAGGTGCCCATGATCGTGCCGGTGGTGCCCATCGACGAGACGAAATGCGTGATCTTGCCCTCGGTGTCGCGCCAGATCTCGGGGCCCGTCGTGCGGTAGTGGGCCATCCAGTTGTCGGGGTTGGAGAACTGGTCGAGCATGATGGCGCGCCCCGCCGCGACCTCGGCGCGGGCGTAGTCGATCGCCTCTTCCATGCCGCCCGCGGCCGAGACGAGCGTGACCTTCGCGCCGAAGGCCTGCATCGTCTGCACGCGCTCGGCGGTGGAGTTCTCGGGCATCACGAGCTCGAGCTCGTAGCCCTTCGCGCAGGCGATCATGGCGAGCGCGATGCCGGTGTTGCCGCTGGTCGCCTCGATGATGCGCGTGCCTGGGCGGAGCTCGCCGCGCGCCTCGGCGCCCTCGATCATCGAGAGGGCCGGGCGGTCCTTC